>ERZ1292642.511-Hain-H14-01um-R1-511-length-22006-cov-7_pt4 | contig 10620 bp, 28 predicted proteins | sample MGYA00564403_ERZ1292642 | MGnify/ENA primary metagenome ERZ1292642 (study PRJEB36523, sample SAMEA6512643) | groundwater metagenome | collected 2019-01-09 | study: AquaDiva: Metagenomics assemblies of 32 groundwater samples | reverse complement strand
TGGCGAGAAGAACTAAATAAAGCTTGGTCAATACGTGCTGCTATATTTACAGCCTTGCTTGGTGTTTCTGATCAGATTCTACAAGCCTTCTTCCAGATGGGGATGCCACCTATTATGTATAGTGTCTTAATGGTGGTTGTTACTGTTGCTAAGGTTGTGGACCAAAAATACTAATGGCGACAAAGGTACAAAAGGGAGCAGTATGGGTAACTATTTGTATTGCTCTTACTGGAGGATTTGAAGGATTAAGGCAGAACGCCTATCCTGATGTTACTGGTGTGCCTACAATCTGCTTTGGTGAAACTCGGAATGTCAGGATGACAGACCATAAGACTAAAGCAGAGTGTGAAGCAATGTTAGAAGGAAGGTTGTATGAGTTTGGAAAGGAAGTTGATAGGTGTACAATTGTTTACCTGCCCCCTGCACGTAAAGCCGCTATGGTGGACTTCGCGTACAATCTAGGGGCAGGAAAGTATTGCAATAAAATCGCTCCACTACTTAATGCTGGTCAGACCTTACAAGCTTGTAATAAGATACTGGAATTCAATAGAGCTGGCGGAATAGTATTCCCTGGACTTACTAAACGACGTATTGCTGAACGTGAACTCTGTTTACCAAACCAAAATCAATCTGAATATGAATAGATCCATAATAAAAGCATTACCATCTCTTATGTTGTGTCCTTCTAATGGGAAGGTACTCCATTCAATTCCTAGCATACAACCAGTAATCCATTCTGTGAGAATCTGCATTTAATCCTTTTTCTCTTTTTTAAGCAGGAACTTCGCAAAGGATGGATTATCTATTAGTACCGCTAGTACTCCCTTTGTTGCTCCAGAGACTTGTTCTTCTGTTAAGTTAAGCCCCATTTCATCACTAACTGCATGAAGTGTCTCATGCAAGATAGTTTCTTTCTGTGTGTCGTATTCAAGTCCATCTTCAATCCAGATAAGTTGTCCTAGCGTGTCGCAAAGACCCATCTGCTCTCCTGTTAAATCACCACCACCTTCTGGTACGTAATTAACAGTGAATCTTTTACTGATTATTTTTAGTCTTTCAGGTCTTTTGTTCACTTTAGTTCTTTACGAGCAGTAATACACTTCTTAATTATAGCCATGTGGTTTCCAGAAGAATTGTCATTTTCAGCTATACTTTGGGCTAATACAATTACTTTTGGTGTGTCTTCTACAACATAACCAGTGCTCTTTACTATTACAGGATTAGTGTTAGTCTTTCCTGTTTGCCATCCAGAAGTAGAAAAATGATCCTCCCATTCAATCTTTAGCAACTTGCCTAAATTGCTCGATTTCTTTACGGGCTTCTTTATCTTCGAGTTCACGTTGTTTTACCTTTTTGTGTTTGTTTACCTGCTGACGATATTGAGGATCTTGTCTTAAATCCTTATGTTGCTGGATCGTCTTCTTCATCTTCCAGTTCTGAAATTAGATAATCATATTTTTCCTCTACTCTGGACCTAAAATTATCCACCAGATCTTCGCTGGTCAGTTCTAGAATCTCAAGAAGAGAGACTTCATCAATATTTTTGAGTCGCTCCAACAATTCGGCATACGTCAGTGGCATTACAATTCCTATTAGTTAATATTCAAAGCCCATGTCTTGGCACTGTTGAGGTCTATGGTTGCCTCTGTGCCTTCATCAGAGAGTCTGCGCGCTGCTGTAGTGAACTCTCCATCCGCTCTGATATACTCGGCCCTGTCGAAACAGAGGAGGTCAGGACGTTTGGAACCTTCGGAGATTCCGGGCACGAAACTGCTAGCGGAATGTTGTGTGCGCAAGCTGTTAAGAACAATAGCAATACTAGACTTAAGATTCTTGTTTTCAGCATTTACCTTATCTCGATTTAGTTTGTTTGCTTTATTTGAAGCTTCTGCTAACTTCTTAGTTGCATCTCCCTGTACTTGTGTGGATACTACAAAGTTACCATACTCTTTCTGTAGACTATCAAGTCGCTTAGTTTGGACCATCAATCCTAAAGAAAGAACAAGAATAGCTCCGACAGATACCCAAGTTAAAGTACTAAGAGGAAACATAGGATATAATCATAAGTGATACCACAATTAGTATTACAGCACAAGATATGTTTAGAGGCGTATCTTTTTGTTTGAACCACATTTAATGACCCTCAACTTTGTGATTTAATTTAAAATACTCAAATAGTTCTTCCCAATTGTCAAACTGTTTGTCAGCAAGCAACAAAAAAATACTATGCTGTGGTGGGATTCCGACTATATAAATTAGTTTATGCTTCGCCAAAGCAAAACCACACTCTACCATCTTACCTGCTGTTCTAGATGGGTTCTCCACGTCTAGAACAAAACAATCAGCCATCGATACTTCTTGCAAGTCCTTCATTGCCATTTTTCGTTCAAATACTTCTTCTGGCATACCTTCTGGACGAACAAAAAGAGATTCTTCCAACCATGAAGACGTAATCTGATGCCCCATCTGAATAAGGGACTCTTTATACCCTCTTATCCGCGCTTGCTCGGCAAATGTGGCCGCAGTATATATCTTCAATAAACATCTCCATTTTGCTCTATTTTCTTATCTTCATATGGTGCAACTTCACGGCGATAAAACTCTAGTTTAGCACATTCTAAAGCTTTTACAACATCACTCAAAGTGTTGTAAGACTTACCATGTCTATTGATATATAATAGACACAAACAGGTTATCAAGTAATTTAGTTCACCATTACTAATTCCTCTGGAAAGAACTGAGTCATACATAACATCTGTGACGAGATTTAATTCTTCTTTACTCTTGTTGTCAATATAGGGCATTATTTCTCTATAAGTGGGTCTTCAAAGGTGCTTCTGTCTGCTTTGTCTTCCATCCAGTATCTACAATAAAAGTACTCACCATAAGAATCTATTTCCTTTTGGGGGTAACCAACAGATACCAACCACTCTTTAATATTTACAATCTCTTCTGGAATAGGTCTTGGAAATCCATATCTCCACCCTGAAGGTGGGTCAATCATTTTTACCATAGAATGCCCATTTCCTTAGCTTCCTTGTCAGTTAATATCAACCCATTTCCCTGGCCTAAAGTTTTCTTGTTTGACTCTTTTTCTCTAAGAATAAGTTCTAATCGTGCGAGCGCGTTCCACGCCACTTGGGTATCATGTAAGAGACCTGTATCTTTATCATACGGGCCTTCAATAGTTGATGCAAGTAGGTGTCTAGCCAACGCATCGCCATAGCGATTAATACCGTCCTGAACACTTTCCCATCCTTTCCAACTATACTTCTTCGCCCCCACTGCTGAAACCTCTGCAACTGCATTGATAGCTCTAGGAAAATACTGTAGCATCCCTTGCATAACTGGAGGTTTTCCTGCATCTAGTTTACTCCCTGGTTCCTTTGAATTTAGACCGTTGGGATCTTTCTCCATATTTTTCTCTGATATCCATTTTTTCCACATACCATTATCATTAGTTTCAGGAAATGACATTAAGTATTCCTATGTTTGCCATCGCATAACCCAAGAACATGGTAGTAGTTCCTAGGTTCCCTTTTATACCTTGATCTATTGCAGTCCATAAATAAGCTATTGTAACAGCCCATACTAACCAGGTACTCATAGGGTGCTATTCTCTATAAGAAACTTATCCACCATCTCATGAAACTTAGTTTCTAATTCTCTTGGAATCCAGTACTCCATCAGAATGTACTCACTTTTAGGTAGAGGTCCATATAGGATTTGAGGACTCTGCCAATAAGATATCTTTTTAGGCATAGCGTTGTTTAAGATACTTTAATGATACTGCCATTTCGTCCGCTTGTCCATCATGCACATCATGTAAAAGATAAATTCCTCGCCAATGATTATTAGTTTGTGGATTAAGATAATCCTCATTGTGTTCATAACAAGAACCACATATAAGAGCAAACATTTGAGTGCCATCCCCACGAGAAGCATAAGCTATATCCCTACCTTGTTGATGACCAGCCACACAACTCATATGTTTCTTAGTTAGAAGCATCCTAGCAGAAGTGACCGGCCTACCAAGAACACCACTAGCGAAGTAGTGGCAATAGCAGACACCATCGATAACAACCGGCTCAAGATATGGATATACTTCCCATCCGTACTCTTTATAGCGGAGATCGTCAAGAGATAACAAACCATCCAATTTAGGGTCATTATTAACAGCCCTAGTAATACGATCTTCGTGGTTTCCACAAGTTAGCACCATTCGTGGTTTATATTGTTTCTCTTTGTTCCTACGAGCTTTAACATTATGTTCCCATAATGGCTTTAGAAGGGTCTCCATTCCATTATGGGCTGCTTCTATATCAAGAGAATATCTACGACCTTCAAAGGATTTCTTGCCCACATCATAGGAACTTAGTGAACACATGTCTGCAAAGTCCCCGATACACACCCACACATCCGGTTTTTTCTCTACCAAGTATTGCCCGATATAAGATAGATAAGTAACATCTATACCGGGTTTGACTTGACAGTCTGGAATTAATACATGCTTCATTGTATTTCCGTAGGAGTGGCCATATATTTTACCACACTATCTGGATCTCTACTAACAGCTATAGGAACTAAACCTTTCTTTATTAAGTCTGTTAATGCATACTCACAAAGAAAGGTTACTTCATCTATTGAAAGATCACCAGTAAAACTTACAGGACCACTATCTGTGTCTTGTTTGAAATCAATTTTCAATTATTGTTTATCCTTGTCAGTAAATTGAAGAACTTCTCAGCATCTATTACAACCAGAGGCTTTTTATGATTCCCTTTTATGACTAGCAGTGGTTCATGTTCTCCATGCTCTTGTGCCTGTTCATAATGTTTGTATATAGAGAATGTTGCGTAAGCTTTTGTTTCTATTTGGTATGGAATAAACTTTCTAGCTTGCGGAGATAGTTGGATATCCTCTCCCTGTGCTCCCATCGATGTGGATCGAACATCGTCTGAAGTGAGCGATTGAAACGTCTTAAGTATTTTATCACGCGTCCACTTCTGTAAGTTTCGTCCTTTTGCTTTCGCGCTACTTGTCTTCAATTAGGTCAAACGCCGAATTGTAATCATCACCAGCATACTGACCATTTGCTTTCCATGCTGCTAGATACCATACATCTCCTAATTCATCTGGAAACACATAAGCTCCATGAATGGGGTAATCCCCACCGCAATCTACTGCATATATGCGGACTCTACTTCCTGCTCTAGTTCTGTAACTACCTGTTGAGGATATTGCCATATTTTGCCTTCTTCTCGTAGGATGTAAAGAAGCTGTCCATTCATCAACAGTTCTTCATCATTATTGTAGAGATTCCTACAGATTTCAAATAATTCATATTCTGACATTCCCATACCTAATGCACGTTCTGCCTTGACCTTGCCTATTCCTTTACAGCCTTTGATATTATCTACTGAATCACCAACCAATAATTGGAAATAGAACATCCATATGGCTTCGTCAGGCGTAACTTGGATATGTTTCTGAGTACGAATATTATAATGATTACCAGCAATCTGTAGTAGATCTTTGTCATCCGATGCTATTGTGAATAGACACTTACCTCTGTCGTCAAATCGTTGAGCAGCTTCTACATCCATTTCATGTGCTGCCATTCCTATAGCATCATCTGCTTCATATCCTTCTGTTACCTGAGCACCCCAACATGTGACTAAATATTCTCTACATTCTTGTAACCACTTCGGTTTAGGTTGAGTCCTATTAGCTTTATACTCAGGGAATATCTCGTATCTGAAATTGCCCTCTCCGGATAAGAACACCTTACAAGCTTGTGAGTCCCACGCCCAAGGCCCCCTATTAACCCTATCCAGTATCTCAACCATCTGATTCTCGCATCGCTGTAAAGCTATCTCTACTGGGTCACCTTCAGCACTTGCAGCACACCTGTAAGATACTATGTCTGCATCCACTAATGTGATCACTTGTACAAATCCTGATACTTTTTAGTTTCTTTTAACCAAAGAGAGAGCAACCAATCACCATTTGCAGCGTCATAACCCAATGCATAACCTACTACAAAACAAAGTGCTCCAACACTAGCAATTAGTAGAATATCCATCTAATCATTTTGCAGTGTCGTACATAACATCTAACCACTCTGGAACTTCCCAAAATAATTGTCCTTTTTCTACATATTCAACTTTAGCAAAAATAGGTATTAGTTGGGCCACTTGTTCCTTAGTAGCATGATGAATAAGAATCATCACAGAGGAATATCGTCATCAAGATCCATTAGTTCTTGAATAGGATCTTTACCAAACACAAACTTTTCAAATTCCTTTGCTGTACTTAAAATCAGTTGTATAGTAATTGGAGTTTCCTCTGAGGCTAAGAATGGCTCGTGGAACGCCAGAGCGTATCCTATACTTGATTGTCTTACAATGTAGAGTTGCTTTCGTGCTCGCTCTTCTGGAGTTTCATACGTGCTTCTCGGAAAGTTTTTGCTAGGTATCTGTTGATTGCTGGCACTAATTCCTGTTCGGCCCACTTCTTCATGGCCATCCTCAGATCCACTTTCCACGGGTATGCATCTAGTCCAGGGGACGAATCCTGCTGCTGATTTTTCACCTTTTGTGACTTCAAATTCGTCTCCAGGTTTGGCATCTTTCAATGCTTGGAATACATCGGGGTTTGCGAAGGATACAATCTTCTTCCCCTCAACCTTGTTGAATTCAAGGTTCTTGTAGGACACATCAGCAATCTTGTAGTCTTTCTTGCCTTCCTTGACTTCCTTAATCTCTACTGCAAGTATCTTAATTCGCATTAGTATCCTTTAGTTGTTGTATTGACCTGGTTGTCTCTGGACCCCAGTCATCTTTTCGTACTACAATTCCTTTTGTACACTTTACACAATGGTACTCGTTACTATCTACCCCTTCACGCCAAAGTTGATATTTGTGGTCACAATAGTCAGGCCATGAGTTCATTAACAGTTTCCTTAGGTTTACGAAACACTATTCCGCCTTTCCTTAACAATTGATATATATGCGGTTTAGTTACTTTCTCTTCATCAGCTAGATGTGCCACACTGAACCCAAGATTAAACCGATGAACCAGAGTTGCGATTCGTTCATCAGTCCATGTTACAGGTCTACCCATTCCATACCTCCATGTCCTTTTTGTTTATCCCATATGATGTCTCACCTCTCATAGGGAGGTTAAACGGAACCTTAAACAGTCGTTCAAAGTTCGCTGGTATGTCTTCAATGCAACTTTTCAGCATCATACATATATTATAACAGTTTTCATCCAGCTTGTCAAGGTCTTTCGATGGAGCGTCTATAACTAGCGAATCATGAATTGAAGAAACAAGCAAACCCTGTAATCCAGAAGCCTTAAACCGCCTATAGAAGCTTATCCTACCGATCATCATTAGGTCTGCACCTAGCCCCTGCACTGGATAGTTCAGAATGGTAGTTCTAGGCCATTCTCCGTGCTTATTCTTCTCATATGTATAGATTCTACCATGAGGCATTACAATCTTACCAGTGGTAGTAACCTCCTGCATCAATTCTGTGTGCCACTGGGCAATACCTTTATACTTAGAGTAGAACTGGTCTATTACATTTTGCCAGAATTTCTCTGATTTACTTACTGGTCTAAAGATACTTTCCTGTGAGTAGCCCCAAGCTGTGCCACCATATAAAAGTTTGAACACAAATATCTTAGCTATAGTTCTATCCGGAAAACCAAATCTTTTTTGATTGTCCCCATGTTGGTCTACATTACTAAGAATTTCTTCTATAGCAACTTTGTCTTGACTAAGAAAGGCTGCTACAATCCATTCCAAACCCTTTATGTCAACATTAATTAACATTTACCCCAATCTATTAAATGATCCCCCTCATTATAAGCATACCATAATGCCTCTTTGTGATTCTTAAACGATCTGTATTGAACCGGACCAACTGTATACTGGAACCAATATTTAATCGCTGTTGTGCTCAATCCATTCCTCTGGACTACATGTTACGCAGGTAGTCTTAATCCAGCCTCTTGTTTGAAACACATCTTTTGTAGTTCCGCAAGTTTCACAAGTCTTCCCACTCATTACCTCAGCAAAAGTAATAAAATTATACTGCTTGTCGGTGGCCTTGTCTACATAGAACCGTAGGGTTCCAAATTTTTCTTTTACTTGAGTTGCCACAGGTACAGCTTTTTTTGCTTTGTCCAACTCAGATAATTTTTTGTTTAGAGTATCTTGCGTGTAGTAATTTTTAGCCCAAATGGACTGATTTTCTTTATTGCTTTCCTCTTTCATTGCAGAAGAAATATGTTCTACATCTCTTTGTAAACTTATTACATTTGCTGACAATAAAAAACATAAAGAATCTATCAAGGGGTACCAACCATCCCCACAATCAAATCCCCAACACATACAAGTTAGCCGCATATCTGCATGTCTATCCCTGAATATTTCGGGATAGTCAGCACATAGTTTTTTATCTAATTCTTCTCTCATACTCCACCCCCTTCAGTAAATATTGAATATTTTGGTACTACATCGTTTTCCACACGGATTACAGACAATAACCATTGATCTTTATCATTGTGAAGCCCGCCAACAGCACTATGAAATAACAAATCAGCCTGTTCTGAAAAATCTTTATATACTTCTTCTGGTATTTCTACCAAAACTTGGCATAAGTAACTTAGTTTGTTCATATAAACCTCGTTGTTAAGAGTTCGTCAACATCGCCAGCCACATTTTGTAGATTAGGTTTGGAGCTGCTTAGTCTACTGGTGACTGCTGTGGTTTGGTTGAACTGCCCATGGATAAATCCGTCTTCCCATCCCATTCTTTTTGCCAACTTAGGGATTCCTGCATAATATGTTCCGTTGAGTTTCTCAAGTTTTGTCGCTTCAAGTACAAGCGATATAACTTGTTTCGCCGTACCCTTCGCCCGAAGTTGTTTAAGGACATCCTCTGCTGTGCTCCAGAATCCTTCCTTAGCTAGTTTACTTCTAGGCAGTGGTTCAACTAACCTAGCCATTTGGGTCTCTTTCTGAACCCAATGGTACTTAACTTCTCCTGCTCTGGTGCCCGTTTTGAAGAATCCAATAGGTTCTCTAATAGGCTCATAAATAATCCCACCATAAAGGACACAAGAAAGATGATCACCGCTGTTCCAATTAATATTGGTACCAGGAAAAATTCCATTAAGTTGTCTATAAATCTCTTCAAGTTTTTTACTAATCTCCTGTTCTTTTTGTTTTGCTTTCTCAAAATCAAACTTCATTCCATTCCATTCCATTTCTTCCAGTGTAAGCAAGTCTTGATTCTGAAGTGAAATAAGCGTCTTTAGTTTCTTGTTACAAGGTTGTAAGAGTATATCTTGGAAATGGTAATATAAATCTCTGGTAAGGATTACATCTTGTTTAGCATACTCGCTAAGGATTTCCCAAGGAATGTTTGGTGTGTCTATCCCCAGTGACCAATACTCAGTATCAACAACGTTAAGTTTACGCCTGTCCAAGTACCTGAGAGCCACATCGTTGAGAGACGGATATGGGGTTCTCTGAGCAGCAAGAACAAATGCACAGAGTTGACAATCAAAAATATTACATTTATCAAAGGAAATCCCATACCGTCTTAACCAGTGAAGATCAAACTTAATATTAAAACCAACAAGCAAAGAAGAATTGTCAACCAATTCTTGTACCAAGCCAAGTCTGTGTCCGTAAGGCTCTTCACCGTATTGAATTGGAACACAATCAACCATATTGCCAGTATGGTAACTGATGCAACACAAAGAATTTTTAGGAACAAAGGGGTTTCCTTTCTCGTAAATTGTTGTCTCTGTATCTAGTGTCAGGATCATATCTTGTAAAATTTTTCCACCAATTAAGTTCTTCCTCCAATTTCATTTCTCTTAATGACCGATGATGTAAACAATTTCTCAGTTCTTCTCGGAGAGTTAAAATTTCCAGGTGTAGTTCATCCGTATGAGTCACAGCCATTCCCCAGTTGGTAGTTTGGTAGCCTTAGCATAATCGGTCGCCTTCAGAGATTCAAATTTATACAGTAATCTACAATATTTTTCTAGAGTATTTTGATCCCCATCTGAAAGCCACTGTGACCATGCAGAACACATATTAAAATAAACTCTCTCTTGTTCAGGATTGGACATCTTTAGGTTTTAACCATTCCCAAATATTGATTTTGTAGCGCTTCTTAGGATCGCGGATGGCTCTCTTGGCATGGCGACTATTGATAGTAGTGACTAATCTGAATCCGCAAGCAACCAATGCTTCTTCTAATGCTTTATAATCCTCCGGGGCAGTCAAAGTTTCCACCCTGAGATACTCTAGTTTTTCTTTAATTAACATATATTCAATAATGGCTTTCCATTCTTCAACAAATTTGTTGGGGGTGCTGATGTTACCAAATTCATAGACACCACAACAATAAACTGCTTGTTCTAAATCCCCACCGATTAATTCTTTATTATCATAGTCAACACGGATTCCACCCCAGCTATTTTCACGTTTTACTGGAGTGCCACCTATAAAAAATTGATACCTATAATCGGGTCTCATTTCATGAGTCCTGAAAAATCTTTGAAGTTGGTTTAGTGTTCTCATTTTATTCCT
>ERZ1292642.1577-Hain-H14-01um-R1-1577-length-10626-cov-6_pt1 | contig 10626 bp, 21 predicted proteins | sample MGYA00564403_ERZ1292642 | MGnify/ENA primary metagenome ERZ1292642 (study PRJEB36523, sample SAMEA6512643) | groundwater metagenome | collected 2019-01-09 | study: AquaDiva: Metagenomics assemblies of 32 groundwater samples | reverse complement strand
TAACTGCAAATATAGACGGTGGGCCGGGCTGTGATTTTATTAAGGTATGTGTGCCCTCCTTATATTGAATAGCTAAATCCTTAACCATGCCGCCAATAGTTGGATATATAATAGCGGGTTCACTACGATTTAATGAGCGAGCTATCATATTAGCGATCACTAATGCTGAATAACGATCTTTTCTCAGTCGCCCCTTTTTGCCGGTTCCGGTTTTTACTTCCGGAGTATCCCATCTATCTCGTCCTCCACCAGTAGTTCTAGTCATTACAATTGTACATAATTCATTTTTTAGAGACTCAATTTCGGCAATACAAGATTCTAAATTCTCATATTCACTATTTTCAGTAGTACAGTCATTTACTACGGCTAGACTTAATGAAAGGGCATCATATTGTGGGAATAGACAAAATTTCATTTCTAAATCAGTTCTTAATCCGTGATTAGCTTGACTAGTCCATTCTGCATTACCAAATTCTACTTTCTCAATAATATGAGCGCCTATCTTATCATCAGTATCTTTTGGGTCTTCTGGATCAATGACTGGCCATATCAAATTCTCGTTAGCTTCTAATAATGTTTTCTCGTGTAAGGTTTCGATAATAGCTTTGCCGCCGCCCTGGCCGTCAATACCAATACGCGAAATCGGAAATAATTTCATTAGATTACGAATCTTTCGGCAACAATAACTATAATAGTTGGCTTCTGTAGTTTTACCGTCCGATAATTGTTCGGCGTGTAATTTGGCATTAGTAGTCCAACAATATACAGTCCGCCAATGATCTTCATATAACTCTAATATAACAATCGCTAGGTTATCTCGTTCGGACGCCGGATCAATACCCATAATATATTTTTTCTTCATATTTCCGGCTATAACAGCATTATATACTATGTTATCGAAATCTCTAGTACATACATTATTTTTCGGGTTACAGACACAAGTTTCAATTAAAGTTCGCCTAAAATAACCCTCACTATCTTTAACAAAGACAGCCCCATATTCCATTAAGAATACGCTAGTATGAATAGTAGCCCTAGATTTAGCAATACCCTTAGCATCCATGAACCCTTCTGGAATTATATCATACGGGATTCTAATGATAGAAAAATCTTTTGGATCGAACGCATCTACGTTTTCGGCTCCTACTAATGAAGTGAGTTGAGACTTATTTCCCCCGATAATATCTTTCCACCGTCTCCAATAAGCCGCAAAGTGTTCAAAGTCATAACTAGCGGTACCAGATATAACGGTCTGATTACCAATATTATTTTCATACATTGATTCAGACTCATCTGACCACAAACCGGCATCTTGTAAATATTTACGCCTTGCCGCCATAATTACAGCTTCGATTGGGTTTGTATTAACAGAGCCGAACCCCTGAATAACTTCCTCGAAAATGGTCGGGTGTACAGAGCGAAATTCATCAGCAATAGTTAGAGTAGAACGCATACCTCTAATAGTATTTCCATTTCCTAATGGAATTGCGGTAATAATACTATCATTCATCCTAAATCGCCATCTGTCCGGGTCTTTAGTAGAGCCGCTGTCATTACTACATATATCGCGTAAAATTGGGGCATTCTTCCATATTTGCTCAATATATTCAAAAATAATTTTGGCTTGTCGAAAACCACCGCCAGTTAATACCACTTTGCTACCAGGAACCAGGATAGCTTTTAAAACAGATAGTACAGCTAGTGAATAGCTTTTCCCTTGACCTCTGCTCGCAATATACATCGGAAACTTCCGACACCATAATTCTTGCAAAACTATATTCTGTAATGGAATCAACTGAATATTTAATATTTCCTTACAAAACATATGAATATAATCCGGCCTAGAAATAATCTTCAAAAATTCATAGGCAGAAACAACCTCGTCGTTATGCGGGACTTTGCACAGAATATTACTAGTTTTGATAGTGTCTAAATTACTCAGACCTAACCACGCATGATCGGCATTTTCGATGAAGAAGTTCTTATTCACAGACGATCCTTTTGATGATATTTTCTACTATTATTTCGGCGCACTGAGTATTTCCGGCATAAATAATAGGAATTTGATAATCCACCTGAATCTTGGCTAAACAAGATAAAATAAATGGCGGCTTAATACGAATATATTTTAACTTATATCGCGGAATACCGGAATTAAGAGGATAGTCCAATATATCGGCAATAGAGAATTCGCAGATAATAAACTTGTGTTTAAACTTAGCTAAGCGAGCTAATACGTCGGGCCACCGCTTTTCTGTTAAATTAGTGGCTATTTCGGCAACGCTACGCTTACGTTCAAAAGTTAATTTATCTTCATATCCCACCACAGAATAATCTCCGGTATCTAATTTTTTAGAGCGGATTTCCGTAATATATGTAGACGAAGTAAAGGTCCACTGTATCTTTTCTCTAGTATCAGCTATTAGTATCATTCCGGGTCTTTCAGCGGACGGTTACATCGTGGTTTTTTACGTTCCGATATACGCGGTTTTTTAAGTGGTTTTGGCGACGTACTTGATAAGTGAAATTTATGTTTACTATCATACTCCTTTGTAACCAGCGACTTCTTTTTCAAAGCAATAATCTGTAGAAACATAGCAGCATACTGTTCTTCTTTACCAGTAACTAATTTATGGTGGGTTTTGCATAAACAAATAGCATGATCTATAGAGTATCTTAATAATGGATATTTAGCATATGGGAAAATATGATGCACCTGCACCTTTTTTTGACCGCACTGTGGCCATTGACATATCTTTTTGTCTCTGGTTCGTACACTAATTCTAAAATTACAGTCTTGTTTTGTTTTATAGTCGCGTGGTACACCCATTTTAGGCTCCGTTTCTTTCTAATTTTTATCTTTTAGCTTAGCGGCACTAACATGATTAAGAATTGGTATATCTAAACCATCACCACCTTCATATTGATGAAAATCATATAATTTTTCCCGCTGTTTCTCTGTGGCCATTTTCATTAATTCGGCTCCTCGCTCAGTCGTCGCCCTAATTGTATCGTCTTGTAATTTGCGAATTAAATTCTGAAATGTTTTGGCGTCACTCTCAATTTTTTTAAATCGTTGATCGCGGGTAGCCTTTAAGTCGTAATTAATCTTATTTACATCGGTATTAATATTTTTGATTTGTGAGATATATGAAGTAGCCGATGTTCTAGCCATCATCAATTCTGTTTCCCATCGCGGCAAATCTTCATTCCGGGTCTCTACCGGAAATTGATATTCAAGTTCTAATTTTTTTTCTAGGGCCGAAATACGCATGAGATTTTTTGCTTCTTGTCGCCGAACCCGCTCCATATTAATAGATAATAAAATTAACTCGTTCATTTGGGCTTCTTCTAGAGATAACACATCTTCTCTAAATTGCACCATCATGTCTATCCACTTATTAATATATAATTCTATTTCGTCTGATTCATCGCTCATAATTAATTGAGACTTAATATTCGGGAAGTAATATTTAGCCTGCAATATTTTCCGTAATTTCAGCCGTTGTTTCTCGTCTTCGTGAATATTTAGTTCGGCGCTATCTAGGCCGTTTTCCTTCATAAACCTGGCGACTATACCAGGATTTCTATTTAGTTCTGTACATATTTCGGCTAGTGATAAAGTTTGATAATGACATGTAATATAATCTATTTCTATATTAGATAAGATACCTGATTTACGCATTATATTCCCCGATATTATTTTCTTTGCAAATTTTCAAAATCTCGGCCTGTATATTCCGAACTTTCAAAGCATTGAGCCGCACCCCATATTTATATTTAATATAATCTTCCCGCAACTCAATTGGTATTAACCGGTCTATTATATCTAATACTTTAGTTTTATCCTCTTCGTCAAACTCAGTTTCATATGTATGATTGTTGTAACTAACATCTCCTTCGGCGGACTTATTCACTAGGTTTTTTTTGCGGTCATTACGTCGAATCCAATAGTCATATAATTCGCAGCAAGTTTTATTTTCATACTTGGTACATTCGCTATTGGCCACCTTCTTATTCGGGTCAAAAAACGGGCAACCAATACAAGGTTTATCTAGCCGCTCGTATTTATCCCGCTTCAAGTTACACAATCTATTTTTACAATGCACCCAAAAAAAGTTCTCTAGTGGCTTTCGCCCGTCATATTTTTCTACTACCTGCAAACACATAATAGAGATTTCTTGTTCCAGGTCTTCTTTTTCATAATAACCAAATTTGAACTTATTTGCTAGGCGTGTCTTCACTTTCTCTATCGCTGCCAATATCGTCGGTTCGTCTATCTGTAATGCCATTAACTTCTCCTAATATTTCTGAGATAGCTTTGTCTGGTAAAGCTAATTCATCTTTGATGTCTGATTCTAAATTTTTAGATGCCTTGGTTAGCATCACCGATTCTACAAAAGTCATAGGTTATTTCCAATATAATTAAGTATTGATATATATAGTATAGGTACGCCCTACACCAAAATACACCTATTTTGTTAATATCGCAAAATTTTGTTGCGAATACCCTTGACAAGTGAAGCCGGGCCAAGTATACTGTATTAAGGGGTTTAAGTAAAGCTATGTAAATACAAATACAGAAGAAAGGGAATAAAGAGGGTTGACAAACGCGATACTGTCTGGTAGAATGAGAGCATGAATATAGCGGTGTATTTAATAAAGGAATTACTGTTTATGCAAAGGAGTTCTATATGTTATCCGCTTTATTATTGTCCACCGTATTATTAGGTGTCTCGTATGAAGACGCATACCACCAAGCTAACACAGAAAAGTCCCCGCTAATTATCTATATCGGGGCAGAATGGTGTGGTCCTTGTAAAGTTAATCGCCCTATTTTGCACAAAGTATATTCCCGCTATGTCTATTTAGACGCCGATGAAGATAATAAGCGAGTATATCAATTAATGAAGGAGGATGATGCCATACCACGCCTAATCTTCTTTTTTAAGAAAAGCGGGCAATGGTATCGAAAACAAGATTTGGTTGGCGTACAAACTGAAAATATAATTGAGAAGTTTCTAGAACTGGAAAATCCGAGGCTGCCATGAAAGATACTTGCCCGCATACTTTATACCCAATAGCCGATTTACACGAAGATGACGGGTGTGTTTTACTTTGGCGGGTTCCTGTTAATGAACCACCAATACTAGGTTGGTGTACCGACGACACTATAGAGGAAATTGAGCAAGGTTACTATACTCATTATTCCTTATTACCAATACCTAAATATGTTGTAGCAAAGGGCATACACATGGGCTACGAATATTTTACTGGGGAGAATTTGTATGGGACAAACACATAAAGGTAATAAAGGGCCGGGCCACGAATATTGGAGATGCCACAAACAAAGAAATAAAAATAAGCAAGTGTCTAATGATTAATACCACATACATAAGAATTGAGGAAAGAATGCTTAGGGAAAAAATGCACGCGGAAATAATGCGGGATTTAGAAGAAAGAATTAATAGGTGGGACACTTGGTTTCCCAATGAGGAAATTTTGGGGTCGGTGCCGGATCAACTACTGTATCAGCTTTTGCAATATAGATTTATAGATGGAGGAAATGAGTAATGAAAATTGTAATTAACCGTTGTTACGGAGGATTTGGTTTATCTGAAGCAGCGTATGATAAATTAGGAATTGGGTGGGACGGGATACGGTTATAAATATTCAGACTGTGAAAAAAGAAATGATCCTCAGTTAGTAGAAGTTGTAGAAGAATTAGGAGACGCCGCTTCTGGCGTTCATGCCAAATTAAAAGTGGTTGAAATTCCAGATGGTGTAGAGTGGGAAATTGACGAATATGATGGTGTTGAACAGGTTGCCGAAAAACACCGAGCGTGGAAATAACTCGGTATCACTCAAACTAACATGATAAGTGGAGGCCAAATATGTCCGCCAAGAAATCCGGCAAACGTAATGATCCAAATCCTGTTCCGCCCGGCAACTATTATTTGGTCACACTGGACCAACTAGACAGTTTTGAGTCTTTGGACCCCGCCTATTATTTGGGCTATTCTACTAATCGCAATGTCTTATTCGGTATAGCCGCCGAAACTAAACATCATATTGCCGGGCATTGCGGCCAACATAAACCAACTGCCTTTATTGGATATAGACCAGAACTAGCAAATACACAGTGTGAGGAAATTTAATCATGGGAATATTCCGCTATATTTACGAGGAGCCGGAAATTTCCACCTTTTTAATTCTGTTGGTCGCTCTTATGGCCGCCTTAATATTCCGCTACTAAAGGTACTCCGGTGAAACAACTAATCAATTTTATACTTGACGAGCCAGACCTAGTAATATTTGCCGCTATATTTTTGGTGGCTGTTGCTAGTCTATTTATCATTTTTATGACGGGACAAAATTTATGACGTTAATAGAAAAGGGACTAACTCGTGTATTGTACAACACACCACTTTAATTATCTAGGCCGGTGTACTAAGTGCGGTATATCCGAGGCGGACTATCATCTTTTATATAAGCCATATTCGCAAGAATCAAGTCCCACCGTGTATTTACCGCAAACCACAATTATAGAAATAATCACCGAACAGCCAGAACCCATTATCCGGACGGCATATAGAAATGGCCACCAAAATCTGATGTTGTTTCTAAATGCTATTTTAGAAACGCCGCAAGCCAAGATCGAGGCCGTACATAATACACACGATACAGTCGGATTCGGCGCGGGCGACCGCTTTCTGGTCATTTATAAGGCGGTGGCTGAAATTTTGTGCGAGGAACTATGCTAATCTCAGTCGCCGCCGGGCTAAGAGACCATAAGATTTTATTAGGAAGGACAAAACATGGTCGCCGAAAAAGTAACAGACCGGCATTATCTATTTATAATTCACACCGATTCATACATTTATAATGTCGAACGTCAAATGTGCTGTTATATAACCGGTCACATTGGCGATTGTGGTATCGGAAATATTTATAAAAAGTTATACGAACAGGAAGAAACAGAAGAATTTACAAATGTTATTAAACGATGTCATCACGATAGATGTTGTCGCCCGTGCAAAGTTTGGTGTGCCGACAACAAAGAGACTGGTGAAGTAGAATATAATTCTGTGGCTATTTATTTTGGTTCGCCGCCGACCCAAATCCAAATTGATATAATAATGAGGCGAGCCGCCAAATTTCCCGAAACACATCGTGGTACATTAACCGTCTTGCCTAGTGGGGATTTCTCGTATATACCAATTAAAATTTTGGGTTTTAGCCTACTAGAAATTAAGCAAGTAGAAACAGAAGTAGAAATGGGAGCAGAGCTTCCACTATGATAACCCAATTTATTTCGCCGGAAGAAGAATTGGCGGCGACGAGAGAACTACGTCGAATAGCCGACGATGTCTTGAATAATCAGAAAACAAATAACTAACACCACTTTCTATATAATCGCCGCCTCCTAATTATTCTATTTAAATAAAGAAATAAGACAGAGAAACTAAGAAAGAGAGAGAAGTAATAAGGGAATGAACGGGGCAAATGAAACAAAGGGAGTGGTTTAAGATTGGTAGAGCGATAAGAACAGGAGGGGCAAGCGGGCGTTTTGCGGATGGATGACCCAACGCTTTTACCCCCCGTCCGTGTGAGACCCCGCCCTCAAATAAAGGGGGGTACCACCCACAGCGAGTTTTCTAGCGAACGCGGCGAGCGGGTTGGACGTGCTGAATTAAATCTTGGTGATTCGTCCGGATTCCACGCAATCACCATTCGTCACGAATTTATTTCGTGGTAACCTTCCGAAATAGTGATTAGACCCCTTGACAAGTTACGATATACATTGTATAATTGGAGCATACAGAGGAACATTGGTTTTAACTAAAGGGAGAATTAAAATGGAAACGTTCACGCAAAAACAGGACCGGATTGATCGGATTACCGCAGTAATGAACGCCTTACAGGCGGGTTGGAAAGCTGAAATGGATAGGACTGTAGCGGACGGTAGTTGGGATTTTACCGGCTGTGATCATATTTTCGACGCAATGGTTCATACCCTGACTATTGAAGGTGTTCTCCACGAAAACGCCTGTTCATTAGCCCGCGAATGGGGCAAACTGGAAACCTACGTATTCTTTATTAACGGGTTGGCTCAGGGTGGGCAAGATTGGTTTAGGAATTGTTTGGAATATCCGAAATTTTCCCGAATCCCGAATGCTTCCCGCCCTTCCTCTGATATTAGTGCAGACGTTCACGCGTGTTGCAATGCCGACTAGCACACTCAAACGCCGTGGGGCTTGATTCATTCAGCCCCTTATGGTATAATTAGGTAATCAACCCCCCTTTTTTCTATTCCGGAGTATCTCTAATGTCGGCAATTACTGGTAATTATAAACCTGCGGTTTCGTTATATGTTCATTTTGCCACTAGTATGATATATCGCCCTAGTTCGCGTAAAGAAGTTGCATATTACGCCCGCATTGTTCGTGCCCGCTCAGGCAATCACGAAGCTGTGCAGTTTCTCGCGTATTGCAGTTGGTTAGGTGTTTTGCCGCCTAATATGTCGCGTTATGCTAACGCATATGTAATAGTATAGGATATGAATATATATCTTTCATCTATTATGTTATTCTAATTTATAGGTAGTATTATAATGGGCGGATTCATTCTATTGTGCGTAGCACTATACCTATCATATCTCTATTTCATAGGGTAATCATATGACACGCGACGACGTATGTATTATGGTATGTTGGTATCTATTAGTTGGACTATTGGCTGGTATAGCAGGCTCAGCAATGCCATAGACTACTTAGTAGGTGGCCCATCATTTTGGGTGGGTAAGACCGCTCTAAACCACCCATTCGGGGGATCACCGTATATCCCTTGACACCCCTCCTCTGAGAATACTTCGATAATCTTTTAAGAATACTAGGTGTTGCCCCTTGCAATGTGACGATAACTAATGTATAATCAAACAATCAGAAATTAAGTTGATTCAAACTTAGGAGAATTAAGATGCCCAACAAAAATACGATTGATCGCGGTGAGTTATTTGCAGCTTTCCAGGAACGTCGTAAGGTAGTAATTAACGGGATTTGTGGTTATATCATGGCTATTGCGCTGGAAGACGGCAGCGGAAAATCGTATAATCTGACGATTAACAATGTGGGCAGTAATGCCGTAACTACGCATATTCGGACTAACTAGCTGATAAATGTCAAAAATAGTGATTGGCCCTATTGACACCGTCCGATATAAAGTATAGAATGAGACAATCAAAGTAAACCATTCAACACTCTAAAGGATCAACACAATGAAAACGAACATTACTAATCTGGTTAAGGGCGATGAAATTAGTTTTTTCTATGCTGGCAATGGCGAGTGGGTGAATGCTCGCGTGGAAGATTTTCGCCGCGATACGTTAGTTGTCTGGAATCTTGACAAGAATGGTTATCGTTCCTATACGATTTCCAAAATGCAAAATGTTGCGAAATTATCGCTGGTTGGTATTGATAATGATTAGTAAATAGTCTAGACTAGACCTATCACGCTTCAATTCATCTTTTTACGAGGAACTAGCAAATGAACATGTACAAAGTAATCGACGAAGCAACCACGAAACACGCCGCGAACGCAAAGGCCCGAACCGGCGTAGTATATGCCCCATTCGGGGTAGCCGACTTATTTCCCGATTCCTTGTTTGAGGCTCCCGCTGAAATCGAAGATGAGGTAGACACATATTGGCTAGATTGTGCCCCTCCGGGCAGTAATCGAGTAGCCGCATTAGCTGCCCACTATCAAAACGTCGAGAACGACGGGAAATCAGCATTTGTTGTAACCGACGCCGAACTGGCGTCGCAAATGGTAGATGGGCTGAAATATGGTAACATTCCGCATGATTCGCCGCTAGGCGTTGCTTTATTGGGTTTGGCTAGGGAATGTTTCGAGAACCCGCTTGACAGCGGTCGATGAATATGGTACGATGATTACATCGAAGTAAATACAATTCAAAATAAGGAACGAAGTTATGACCATTCAAGAGACCATCGACAAATTGAATACTTTACAAAGATATGACGAAATAGAAAATCCGCGTGATTTTTATCGTGGTATATCTATTCAGACCGACAACTACGGCGAATATGTCAAATTGGCGGACGTTGCCGCATTATTCAACCTAATGTGTGACACCTGGAAAGGTGATAAGGCTATTTCCCAGAAAATTTTGCCTAACACCTAATAGGTGGCTCCCCTAAACGGGTGGGAGGCCCCGCTGTCAACCACCCAATCGGGCGGTATCCTAATTGTATTTTATTCTGGTCGATTTTAGCATAAAAAGAAATAATAAAATAACTATTGGAGACGACGCCGTAGGCCGATAATATACTTAACGAAAGAGTTAATTCAATTCAAGCCCTCTTGACAAAGAATGGAATTCATGTTATGGCCACAAATTCTAGCTTACGCAAATCATCATCTGCAAATCCTGTTTTTTGGGTATTAACGGCGTTAGCCTTAGGAATCTTGGCGAGTAATCTTGTTGGCTGTGCCGCAAGCCGCGAAATGAAAATTACTATCGGCCACAAAGATATGATTGTCGCCTTTGATATTCGGCATTAAAAGGGGTTGCACCCCTTGACAAACGCCTACGGCGTGATATAA
>ERZ1292642.1576-Hain-H14-01um-R1-1576-length-10626-cov-8_pt1 | contig 10626 bp, 8 predicted proteins | sample MGYA00564403_ERZ1292642 | MGnify/ENA primary metagenome ERZ1292642 (study PRJEB36523, sample SAMEA6512643) | groundwater metagenome | collected 2019-01-09 | study: AquaDiva: Metagenomics assemblies of 32 groundwater samples | reverse complement strand
TGCTGGCCTGCCTCTGAGCCTGGAATGGGGTGAGGGGAGGGACACCACCGCCGCCCGCGCCAGCTTCATAGGCCAGCTCGCCGTTGTTCCTGCGAATTTCCTGGATGCTACTCCTATCGCGGATATTCGCCGGGTCGACTTCAAAGGCCCGGAGGCGACTGTCTGAGGTTCCACCGCCGCCACCCGCTCCTCCGCCAGCACCGGCGCCGCCGGCACCGCCCCCTCCAGGCCCGCCGCCGGCCCCTCCGCTACCGCCAGCGCCGCCGCCTATCATCTCGCGGTAGCGGGCCTCCAGAAAGGCCCCGAAGTCGTTCGGAGGCCCGCCGCCTGGGCTGCCGCCAGCGCCTCCAGCGCCGGCACCGCCTCCACCAGGCCCGGCCGGCGGAGGCAACAGCATGGGCAGTCTGGCGTTGAAGGCCGCGCCACCAGCACCGAACTCCGGCCCGAGCCGGTAGGCTGGCGAGCCCTCGGGGAACCGCCGCGCGTGGTCCGCTGCGGGACTCGACTGGGCGCTCGAGCTCCACTGCGGCACGGGCCCGCCTGGGTCATCCACATCCACGCCGTTGTAACTTGGCATGAGCCCTAACGCTCGCAACCTGCCAGCGTTATCGGGGTTCTGGCTCGCGTATCGTGACAGGCTTCCCACGGCGTTGTAGTTCACGGAACCGAGATTGCGCGAGCCGGCGTCAATCGAGGTTCCCGGCGTGTGCGTCCCGTAGCGGCCGGTCCAGTTGGGGTCTGGCTCGCTTGCGCCGGTAACTGGGTTCGTCCGATACCGCTGTGCATTGCGCCCGCCGCCAGCGCTGCTACCCCACGTCGTGGCGGCCTGCTCTGTTCCGGGCTGGCCCCATTGCGCTTGGCGACGACGGCGCACAGTCTCTGCCCTGGCGCCTGCGCGGCCACGATCGTATTGGAATGGTGGCATGAGGACGCTCCTTGTCCGCTATAGTAAGTATCCACCCCGACATGTTTTGTGACAAGTTCCGCAACGCTGCCTTAGGCCATGTCACCGCGGAGCCGCAAGAAGTCCCCGATGAGCTTAATGTAACGAGCGAGCTGATGCTGATTGTTCCTTATCGTCGACCGCACTTCCTCGTAGGTGAGGGCCGTATCCCAATCCGCGATGACGTTCGACGACCCGCCGACCGTGACGCTGTTAGTCAACGCCGACAGCGCGCCCTGAGCGGTCGGGGTCGCCCCGTTGAGGCCGATACCCGTGGCGTCGCCCTCGAAGCGCTTCGTCGTGCCGGACTTGAAGTAGAACGCCGCGTCCGTGATCTTCGCGCGCTCGACGTTGTTAGTCCCGAAGATGAGAGGATTTGCGCCATTGGCGTTGACGACCAAGCCGCCAGTCATGGTGCTGGTCGTAGCGAGTTGGCCACTAAGCGCTAGGTCGAGACCGGAAGGCGTGTAGAGTGCGCTGAACGCCTGCATCGCCACGAAGTCGCCAGCGCTGACACCGGCCAACGAGATTGCCCTCGCCCCTGTTCCGTTGGTGAAGTTGTTTACCCTCAGGCCCCTTTGGCCGTTCGCGTCGATCCGCACGTAGGCGCTCGTCGCGTCTTCGTTCACGAACGAATCGATGACGTGCGTGCCATTCCACTTCAGTAGCGTGTCGCTCGTGAGTCCGCCGGATCGCGTGACGATGGTACCGTCGGCGTTCGGCGGTGTGAGCGTCCGGGTGGTCGCCGTGGTGAACCCGTCCACCTCGAAAGCGAGCTTCTTCGTGGCGTCAACCGAGCCAACCACGCGGAAGAGGTTGTCGGCCCATTCAGGAACCGGGATGGCGGCTACGGTGAGGGTGCCTCCAGTAACCAAGCCTATATGCGAGTGGTTCGCCGACTCGAAATTGTCAATGTCTGGCGACAAAAGAGCTGGCGCATCTTGAAATACGATGGCAGTACCAGTACCAGTTTTGTTCGTGACATCTGACATGTCGGTGACCGCCATCACCTCCTGCATGTGGGCGAGGTTGAGCTTAGTGCTGGCTGTGAGTCCGGCATACCCCGATGCGGCGTCCTTGTGGGCCGTGATCTCGATCGTCCCGCTCTCATTCGGCGGCGTGAGGGTCCTCGTCGTCCCCGTCGTGAACCCGTCCACCTCGAAAGCGAGCTTCTTCGTGGCGTCGGCAGAACCCAGGATGCGGAAGAGGTTGTCCCCAATCTCCGGAACCGTCGCCGAGACAAACCCCGTTGAGTCGATCCCGTCGAGTAAGTCGGCGTTGAGGTTGGTGCATAGCGTCGTGCTCGTAACGTCGAGCGGCTTCGTGCCGACCGCGAGGGTGCTGACGATCTGGAAGGGCGTTGTGCTCTTGCTCAAGCCGAACTTCCACCCGGTCACAGCGTTCCGCTTGACGATCACATCGAACGCGCCGCCCGTGTCAATCGTCGTCTCCCCGAGCGGTGTCTTGTAGGTGCCCCCCGGGTTGCTGACCGACGCCGGATCATCGGGGATGAACGAGATGATCTGCGACGACAGGTAGTCCTTGTCGAGGATGCACACCCTGCCGTCGGTGGCGTCGCTTGCGTCGGTGATAAACTCGATGCCCTCTGCGCCCTTGCGGCGCGCAAACGACCCGCCGCCGCCCGAATTGAGAAACGGGATCGACAGCACCTTCGGGGCAGTCCTGGTCTGCGTCGAAAACGTGATGTGGTCGCTGTTGAAGGCGTCCGAGTCGAGGTTGTAGCCGTCAATCTTGCCGTCGAGGACCGTCCAGAACTGGTTATAGTGCTCCTGGGCGGATCTGGCGATCTGCCCGCAACAACCCGGCGGGTTCGGCGCTTGGCCTTGGCCGCTCGCCGGTATGACAGGAAAGTACACGCATTTGTTAGGTCGCATCAGCGCACCGGCCGCATGACGGCGAGCTCGTCGGCGTAGACGTCGAGCCGCAAGAGATCGAAGGCGAACGCGACGCCTATGATGTCAAGGTACAGACTCAGGCCGACGGCGCGACGGTCGATCCGCTTGCGGCAGAAGTAGTGATTGTTCATGGCAAAACTGCCGGTCGCCGTTGGGGCGGTGTCGCCGTCCAGGGTGTACCCGACGCGAATGACCGGGGTGGCGGCCGATGCTTTCTCCCATTCGACTTCGATCCTGTGCCAGTGCTTCTTGTGACTCGTATCGCGATCCATGCGGTTCAGGGATAACGTCGCCTGCATGGCCCCGATGAAGATGGTGTCGTCGGCGACGGGCGCGGCGCTACTCCACCCGGCGTGAGTAATCACCGTGCCCGTGTTGCTCGTGATGCGGACCGTCTCGTACGTGCTTCCGGAAGCGCGCAACAGGGTCAGCGATAGCCCCTTGAGCCCTTCACCCGTCGTCCGGAACGCCGCGGCACTGGCCGTCGTCGTCGTCGCCGTACTAGCGGTGACCGTCGCCTCGGTCGTGCCGCTCGTCACGCCATCTCCGTTCGCGGCGGTGTCGGACTCGTAGACATAGCCGACGGTATCTCCAAGATAGAGCTTGATCCGGCCATCGCCGTTGCGGACGGGTCCGTTCTGGCTCGTGTCGGAGTAGCATGAGACGACGATCTCCCCCATTGCGAATTGTTTGCGCCCCCACCTGCCGGTATCCAGATTCAGGAAGTGAATCTTGGTGTTCGTCGTCGCACCGGAAGGCGTGACAGCAACTTCGTATGTGCGGTTCTTAGGATCAACGCCGGCGCACATGAAATTGGCATAGGTCAGGAACTCAAGGTCGTGAAAGTCGTCTTGGATCGAGTCTGAGTACGGGATCTCCGGAACGGTGTGGAGGTCGAACGACAGCACGCCAAGGGCCGACAGAAACATGATGCGTGTGTCGCCGTCGCGGCGGATTGTGTGCGGCGCGATGCACCCGCGCCCAGGGACGGCCTCGAATAGGACGAAGTTCGTCTCGTCGGCGTCGCCATTCAGAATCCAGATGGAGTTAGTCTTGAAGATGACGAGGCTACCGCGGAACGCCACGATGCCAGTGATGTCCCCGCCATCGCCGAGGCCCACATCAAGATTGGCGGACGAGGCGTTCGAGAACTGCGTCGGCTCGCCCGGCTTGCTCCACCGCAGTTGGCTCGGGAAACCAGCGAGGTTAGCCAGAAACAGGCGCTCCTTGAAGAAGCAGCAGAACTTCGCTGCCTCAGGCTTTTCGATGGTGTCTGCCCCGGCAGAGTCATGGACCGGCGATACGGTTGTGAGGCTCGTGTCGAGCGTGTCGTCGAGGTAACCGGCCTTGTAGATCACACCTGCCGTATCCGCCGTACTCGCCTCGTCGGCTGCGACGTTCGCATACGTGAAGGTCGTCGTGGTCGGCGTGGAGGCGACGGCCACGGTCACATTGTAGGCGGCCGGGAGCCCGGTCACGGTGATGCTCTGACCGACTTGCAGGCTGTGGGCTGCGGCGGTCGTGATGGTGGCAACGTCCGCGCTGCGCGACCGGAAGGTCGTCGCGGACGCCGCGAGGGTCACCACGCGGTATGGCTGCGTGCCGCCGGCCTTCACGCGGTAGATGCGCTTGCTCGTGAAGTGACCCGTGTAGGTGAGCCCGGTTATGGCCGTACCGGCGTCGGCTCCTCGATTTGTGGTCGTCGCCGCATTCGCTGGCGTCTCCTCGCCGGTCGTCGGCTCCAGGTCGGTCATGTAATACTCGAGCGCGGTGTCCGCAGCGTTCCCTACGGCCGTTCCCGCCCGCGTAGCGAGTGTCATCGAACCTTGTGGGCCGCTCTTTTGTAACTCGTGCGTGTGTGCGCTGGCCCCGTTGGAGATGTAGTTGGCCACTGCGAAATCGGCGATATATGTCATGCCAGCGGCGGTACATACGCCGGGCAAGTGTGTTGCGTCTAACCCGGTGAGGATTGACGTCATCGCCGTGCCTGGCGTGAGAGACCAGGTGTAGAGGACGCTCCCCACCTTGGCGAGTAGAGTAATGGTGCCCGAGGCGTTGACGTACTCGTGCAGTGCAAGCACGGGCAGCGCGGCCGGTGCCGTAGCGTTCACGCGGTCGATGAAGTTGCGGGCGGCCGCGCTCTGTTTGTCGTAATGCAGGAGGTTCAGCGAGTCGCGCGCCGATCCCAGCGGTATCTTCGTCGGGTTCTTGAAGGTCTGCCGCCCGAGGCCGAAGTTCTTTATCGACGTCTTCGGCACGGCGTCACCACACCGGTTGAGGGATAACAGCGCGCAGGGTCCTCTTGCGATGTTGCTCCCTCGCAATGGCGAGCTCCTCGTCCCGTTTCTTCTCAAGCACCTGCGCCAGAGGATCGCCATCCTCAGCGATTACTTTTTCGCCCCAGGAGAGACATAGTGCCTCCTCGAAGGCCGCCGGTATGTCGACGTTCTCGCTCTCGCCTTCGGGCGTGTACGGCTCGCGGTCGTAGTAGAGGCGCCACACGACGCCTGCCGCCGCCGGGGCCGGTACGTGCCTGAACCGATTGCCCCATATCGCGATGGCCCCAAGCGCATTTGTCGTCGATAAGTTCGTGTAGGTGGTGCCGCCTTCTCCGTGAGCCACGCGCCCGCTCGAGAATAGCCCGTGTCGGTATGCTTCCTGGGCCATAGGATCGACGATGGGTATCGAGTAGTGGAACCCGCCGTCAGCTCGCTCCACGCGACGCAGCGATGCGCACTTCACGGGCAACGGGTAGAACTCGTAGCCCTGCTCGCTGTCGCTCGTGTTGACTTTATCGAGCGCATCCGTGTAGGCGTTGACGTGGGCCAGAGACAGGTAGAAGTCGGGGTCGACGGCCAGGACGTGGACGGCTATCCCCTTCAAGGCGGCGGGCAGATAGCCGTCGAGGACGGTGTCGCTGAACTCGTAGGTGGTGACGGTATCCCGGATGCGTTGCCGCACCCGGGTACGCGCCGCTGACTTCGTGAGGGCCAAGGGCTACCCCCGACACCCTCTTAGGGGTTTTGGCAGTTGACGAGGACGCCAGGCACGAGGTTCGTTGCCGCGACGACCGCCACGAGCACCTGCCCGACCGCCTTCTGCGTGTAGCCGGCCGTGCCCGTTGCGACGGTGTCGCACGCGGCGTCATTGGCGGTCATGATGACCGTGTGGCCGATCGCCGCGTCATCATCGGCATTCATCGTGATGCTGCCGTACGTTGTGCCGTCGAGGGTCGTATGGAACTGGCCCTTGGTCTGCGCCCAGAAGTAGTAGGTGATGGTTGCCGTGCTCACCGGACAGGCCGACGTCGGGATACCGAGGAAAAACGGGTGGGTCGCATCGAGCCCGGCCGACACGTCGTCCGTCGCGAGACCATAGGTCGCGGTGCCGACCTGGACCACGGGATCGTTCGCAGACGTTGCGGAGTTGCCGGCCACGAGCGCCGTTCCTACGAGCGTGGTGTGTGCCTGGCAGAATCGGAACCACTTCCCGGTCTGCACGTCCTGATACTGCCGGCCAACGACGCAGCCGCCCTTGGTCGTGCCGTAGGTGTAGAAGTCGAAAGGAATTCCTTCTGCCGACATGTTTAGGCCCTCGCCGTCGTTGCCGTTGCCTTTGCCGTTGCCTACCCCGGCGCCGGCTTTACGTGATCGTGTGGATGATGAAAGACCCTCGCGGGTTCTTGTTCAGCATGTTCAGGTGGCTGACGATGTAACCGACGTCGAGGATCGGCCACGGCGGCGTCGTCGCCACGCCGCTCTCGAACACGTCGTCACCAGCGCAGAAGAACTCGAACAGGTTGCTGTTGATACCCCGCACCGTCAGCGTCGGCGCGTACTCCGACCAGGCGAACGGCACCCCGTAGAGCTCGATGTTCTCGAACCCGGCCTCGGCCATCTTGAGGTTGCGCGTGAAGCGAACCTGGGCCTGGAGGGACTGTTCCAGGTTGAGGTACTGCACCTGGTCGGCGACGATCAGGTCGAGGCGGTTCCGCGCGCGGCCGCCCTTGAGCCCGACCGCCGAGTTGAGGATGCCCTGGTGGATGAAGCGGAGCGGGTCGGCGGTGAACCCGGTGCCCGATATGCGCTGCGTGTCCCAGTTCGTAAAGGTCGTCTGGGAGAGCGTCGCGTACGTCTGGGCGCTCGACCCTATCGACGAGGCGAGACCATGGAACGTGAGGCTGCTAAGCCGCGTCCCGTCGCTGTGGAACGACGTGCAGAACTCGTCTGCGCTGTCGTCCTTCATGAGCGTCATCATCGCCGGGAAGGTCTTGATGATCGCTTCCTTGCCCTTGTTCTCCCACTTCTCCGCCTGGGTCACGACGATCGAGTCGGCGATGCCGCGCCACGCTACCGTCGCAATCTCGAACGGGTTGGTGACGGTGTGGGTGAACGCCTCGAACCCGCCCGAGTAGCCCTTGGGCGACCCGCGCGTGAGCCGGATGCGGGCCTGGATCTCGCGGCCGCCCTGGTTGTAGGTGAAGATGTCGTGCTCCTTCGCCCACCAGAACTCGACGGCCCGTTTCGCCAGGGCGTCGACGAAATCCTTCATGTACGCCGGGATGGTGGTCGCGAGCACGCGATTTACGAGGTTGTCCGCCATGACCTGTTCCTCCTAACACTTCCGCCTGGCGGACGTCCCGCCGGCTCTTCCTGACGGTAAAGCCGTTACGTCACTCCGAACTTGTCTAACGCTGCCGAGACCAGCGCTGCCGCGTCGGCGTTGTCTCGCGACGTCGTGCGGCGCTTCGGGCTGGTGTTGGCCACGCCTGTAGGCTTACGCCCGGTCGCCGACATGGCCTTGTCGTTGGCAGGCGCCGGCGGGCGTTTGGCCGTAGTCGGTGCCGGTGCCTTCTTGGTGACCTCGGCGTTCGCTGCCTCGACCTTCGCAGCCGCTCGATTCCCGGCCGCCGCCGCCGTGGCTGGCGTAGCCCCCATGGCCGCAGCGCGCTTGCTGGCAATCTCCCACGCCTTGTCCGGATCGCGGAGCCCGCCGCGCTGCAACTCGAGGTACTCCTTGCCGCTCTTCTTCCACTCCGGGGCTTCCGCGAATCGGCGCGGGTTGATCACCTCGTTCCACGCCCGCAGGTCTCCGACGTGCGCCTCGATGTAGTCGAGGCGTTCCGCGAGCGTATTCAGCGCGTCGAGCTGCTTGCCGTTCACGCGCTTGTTGAGGCCGCGGAAGATCGTGTCCCACATCCGGCCGTCCTTGGTGAGAGCCTCCAGCGTCTCGGGGTACTTGTTGCCCAGGACGTCGTCGAGCCCATCGGGAGCGTCCGGCGGAGGTGCGGACTGGCCCGCCGCCTGCGCCTGCGGCCTCAGTCCTCCGCGGAGCAGGCCGTCGATGTCGTTGGCGTATGGGGCGAACCGCCGTCCCAAGTCCGCGTGCTGCTTGATGGCCTCGAACTCCTCGCGTGTCGGCGGCTGCCACCCATCGCTTGGAGAAGCGGTCGCCTGTGGCTCCGCTACGGCCTCAGTCGTCGCCTCGGCGCCAGCCTCCTCCGCACCGGTAGGATCAGCGCTGGCGGCCTCGACGGCGCTTCCGACAAGATCGTTCAGCCCTTCGTCCTCACCTGCCACGTCTCGGTCTCCTGTGTAGGTCCAGAAAAGAAGAGAGGGAGCGCAAAAGCCCTTGCGGGTTCTTACGCTCCCCCTCGACGGGAAGCCTACTGACTGGTCGAGCAGCTACTTACCGCCGGCCGGCGGTGAGGCAGCCCGCTCTTTTCTGGGGTTGGTTTATCCCACTGGTTCCGCTATCCCTCGCGCTTTGCCCTTCGCAAACCCTAACTGCCAGATTTGCCGCTGGATCTCCGCGTCGTCGGACGGCGGGCGTTGTTCCATAGGAATGTGTTCGACTACCGCGCTTGGCTCCACGTCAAGCCCACCTTGACCTTCTATCTCGCGGAGGATGGACTCCGGTTCGGCGTGCGGCTGTTTGCCATTGGCGCCGCTACGCGCTGCTGTCAGAGGCGTGGCGAGATCGGCCGGAGTGACGTTGGCGCCTTGCGACATTAGAGCGATGGCGCGCTTGAGAAGATCGGCCGCGGAGTCTTCGGCATCAGCGCGTTCCGCGGTCGTCGGCGTTCTTGTTGGACGGGATATACCTCCGCCTTGACCGCGCAAGTCGGACCCGCCGACTTCCACCTTGCCGTTGGCCTTGAGGTATCCGTCCCAGCGCTCCTTGGTAGGGAACAAATACTCCGCTTGCGCCGCAGAAAACCCGGTCGCCGTGCATGTGCTGGCTGGGTTCCAGCGCGGCGTACTTGGGGCCACGCCAGCCGCAGCCATTTCGCGAACACGCGCGTCGGCCTCGGCGCGCTCGGCGACGGTGGCCTCTCCGGCAAGGTCGAGCGTCATGCGTCCGTCGTTATTACGCACCCAGCGCGGCATATGACCTCGTTGCTCGCTTCTCTCGAACAGCCGGTAGAGACCGATCTTGATTTGCCCTATCGCCTCAGCAATGGCGAGGCGATCCGCTTTGTCGTCGTCGTCGAGCATGCCCTCCGGAGCGACCATCTCGAAGATTTCGAGAAGCTTCTCGGTCACTCCGGCTGACATACGTCCCTCACACCAATAGGTATCCATGACTTATGGCGACACGACAAGACGTACGTGTCAGCGGCTCTCCGCCTGTGCCGTGAGAGCGGCATCTATCGCCGCTTGTGCAACTTCCATGGACTCGTGCCCTACGCCAGCCGAGTGAGCGAGCTCGTGCCCGAGGGCGAGGAAGTGCGGGCGCTCGGGCCGCCACGCGAGGATGATGATCCCGCGATCGTAGACGCCTGCGGCTAGCCCCGACGGTGCGCCGTCGAACGGGATAACATCCCATCCGCCGGGCCATATCCGAATCGCTGTGAGCGCGACCGGCGCGCCCCAGGCGGCGCGGAATGCGGCGACGCCCGCGTCGATCTCGGCGAGAGCCGCCCCGGCGTCGGGCCTGGCAACGAACCACCCCGGGGCCACGACGACGAGGCCGGCGGGGGTCATGAGCGCAACCGGGGCCGCGGCGCGGGCACCGTAGCCGTAGACCGCCGGGGGCGGCTCAGCGCACCCGGAGAGGCAGAGCACGAGCAAAAGGCCGAGCGCCGCAGCGATCGCAAAGAACACGACCGCGACGCGGAGTATCTCCGACTCCCAGAGGTCGCCGTTGGTAGGTCGCCGCAGCCCCTTCATCACCCCACCACCACCTGTTCGCTCGCTGGCGGCGGTATCACTGCGACTGGCCCAGCCGCCGTGGCGATCGCGAGTGCCTGTATCGCCTGGACGGCTTCGGCGAGAGCTTGGGTCGCCTGCGTATTCGCGACCGCCCCGGTTTGGATGGTCTGCACGAGTTGGGCGAGTTGGCCTACCGTCTCGGTGATCGCGGCGAGGGCCGACTGTGTCCCCTGCGCAAGCGTTGCAAGGGTCTTTTCGATTCCTGGCGTCGCGGCACCCTTCTGGGACACTTCGGCTCGTGCGCTGTCTTCGTCGAGCGCCATCTTTCGCTGATCCATCTCGACGCGGTGTGCATGAGCAGCCGCCTTGAGTGCCATCTCATTCTGGACGTTCTGTTGCTCAAGCGCCGCCTTCTCATGAGCGGCCTGGATCTGCTCGGCCGCGATTACCTGTTGCCGCTCCTCTGAAGCGGCCTGGCGTTCGTCCATCGCGACCTTGTGAGCCTGCGTGTCCGCCTTTAGACTCATGTCTCGTTCTGCTCGCTGCTGCTCAAGCGCCGCCTTCTCCTGATCGGCCGCCATCTGCTCTGGCGGCGGGCCTGGAGGCGGTTGCG
>ERZ1292642.1575-Hain-H14-01um-R1-1575-length-10632-cov-9_pt1 | contig 10632 bp, 12 predicted proteins | sample MGYA00564403_ERZ1292642 | MGnify/ENA primary metagenome ERZ1292642 (study PRJEB36523, sample SAMEA6512643) | groundwater metagenome | collected 2019-01-09 | study: AquaDiva: Metagenomics assemblies of 32 groundwater samples | reverse complement strand
GCGGCGGCGGCGACCGCGCGATGGCCGTCAGCAGCCCGGCGGCGATCTCGTTCTGGCGCAGGTTCTCCGTCGCGCCGCGCTCCTGCGGCTTGCGGCGCAGCAGCCGGTCGACCGTCACCTTCGGCTTCGCGCCGGCGATGTTCGCCACCGATGCGATCAGCCACGCGAAGTTCTCGCGCTGCAGGTCGGCGCCCTCGCGGTGCGCCTCGACGTACACGAGCGCCTCGTCGAGCGACAGGTCCCAGAACCGCTCGGCCGGGCAGCCGCCGCGCGTCGCCTCCACGCGCAGCCGGCGCCAGTCTATGGGGCTCGGGGCGGCGCCGCCGCCACCGCTTCCCCCACGATCGGCCCGTCGGTCGTCCGCACGCCTGGCATCCCGCCGCGCATCGCCGAGGCCACCTTGGCGCCGAGGCTCCTGAGCGTGTCCGGCGCGTCGGTCACGTTCGGGTCGGGCGCGTCGGCCTTCGGCATGAGGTCGAACCACTCCTCGACGAGCGACAGGTCGTACTCGCCGTCGGCCCTCCTGAACCTCTTGCGCATCTCGGGCAGGTGCGAGAGCCCCGCGGCGACCGAGACGACGAGGAAGCCGATGCCGCCCTTGCCGGCCGCCTCCGCGAAGCTCCTGCCCGTCGACTCCTCGATGAAGCAGATCGCCCGCGTGCCGAACACCAGCTCCCGCACCTTGCCGCCGATGTTCACCCGCGCCACGTTGTCGCCGCTCATGCGCTCCTCCTGTGTGGAGGAACCGTAGCACAGCCCGGCCGCTGGTCAGCGGGAAACGACCAGCGCCGGGCGCAGCCCCGCGTGGAGCCGGCCCGGCGCGCCGCCGTGCGGTGGGGGCGCTCACCCCCCGTCGCGATCCTACGCCTGGTAGCCGAGCGTCGGCTTGCTCAGCCGCAGCGTTCCGTCGAAGCTCGCGATGTCGTCGTTCGGCGACGCCGCGGTCAGGGACGTGGCGAACGCCTCGGCCTCGAACTCCTTGGCGCCGCTCTCGACCTGCATCCTGAACCTGGCTCGGAACAGCGTCTTGGCGAACATCGCCAGGAGCACGATCGACTGCCCGGCGTCGTCGTCGTCCCACAGGTTCGAGAAGTCGAGCGTGATGTCGTGGTAGTTCGGGAAGAACTCACGCGCGCCGCCCGAGTCGTGGCTCGTGCACTCGAGCTCGTCCACGCTGATGTTGAGCGTGGCGTCGCGCAGCCCGCCCATCTTCACGTAGGTGAGGCCACCATCGTTCGACACCTCGACGGTGCCGAGCCGACCAAGAACGCAACTCATCTGATCCTCCTAGCGGTTCGGGTTCGGGCTCCGTCGGGAGCGATCAGTCGCGGTAGCGGACCGCGTACAGCCGCAGGCTGGTGGCGGCGCTCACGTCGACGTTCACCTTCGACCCGCCGCCCTGGTTCCAGATCGACGGCAGGAACGGCCCGATGGCCGCCTTGCCGGGGATGCCGCCCACGGCGGCCGGCACGACGTGCACGGTGTCGCCGGTCCGCCCGAAGCTGTCCGCCACGCTGTCCACGGTGACGGTCTTGGTCGCCGCGTCCTCGTTCTCGGCGAACAGGATGGTCTTGCCGTCGTTCACCAGCTCGTGCTGGTTGACCACGTCGGCGGCGACGCCGGTGAGTGTGACGGCGCCGCCGTTGAGCGGCAGCACGTCGATCGGGATGTTGGTGCGGGCCATTTCTTCTGTCCTCCTGGCGGTGCGTCGTCACAGCACCTTGGCGATGTGAGCCCCGGCCGCGACGGCGGCTGCGGTTGCGTGCACATCGTAGAGCACGGGCGCGCCGCGCACCAGCACCGCGACGCCGCCCGCCTGCAGGGCGGTCGCGAGCGTCGTCCTGCTGGTGAGGCCGTCGTACAGACGCAACGGGGCGGCAACCGGGCCGCTGAGCGACTGCGGGAAGGCGACCCACAGCCTGTCGCCCGCCAGCGCGGCCGCCGAGAAGGTGAGGTTGCGGCGCCCCCGCGACGACGTGGCGAGCGTCGCGTCGAGCCACGCCTGGTCGATCAGCCCGGGGACCGGCGCGGCGCCGTGGTACAGCGGGAACTGCTCGACCCACCCCTGCAGGCGGACGGTGAGGCTCGCGCGCGGGAACCCCTCCTCGTCGCGCCCGAGGCTCAAGGGGCCGCTGCCCTGCACGCGGCAGTCGAACCACGGCCCGAACGAGGACAGGTCGAGGACGTCGGCGAGCATCACAGCCATCGAGCGCACCATGCGCGGGTCGTCCTTGTCGCCGCGCAGCATGATCGACGCGCTCGGCCGCTCGATGCGCGTGCGGTCGCCGCCGTCGACGAACGGCTCCGCGTCGACGCCGGGCACGTCGGTGACGTTGATGGAGAACGCGTCGCGGCCGACGACGACCGGCGTCTCCTCGTCGCCGACGCGCAGGTTGGTGCCGAGCGTGAGCCCCGCCACGTTGTCCGCGATGAACTGCGCAACGTCGTGCGCCGGCGTCGTCACGGGCCAAGCTCCGCCACGCGCCGCGCGAGCCTGCGCGCCATGCCCGGCAGTCGCTCGTTGACGGCGCGCTCGAGGTACTTGGCCCGCGTGGGGTGCAGCTCGTGGACCGCGAGCGCGTAAGGCGCGAGGAACTGCACGTTGACGCGCGGGTCGCGCCGGCTCGGCCAGTACGCGCGCCCGCTCCTGAACAGGCGCCCGGTCCTGATCGGCACGTACAGCTGCGCGAGCCCGAGCACGGCGAGCGACTCCTCGTACAGCGCCACGCGGAACGTCTCGGGCAGGCTCGAGGAGAGGTTCAGCAGTCGCTCCGACAGCCTCGGCAGGTCGCCGCGCCTGATCTCGAACCTGAGCGCGAACGGCCGCGTCACAGGCGGAACTCCACGTGGCCGCCGCCGCCCGACTTCTCTCGCGCACTCGTGATCGACACTGGGCTCCGCGCGTCGGCGTCGACGTACACGAAGCCGACGGGGAACGTGCGCGGCGCGGCGTTGCCGGCCGACGGCGCGAGCCACACGCGGTCGCGCGCCGTCACCGCCGCCAGCGTGGCGACGACGGTCACCTGCTCGACGGTGGAGCCCGCGCTCGAGCGGCGCTCGACCAGGCCCTCCTCGATGCGCGCGGGGTGGACGACGGTCGCGCCGTAGCTCGGCGTCTGGTCCACGTCGTCGTCGCCCGCGAACGGCGCGACGGCGATCTCGTCGACGAGGAAGCCCGCGACGCTCACGCCTGCACCACGCGACGGCGCGACCTGAGCATCGCCGCTGCCTCTGACGTGAAGCCCGGCAGGCCCATCGCGGCGCCGTCGTCGCGCGCGTAGGTGACGCTGTGCGAGAGCAGCCGCTCGCTCTCGACGGTGCGGTCGACGCCGCGCGAGCGGTACTGCTGCGCGACGGCCAGCGTCACCGCGCGGCGCACGTCGCGGGGCAGGTCGGGGATCGGCGGCACGAGGACGGGCTTCGCGCCCTGCTCGGGCAGCCACCAGCCGGCGTCGTAGGTGACCCGCACGCCCTCCTCGGCCTCGGTGTCGGCGTAGTGGTCCATCGCCGAGGTGCCCGGCGTGCGGTAGCCGGTGAACGGCCACACCAGCTTGAAGAACAGGATGCCCGTGCGGCCGCCGTCCTCGATGATGTACGTGTCGGCCGGCGCCACCCCGTCGTCGAGCCTCACCTCATCGACGGCGCGCACGGGCGTCGAGCGCAGCCGCACGCGGGGCCAGCCGCGACCGCGCACCTGCTCGACGATGTCGGCCCGGTACGCCAGCGGTCCGCGGCGCAGGTACGTCTCGACCACCTGGCTCGCCGAGTCGATCAGCGACTCGAGGTACGCGAGCGCCGAGCCCGCGAGCGGTGCGGCCAGCGCCAGCTCGGCCTCCACGTCGGCCACGGTGCAGAGCGCGAGCGTCGCGGTGACGGCCATGCGCCATCAGTAGCACGTCAGCGCGGCTCGGGCAGCCCCCGCGCGGTCACCACGCGGCCGCCGATCCTGCTCATGGTCCAAGCCTCGCCGCGGTTGTCGCCGGCGGCGCGGTGCGACGCGTGCACCCACCCGCTGTGCGGGTCGCCGGGCACGTGGAACTCGAGGATCACCTGGTCGAACGGCAGCCCGCTCCCGGCGATCCACCGCGCGACGGCCAGGTTGCTCGCGTCGTCGACCTCGAAGTCAGCCGCCTCGCCCGCTGGGTGGCTCCCCTTCGGGTTGCCGCCGACGGCGCGGTTGACCTCGTCGCACCGGTAACCGCTCGATACGCGCAGCGGCCGACCGAAGTGGAGCCGCACGGGCTCGAGCACGGCGACGCACAGGGCCCGCAGCGCCTCGACCGCGGCCTGCGGCGGGGTGTTGTCGATGCCGAGCCTGACCGCCGCGTCGCTCCTGGTCAGCTCGCGCAGGTCGAAGTGATGGCTGAGCCTCACCCCTTCCTGCCCTTACGCTCCTCCTCGAGCTTGTCGAGCGCGGCGGACAGTGCGCCCTCCGCGCGGTCCTTCTGCCGGCGCAGCACGTCGATCGCGCTGGTGCCGTCGCTGTGCTTGTCTCGCGGCTGCGGCGTGCCGCCCAGGTGAAGCTCGGCGACCGCAGGCCGCGTGCCCGACGGGTTCAGCACCGTCTGCGCCATCTCCGTCGGCAGCGCGGCGATCTCCCCCTTCGCGTAAGGCGCGCACGCGCGCGTGAAGATCACCAGCACCTTGTCGCTGCGTCGCTGCTTGCCGGTCGAAGCCTTGGTCGAAGCCGTCATCGTCCCTCCAAAGGAAGGGGCGCCACGAGGGCGCCCCGGTCCGAGTAGGTTGTAGCCCGCCAGCGGTGCGCCTGTCGAGCGCCAGCGGCGGGCTTGTCGTCAGGTCGTCTTGTAGGTCGGCTGCCAGGCCTCGACGCGCGTCGGCACCTTGTGGGCGCCGCCGAGCACGAGCACGTCCTGGATGCGGACCACGTCGCCCGCGCCCGCCGGCCCCGTGAACACGGGCAGCGGGACGTTGAAGCGGACGTGGCGGTTGAGCTCCACGAGCCGCAGGTCGTAGGTCAGCACCGTGCGCGCCGCCGCGCCCGTGCCGGCGATCGACTGCGTGGCGCTCGCCGTGCTCGGCAGGTGCGTGGCCGGCACGTTGGCGAACGCGCCCGCGATGGACGGGTCCGCCACGGTGCCGGGCGCGTGCTCCGGGTCGAGCTGGAGCTGCACGCCGACGCCGACCGCCATGGTGTGTTCCACCGCGACGAGCAGCTTGCAGCTCTCGAACTCCTGCGCGCTGGCGTCGCCGCCGCCCGAGGGCACGCGGTCGATCGACAGGCCGGTGAGCGCGGCGGGGGCCGCGCCGGTCATCACGACGGAGCCGGCGGCGATGGCGGTGAGCCCCGCGCCGACGTCCTTGAGGTTTGCGAGTCCACCGAGGGTCATCTTCTTCTCCTGCGAAACGGGTGAGTTGAAACGGGCGGGTCGATGGGTGGGGCCACGGGCGCCCCACCGACTACGCGGTCATCAGAACCAGTCGACCTCGGTGATGACCGTGATCTCGCGGCCGCGCTGGCGGGCGTTGATGTCGTGCGCCATGAGCGCGCGCACCAGCGTCTCGTCCTGCTCGAACCCGTTCTGCTGGCCGTTCTGCGTGAAGCTCGCCTGGTCGCTGACGACGATCTCCAGGTCGAACGCCTCGCCGACGATGATCGTCGCGAAGTCAACGAGGTAGATCTCGCTCTCGTCGCCACCCACTCCGAGCGTCGTCGGGATGTTGGTGGTGGTGCGGAACGGCAGGCCCTCGAGCATCCCGCCGCGCATGTCGTCGCGGTACGCGCGGTTGCCGTTGCCGTCGCGCAGCTTCATCAGGAAGTTCTTGGTGCGCGGCGCCATGAGCCAGCCGGGCCGGGTCATCCTGATGTTGCCGCTCTCGAGCCGGTCGATGGCGTCCATCAGGTCGTCGGTGACCGTCTCGAGGGTCACGTTGCCGGCGTCGAGCGAGCGCGCGACGACGTTGACCGCGGGGGCGAGCCAGCGCAGCCCCTTCGGGGTGTCCTGCGTGCCGTCGTCGCGGATCAGCGCGAGGTCCTTGCGCACCGCGATGGTGTTCACGAGGTCGTCGCGGATGATCGTGTTGGCCTGCGGCACGGCGTACCGCAGGAAGTCGTTGCTGACCGGCACCATGGCGCCGAGCTTCTTCGCCGACAGCTTCATGCGGCCGAAGCTCGGCTGGCTCGGGGTGATGGGCGCGACCTCGCCCAGGTACCGGGCGGTGGCGCTCGTCTCCTGGTGGTTCAGGCTCAGGTTGCCGTTGGGCATCGGGACCGACACGGCGCCGCTGGCCTCGATGACCACCGCCGCGCGCAGCAGCTCGGTCACCTCGGCCATCACGGGCTCGGGCACGAGCAGCCCGGCGCTCGCCGCGTCCTGCGCCTGGATGGCCTTCTCGAAGTGGGCGACCATGCGCTCGCGCTTCCACTCCTTCGCGATCTGCAGGGGCGTCACGTGCGTGCCGCGCTGCTGGCTGTGGTACTTCGCCGCGGCGATGTGCCGCACGAAGTCGGCCGCCTCGAGGCCGCGCTTCTCGGCCGGGTTGACGAGCACGCGTCCGTCGCTCGTCTGCACGACCGGGGCGCCGTCGCGGAGCATATCCACGGCGCGCTTGTGGTGCGTGGAGAGCCGCTCGTCGATCGCCTTGGAGTGGGCGGTGAGCCTGCCGTCCAGCAGCTGCTCGAACCGCTTGTACACGTCGTCCGCGCTCGGGGTCGCCGCGGGGGTCGGGGTCGGCGTGCCGCCGCCCTGCTTGTTCCCGTTCTCGTCGGGGGGCGCCTCGAGCGGCCAGCGCAGGCCGAACGGGCGCTCGTGGATCGAGGGGCCGCCGGTGTTCTTGATCGCCTTCATCGTCTCGTTCTCCTTGTCGTGGGCCGTCCGGCCGCTCGTGGCTTCTCCGGTCGCGTCACGCCAACCGGCGCTCAGCGAGGGCGAGGATGCGCTCGAGGTCCACCTGCGGCGCGGCCGCCGGCTCCTCTCGCACGGCATCATCGCCCGCGCCGGATCGGTTGTCGAGGGTCACGTCGGCGTCACCCTCGCCTTCGCCTTCGCCCTCGTCCTCCTCGTCGTGCTCGTGCCCGTCGGCGACGCCGGCCAGCAGCTCGTCGGCGCCCGCTTGCGACTCGGCCGCGTCCTTGCTGCGCTCCGCTTGCTCCGCGTCCGTCCTGCCGTAGGTGTTGGCGCGCACCGCGCGTGCAAACGAGTCGGCGCCGGCCTCGCGGCCGAGCATGACCGACACCCCGAGCCAGTCGGTCGCGTCCTCGGGGAACGGCGCCTCGGCGACCGCCTTCGCCTCGGCCTCGGTCGCCTGCCTGAACTCGGGCGGCTCGGCGTCGAAGTCGTCGCGGTAGTGCCGCGCGAGGTGGTTGTAGACGCCGCGCCGGTCGCCCGACGGGATGTCCACGCCGCCGCGCGCGCCGAGCAGCGCGCCCATCGCCGCGGTGAGCCCGCGCCACACGAGCGTGTGGTCGGTGCCCGAGCGGTGGTGCGGCAGCTTGTAGGAGCCCTTCACGTCCTCGGCCTCGGTGTCGTACCAGGCGCACATGACGCGCAGGTCGTCGACGTCGGCCGCGGCCACCTCGGCGGGCCCGTCCCACTCGGCGCCCCGCGCCGCCACGGGCGTCGCCCGCCGGTGCGCCGAGCCGTAGCTGATCGCGCCCCGGTCGACGCCGCGCGCCGTCGAGCGCCGCGCCTTGGCGTCGTCCAGCAGCAGCCCCACCTCCTGCTCGAGCGCCGGCAGCGAGAACGCGCGCTCGGGGGCGATCATGCGCCACGCCTCCTCGACGCCTCCCTTCGCGCCGCCGTCGAGCAACTTCTGCAGCAGGCCCACGGCGGGGCGCACGTCGATGCCGATGCCGCGCGCCTGCACCAGCGCGTTGCGGTTGCTCGGCACGTTGACCGCCGAGTACTCGATCAGCTCCCACGCGAGGTACCGCATGGCCATCGGGCCGCGGTCCTGCTCGAACGTCCACTCCTTCGGCAGGAAGCCGATCGAGAGCGCGCGCATGATGCGCTCCTCGAACATGCGGCCGACCATGTGCCCGAAGGCGTCGACGTCCATCGGGTTGAACGTGGCGATCGAGCGCACCGCGTTGTCCATCGGGTGCGTGCCGAAGCCGTTGCCGATCGCCGGGATGCCGTGGTCGTGGCCGAACAGCATCACCGGGTTCGCCTTGTAGGGCGCCAGGTCGCCGCCGGACGGCACCACCACGTCGCGGTCGCGGTCCTCGCTGTCGTCGCTGATGACGACGGGCATGGCGATGCGCTCCATGCCGCCGAGGTCGTCGCGCGCCGCGTCCCGCACCTCCTGCGGCGCGCCCTTGAGGAACGCCATGGCCTCGTCGACGGTCTTGAGCCGACGGCCGACGGGCGCCGCCGCCTGCGAGCGCGTCAGCACCACCTCGACGGCCTCGTCGGGCGGGACGCCGAGCTCCTTGAGCATCGGCAGCAGGAGCGCGGCCGCCTCCTTGGTCCCCCTCGGGCTCTGCAGGTGCCGCTTCCATGCGTCGGCGTGCTTCTTCTCGGTGAGGTAGATCCGCTTCATCGTCGTCTCCTGCTCAGTTGAATCGCTCGAGGCGGCGCAGCACGGCTGCCTCCTGCTCGCGGAGCCCCGCGACGAACGCGCGCTCCATCCGCTGCTCGAACCTGGCCGCCTGGCGGTCGAAGGCGCGCCACACGGCCACCTCGTCCATCGACTTGCCGTGGCGCTCGGCCGCCAGCGTGCACCGGCAGTTCACGTTGAGCGACGCGCTGCGGAACCCGCCGGGGTAGCGGGCCTTCGCCCCGCTCGGGGCGGTGAACGCCTTGCCTACTGGCACCGTCTGCCCGTTCATCTCGCGGTGCGCGCGGCGCTCCCTGCCGTCGATGGTCGTCACCCACCGCTTGAACGGCCACCCCTCGTTCCGCATCGCCTGCTCGCGGGCGAAGTTCGCGGCCGTGTAGACCTCGGTGCGCGCGATGAGTCGCGCGCGGCCCCGGGTCATGCCGTCGAACTCCTCCCGGAGCCGTCGCGCGATGGTGGGCACCCGGTCGCCGCGGGCGACGCCCTGGATGAGCACATCCTGCACGCGCGTCCGCGTGGTGTCGTTCATCCACCTGATCCGGCGCGCGGAGAAGTTCGCCAGGAAGTCGACCACGTCCTGCGCGCTCGGCCTCCACGCCTTGCCCTCGATCTCGTCGGTCTGCTCTCGCCCGAAGTGGTCGACCGTGTCGTCCTCGACGGGGCGCATCCTCGACTCGATCATGCGCGGGTCGACGGCGGTCAGCAGCTCGCCGATGTTCGAGGCGCCCAGGGCTTTCCGGTGGAACAGCCGCACCGAGCGCGTCGCGGCGTCGCCCTCCTCGGCCTCGTCCTCGTCGCCCGGCGCCGGCGGCGGCGCCCGCGGCGGCCCGCGTCCCGGCTCGGCGACCTCGGCGGAGTCGATGGGGGCCAGCGTGGTGCCGAGCCTCGCCGCCAGCGCCACGCGCAGCGCGTTCAGGCCGTCCACGTCGCCGATCGCCCCGAGCCGCTCGATGCCGAGCGTCAGCTCGTTCAGCGTGACCACGTCGTTGGTGTCGCCGCTCTCGAGGTCGACCAGCGTGCTCTCGACGAGGTGCAAACTCTCGCCGCCCTCGATCGGCGGGTGCCCCTGCAGCGCGCGCCACTCGTTCATCGTGAGCGCCCACTGCGCGGCCTTCGCCGCCTCGAGCACGTGCTTGTTGTCGGGCGGCACCGGGTCGTCGTAGTCGATGACCAGCGTCTCGCCGTCGCTGAACAGCGGCACGAGCTGCGCCTGCATCTCGGTGCGCAGCACCTCGAGGCGGGGCTGCACCACGAGGATCGCCATGATGGCCAGCGCCTCCTCGATGGTCGCGCGGTTGCTGTTGTCGAGGTGCCCGACCAGCTCGGGCGGCACGTTGTACGTCTCGCGCACGACCTGCATGGTGAACTTGCGCAGGTCCACGATCTCCATGTCCGCGAACTTGTCGTCGAGGCGCACGGCGTTGAGCTTGCCGTTGTGGAAGTGCACGCGGTTCGCGCGGAGCGGCCCGCGGTTCCGCTCCTCCCAGTCCTGTCGGGCGACGGTCACCTCGTCGGGCTCCGCGTCCTCGATGCCGATCAGCATCGACGGGATGCCGCGGTTCAGGAACCACGACTTGAGGTGCTTGCCGGCGAACTCGTCGCTGTCCAGCTCGTCGGCCAGCGCCTCGCCGACGCCGACGCCGCGGGAGAGCGGGTCGTGCGGGTCGAGGTCGCGCAGGTACATCATGCGCTCGCGTGGCACGAGCAGGCGGTTGCCCCGGTAGGTGACCTCGAACGCGCCGTCGACGGTCAGCGGCAGGTTGACCATGTGCGGCGGCACGGGCCACAGCTCGGTCGGGTCGCCCGCGTCGCCGCCGCGCCGCTCGATGATGGTGAACGAGTCGCCCTTGAGGTCGAGGTACGTCTGCACCAGCTTGCGCCCGGCGACGCCGCCCATCTCCGGGTTGAACCTCTCCATCAGGTCGAGGAACCCGTGCTGCTCGAGCTCGACCGCCTCCTCGGTCCCCAGGGCCTTGTCGATCACCGCCTTGCGCACCGAGCGCCCGGACCGACGCGCGGCCGCCCGCTGGCGGGGGCCGACGCGGTAGACGTGCCACGGCACCTGGCCGACCGCCTGGACGATGCGGCCGACCACGCTCCTCAGGTGCGGGAGGC
>ERZ1292642.1572-Hain-H14-01um-R1-1572-length-10643-cov-4_pt1 | contig 10643 bp, 21 predicted proteins | sample MGYA00564403_ERZ1292642 | MGnify/ENA primary metagenome ERZ1292642 (study PRJEB36523, sample SAMEA6512643) | groundwater metagenome | collected 2019-01-09 | study: AquaDiva: Metagenomics assemblies of 32 groundwater samples | reverse complement strand
CCCGCCCAGAGGCCGGGGCCGGGCCGGGGTCGGTGTCCTCGCGCCAGCCGAAAGGGCTCTCGCCGTCGTCCTGTTCGACGACGAGGACGGCCAGGGCGCGCTCGGTGCAGGTGACCTCATGCCCGTAGGTGGTGATGCGGTCCCGGGGCGCAAGCGCGCTGACTGGGCGGTCGCAGCACGGCGTGAGGCCGGATCCGACAGGCGGGCAGAGGTGGACGTGTTCGGTGCCGGTCACCACTCATCCCCCGTCACCGGCGGGTTGTCGTGGCGTTCGGGGCACATCTCGGCGTGGGCCTCGCCGAGCGTGTCGAGGTAGGTGTAGCAGCAGAAGTCCATGGGGCTGGCGGCCATGCGGGCCTTGGCCCAGCACATCCAGTAGGGCAGGGGGCGCCCCGCTTCGTGGAGCTCGGCGCGGTTGATCTCGCGCAGCAGCGAGGTGAGGGCGGTCCCGGCTACGGCGTAGAGGGTGAGGCCGAGCACTAGGCGGCCGTCGCTGACGCCGACGGTCGCGGCGCGGGTGCAGCCGATGAGGACGAGGGCGTGCAGGACGAGCATGGTCTTCCCGGAGCGGGTCATCATCGCGCATGCCTCCCGGGAGGGCGGCCCCGACGCGGGGCGGTGAGGGCGGTCATGGGCGGGGGTCCGGGACCTGGCCGAGGAACCGCTCGTAGGTGTTCTGAACGGCGGTGTGCACGGCGCGGATGAGCTCGCGGCGGTGGGCGGGGAGCAGGTCAGGGCTGGCCGCGATCTGCACCGCGAAGTCGACCCCGGCAGCCGTGCCCCAGGTGTGCGACTCGAATGGGGTCAGTCCGGCGTCGCCGAGCCCGACGGCCCACTCCGCTACGTCGGCCGCCCCGGCGACGAGCTCGTGGACGCGGGCGCGCGCCGCGGCCTTGCGCTGCACGTCGTCAGCGATCTCCTTCCAGGCCGGGTGTGTGCTGAGGAAGCCGTCGGCCGCCGTCGGCGGGGGATCACTCGTGAGGTAGCGGTAGAGGGAAGCTGCGGCCCGTTGGCAGGCGGCATCGGGGAGGGTTTTCACGGGGACTCCTGGGGGGTGCGGGGCTGGGTGAGTGCCGCCGCAAGGTCGACGGCGGCCTGTCTGAGGGAGTCCTGGACGATCCCACCGTCGTCGTGGACGGACTCGAACGCTTCGTGGAGGACGGCGGCGGCGGCGCGGCCGACGTCGGGGTCGACGGTGGCGATGTAGGCGGCATCCGCGGCGGCCTGCGCCTGACCGGCCGGGCCGGTGCGGGCAACGGACTCGGTGCCGCGCGGCCCGCCCGTGACGTGCTCAAGTCCGGCGGGCGCCGGGCCGTCAACTGCCGGCCAGCTCCCGGTGACCGGCGGCCGGTACACCCACCGGCCGCCGGTGGCCCGGTTCACGGCCGCGGTGAGCATGCTCTCGGCGTCCTGCAGCACCTCCTCAGGGCGCAGCGCGGGGGCCCGCAGGGCGGCGTCGGCGTAGGCGAGGATGACGCGGGGCCGCGCTCGTACGCCGGAGCAGGCCGGGCAGTAGTCCTTGCCCGTGGTGTGCCGCCAGCCGTACGCGGCACCGATCGTGCGGGCCTCGCTGACGCTTAGGCCGTCGGTCATGAGGGACTGCGCGCACGCCGAGAACCCGCGGACCGTGTCGCAGTTCAGGACGATGCGGGCGCTCATCGCTCACCGTCCGGGGAGGGCGGGCGTACAAACGCGTCCTCATCGATGAGGTTCATGGCGTGGTGGAGGAACCCCTGGCAGATAGCCCGTTCGCGGGGGTCCTCGACGGTGGACTCATCGACGCGGGTCAGGGTCGCGCGGTCGGTCGAGGCGTAGATGAGCGCGGGCCCGTCGTCGGAGCCGGGCAGCGTCCTTGCCTGCCGGTCGAGGACGTCGAGGGCGTGGCCGATCAGCGGGCGGCACACCTGCCTCTGCCACGGGTCGGCGGGGGCGGCGCGGTTGATGTGCGTGATCGTGCGCCGGTCGCGCTCTGAGGGGGTCAGGAAGTACAGCGCGGGGCCGGACTCGGCGAGTTGCAGCGTGATGATGTCGCCGAGGGCGCCGAGGAGGGGCCTGCCGATGATGAAGGTCCGGTCGGCGGGCAGGACGCAGAGTGCCTTGGCCTGCACGTGCACGTCGCTTCCGGTCAGCTCGGTGACGGTCCCGATGACCGTGGCCGCGTCCGGCTGAAGGGGGTCAGTGCCGCCGACGATGTCCCCGACGCGGAGGGGACGGCCTGCGGCGTCCCGGCTGGTGCTCTCCATCTGGTGCTCCTTGTGCTGTGCGGATCCGGGGCCGCCCGCCGACGGGCGGCCCCGGCGAGAGTTACTGCGCGGCCTGGCCGAGGCCGTGGGCGTAGCCGTTCAGGTCGCGGGCGGCGCCGGGGGGCCGCTCCTCGAGGAGCGCGGCGAGTTCACGGGCGTGCCGGGCGAGGAGCCCGGCCGCGAACTCGCGGGCGAGGTCCTCACAGCACCCGGATTCCATGTACAGCTCGGCGAGTTGCTCCCGGACGGGGGCTACGCCGTCATCGGAGGAGGGGCCGTCGTCGGGGGCGGGCAGCCAGCGTTCGACGGCGATGAGCCGCTTCTCGACCTGCGCGCCGGGCACGGACTCGTGCCAGCCGTGGCCGTCGACGACGCCGCCGCCGACCTGGAAGTTGCCCATGTCGATCGGTGCTTCGTACTCGACCGCGTACGTGAGGCCGTCATCGGCGGTGAAGACCATGCGGCGTAGCTGCGTGTACTTCAGGACGCGTACGTGCTCGTCGAGGTGGAGGTCATCGCGGTATTCGATGTCCTGCGCCGAGGCTGGGGGCAGGTCGAGTCCGGTGAGCTCGGCGGGGGTGAACATACGGGTGGGCATGAGCGGTTCCCTTCAGGCGGTGTGGGCGATGGCGATGGGCGCGTACGACGTGACGAACGCGGTCGGGTCGCAGGCGCGGTGACGGCCCTTCATGGGCGGCCGCAGGATGAACCAGCCGGGCGGCACCACGTCAGGGCTGTGGCGGGCCTTGTGACCGCGTAGGAACAGCGTCCAGCCGTCTCCGCCGTCGGCGGCCGCGATGAGGTCCCGCCCGGCGAACTCGGCGGCCGCGGCGAGGTCTTCACACTGGCCGCTCCAGCGCAGGCTGGTGACCTGTCCGAGCCTGGCGACAACGGCCTGCACCTGCGGGCTCGCGGCGTGCACGAGGAACACCCTGAGGGCCGGGATCCACAGCTGGGAGCCGACCCTGGGGGCGGCCCTGCCGGGCGTCGAGACGGTGGCGACGGCCACGCGCACGCGGCCGTAGCTGATCTCTGTGACGCGGCCGGTGATGGTGCACTGCGGCGTGGACGTCGTGCCGCCGACGGTGTCGCCGACGCCGACCTCGCGGCCCGCCGCGTCACGGATGGTGCGTGACATGGGCGTATCTCCTACGGTGGGGCGGTGGCCGCTCCTGCTTCGAACAGGAGCGGCCGCCTTCACGGGCATGGGGGGTCAGTCCTTGAGGCCGGTGGCTGTGCGGCGGCAGCCGCCGCACAGCGGGAGCCGCGCGGCGTCCTCGGAGGACATGGGCGCCGAGGCGACGAACGCGGACGGGCAGAGGGTGAATGCCGCGTCGCCGGGGTGCGCGAAGTGCTTCGTCGTCCTGTTCACCGAGCGGGCGTTGAACACGTACTCGGGCACACGCGGCCCCGTCCCGGGCTCGCCGCCCCCGCAGGCCCGGGTGCCGCAGTACACGCAGGCGGCGGCCTCACCGGCGTTGAAGAAGTGCTCGCCGAGAGTCACCGGCTCTTCGACCCTGATGAAGTTCCCGGTGCGGTTCTGCGGGCACAGGCCCGCCGCCCCGGCGGGCGCGGCCGCATCCCCGGGCCCGCTGTCCTCCTGCCCGGGAGCGTCGGCCCGCTCCTCGGCCGCCGCGCGCAGGGCCCGCTCCTGGCGCAGCACGGCGCGCAGGCGGCTGATCTCATCGATGTACCGCTGAGCGGCTTCGGTGACGCAGCCCGTGAAGAGGCACTCGCCGAGGCCGTCACGGGCGACCCGGGCGGCCCGGCGCACCTCATGCGCGTCACGGCGTACGTCCGCGCGGTCGGGGTGGTTCGCCTCCATGCGGTCGGCGTAGTACAGGAGGTCGGCGTGGACCCGGTCACGCAGGGTCCGCTCGGTGTGCCAGGTGCTGCTTCCCGGGAGCGGGCCCGCACGGTCGGCGCCGGTCTCCTTCAAGGCAGCCGCCGCACCGTAGGTGAGCTGCTGGCCCTGCGCGCACATGTCGCCGAACCCCGCGCCCGTACGGCAGGGCCCGCAGTCCCGGACATGGGCGTCGGCGGTACGGATCGCGGCGACCGCCGCGTAGAACACTTCTCGGGTGGTGGGCATCAGGGGGCCTTTCGGTTGAGGAGGTCGGGGCCGACGCCGAGCCAGCGCGGCACACCCGGCCTGGCGGTCGGGCGGGTCTGGGGGGGGGCGACATCTATGAAGCGGCGCAGCTGGGCGCGCCGCTCCTCGGGGGCGCGGACACCGGCCTGGACGTCGGCGAAAATCGGCCGCAGCGGGTGCGCGCCGATGTGGATCCGGCCGCGCCAGGACTCCCGGCGGTGCCGGTCGCACAGCTCGAAGTTGTCCGCGGCGTCGAGGCCGGCAGTGAGGGCGTGGCCGTCGATGCGGTTGCCGAGCTCGGCGCCGCCGCCCGTCCATGCCCAGCAGACGCGCAGCGCGCCACCGGGCCGCGGGAAGGTGATCGCGAGCCACAGTTCGGGCTCGAAGCCGTCGGCGATGCTCTCGGCTACGGCGAGCTCTACCGGCCGTGCGTCGCCGGTCTGTGCGGGCGCCTGGCGGTGATCGGTGAGTGTGTTCACTCGGCGGATTCCTCTCTGGAACGGGTGGTGGCACCGCGCTGCTCCTCCACGAGCGCGGCGGCCGTGAAGACGGCCAGCTGGAAGAGGGCAAGGAGGCCCTCGACGAGCTCGGCGCCGTCGGGGCCCGTGCGGTTCATGAGCGCGAGGAGCAGGGCCTCGGCGGTGTCCTGGTCGCGGTTCGCCCACGCCGCGGTGAAGCGGGTAGCGAACGCCACGTCGGGCGGGAGGTCATCGGTGGAGGCGGGCGCACCGGTCCGCTCATGCGCCACAGCGATCCCGAAGTGGCCGCGCCCCAGGTCGCGGCGGGTGATGGATGCGGCGGTCTCGGCGAGCATCGCGGCGAGCGCGTACGCGCTGCCACAGCTGTCCGTGATGAGCGGGATGAGGAGTTCGGCGCCGCCGTGCATGTCGCCGCTCACGGCGCGCGCCAGCGCCTCCTGCACAGCCTGAACGGCTTCGCCTTCGGTGATCACGTCACGCCCTCCCACGGCCAGGTGGTGCCGTCACCGTCGTCGTGGTCCTCACCGGCGTGATCGGGGTTCACGACCTCGCAGAACACCTCTGTGCCCACGCTGTTGTGGCTCATCGCCCCGCCCCAGGCGAGCCATGGGCGCCGGGACACGGCGGCCGCCCGGGCGGCGCGCCGGGCCGCTACCTGCGCGTTGGTCGGCTCCGTCCACACGTGCATGCCTTGCGAGGCCGCCCACCGCCGGGTCAGGTGCTGCCACAACGGATCTCCGCACCAGCGGCAGCCGTCGACCTGCGGCGGCATCCCGTCCGGATAGCGGATCGCGGTACGGCGCAGGCCGGTCCGGCGGTCGATGAGGGGCAGTCTCTTCTTCACGCTGACTCCCCAAGGAACTCGGGGTCGTTGCGGCACTGCAAGATCGCCCGCGTCACCGCGCGGGCGCCGAAGCGGCGGACCGCCGCGTCGTGCCCGTCCCGGACGATGGCCCGGCAGATCACCGCCGTCGGCGCCTGCTCCGGCGCGGCCGCCGCAGCGATCCGCCCCCGGCGCCTGTTCTGGGCGCACAACAGGCACTCACCGCCTGCCGTAGGGTCCACGGGCACCTGCGGGTGCCTCGGGCAGCCGGAGGGGCCCAGGGACGCCCTCACGGCCAGCAGCCGACGGCGGGCGCCGTCTATGTCCGCGAGGACCTCGTCGAGCTGCTCCCGCGACACGGCGAACATCAGCAGCCGGTCACCGTGCTCCCCCAGCGCCCGCAACGCGTAGCCCAGGTCAGTCACTTCGGATCGGGTCATGCGGTCTCAACCTCCTGGTGTGCCGCGAACCGGCAGTCCTGGCAGGCGCCGTCCGTGCGGGAGCGGTAGGAGCGGCCGCAGCCGCACACACGCTGAGGGGCGAGCGGGTCCTCCGGCGCCCACGCGAACGGCACCCGGGCGGCCGGGGCCTCAACGGGCTGCCGCACTACGGCCATCAGCGGCGACTGGGTCGGCCCCTGGCGCTTCACCCGGCGCCTCTGGCCCGGCAACGGCTCACGGCACGCCGCGCACCGCGTCACACCCGGCCGCACAAGCGGCTGCCCGCAGTCCTCACACCGGCGCAGCCCGCCGCTCTGCCCACCCCTCGATGACTGATCGTTTCCAGCCGCCGGGCCGCCAACTACCTGAGGCCGGGGAACTACCTCAGCGCCGTCGTGGTCAAGTCCCGGGTCCCTACCGCAGGTAGGGGGGTTATGGTCCCCCCCGGCAGGAACGGGTTCCGGAACCCGTTCCGCAACGGTGTCCGCACCCGTTCCGCAACGGGTTCCGGGCTCCTCGGAACCCCCGGCGGGAACGGGTTCCGAAACCCGTTCCGCGACGGGTTCCGCGACGGACTCCCGGACACCGTTCCGCAACGGGTTCCGGCCCCCGCCCGCACCCGGCTCCGCGAAGGAACCAGCGACCCCCTTCGCCTTCAGATCCTTCTTCCGCCGCGCCTGACGGGTATCCGTGTACAGATGCAGGTGCTCCTCCCACGGCACCGGCTTGCCCAACGGCAGCACCAGAACGTACGTCGACGACTGATTCGGCCGCCGCTTACGAACTAGCAGCCCCACCGCGACGAGCACCCTCACGCAGCGCGTCACGGTCTCCTCACCACACCCCGCGATCACCGCCAGAGTCCTGCCGTTGGGGAAAGCGTTCGTCCCGTCGGCATCCGCATACGTCGCGATGAACACGCCGATGTGAACGCACTTCGACACCTCAGTCCGCTTCATGCGCAGCGCCTCATCACGGAGACGGTTGATCCACGCGTTCCGTACGGACTGCACGTGATCGGTGGTGCCCACGTGTGCCTCTCAGGGGGTTGTGCGGTCAGGAGCAGGGGCGGGGAGCCGTAGCGGCTCTACCTGGGCCTATGGGTGGCCTGCTGATCCGTCTGGGCGCGTGGGGGTGGCTCGACCCCCGGGAGGTGATCATGGGGTGAGTGTAGCCACTCATGTACCCTGATGTACACAAGGGGTCCTGGGTGTGTACCATCCGGGCATGCCTGAGAACACCCCTGCCGAGATCGGCATCCGTGACCTGCGGGCGTCCATCAGCGACGTCATCAACGAGACCGCCGTACGCGGGCACATCACGTACGTGACCACCCGCGGCCGACGCGTAGCGGCGATCGTTCCCGTTCCGGTCGCGGAAGCCGCCGAGGCCCAGAGGCAGCCGGGGGGCGACTCCCCGGCTCAGTGAGCGAGGAGATCGCCTGTGTACCTCGATGACCTGCCCACCGCGCTGTACCGGCTCTACGGCGCCGATGACACGCTGCTGTACGTAGGCATCACCGCCGACGTCGACCAACGGTTCACTGCGCACCGATACACGGCCCCATGGTGGAACGAGGTGACGCGCTGGACGGTCGAATGGCACAACACCCGCAAGATCGCCCTGAGCGCCGAGAGCGCAGCTATCAACGACGAGGCGCCGATCCACAACGTCGCCGGAAAACCCGCCCCGGAACCACGCCTCCTGGGTCGCGACGAAGCACCTATGAGCCAGATGCGCAAGAACCTCAGCGAGTACATCGGCCGCGCTCGGTACGCCGGTTCGCCGACCCTCATCGTTGGTCGCGGCCGGGACCGCAAGCCCATCTCGGCACTCGTGCCTATGGACCTCTACGAGTGGACCCGCATCATCGCCGGACTGCTTCACGAAGCCGCGCAGGACCCGGCGAAACTGGACGCTCTGAAGAGCATGGGCATCGACCCCACCGTCAAGCTGCCGGACCAGGAGCGGACCCTGCTCGAGCAGGCCGCTGACTACCGCCCGCTGCCGGGCTGACCAGCGACGCGGCGCACCGTAGCGGGGGCTGCCGGCACCGGCTGTCCCCGCTCTGCGCGTCCGTCGCCTGATCATCGTCACTGGCCCTGTGCCGCCTTGTGCTTCTCGGCGGCGCGCAGGAGGCCGACGGCGTCCGCGAAGAGGCGGCTCATCCCCTGGAAGCGCGTCTCGTGTCCGGACGTCACGAGGGCTACGTAGAGCGCCATGGCGGCGTCTGGGTCGTCGTTGCAGTGGGCGACGATGAAGCGTGAGGAGAACAGGCTCGCGGGGTCGGCGGTGTCGCTGTCCGGCTGGAGCGGCTGGAGCATCCAGAAGTCGCCTGCGCTGAGGTTGGGTGCGTGCTCGCCGAGGAGGATGAGCAGTGCTGTGTGCCCGGCGTGGGCGATGCTGCGGCACAGGTTGTAGGCCTGGTGCACGTCGCTGTTGATGAGGGTGTCGGCCATGAGTTCGCAGGCGGCGGTGTCTTTGCCGACGAGGCCGAGGGCGAGGGCCTGGTGGAGGCGTGCGCCGGTGTCCGACGTCTGGTGGCCGGTCATTTGAGGTTTCCAGGCAGGAGGCTGAGGGCGCGCTCGTGCTGGGTGGTGAGGAGTTCATGGGAGCGGTCGGGGTCGTCGTCCTTGTCGGCTTGCGCGCGCAGGACTTCGAGGCCGGTCAGGAGGCTGTCGAGGGCGTCGGCGTAGGCGGCTGGGCGTCCTTCGCGCCACCAGGTGACTTCGTGCGGGATGCGGACGCTGAAGAGCTTCTCGCGGGTGCGTGACCACTGCTCGGTCACGTACAGGGCGATGACTCCGGGGTTGCGGCGTTCCATGATGCCGCCGGGTTCGACGGTTCCTTCGGGCTGGTGCTCGCGGCGGCGCATGCCGGGGTTGGTGAGGAACGGGCAGGCCTGGGCGGCGTATTCGGCGCAGGTGCGGTGTGAGGGCGGCTCCGGGGAGATGCCGTTGATGACGCACATCGGGCCGAGGATGAACGTCCCGTAGACGCCGAGGGGGAAGTTGCAGAGGTAGCAGAGGCGCTCGTCGTAGGCGCGGCGTACGGCGTCGGGGCGGGCGATGCGGTGGTCGGGCTGGCCGTTGATGTGGGCGACGAAGGCGGGCACGATCCGGCCGTGCTTGTCGCGGGGCCGTAGGGCGAGACGGGCGGGCGGGCTGAGTGTAGGGCTGGGCGTCATGGGCGGGCTCCGGGAGAACAGGGCGGGACCGGTCAGGGCTCGCAGGGCGGGCAGGGGTTGAAGCGGAGGATCACGAAGGAGATGAGGCCGCCGAGCCACCAGGACGGGGACGGGCCAAGCGCATAGGTGATAACCGCGACCTGGACGCCGACACCGGCCGCCCGTACGGCGCCGCGCATCAGCAGTTGTCCAGGTCGAGGTCGGTGTCCAGGCCGTTACGCCCGGAGCCGTGGCCGCCGTGGCCGCCGGGGTGCTGGGTCTTGGCGGCCGTCGGGGCCGCCGGGCGCACCTTGGGCGCCGCAGGCTTGGCCGTCTTCACCATGCGGGGAGCGGGGGCGGGGCGGCTGGTGCGCTTGACGGCGGCGGCCGGGACGAGCGCGGGCGGGTGCGCGGTGCTCTGGCCGGCAGTCACGCAGTCGGCGTCATCGTCATCCTCGGCGTCCTCGGCGCACGCGACGGCGAGGACGCCGAGGATCAGCAGGGCGGCGAGGATGACGGCGATGTGGCGCTTTTGCATGGCAGGCTCCTGAGGTTGAGGGAAGGGGCCCGGCCCCGCGGGCGGGCGCGGGCGGGGGGGGGGTGGGGGGGGTCAGCCGGTTGGGGCTGGGGCCGTGGGGCGGCGGCGTACGCCGCGTGAGCGCAGCTCCGTGCCGACCTCGAGGAGGAGGAGGCGCACCGTGCCGTAGGCCAGGGTGGATTCGGCGGACAGGTTGCGGATCGACAGCCCCTTGTCGTACTTCTTTTTCAGCTTCAACCCGACTTCGCGGCGGCGGTCTTGGGGTACTCGGATCACTGCATGAACCTCTCGTTCTCGTACTTCGCGGCGTCCTCGGCGATCTGCTTCGCGATGGCCTCCTCGGCGCACACCTTGTGCGCCGGTTTGCCTTTGCTGTCCCGCAGCGGGGTGAGGGCGGGGCAGTAGCGGCACTGCCGGTCCTTGCCGGACCAGTGGCCGTCGGTCCAGTCCAGGACGCCGGTGGGCGGGGCCTCCGGGCGCTGCGGCTGGCGCTTCTTAGGCCGGGCCATCGGGGGCCGCCTCCCCGGCTGGCGCCAACTCGGGCGGCGGGCGGAGGAGTTCCCGGCGCTCATCGGGGTCGAGGCCGCCCCATACTCCTTCGGTCTCCCGGCGCTCGAGGGCGGCGTGGAGGCAGGCGTCCGCGACGGGGCAGCGGGCGCAGACCTTTTTCGCCGCCTGCACCGCGAAGGCGTCGATGCCCCTGTAGGAGTCGGGGAAGAAGTTGTCGGGGTTGGCGTCCTTGCACGCGGCGTCGTCGCCCCAGTACGGGGCGCGGGGCGTGGTGTTCGGGGCGTCGTGACTGGTGTGCATCAGCAACCTCCCGGCGAGCGGTGTCCGGGCCTGCCCGGACACGTGTCCGCCG
>ERZ1292642.1362-Hain-H14-01um-R1-1362-length-11637-cov-4_pt1 | contig 10648 bp, 10 predicted proteins | sample MGYA00564403_ERZ1292642 | MGnify/ENA primary metagenome ERZ1292642 (study PRJEB36523, sample SAMEA6512643) | groundwater metagenome | collected 2019-01-09 | study: AquaDiva: Metagenomics assemblies of 32 groundwater samples | reverse complement strand
CGTGTCCGCGCTGACAAGCGAGAATACGCCGATGCCGCCAGCGCGCTGAACGCCGCGACGCCAGACAGGATCAGTGCGCCTGCCCGGTCGCCGACATCGGGGAAGAGTTGCGCCGCCAGCGCGCCCAGCGAAAAGGCGACGCCGCCCACGAAGCCGGCCAGCAACAGGATGGAGGGCAGCGCCATGCGCCGCTGGCGGGTGAAATATTCGGCCAGCCCCCAACTGGCTGCCGCGACCAGCAGGCCCGACATCAGCGATGGATGATGTTCCGGCGCGCCCAGCCGGATGCTGTTGCCCAGCCAGCCGACCGCGACCAGCAGGATGATGCCGGCGATCGCCACGAAAATATCGTTGAAGCCGGTCAGCAGACGGAAGGATTCTTCATCCACCACCGGGCTGGACCGCAGCCGGGCGACATGATCGCGCAGCGCCTGCGCGCTTTGCGCGGGGATAACCCCCGCCGCTACGGCATCCTGTAGATCACTCTCGCTATACATCGTCCATCTCCAACGGACCATTGATTATGGCCTGTCATAGCATGACTGTATTATATCATCAATACAGTTGATTTGGCCTTTTTCTGCGACGCGGCGAGTGATAGCGCGAGTGGCGAACAAAGAAGGAGAGCCACGATCATGACCCTGCCGACATCGCTTCAAGGCCGTTTGTCGCTGCCGCTGATCGGATCGCCCATGTTCATCATATCCCAGCCCGACCTGGTCATCGCCCAGTGCCGGGCAGGCATTGTCGGCGCTTTCCCCTCGCTCAATGCCCGGCCTTCGGGCGTGTTCGAAAGCTGGCTGCAACGGCTGACCAGCGAATTGACGGACAAGGATGCGCCCTTTGCCGTCAACCTGATCGTCCACAAGACCAATCCCCGGCTGGAGGAGGATCTCGCGCTGTGCGTCAAATATCGCGTCCCGATCATCATCACGTCGCTGGGCGCGCAGGAAAAGGTGAATGAGGCGATCCATAGCTATGGCGGGATCGTGCTGCATGACGTCATCAACAACAGGTTCGCGCGCAAGGCGATAGAGAAGGGCGCGGACGGCCTGATCGCGGTGGCGGCCGGGGCAGGGGGGCATGCCGGGACGCTGTCGCCCTTTGCCCGGGTGCAGGAAATCCGCCAGTGGTTCGACGGGCCGCTGGCACTGTCCGGGTCGATTGCGACGGGCCGCTCGATCGCGGCGGCGCGGATGATGGGGGCGGACCTGGGCTATATGGGATCGCCCTTCATCGCCACGAGCGAGGCCAATGCCGATGCGGCCTACAAGCAGATGATCGTCGAATCCCAGGCCGACGACATCATCTATTCCGATGTGTTCACCGGCGTTCATGGCAATTATCTGCGCCCCAGCATCGTGGCGGCGGGCATGGACCCGGACGCGCTGCCCAAGGCGGCAGACATGGATTTCGCCAGCGCCATGACCGACAAGAAGGCATGGCGCGATGTGTGGGGATGCGGGCAGGGGATCGGCGCGATCACCAAGGTGCAGCCAGCGGGCGACTTTATCGCCGGGCTGAAAGCGGAGTATCAGGCGGCGGTAGCGGGGTTTGTGGCTTAGGCTGCCGACGGCTTTGTCAGCCTCCCAACACCGTTCGCCCTGAGCCTGTCGAAGGGCCGTTCTTCTTGCGCAAGAAGAGCAAGGCTTCGACAAGCTCAGCCCGAACGGACGTTGGTGTGGCTATCCGAAGGACAAACTCACAAAAACGCCCTCAATTCCGCGATGAAGCGGTTGAACTGGTCGTGGTGGAGCCAATGGCCCGCATCGGCAAATTCGACCAGCCGGGCGTTGCTGAAATGCGCGGCGCGACCGTCCTTGACCGGGTTGGACGCCCAGCTGTCGAGGCCCAGGCACAACAAGGTCGGCGCGCTGATCTGTCGCCAGAAGGCAGGCAGATCGTCGTCCGATCCGGCCTGTGGCGCAGCGCCGTTGAGATAGGGATCGAATTTCCAGCTATAGCTGCCATCTTCATTGCGGTTGACGCCATGCATGGTGAGGTGCAGCGCCTGTTCCAGCGAGAGATGTTCGTTGCGTTCGCGCATCCGCCCGACCGCGGCCTCTATCGTGGGATAGCGTTTGGGGGTGCGGCGGGCGCTGGCGCGCCGGGATTCGATCCAGTTGCGCCACCGGTCAGGCTCTGATTCCTGCGCCTTTTCCTGTATCCGGTGGGGCGAAAGGCCCAATCCTTCGATCGCGACGATCTTGTCCACCTTGTCAGGGAACAGGCCCGCAAAGCGCAGCGCGATCGACCCGCCCAGCGAATGGCCGACGATCCTGATCGGCGATCGGTCCAGCAGATCGACCAGCAACGCCAGATCATAGACATAATTGGTCATCATATAGGCGCCGTCAGCCGACCAGCCGCTGTCGCCATGGCCGCGCAGGTCCAGCGCGACGACATGATAATCCTTCGCCAGCGCGCGCGCCGTCCAGTCCCAGCTGCGCCCATGGTCGAACCCGCCATGGACCAGTATCAGCGTTGGCGCCGATGAATTGCCCCAGTCGAGATAGTGCAGCCGGGTGCGCAACGACGTGAAGAAATGCGATGTCGGTGTGGGCGCAAGCGGCGTGTCCATGTAATCCTGCGATTTTGTTGGAATTTTTATTCCATTGGCGAAGTGCAGGCTGCTTGCAAGCCCCTATCCGCCAAAAGTGTCAGCCGCCGTGTGGCGTGACCGTAGCGTCGAGCAGCGGATCGCCGGCGCGCGAAGGGCGACTGGCCTTCACGATGCGGGCGAGATCGGCCTGTTTGAACGGCTTGTCCAGCCGGGGCCGGGCGCTGGCGTGCGGGGGCAATTCGGCAAAGCCGGTGATGATGATGACCGGCAGGCCGGGGAAGCAGGCCTCGATCGCGTCGGCCAGTTGCGCGCCGGTCATGCCCGGCATGGCATGGTCCGTCACGACAAGGTCGATCGCGCCCTGTTCCAGCAGGCGCAGCGCATCCACCGCATTGCTGGCCTGAAACACGGTATGGCCCAGATCTTCCAGCATCCCCGCCGTGTTCATCAGCACCAGATCATCATCATCGACCGCCAATATGACCATCGGCGTGTCGATGTCGTCGGCCATCTGAAAGCACGCGGGCGCGGGTTCGGCCGTATCGGCGCTGGCGACGGGCAGCCACAGGGCGACGGTAGTGCCAACCCCGACCTCGCTCGACAGGGTCAGCGATCCGCCGCATTGCTGGGCAAAACCATGAACCATCGACAGGCCAAGCCCGGTGCCCTTGCCCACGCCCTTGGTCGTGAAAAAGGGTTCGCGCGCGCGTTGCAGCGTCGCTTCGTCCATGCCTTCGCCCGCGTCGGTGACGGCAAGGCGGATATAGGCACCGGCCGCCAGATCGGGCCGTTCGCCGACATCGACCGCGATTTCCGCCGCCTCGACAATGATCAGCCCGCCGCCCGGCATCGCATCGCGCGCATTGACCGCCAGGTTGAGCAGCGCCAGTTCCAGTTGCGTCGGATCAGCATGGGCGGGGACCATGGCGAGCGGGAAGCGGGTTTCGATGGTGATGCCCGACCCCAGCGTCGTCTGGAGCAGGTCCGCCATGTCGCGCACCAGGGCGATGCAATCGACGCATTGCAGCTTGAGTTCCTGCTTGCGTGCGAAGGCCAGCATCCGCTGGGTCAACGTCGCGCCGCGTTCGGCCGCGGCCATGGCATTGTCGAGATAGCGGCTGATGTCCGCGCCGCTCGCCATGCGTTGCCGCGCCAGATCCAGGCTGCCGACGATCACCGCCAGCAGATTGTTGAAATCATGCGCGACGCCGCCAGTCAGCTTGCCGATCGCGTCCATCTTCTGCGTCTGGACGATGGCGTCGCGCGCTTCGTCCAGCGCGCGCTGCGCTTCGCGTCGTTCGGTCAGATCGCGGGTGACCTTGGCAAAGCCGTGCAATTGGCCCAGCGGGTCGCGGATCGGATCGATCACGACATTGGCCCAGAAACGGGTGCCGTCCTTGCGGATGCGCCATCCTTCCGCTTCGAACCGGCCCTCCTGTTCGGCGGTGTGGAGCGCGCGGGAGGGGAGGCCGGCGATGCGGTCCTCCTCGCTATAGAAACGTGAGAAATTCTGGCCGACAATCTCGTCGGCGCTATAGCCCTTGCACCGTTCCGCGCCGCGGTTCCAGCTCGTCACCGTGCCGACGGGATCGAGCATGTAGATCGCATAATCGGTGACGCTGTCGACCAGCAGGCGGAAGCGTTCCTCGCTGTGGCGCAACGCTTCGCGCGCAGAGCGTTGTTCGGTCATGTCGCGGGTGATTTTGGCAAAGCCCAGCAATTGTCCGCTGGGATCGCGGATCGGATCTATCACGACGCTGGCCCAGAAGCGGGTGTCGCCCTTGCGCACGCGCCAGCCTTGCGCTTCGAAACGGCCATCATGTTCAGCGGTGTAGAGGGCAAGGGCAGGTACGCCGCTCGCCTGATCCTCCGCCGTGTAGAAGCGGGAAAAATGCTGGCCGATAATCTCGTCCGCTTCATAGCCCTTGAACCGGCGCGCACCTGCGTTCCAGCTGACGATGACGCCGGTGGGATCGAGCATGTAGATGGCGTAATCGGTAACACTCTGGACCAATAGTTCAAAGCAGTTGTCAGGACGTCCAGGCACAGCACTAATCATCAATTCCCCGAAGGCGGACGTCGAATGGATCAAGAGCGTCCTTGCCACAGGCAAAACGCCCGTGTCGCGTGAAAGTTCCCTGTTACCGCAAACAAGCCGTTTACCGTTGATGGCTTGACTTGCGCGCAGCCGCTCCGCACGAAACCGGCGTCAGATGGAACGGGATGGAATATGGTCAGCGTAGCAGGGGCGAGCGTCACTGTCATCGGGGAAGCGATGCTGGAACTGAGCCGGGGGACGGGCGACGGCTGGACGCTGGGCTATGGCGGCGATGTCATCAACACCGCGATCCATCTCGCCCGGTCGGGCGACAGGGTGCGGCTGGCGAGCGCCATGGGCACGGACCCGATGAGCGCGGAGTTGTGCGCGGCATGGGAGGCCGAAGGGGTCGACACCGCGCTGGTGCTGCGCGCGGCGGATCGGTTGCCGGGCCTGTATGCGATCGAAACGGATGCGAGCGGCGAGCGCAGTTTCCATTATTGGCGGGGGGAGGCGGCCGCGCGGCGGATGTTCGATCTGCCCGGCAGCGCGGAGATGGTGGCGCAGGCGGCGCAGTCCGACCTGCTCTATTTCTCGCTCATCACGCTGGCCATCCTGCCCGACGAAGGGCGGGAGGCGTTGCTGGACCTGTGCGCCAGGGTGCGGGCCGGGGGCGGCAAGGTGGCGTTCGACGGCAATTATCGCGCCCGGCTGTGGAGCGATGCCGCAACCGCCTGCCACTGGCGCGATCGGGCGATTGCGGTCAGCGACATGGGGTTGCCGACGCTGGCGGACGAGGTGGAGATGGGCGCAGCCGACGACGCGCAGGACGCCGCCGCCCGCTGGGGCGCGGGGCAGGGGCGTGAGGTGGTAGTGAAGCTGGGCGGTGACGGCTGCCTGGTCGATGGCGTTGTCGTGCCGGTCCCGCAGATGGTGCCGGTGATCGATTCCAGCGGCGCTGGCGATGCCTTCAACGGCGGCTATCTCCATGCGCGGCTGACTGGCGCGACGCCCGTGGACGCGGCGCTGGCGGGGCACCGGCTGGCGGGATGGAATATCGGCCGGCGGGGCGCGATCCCGGCGCGGGACGGGGATGCGCCCTATTGAACTGGCGACGATGCAACGGGGCTAAAACGCCCACACAAGCGAGGGCACGGCATTTCGCGATGGTGGGATTGGAGCGGGTGAGGGGAATCGAACCCCCGTCGTCAGCTTGGGAAGCTGCTGCTCTACCATTGAGCTACACCCGCGTTCGACCGCCCATTGCCACGGGGGAAATGCGCCGTCAACCGATTGGGCGTCAGCCGATCTGGCGCTTGGCGAGTTTGCGGGCCAGGGTGCGGCGGTGCATGCCCAGGCGGCGGGCGGCTTCGGAAATGTTGAACTCGCTGTCCTTGAGCGCTTCGTGGATATGTTCCCACTCCAGCGTCTTGATCGACGTCGGGCGGGGGGCGAGCGGGATGGCGGTGTCGCCGCCGGACCGGGCGAAGGCGGCTTCGATGTCGTCGCTGTTGGACGGTTTGGCGAGATAGTTGGTGGCGCCCAGCTTGATCGCCTCTACCGCGGTGGCAATGCTGGCAAAGCCGGTCAGCACGACGATGAGCATGTCGGGATCATGGGCGTGGAGCGCCTGGACGCAGACCAGCCCGGATTGCCCGCCCAGCTTGAGGTCGACAACGGCATAGCCCGGATCATGATCCGTCAGCAATTGCACGACCATTTCCTGGCTGTCGGCGATCAGCACGGTATAGCCGCGCCGCTCGAACGAGCGTTTGAGTGTCTTCGCGAAGGCGTCGTCATCCTCGACGATCATGAGTAGGCGGTTATCGGTCATCGCTATCCTCCCCGATCGCGAGCGTGCCGAGCGGCAGGCGCAGCAATATCAGCGCGCCGCCATCCGCGCCATTGCTGGCGCTGACGCAGCCGCCAAGCTTTCGCACGACATTGACGACCAGGAACAGGCCAAGCCCGCCGCCCTGCCGTCCCTTGCTGGAGCGATAGGGCTTGCCGAAATCGGCCAGCATGTCCGCGTCGAACCCCGGTCCATTGTCGCGCACGGCAATGTTGAGCCACTGGCTTTCGCGCCCGACCAGCAGGTCGATATAGGTTGCGCCCGCCTCCCGCGCATTGTCGAGCAGGTTGGTGATTGCCTGCCGGATGACGGGATCAGCGACGATGCGCGGATAATCGTGCGGGCCGAAATCGCAGCGTAGCGGCATCCCCGGATTGGCGGCGCGCCAGCCCTGCGCCATGCCGTCGATGAAGGCGCGGACATTGGTGACCTGCGGCGCTTCGCCGCGCGCTTCGCCCGCCGACAGCAATATGCCCGACAGGATCGCCTTGCACCGGGTGACGGCGGCCTGCATCTCCTCCACTTCCTCGACCAGAGCGGGGTGGGTGGTGATTTCGGGCATGTGCCGCCAGTCGCCCAGCACGACCGCGAGCGAGGAGAGGGGCGTGCCCAGTTCATGCGCCGCGCCCGACGCCAGCAGGCCCATGCGGACGATATGCTCTTCCTCCGCCGCCTGTTGCCGCAATTGCGCCAGATAGGCCTCGCGCGCGGCCAGGTTGCGGGTGACGCGGGTCATGAACAGCACCAGCAGCACCGCGATCATGGTGAAGCAGACCCAGGTGCCGATGATGTGCAGATCGAACAGGCGGCCCTCCAGCGCGTCGCTGAGGTCCAGCGGGCGGTAGAAGAAGGCGAGGCCGGCGGCGCACAGCACGGAGATGGTGACGATGCCCCACACGCTCCAGCGATGGAGCAGCACCGCGCCCAGCGCGACCTGGAGCAAATAGAGCGAGATGAACGGATTGGTCGCGCCGCCGCTCATATAGAGTTGGGCGGTAAGCGAGAGGACGTCGAACAGCAGCGCCAGGAACAGTTCGGCATGGGTGATGTCGGTGCGCCGCCGCAATATGGCGAGGCTGGCCAGGTTCACGCCGGCCGCGATGCAGGGGACGACCAGCATCGGCACCATCGGCAGGCGGATGCCCATGCCGTAATGGACGATCAGGATGGTAGCGACCTGACCCGCCAGCGCGATCCAGCGCAACTGCACCAGCAGCGCCATATTCTTGCGCCCGGCAGCGTCGGCTGGCCACTGGCTGGGCAGCCAGCGGGCGGCGATCGGCAGGCGCAGGGTCATGGACGGCGGCTTTGACGCATGAGGAGGATATAGGCGCCCGCGACCATGGCGGCCAGACTGAACCATGTCAGCGCATAGACAAGATGATTGTTGGGGAAGCGGATGACGGTGAGGCCGCCGACGGGCAGGGCATCGGGCTGTGTCCCGGCGTCGGCGTCGATGAAATAATCGGCGGTCGCGGGCAGGGCGCGCGCGGCGGCGATGGCGGCGACATCGCGCGAATACCAGCGGTCGGCGGCGGGATCGTTCGACCGCAGGAAGCCGCCGCCCGGTTCGGTCAGGCGCAGCAGGCCGGTGATGCGGACCGTCCCTGCCGGGCGGGCGTAGCGGGTGCGGGCGTCGTGCGGTACGAAACCGCGATTGACGAGGAGGATCGAGCCATCGGGGCGGCGCAGCGGGGTCAGCACCCAAAAGCCGGGGCCGCGCACGGTGGAAGCCTGCACCAGCGTCGCCCGGTCGTGCAGGAGGGTGCCGGTGGCGCGTACGCGGCGATATTCGTCGGCGCTGGTGGCGCTCCCCGGCGCGGCGACAGGCGCGGCGTGGATGCGCGCGTCGACGCGGGCGATCAGATCACGCTTCCACGCCAGCCGCTCCACCTGCCATACGCCCAATGCACACAGCCCCGCAAACAGCAAGGCGGCGATCAGCGTCAGGCCGACGGGGAAACCCGCCCGGCCCTGGCTGCGCGATGTCACGGCATCTGGCTCATGTCATGCTCCATATGGGGCATCATATTGTTGTTGAGATGATACATGACCCACATCGAGCCGGACAGGGTGATAACCACCAGCACCAGCGTGAAGAGCAGCGCCATCATCGACCAGCCGCCTTCCGACCGGGTGTTCATGTGCAGGAAGTAGATCATGTGGACGATGATCTGCACCATGGCAAAGCCCATGATGACGAAGGCGGTGACCTGCGGATTGGCGAAGGTCTGGTTCATGACCAGCCAGAAGGGAATGGCCGTCAGCAGCACCGACAGGCCAAAGCCGATCATGTAGCTGCCCATCGTCCCGTGGGAGCCTTGCGAATGTTCGTGATCGTGCGCGCTCATCGCAGCATCCCCATGAGATAGACGAAGGTGAAGACGCCGATCCAGATGACGTCGAGGAAATGCCAGAACATCGACAGGCACATCAGGCGGCGCTGGTTGGCGGCGATCAGCCCCTTTTGGCCGACCTGCACCATCAGCGTCACCAGCCAGATGATGCCGAAGGTGACGTGCAGGCCATGGGTGCCGACCAGCGCGAAGAAGGCGGACAGGAAGCCCGACCGTTGCGGGGTCGCGCCTTCATGGATGAGATGGGCAAATTCGTAGAGTTCGATGCTCAGGAACGCCAGGCCGAACAGGCCGGTGATGGCGAGCCAGGCCTGCGTCGCGCCGACCTTGTCCTTTTCCATCGCCAGCATGGCAAAGCCATAGGTGATGGACGAGAAGAGCAGCATCGCGGTGTTGAGCGCGACGAGATTGAGGTCGAACAGGTCGCGCGGTCCCGGCCCCGCCGCATAATTGCCGCCCAGTACGGCATAGATGGCGAACAGGCAGGCGAAGATGAGGCAATCGCTCATCAGGTAGATCCAGAAGCCCAGCGCCGTGCTGGACCCTTCGGGATGATGCGGATCTTCGCCCAGATGAAAGAGCGGATTGCCGTCATTGTCGAGGAAGGCGGGGTCGATTGCGGATCGTGTGGCCATGATGCTTAGCCCTGTGTTGCGAGCAGCGCGCTGCGCTCGCCCTCGGTACGCTCGACCACGTCCCGTGGGATGGTGAAGTCGCGCTTGTAGTTGAACGTATGCCCGATCGCGACCGCCAGTATGGCGACGAAGGACAGGCCCGCCAGCCACCATATGTACCAGATCATCCCGACCGAGAAGGCGACCGACAGGCCCGCGATGATGATGCCGGTGCCGGTGTTGGACGGCATGTGGATGGGGGCATAGCCAGTCAGCGGACGCTCATAGCCGCGCTTCTTCATGTCCGCCCAGGCGTCACCATCATGGATGACCGGGGTGAAGGCGAAATTATAGTCGGGCGGGGGCGAACTGGTCGCCCATTCGAGCGTGCGGCCGTCCCACGGATCGCCGGTCGTGTCGCGCAACTGGTCGCGATTCTTGATGCTGACGGCGAACTGGATGAGCATGCAGGCGATGCCCCCCGCGATCATCACCGCGCCCAGCGCCGCGATCTGGAACCAGATTTGCAAGCTGGGATCATCGAACACGCGCATCCGGCGGGTGACGCCCATCAGGCCCAGCACATAGAGCGGCATGAAGGCGACCCAGAAGCCCACGACCCACAGCCAGAAGCTGCGCTTGCCCCATGTCGTTTCCAGCCGGAAACCGAATGCCTTTGGCCACCAATAGTTGATCGCCGCGAACAGGCCGAACAGGACGCCGCCGATGATGACATTGTGGAAATGGGCGATCAGGAACAGCGAATTGTGCAGCACGAAATCCGCCGGCGGAACGGCGAGCAGCACGCCGGTCATGCCGCCCACGGTGAAGGTCAGCATGAAGGCGACCGTCCACATCATCGGCAGTTCGTAGCGGATGCGCCCGCGATACATGGTGAACAGCCAGTTGAAGAGCTTGGCCCCGGTGGGGATGGAAATCACCATCGTCGTGATGCCGAAGAAGCTGTTGACGCTGGCGCCCGAACCCATGGTGAAGAAATGGTGCAGCCAGACGAGATAGCTGAGCAGCGCGATGACGATCGTGGCGTAGACCATCGAGCTGTAGCCGAACAAGCGCTTGGACGAGAAAGTGGAGGTGACTTCGCTGAACACGCCGAACAGCGGCAGGATGAGGATATAGACTTCCGGATGGCCCCAGATCCAGATCAGGTTCACGTACATCATCGGGTTGCCGCCCATGTCGTTGGTGAAGAAGGCGGTACCG
>ERZ1292642.1569-Hain-H14-01um-R1-1569-length-10654-cov-13_pt1 | contig 10654 bp, 16 predicted proteins | sample MGYA00564403_ERZ1292642 | MGnify/ENA primary metagenome ERZ1292642 (study PRJEB36523, sample SAMEA6512643) | groundwater metagenome | collected 2019-01-09 | study: AquaDiva: Metagenomics assemblies of 32 groundwater samples | reverse complement strand
GCCATGCGCTCCATATACCCAGGCTCTAGCCAATAGCCAAAGCCGCGCGACTTGACTAACGCCGCTATACACGGGTCTGCTGCGGCCCGGCAGATGATATGCGCTACCATTTCATCGCCATCGCCCATTTCTCCACAATCGTCAAATGCTCGACAGTTCCTCAGGTTTTTTACGGTACGCATGAGCCGTAGTGCTATCGTCGCCCTTGCCTTGGCTGACTTTGCTCGCGTTGCTTGCGACATCTCTGTGTTCTTCCCTCTCTCGGGCTACGCCGACGTCAGCTTCTGTCGGCACCCCTGTTGTATCAGGCAGGCCCCTCTCCTCTGGGAGCCCAGCACGCTTACCCCTGCTTGCTCGGCGTCAACTCATGGCGCCGTACTACGAAGCAGGACAGCGCGTCCTTTTTTTGCGCGCAGCCATTGACTGGCTATCCGTCTCTTTTCCTCCTGGCGCGTGTTGTCGTAGGGCAACCCAGCTGTGATGACTGCCAGGTCATGCCAATACTGGCATTGCTCAACTCCAAAAAAGGCTATGCGTTCTGGATCGTACATCAGTGGATAATGTTCCTTGTTCATGGCCTGCTCCTTGTTCAGAGTCTGTTCAGTGTTCTGGTCTATTCCATAAGCCGTTGAAATGCCTGGCACAGTAGCGCCTCAGCCCGTCGGTGTGCCTTATGTCCCCGACCTCGCGGCGCCGTATCGGTGTATTGCTGCCGCAGGTGGCGCCGCATCCTCGCCCGGCGTTCTGGGTAGGGTGCGTAGTACAGCGCCCAGAGATTGACGAGGTTGGTGCTACGAGTGTCCATTCTTTGAACATGGGCCGCCAGCCACTGGGCCAAGCGTGCAATTGGTAACGCTGGCGAGATAGTGCGGTCATTCAGGCGCACCCAGCACCTAGTAAAATTGCGGTTGTAGGCCAGGGTGTAATCCCTGCCCGTGTCGTTTTTCAATTGAGAAAGCGTCGCGTTCAACCCCTGTTGTTTACCCGGCATACCGTACCTCCCCGGCGCACACCTGCCCGTTGATGAGCGCCACAATGCGGCCGGTTGTGAGCCATCTGTATGTGCCGATAGCGTGCCTGGCGGCGTCGAGCAGGCGCCCGTCGCGGGTGAAATAGGCGGTCAGAGTGAGAGCATTGCGGGTGAGAGTGATCCGTGGCATACGGAGTACCTCCCGTGAGTTTGGTGTGGGGTGCGAGTGGGCGCCAGGGTTCTAGACAACCCTGGCGCCGTCTTCGATGGCGTTTTCGCAGTAGACACAGCACAGTCCATCGCGGAGATAGAGGGCAATCCTGAGATCCTTGCGTACAAGATTCATGCCCTGGCCCTGGCCATTGCTCTTCGCGTGCCTGTCAGTTACGGTCGTCATTGTTATCGTCCTTCGGTGGTTGCGTGGTCTTTTCTGCCCATTCCCGTTCGACTGCCTGAATCCTGCGTTCCTCTTCTTCGGCCCACCATGGGGCAGCGGGCTTGCGTTCGCGCTTGGTGCCGGTGACGTGGCCGCGTTGCATCGTGCCTACTCCGTATGAGGTTTCGCCGCCTTGTCTGTGCGGCTCATCAGTGGTATCAGACCTCTCTGCCCGCCCCGTGTGCGGTAGGGGAACACCTCTTCGGCTGTCTTACCCTGTCTTTCCGGCGTGCGGTGCCGGCGTCGTCGTCCTCCTGCGTTCCGCCTTCGCCCTGTCACTGCCTCTCGGCTCCGGGCCCCTCAGCCACTCCGCTCTGCGGTTGTCACATCCTATATCTGAGAATATTGTACCTAGTTTGCGGTACAGTATCAAGAGTAGAAAATAAAAAAAATGCGTCACAGATATTTTTTTTTTATACTTCTTTTCAGGAGGAGAATCGATATGGTAACCGCAATCGCTCTCGGAGGACAGATTATAGAAAAAGAGGCAGCATTATTAGGTTTGCGCGTCGTCACGCTAATGCACCGCGTCGGTCTCGGATTGCGTCCATTGGCGCACCGCACGCATATTCCAGTGAGCACACTCCAGAAAATCTGTCGAGGAGATGGAAAACAACCCAGTATCTGGACGATTAGAGCCCTAGCGCAGGGATTGGGGACTACGACTGATTATCTCTGCGGCCTCACCGGTGACGCCCGCCGTGGGGTGAGAAACGGCACAGGTGCTGGGGAGTAACTATCAGTACGATGCTTTGCTTTTTCCTTCCTATCACCGTATAAGTTGTGTACTGTGTTGAGGGTTTGTTGTAGTCCAGTTGGACTACCGTGTTATTTGTGGGTTTATTTTCCTAGCGATTCGCGTATACTACACCAGTTGTAGTGTGTTTGTTCATGGTTGTGCGTTTGCACCTCAGATAGTCCGAAAAAACTATAGGACGCTCCCCATGCCGAATGAGCCACCTAAACGCCCACGCCGGTTTAACCCGACCTCCCCTAATGGCCTGGCCACGACACGCCATCAGCAGAGAGCACTGCGCGCCGAGGGGCAGGCGCAAGCCGCCGCCGCCCAAGAGGCCCATGCCGCAAGCCTGGCGACGGCGAATGCTCGCAGCGTACCGGCTCTCGCCCGAGATGCGGTCGAAATCCAGGCCTACATCCTGCGTCGGCAAGGATGGAATTACGCGGATATTTGTGCGGCGCTAGAGGTGGGGCAGGCGACGGCTAGGACACTCGTCGAGGAGGGGGCGAAGCGCTGCGTGGACGAAGACCCTGTGACCGCTCTCCGCCTGCATCTGGGGCGGATTGACGGACTGATCCAGGCGTGGTATGCGCGGGCACTCCCCGCAGAGGAAGTGGAGGAGGGGCGTGATCCGAGAAGCGGGCTCCTGATCAGTACAGAGGAGCAACGAATACTGGCTGGCCAGGACGAGGCGCGCGCCAGGGAGAACGGGAAATTTGTGCTGCAGATTCTGACGCTGCAAGATAAAATAGGGACGTGGTTGGCTGGATTGCCGAGACGGGGCCAGGAGGTGAAAGACGAGGACGATCACGCCGAAATCAAGGCAATTCTGATGCGGGCCGAGGAGTATGGGCCACCCCCAGGGCATCCTGGCAGTGCGCCGCATGGGTTGCCCGCGCTCGACTGGCGGCCGGCGGATGTGGAGGAGGACGATGCCTAGATCCCTGCAACTCTCCGCTACTACCCTGAACCTATTCCAAGACTGCCCGCGCTGTTTCTGGTTGCACATGCGGGCCAGTCTCAAGCGCCCGGCGCGGCCCTTTCCGTCCATCACGGGAGGGATTGATCGCCTCGTGCAGGGATACTGCGAGGCTTCCAGGCCGCGCATCCCCTCGCTGATTAGCCTGAGTCTCTACGCTGGATTCGAGAAAGACGGTTTGGCATACTTTGTCGAGTTAGCCGATCCTCCACTGAAAACCTTGGCGTGTTTTCAGGATCACACCTACCGCCTGACAGGGCGCCTCGATGATTGCCTGATGTTTCCCGGTGGAGTGTTCGCCCCACTGGATCATAAATCCCGTGGATCCCGTCCTGCCCCGGGCTATTCTGCGCAGTATTATCAGTTGCAGATGGACGTGTATGGGTTGCTCTTGCGTGAGAATGGGTATGCGGTGGGGGCGGACGCCTATCTGGCGTATTTCTATCCCACCACGCGGACGTCGGAGAGTCGGGATGGGTGGGCATTGGAGCAGGGGTTTCCGTTTGACTGCCACGTTGAGGCACTGCCCATTGCGCCGGCACGTGCCCTCATGTGCTACCAGCAGGCGTGCTCGTGCCTTGACGGGCCGTGCCCACTGGCACCCTCGCCTATGTGTGCGTATTGCGTCTGGGCTACGGAGATGACCACGTATCCTCTTGCCCGCAGGATACCCGTATGAAGATTGCCGCCGTCGTAATGCTGAGCACACAGACGCCCCCACGGACGGACGATGCGCGAGCACTCGACAGCGTCGACGCAATATGCGACACTGAGTACAGCACCGACTAAGGAGCGACACATGCCCTGCCCACCTATCTATCACGATCCGCTTTTCCGCCTGGTGCACGGCCTGCCACCGCTTCGCGTCTTTTTCCGCTTGTATGGGCCTGATGGGCATATCATCTAAAGTGCTGGACTGGTAGCTAGCAGCTGTGAAGTTGAAAGGGGTGGAATAATATGCAAACAGTCGAGGAAATCTTGACGGCCCTTGATGCTTGCGTGGAGTATTTGTCTGGCGAGCCCAGAGATGACGGGACACTGCCAGTGGTCGCGTTGCTTATCGAGGCGCGGAGATCGCTGAGTGTGTGGGTCGCGAAGGACCGCATCGCAGGTCAGCGCGAAGAGTGGCGTACTGCGCGGCAACACGAGACATCTGCTGCTACTGCGGCGAGGCACAAAAATTGTCAAACGCTCGTCTAGGAGGCTTTTCAAGCAGGGAAATGGAAAGAGCTGAACGAAGAACGGGAGAAGACCTTCCCCCTAACCCCCCTCCCTCGCTTCGCTTAGATTTTCTTGCAAAACATTTTTTTTGCAAGTAAATTCTTCCGCATCATTTTCGATGAGGAACGACGCCATATTTCCTATGAGTCTTTTATTGAAATGGCCAGAACAGTCTAGTATAGTCTTCCCCCTGTGGATAACTACTTCGCATTTGAGTTATCAATATATGTTTTCAATGGCTTAGGCTGTGGATAACTTTTTAGTGGTTCTTCAGGAATATTCAAGATGCGAAGTCCGGCAACGGTTTCTGGTTCATCCGTGGCAAGCTTCATTGCCCGGCCCAGATCGCTGGAGAACAGCTCGACATGGTGGTCTGTGTAATCAATAATATAAAATGTGTGGATAGGGGGAAAGCCATGGATGTGCCGAAATAGTGGATCAAGATAGATGGACTCAGACATAGCACTGCTCCTTCTCTGGCAGTCTTTTGCCTCCGACATACTATAGAGTATACCATGAAGAGGCCTGTGCTACAATGATACTGGCGTTCATGGAAGCCGCGTTGTGTCCAAAAGAAGGGAGGGGTGATGGAGTTGGGTGAGGTGATGGTTGTACTGTCGGAGTGCCAAGAATTTGTGGGCGGTTTTGGTAGTGATCGGAGCGACTATTTGTTGCCGCGCATTCAGGCAGCGCAGGACTATCTCAAGATGGTCTGCCTAACGGGAATAGCTGTTAATCTGTCCTTTGTCCCTCTCCCTGGGAAACCAGGGCGGATAGAAAATATTATCAAGCAGGAGTGCGCGCCGTGACCCCAGACGAGCAGAGAAGCGATCACGCCGAAGATCTCCAGGTACTCCACCTGCGCTACCAAGCGCTCGCAGAGGAGCACCAATCCCTCGCCCAGGCGAACGCTGGGCTCATCCGGGAGACACGGCGCCTGGAGAGCATCGCCCGCCAGTCCGAGGCCGAGCGGCTCCAGGCTCACGAGCGTGCGCTGGTCGAGCAGGAGCAACGGGCGCAGGAGGAGCGGGCGCAACTCCGCACCCGACTGGAGGAAGCCGAGCGGGAGAACCACCGACTCAAGGCCGAAGCCCAGGCGCTCTGGGACGAGCGGCATGCCCAACTGGTCGAGCGCACCAGGCGCCTGCAACGCGAGTTGGATATTGCGCAGGCGGTGGCTAAACTTGTGCCTGCGACGCTGCGGCAGGAGGTATCACCCCCACTGCGTGAGGCAGGGGTGGACGCAGGGCAGCAGGAGATGATTGGACTGCTACGCCAATTGGTGGAGATGGTCGGGGGTGAGCCAGCGCCAGAGCGTCAACCCACGGCCCGCTCGCTGGACGATGCTGATACGATGGTGAGCTTTCCGCCTGAGCCGCTGTGGCCGGATGCGTTCCGGTCGTCGCAAATGAGTACCGAAGATTACGCGCGGGAATTGGGAGTAGAGGAGAGAGGAGTGGAGTGATGGCCCTTCCGAACAACCGCCGCATCTTTGATATGGCCGCCCATACGTGGAAACAGCCCAAGACAATCCTGAGTATGCCAGTGGAGATGCCGGCGAATTGGTTCAAACAGCTAGGCTCTCTGACGATCCACGGTTCCTGGCCTGCCCAGGCGACACTTGCAGGAGAGGTCAGCGTGGACGGCGAGCAGTTTGTCGGGTTTGACCTGGGTCGCCATGGTGGTGATTACTCCTGCATAGTCCAGCGGGATGGGCAACGAGTACAGGCATGCGAGGCCATTGATCTCTCTCTTGATCAGGCAGAGATTCAGCGTCTGATAGGGGAGTATGCGAGCAAAATCACTGCGACAATAAGTCGTCGGATAGACGAGATTTCTGGTGCTGTGATAGGCACCAGCAGTACGCCTGCACAGACCGACCAGCCGTCACTGACGTTGGAACGACTAAGGGGGAGTATGGGGGCAGTTGCGAGGCTCCAGCCTCGCCGCCGTGTACACGATTTTGAACGCCTCGCAGAGACGTCTCTCCCGCCGTTTGATAGAATACAGTTTGATAGAATACAGATTGATAGAATACAGATCACCTACTACCCAGACACTCAGGCAGCAGAGTTGGTTGGCCCCCAGGCTCGTGTGCATGGTCACTACCTCTGTGAGTTCTGCTTCGACCAGATGACTGATCGGGTTATCCCATCCGTCGAAAGCCCGATTGGGCTGGACATGGCGTGGTGTGGGTGTGCATGGGAATTGAGGAGTGGAGGCAACTGATGAGCAGTAAGTCGACGACCGTATTATTTCATAACAACTGCCCCGATGGCTATGCCGCCGCTTTCGCGTGTTGGCAGCAATTTGGGGAAGAGGCGCAGTATCTTCCTGTGTCCTATGGCGAACCATGCCCAGCAATTCCTGGCGATCATACTGTGTATATCGTCGATTTCAGTTATCCGGCAGCCACCTTACAAGCCCTACTCGCCGTCCGGCTCCATCTGGGGAAATTGAGAGAACCCTGTGTGACAGTTCTTGATCATCACCTCAGCGCCCAACGGGATCTCGCATCCCTTGCCGGGCAAGACCTGCGTGGCCTCGATATTCGGTTTGATCTGGAAGAATCAGGGGCGTCGCTCACGTGGAAGCATCTTCACGGGTATCGTTCTCTCAGCGAAGAGGGTATTGATCCTGGCGATATGCCTTTGTTTTTTGCCTATGTCCGTGATCGGGACCTGTGGCAGTGGAAACTCCTCGACAGTAAAGCCGTCAGTCTTGCCTATTGGGCGATTGAGAAGGACTTCCCCACGATTGCACAATTTGCGCAGGACTTGGAGGGCGCAGAAGGCCATCAGCGTATCGTGACCGAAGGCCACGCGATGCAGCGGTATGCGGACGCATTGGTCAGAGAGCAAGCGGCACGGGCCACTGTCGGGACTATCGGCGGATATCGCGTGCCGATTGTCAACACCACGACGTTGTTCAGTGAGGTCGGTGACTATCTATGCCGGGCGCATCGTGAGAGCCATTTTTGCGCCTACTATCTGGATAGGGGTGACGGAATGCGGCAGCCCGCGCAGTAAGAAGGATAGATCACATAATGTTGCTCCAGATACGGATTACCTGCTGTATGCCTGTCATCGTCACCATCGATGGGGAAATTGTCGGTGTGATTACCCCAGAGAGTGGCCGGCAGTTCGTCGAGGTGCAGGCGGAGCACGGCCAGCAGGTGCTCCTGCACTCCGATATGCCGTATCTGTTGTACTACTCAGCGGAGGAAGAGGGTTAGGTACTCCGCCCTCAAGGACGGAGTTTCTCAGAGGTGTTTGATGATGAGGTGTTTGATGATGGTGACAAGTGATATCACTGACGACCCCTATTCAGCGTGTGAGACGATTCTCGTTGGCCCGTCATACGCAGCCATCCAGGGATTGTCTGACGAAACGTGGGAACGACTCGGTGCGCGATTGCCACGCGAAACCCAGCGCATTGGCACGTCGCCTGAGTGTCCACCAGACAGCGTATATCTCATGCCGTGGGCCGACTGGAAACAACAAGTAGGATTGGGGTGATACTGAATGCCCACCGTCGTTCTTCCCGACAATCCCTACCTCCAGGTGGCTGACCGTGCCCAGCGGGACTTCGCCTACTGTGCCGGCGAGCTGCTGTGGATTAAGCCCAAGGACCGGCCGCTCTGCAAGCTGGTGCTCAACTGGCCCCAGCGATACATCTGGCAGCGGTATCTTCAGCCGGCGTGGGATGCGCGGGAGCCGTTGGCGCTTTTAGTACTTAAGGCAAGGCGTGAGGGTGTTTCGACGTTGATTCGGGCGTGGCATTTTCGGTGTGCGACGTTTTTCCGTGGGCAGGCGTGTTATCTAACGGCGCATGACGCAGACACCTCGCAAGAACTCTTTCGCATGGATCGGACTTTTTACCAAAATCTTCCCAGAAAACTGCAACCCCCCCTCGTCGCCAATAATAGGATGGAAATTGAATATGCCTCAGAGTGGGCGGGCTCTAGTCTGCGTGTGCGGATTGCCAAATTTGAGGACATTGGCCACGGCAAGACTATACAGCAATGGCACGCTTGCCTGCGTGGCGATACGCTTGTTGTGCTTGCCGATGGAAACACCTGCCCCATAGCCGAGGTCCGCGAGGGGGATACGATCCGGACGCATACAGGCGCCCTCGCCCGTGTGAAGCTGTGCCTGAAGACTCCTGCTCGTCATCTTCCAACTGGGGGCATGTTCTTGCGGGTGATTCAGCCATGGCTCACCTATGTGCCGATTGTCTGTACGCCTGACCATAAGCTGTGGACACGCCGAGGGTGGAAGGCAGCAAAAGACATCATGCCTGGTGACTATCTCGGCATCCCGAAGCGTGTTTTTACCGGCACAAAGACCACGCTTGCTCTGCTGCCTCCCGAGTGGCATGGGGGTGGTCGCCTGACTATTGGGAACGAAATCCTGCTCACGAAAGAATTTGGGTTTTTTGTCGGGCATTATCTTGCTGAGGGCTCACTGTCAAGAGGGCGCCACAATAAATCTTCTGAACGGTTTCACAGTGTGCGGCTGAGTCATCATCGAGATGAGTTGCCTTATGCGATGCGTTCTGTTGAGGCGGTGAGGCCATGGACGGGAAAGCACCATACGATTGACCCCCCTAATACATTAGCAACCCACACCATCATCTATGGGACAGCTCTTGCGACTTTGATAGGGGCAGAATTTGGGCACGCCGATAGTAAGCGGATTCCTGAATGGATTTTTGATGCTCCACGGGAGTTTGCTGAAGGCGTTGTCCTCGGGTATTGTGCGGGCGATGGGACAAAACCAGTCTATCGAGATGTAAGGAAGCTTTCGGATAGAGGCGTTATAACTATTGCGAGTGTACGCCCTCGACTTCTTGTCCAAACACGTGCACTTCTCGCAGCGCTAGATTGGGGATGGGGAGGGCTCCATACCCCACGCCCTGCGCATCAGGACAGTCGGGGATGGCATATTCGGGAGCAGTGGACACTTGATATTAATGGCGAAGCCGCGCTGTATATCCGTGAAGCCTTAGGGTTGTCACTTCCAGCCCGTCAGATGAGTCTGCTCCCGCATATACGGCCTTCCTATCGTCAGCGCTTCTGGCTTGACACTGACTACGTCTGGGTCCGCGTCAAAAGTGTTGGGGAAGCCCCAGAAGAGGAATGGGTTTATGATTTGGAAGTGGACCACCATGACCATTCCTATGAAACGTTGAGCGGTGTCGTTCATAATTCGGAAGTCGCCTACTATCCCCTCGACCCGCTCACGGGCGCACCAGCAGCCTTGCCTGGCTTACTCGAAGCGGTTCCTGCGACAGGCCGGTCGTCGATTGTCTGGGAGACGACAGCGTTCCAGTCTGATACATGGTTTCACCAGGTTTGGCTCGAAGCCGAGCGAAACAAAAACCGTCGCGTAGGCTATGGCAATCGCCGGTGGCAGACGTGTTTCATTCCCTGGTTTTGGTTGCCTGATCATCAAGGAGAGTGGCTATCAGATTTTGCGCCACTGGATGCCGAAGAGCGAGAGATCCAGCGCAGGTTTAAACTTTCTCTTGCGCAACTGGCGTGGCGCCGTGGGAAGATCGAAGAACTCAACATCGAGTACCCCGGCCAAGGCCGTCGCCGGTTCCTCTCCCTCTACCCCGCCACCTCCGAAGAGCCCTTCCTTCTCGCCGGCACTTGTGTGTTCCCCGAGGAGGCCCTCGACGAGATGCGCAAGCAAGAGCGCCCGCCGTCCCTCGGTTTTAACATCGTCAAGACCGGCCAGTGGCGCTGTAACCTGGTGGAAGAAAAGCACCTCGACGCGGCATCGATGGTCGTGTGGGAGCCCCCACGCCACGGGTGTGAGTACACGATTGGCGTGGATGTGTCGCGGGGTGTGGGCCGTGACGACAGCGCTGTCGTGGTGATGCGCATGCCAGGGTATCACACGGTCGCCCACTGGTATGATAACTACGTGGCGCCCAAGCAACTGGCCTACATGGTAGCCGCGATCGCCCGGTTCTATGCAGTGCGCAGTGGCACGCAGCCGATCTGCACCGTTGAAATCAACGATGCCGGGATTCTCGTCAACAGCGAGCTGGAAACCCTCCGGGGGTATGAACCCCTCGACATCTTTGTGTGGGAGTATTGGGACAAGGTGGGGCAGCAGATGTCGACGAAAACTGGATGGCAGACGACCCACCGCACCAAAGACCTGCTCTTGGGCCTTGCGAACTCGCTCATGCTGGGTCGGCAGACTTTTCAACCCTCGCATTGGATTCGAGAAGATATGGCACGGGCCGTTGAGATACGGCCTGGAGTGGCCAAGACGGGAGGGTGTGATCTGGTGA
>ERZ1292642.891-Hain-H14-01um-R1-891-length-15189-cov-22_pt1 | contig 10660 bp, 15 predicted proteins | sample MGYA00564403_ERZ1292642 | MGnify/ENA primary metagenome ERZ1292642 (study PRJEB36523, sample SAMEA6512643) | groundwater metagenome | collected 2019-01-09 | study: AquaDiva: Metagenomics assemblies of 32 groundwater samples | reverse complement strand
CGCCCGCACCGCCGTTGCCCACGGCCGCGACCTGCGCCGCGAGCGCGGCCTGAGCAGCGACGTAGTAGGGGTACTGCTCCTGGTAGGCAGGCCCGAAGTGGGGCAGTGGGGCGTTGTTGTACGTACGACCCAACGAGTCCGTGCCGTAGAAACCCAGTTCCAGTCGCATCGACTGCGGTGCGTCCGAGTAGACGACCGCCTCGTAGCCGCCGGCCGTCGCCTGGACGAGGTAGAGGATCGACGCCAGGTACTGGCCGGTGATCACGTTCGGGCCGGGCCTGCCGGTCGCCCGGCCGCGCACCGCCGCCTGCATGCGCGCGCCGAAGTCGTGGGCCAGCTCGAGCTGGGCCGCGACGGCGAACGCCCCGGCGTTGGCGATGTTCCGGGCCGCCTCGTCGACCCCCTGCACCCTCAGCTCGTAGACCACGGCGCTAGTCCGGGGGCAGCATCGAACGGAGCGCGGCGAGGAACGTCGCCCCCGGCGACCGGGACAGCCCGCCGTCCCGCGTGTCCATCGCCAGCGCCACCCGGTCCAGCTCCCCCGGGCTGACCGTGTCCAGCCACGCCCGCAGCGCGGCGGCCGGCGGTGCGCCCACCTGCACCTCCCCGACACCCTGGACCGCCCCGCCCGCGCGGAACTCGAGGTAGAGCTGCGGGATCGTCTGGCCGGGGTACAACTCGACCGCGCACCGGGTCAGGCCCTGTTGCTCGACGCCGTCGACCACGACCTTCGGCCGGACAGGGTCGGTCGCGTCGATGCTGAACTGGCGAAGGGCCACGGTCACACCGCTCTCGATCGGAGTTTTCTTCCGTGCTCCGCGTAGCAGTCGGCACGGATCGCGGACAGGCCGCGCCCGACCGCGTCCCGTTTTTTGTCGGACGTCTGACCGTAGCCGGCGGTGACGGTGTCGGAGCGCCCCAGTCGGCCCGAGTACTCGCCGACCACCCGCGCCAGGCCGGTCACCTTCTCGAGCACCGACGTGATCGCCTCCTCCGTGGCCAGTTCCCGGACCAGCGGCGGGGGGAGGTGCCGGTAGACGGCCGCGCCGGACAAGTGGGCGGCGGCGGTCGTGCCGAGCACACCCCGGACCACGGTCAGCCGGCGGGGCGCGTACACGCTCGCGCCGATCGAATGCGCGGCCACGGTCGTCCCGTCCGCGCCCCGGGCCACCACCAGCGTGTTCCCGGCCACGTCCTCCACGACCATCCGCTCGGAGTCGACCAGCACCGTCTCCCCGACGGCGACGGCGACCCCGGACGCCACCCCGAACGTCTCGTCGCCGACGTCGGCGTCCAGCGTCGTGGTCAGGTCCTGCCCGGTGTCCAGCGCCGACCTCCCGGTGACGGTCATCCGCTCGGAGTCGACGCGCAGCAGGTCGCCGACGCCGACGCCCGAGCTGTCCGAGACGTCGACCGTCGTCGTGCTGGTCGTCCCGACGGACGCGGCGGTCGTACCGGCCGTCGCCTCGTCGGCGCGGTACCCGAACAGGCCGGTGATCGAGATCGCACGCTGGTGGGTGTCGCCGGAGGAGAAGGCCGCCGAACTGGACAGGTCGATCTCGACACGGGTGTACGGGGGTCTGTCGTCCGGGCGGAGGAGGTAGTCGGACGCCGGGACCACGACACCCCCGGCGGTCAGCGACGTGACCGATATCAGTTCGTTCGCGTCCAACCACAGTCGCCACGAGGTGGGCGACTGACGGTCCGGCCAGTCAAACGTCATCGTCCGCAGCTCGGGGTAAAAGCGCCGGTGGCACAGGCCTTCTATGCTTCCCGTCGCCGCAGCGGCGGCGCCGTCGACCACGGTCGCGATCCGCGCCGTGAGCTTGGTGTCGAGGCACGCGGCGACCGCCTCGCGAGTCGTGTACGAAATCTCGGTCATCGACTCACCTGCCCCCGCTCCCGAGGAACGCGCGGGCGCGGCGCGCGCAGGCCGACGCCGCGCCGAACGCGGCGACCAGCAGCGCCGCCACCACGACCGCCGCCGCCGTCGGCTCCCCCTGGTGCGCGTCCACGTCCAGCCACCCCTGCGCGCACGCGTCGTCGGCGTTCAAGCGAGCACCCCCCAGTAGCCTTCGCTCGCGGCGTCGGCGAACTCGACGCTCAGCACCATCCGGGCCACCTCCGCGCTGTCGTACCCGGTGTAGGCGACGGTGACCGACGAGCCTGTGTCGGTCACGTCCAGCCACCCGTACTGGTTGGCGTCCGGCCCGACGTCGACCTCGTGCGGGTAGGTGCCCTGCGAGTAGTCCGCTTCGGACGGCTTGACGGAGGTGTTCTGGCTGAACGGCGCGGCCTGGAAGACGGGTATGCCGCCCGGCGAGTTGGACCCGTCGTCGGCGGCGAGACAGTGCGTGTCACCCGAGACGATCACGCACGGCGTGCCGCTCGCCACGATCGCCGAGGCGATCCGCTGGCGCTGCGTGTCGTAGCCCGCCCAGTAGTCGGCGTTCGCCTCGGCCGGGCCGACCCACGGCATCTCGCAGCCCCACACGACCAGCGCCACGTCAGGGTCGTCGAACTGGCCGAGAAACCAGTCCTCCTGCGCCTGCGACATCATGAACTTCGAGCTGTTGTCGGTGTCGGTGCGCGGGTCTTTTTCTGACCGCAGGTCGGTCAGGGCGAACCTAATTCGGCCGACCGTCCACGCCTGGTAGATCGCAGCCGCGTCCGGGAGCGTGTAGTGCGGCACGGTCTCCCGGTACACGCTCTGCGCCGCCGGCATGCCGGTCGCGGTGCCGTCGTGGTCGTTGCCCCCGGCCGAGTCGTGGTCCGACCAGACGTACGGGGTCGGCACCTCGCGCAACAGCTGCTGGACGAGCGAATGGGACAGCACCGTCGCGGTCGCCGCACGGAACAGCGACGGGGTGTTGGCGGTGATGTTGTCGTAGTGCGCGTCGCCGAGGTGGACGAACTGCCGCGCCGTGCCGTAGAGGCCGCTGTGCGTGCGCATCGTGCCGAAGACCGCGTGGTTGGAACCCGACAGCTGGCAGGACCCGAACAGCATCGAGAACGACGTCGGGGTACCCGGCGTCGCCGCGGTCCGGAACTTCCCGGGCAGTGCCGAGGCGAGAACCGAGTCGACTTCGACCTGGTAGTAGTACTGCGTGTCCGCGCCCAGCCCGGCGATCGTCAGTTTGGCGAGGCCGTTGCCGTCGGGTACCGCCGAAGACGAGAACGCGACGTTCGCCGTGAGGCCCGAGTCTGTGGCGACCTTCAGCCGCGAGGTGGCGGCCGACGCGCACTGGACAGCGACGGTCGCGCCGGACTCGGTGACAGCACCGGTCCACGCCGAGGTCAGGGTGCCCGCACCCGCCGAGGTGGTGGTCTTGTAGGCGACCGCGCAGACGCTCGCCTCGAAACTGGCGCTCAGCGTGCCGGCGTAGTGGGCGTCGGCGCCGACCGCCGTCGTGTCGAGCTGCGCTGTGGCCAACGCCTTCTGCGTGGCTCCGGTCGCGGTGAGCGGGCTGCCGACGTCCGCCCACGGGCTCGTGCTGGCGACTGTGGACGACGCGGCGGTGGCACCGCCCCAGACGGCGACCGCCACCACGACCTCGTCCGTCGCGGCGGTCGTGGCCGCGGCGGACGCGACGGCGGTACCGGCCGGCGTCGTGATCCCGTCGCCCGAGGTGTCCTTCCAGCTCGCCGTCGCGAGGTTGTCGTATTCGAATAGCCGCGCCAGGTGATAGGTGTTGGCCGCACCAGCGAAAGTAATCGTGACCGTGTCGCCCGCGACCAAACCCGTTGTGATCTTGCAGGACCAGATCGACGATGCGGCGCCGGTCGAGCCGGACGGCGAGCCCCGCGTCTCGTCCATCTGCCACGTGTTGCTCTTGGAGTCGACGACGGACGTGACCGTCGCGGACGTGCTGCCGGACCATCCGGTGCACAGTACGAGGTGCCGGCCGGCGACCGGCTCCGTCGCGCCAATCGTGAGCAGGAGGGTCGTCCCCGAAACCGCGTTCGCGGCCTCGACGACCAGGCGCCGGGTCATGTCACGCCGACCGGGACAGCGTCACCTGGACGGTCAGCACGGCGGCGGCCCCGGCGGTGTCGCCCTGGGTGCCGGACACGGTCAGGTAGTCGCCGGCCACGAGCGCGACCGTGTCGGGGGTGCCGCCGGTCGCGGTGTTGCCCGCCACGGCGACCGAGGGCCGGTTGGCGGTCGTCGTGGCGAAGATCGACGTGCCGTTCTTCTGGACGTCGACCTTGACGGCCTGGACGCTGGGGGCGGTGCCGAGCGACGCGCGGACGGCGGTGACCGTACAGGCGTACGGGGCGTACCAGCGGGCGGTCGAAGTGAACGTGCCCGTGACCGTGCCGGTCTGGGTGAACGTGACGTCGAGGGCGGTCGAGCGGTCCAGGACGTTGAAGTGGTCGGCCACGGCGTCACCCGATCAGGTGGACGGCGGCCGTGTAAGTCGCCGAGTCCGAGTCCCCGTGCGCCATCGCGAGCCGCAGTCTGCCGTGGACGACGTCGGACGCGGCGGCGTTCGCGGCGGCGGTGATCCCGGGGTAGATCTTCAGGACCGTGGTCCCGGTCGCCGTGATCGCGCTGCCGGTCAGCAGGTTGCACCACTTCCCGGACAATTCGTCGTAGAAGTCGACCGTCGGGACCACGGACGGGGTGGCTGTCACCGCCGTCACGTCGATGACGAGGTGCAGCCCGTGGTACCCGGACGCGTTGAACTCGGCTGCCGTCGGGGTCGCGGTACGGGCGACGGACGCGTACAACGTCCACTGCGGGGTGTTGACGCTCATCTCCCGCCATCTCCCTCCCTGTCGACCTCGGTCACCTGTCCGTCCAGCCGTCGAACACGCAGTGCAGTTCGCCGCGTGGCCCGGTCTCGAGCGGGTGCCCGCACTGGGGGCACGCCCTCGGTACGGCCGTCGCCTCGTCCCGCGCGAGCTGGGCGTCCTCGGCGAGGATGTCGAGGAGCTGCTCCCAGCTCACCGCGTCATCCCCCGACGGCCAGCTTGGCCAGCGCGTCGACCTGCGCGGTGAGGCTGCGCACCTGCTCGCGGGTGGCCAGCGCGGTGGGCGCGTCGTCGGCGAGGTAGGCGGTGTTGCCGTCGCGCGCCGCCCGCACGAGCCGCCGGGCCTCGCGCCTGTCGCCGTCGCCCGCCCTCGGCGGGTCCCCCACGACGCTCGGCGGGCCGTCGACCTTGACCTTTCCTGGCATGGTCTTCCTCTCTCGGGTCAGGCCGCGACGAGCGAAGCGCCGTCGTCCAGCGGAATCCAGGTGACCACCCACGTGATCTCCCCGTCGGTTCCGGCCGACACCGACTCGACCTGGCCGACGGGGATCGGCACGACGCCCTGCAGCGACATGGTGCTGACGGTGGACGTCGACCCGCCGGTGATGACAGCCGACGGCGCGGTCATCGACAGCACCGCGCCCGCCGGGGTGTCGTTGGTGCCCAGGTCGGTGGCGGTGCACAGGTCCATGGTGGTGCCGGTCGTCGGGTTGCTGACCAGCTTGTACGAGTTGGCGACAGTGATCGCCGTGCCGACGAAGCCGTAGATGGACGTCAGTCCGACCCGACCGCCGGCGATCGTGAACAGGGCGACGGTGGTGGCGGCGAGCGTGCCGGTGCTCTTGCTGGCGCGTTCGCCGAGGTTGAGGGTCCGCAGCTGGGAGCCCTGGATCATGGCGGTCATGTCAGGCCCCCTCAGGCGCTCAGTGCGGCGAGGTTCTCCGGCGCCCGCTGGGCGTGGAGACCGCACACGATGTTGAGGATCGCCACGTACTTGGTGCCGTTGGTGCCGAGGTCGGGGACGTTGAGGCTGACCCACTCGTAGCCGGCGTCGAGCTGGTCGGCGCCGACTTCGATGACGAGCAGGTTCTCGGTGCTCGCCGCGCCGACGTTGGTGATCTCGGACGCGGCGGTCTGGCTGGCCTTGGTCCACACCTCGTCGCCGTCGAGGGTGGTCTCCGACTGGTACCAGTAGTCGGTGACGATGTCCAGGTCGGCGGGGGTGCCGCCGGTGGCCACCGTGTGCTGCTGAAGGTCGACGTCGAGGATGTCCGTCGACCCCGCCGAGGCGATCACGACGAACGTGACCGAGGTGCCCTTGTCGAGGTGCACCCGGTTGCCGGTGATCGCGGCTGCGACCGCGTCGGCAGGCACCGCGCCAGCGCTGACGTTGAAGTACTTCCCGAGGTTCCGTGCGTAGGTGGCCATCGGCCGCCCTCCTTCGTGGGGTACGGCCGGTCAGGCGGTGGCTTCGAGCTCGACGAACGGAGACAAGGTCGGCCCGCCGTTCCTGGGCGTGATCGCGCTCTGTATCCACGGCCGCCCGTCGACCCGCTGGATGAGGCGGTAGGCGGTCTGGTTGTTGCCGAACTTCCAGTCGGTGGACGACGCGGCGGTCATCATCTGCCGGTCGCCGATCAGGTAGTAGCTCAGGTCGACGAGGCTCAGGCAGCCCCGCTGGCCGAGCGCCGGCACCTTCTCCGACGGGATGACGGGGATGCCCATCAGGGTGAACGGCGGGCCGGGGACAGCCGAGGCCATCATCACCGGGGCGCCGCCGGTGCCGACGGACAGCGCCATCGACCAGAGTTCCTTCAGCGCGTTCGGCGCGCACAGCCAGACGGCGTTGCCGATCGAGCCGGGGAACATGCGGGAGAACATCTCGAGCACGTTCTCGAAGACGATCGTGCTGGCCGGCTGCCCGACCTCCTTCGAGGCCACGACCGAGGCGGTGTTGCCCGTGCCGAGGAACCCGAGCGGCTGGTCGGTGCCGGACCCGCCGATGAAGGCGTAGTCCTCCTCGAAGGCCAGCACCTTCGGCCACAGTCTCTCGATCAGCGCGCTGAAGCTGATCGGCGAGTCCTGCAACAGCTGGTTGGGGACGACGCTCAGGCCGGTCAGGTAGCGGGCGTCGAGGTCGACGCGGCCGAACTTCGGGTTGGCGTCGGTCAGCGCGGCCGACTCCTCGCCCCAGTAGGCGATCATGCCGCCGTACAGGGAGCTGGCGTGCGAGCTGACGTCGATGGCCGGGAACTGCACCCGACTGGACTCCATCGGGACGACGGTCGCCCGGCCGCGCACCACACCCTGCTCGATGGCGACTTCGAGCAGTCGGGACCGGAACGCCTCAGGCACCAGCGCGCCGCCGTCGGCGAACGACACCGAGCTGGCGGCGTTCATCAGCTCGGAAAGCTTGCCCTTGGCCTTCGGGTCGTTGTTCAAATGCCAGGCGGCCATGAAGAACTTGTCGGCGGTGTCGAAGATGCCGTCGACCCCGGCGCCCATGGCCGACGCGTTGTAGTTGGCGCCCTGCCCGTAGGAGGTGAGCACGCCCGCCTTGCCCTTACGGGTACGGTCCTGCGGGTCGAGGTTGAGCCGGCCGACCCGGTCGGCGTTGTCGCCGTCAAGTTCCTTCTCGCGGAGGTAGGCGACGATCTGGCGCTGCGTCTCCTCGGCGATCTGGCGGTTGAGGTCGGTGCCGTCGCCCTGCCGGGCTTCGGCGTAGCCGTCCATGAACTGCTGGACGTTCTCGGGCGAGGAGAAGATCTCGCGGCGGCGAGCGTCGTCCGCGAGGATCTCGGCGAGTTCAGCGGACGACTTCGGGACGGGTGGCGCTGCGGTCGTCACCGGCGGTTCCTCTCAGGTGCGCTGTGGCCGCTGCCCATCTGTCGGTGGGTGCGGTGAGAGGGGCGACGGCCGCAGACCAGTCGTCCTTCTCGTCGTCGGTAGGGGGTGCGGGGTCAGGTTCGGGTTCGGCCGGTGGTTCGCCGGTGACGGCCTCGTCGGTCGGCGGGTCGGGTTCGTCGTCCGGCGCTCGGGTGACGTCGGGCTCGACGACCGGAGCCGGCGCCGCGTTCGCCTCGATCCACGTCGTGAACCACGCGGGGGCTTCGGCGTTGACGACACCAAAGGCCCGCTCGACCTCGGCGCGGACGGCTGCGAGGTCGACGAGCGCGACGGCGCGATCGGGTTCGAGAACAAGTTCAACGACCGGCTGGACGGGCGCCTCGGCAAGCGGGTCCGGCGCCTCGGAGCGTCCCGCGTACCGGAAGATCGACAGGTCCCACACGCGGGCGTCGGCCTTCGCGGCCATGCCCGGCTCGTGCGGCATCTCCCGTTCGGGCTCGTCCTCGTCCGGCTTGGCGGGTGCCGCGCGCGAGTACTCGCCGACGCGGTCCGCTAGACCGACCTTGACGGCCTCGTCGGCGAAGAACCAGCTCTCGTCCTGCATCCGTCGGCGCCACTCCTCGCGGGTGCCGCCGGCTCGCGCCGCGTAGCAGTCGGCGAGGTTGTCCGACTGGCGGTCCATGAAGTCGGCAAACTCGCGGGCGTCGGCCGCGTTGCCGTAAAGAAGGCCGAGCGCGTCATGGCACATGACCTGCGCGCCTTCTTCGACCACGATCTCGTCGCCGGCCAGCATGATGACGCTGGCGATCGAGGCGGCCAGCCCGACGACGACGGTCGTCACGTGCGCCGGGTGCGCCTTGATCAGGTTGCCCAAGGCGATCCCAGAGAACAAGGATCCGCCAGGCGAGTTGATCTTAACGATCATGTTCCGCGCGGTGACCTGCGAGAGCTGACTGGAAAAGTCGCTCTCGTGGACGCCCCAGTAACCGATCTCGTCGAAGATTTCCAACTCGGCCGTGTCGCTGCCGACGACGTTGGTAATGCGGTACCACTCGTTCGGTGTGGTCGGCTGCGTCCGGTTCACGAGCGACCGCAGCCGACCGGACATGCTCGCCAAGGGCGCAAGGGTCATACGGCCACCGTCAATCGACTTGCCGTGAGGTATGCGGCTGCCGCTATCAGCCGTTCCGGGTCGTCGCGAAGCAGTCCGATGCCGGTGTTGCACGGGCTGCACAGAAGTCCCCGGACGCATTTACCGCAAGACCTCAGGCGCTCGGGGCAGCACCTGTGGTCGTGGTCGACGCTGAACCGCCCACGACCGCCCGCGTCGGCGCTACCGCAGATCGCACACACACCGCCCTGCGCGGCGAGAAGCGCGCGGTACTTCTCCATGGTGAGCCCGTACCGGCGGATATTGGCTTCCGCGTACGAGTCCCAGTTAGCTAGGTAGCTCGCCTGCCGCCGCGCCCGACCTTCGGGTGTCGCCCTAGAAGCGTTGGTCGTATCGAGGTGTGACGAATGGCACGGCTCGCACGACGGCTGCCTTTCGCGAACATGGGCTTGATAGCCGGCGTCAGTGCCGGTACGCCCGGTGGGGTAGCGGCGACTTGGCCGAGCGCACGCCAGCGGCGCCGTCATCACCGTCGCGCACGCCTCGCACGGTCGCTGTTGGGCCACGATGTGCGCTCTGTAGCCGAAGTAGGTGCCCGTACTGCCGCCCGGCAGCTTCTGGGAACGAATCGTGCAGGCAGGAGCCCCGGCGTCAACCAGCTCGGTCCGTCGCGCCATGTTCGCTCTGTACGTGGCGCTGGCTCGGACTGCCGCCGCCGCCAAGCACGCCGAGCAAACCGGTTCGCGACGACTCCGATGGACGTTTACGCCGGCAATAGTCCCGGTCCTGCCTGCAGGACATTTCTTGCTCGGCGTTGCGCATGCGAGTGCGGGCGTAACGTCTTCCACATCGACTCCAACCCAGTCGGTCAAGCCCCCGGACGGTGACAGCCGTCGCGGGGGTCTCTTCGTGTCGTGGCGAGGCGCACTCGGGCGCGAGGACCTCGGACCCGAGGCCGCGTGGAGTCGTCGCGACAGTCCTGCTGTCGTGGTCAGACTCATGCGTGACACCTCACCGCGTGATCGTAGCGCTAAGTGTCACGCATGTGGATAGAGGCCTACCGGCAAACCCGCTGGTAGGCGATCGATTTGGTGTCCACGGCGCCGACGGATGGCGCTGCTACGCCGCTGCTACTCTCTCGCCGCGACCCGCGAGGCGACGTCCCGCGCGATCCGGTTGAGCGGCTCCCTGCCCTCGGCGGCCCGCAGCAGCAGCGCGGACAGTTCGGCCGAGGTCGTCACGACGTTGCCCCGGCACCGCAGGCACGAGTCGGTGTCGGCGGTGACCGGCGGCGGGTCGACGAGGTCTTCGAGTGCCACGCCGACCGTGACCAGCGCGCCGCCCGCGAGGGCGACGAGACGGCGGATCACCGTACGCCCCGGAACGAGGTGCGCCGTGCCTCGTCGGTCGCCAGCTCTTTGACCGAGTAGGGATTCTCGCCTGGTGCATGGGTGGGCGCGAACGGTCGGAACGCGCCGTCGCCAGCGTCCAGACGGAACCACTCGCAGGCTTCGTGTTGCTCGACCATCAGACAGCAGTCGAGGAGCCACCGCGTCCACACCGCCTCGCCGTAGGTCGCGGCCGGGACGGGGAAGTGGTGGTCGACGGGCCGCCGCCTGTCCGGGTGGTAGGTGTCGTGGACGTCGGCGAAGACGACCAGCGTCAGCCCGCCTGCCGCCGCGCCGTGAGTGCTGGGCGGGTCACGTTCCATGTCGCGGAGGGTGAACGTCCAGCCCGGCCGGTAGTAAAGGCGTTCGACAAGGCCGGCGAGCGTGTGCGGGTAGGGGCCGTACTGGCGGACCGCCGTCTCCTGCCGCGCCACTACACGGCTCCGGTGAACAGGTGCGCCACGAACCACGCGAAGAACGCCGCCAACGCCGCACGCCGTACCACCCACCCGGCCGGCTTGCCCCGCAGCGCGAACCACGAGCGCAGGTGTTCGGA
>ERZ1292642.263-Hain-H14-01um-R1-263-length-34917-cov-15_pt2 | contig 10660 bp, 15 predicted proteins | sample MGYA00564403_ERZ1292642 | MGnify/ENA primary metagenome ERZ1292642 (study PRJEB36523, sample SAMEA6512643) | groundwater metagenome | collected 2019-01-09 | study: AquaDiva: Metagenomics assemblies of 32 groundwater samples | reverse complement strand
ATTAATTATCTAGTAATATCCATAATAAAATGTTTAGTAGCTTTGTATAACTCCTCCAGATTTATACAGTCTGATTCACACCTTTCAACTATTCTTTCCCTTGCTTTATCTTCATTTCTCATAACCTGAACCCATATGTCTGCTGAAAGAGAATCTTTCTGTGTCTTAGTCTCAAGCCATGAATTAAGATGGGCCATAGACCTTCTGGAGGTTAATAGATTACTCCTTATTAGAAAGTATAAGTCAAGGTGATGTCTCTTTTCTATCTTAGGCATCCCCCACTTAAGAAGCCTGGTGTTGAGTAGCTTAATGTCAAACCCTTTACCATAATAAGTAGCCCATACCTTGTATGATTCTAATGCCTCCTTTGCCTCTCTCAATACCTTCCGATCATTACCTACTTGCTCAATCATAAAAGTATATGGAGCTTTATCATAGGGCTTAATAGAAACACATATTATACTACCATAATCCCCCTTCAAATTAAATGATTCTACATCAAAGAAAGCTAAATCTCCCGTCTGCTCTACTAATTCCAGATAATCCTTCGCATCTACTTGCATTTATCCTCCTTATGCAGCATTAACCTCTAGTGTATTCCAATCGCAAGAGATAAAAATATTCTTATATAAAATACTTCTACCCCTTGCCTTCTCTATATTCAATGCTAGTATATTATCATCTACCTTATCGGCAGTAATAATTATATCAGCATTCATAGACTTCCCTACCTTGCTACGAAACAACCTCGCTAGACCTCTGCCTCCTCCAGAAGATTCATAGTTCATTTGACTTGCAGTTAAAATAATTACATTAAACTCCTTCGCAAGGAACCTTAAATCTCTTGTCAACTCTTCTGCCTCTAGCCAGTCCTGCCCCCTTCTGGGGGTGTGCATTATATCCATATAGTCAATAACCACTATATCTGGCTTAGTTGACTTCATCTCCAATAATAAATCTCTTACTGATTGTGTAGAAAACTTGTTATCGCTCATATCCGACATATACAACTTATCAGCCTCTTTATCATATCCATTTAGTATCTTCTTATATATCTCTGCTACATCCCACATTAGATCCTCGCCATTAATGTGTAAAACAGAGAAGTCATTTATTACAAATTGACCTGCAATATAAGATAGAAGATGGGTTTTACCAACATGGGGAACACCAGCAACAAGCATCAATTCTTGTTTTCTCAACCCCCCAGCTAAAAAAGAATCTAACCAATCTACCCCACTCTTCATAAACTCAGGCTTCTCTATCTTCATATCCAAGATCTTTGAGGGGGGAGTATATGACTTAGTAGAAATACTAGATCTAAGAGATGATATAGCCTTGACAATATACTCCTCGTTCTCAAGATTGTATCCAGTCTGAATAAACTTAACTGCTTCTGCAATACTCTCTTTATTCATTATCTTCCCTGCTATCTTCTAGTTCATCTAAATATTCCTCATCTCTTCCTTTCTGTGATCTGAGGTAAAGAAGATATCTCACTGCTTTAGATAAATCAACCTTATCAACCAATTCAGGTGGTAGATTAAAGTGATCTGCAATAGTCTCTTTAAGTTTTCTTTCCTCTTTTTTCTTCATCGCCTTTTCTTTCATCCCCCTTTCGGGTGATCTTAGAATATGCTCTTTTATTTAGTAATAATAACTTATCCTCTGGGTACCTGCCTATAGGCTTGCACTTTTCATAGAATGGACAGAGGGACTCTATCTTACCATTATAAACCTTTCCACACATCCACGCTGGGCAGAGAGGTAAATTATGAAACTCCTTAGTGTCCAAAGACTTCTGTAGATTTTCTGAGCAATCCTTTACCTCCTCTCTAATCTCCTCCAGTTCTTCATCAGTAGCCTCAAACTTCCATGCCCTAAACACTAAAGAGGAAGAGGCATTGTTAGCCACTGTCCTTCCGGCAGTAAAATATATTACCAGAAGAACTCCGGTATTCTTTTTGAAGATGGCCATATAGTACATCAACTGTCGAATATACCGTTCTTCTGGTTCGTCAGGTACAGTATATTTACGAGAAGTCTTAATCTCGTGGACTTCCTCGTTAATAGCATCAACTGTAGCAATGACTCCTGCATATTCTCCCTCTTTTTCTATCATTGAGTCTTTATATATAACATTCTGTAGATACTTATGCCAGACTGTTCCAGAAATAAAATACCCTAAAGTCTCTTCTGAAACTTCAGGATTTCCATAGATCTTTTTGAAGTATGATAGCCTGGGTGATAGCAAATCCGATACGTGGATCTTTGTAGTATCCCTCCCCTCTCCAGACTTTTTAAGATCCTCAACCATCATCTCATGTATCTTGCTTTCAAATTTCTCATTTCTAGTTATAACTGGCATCTACTCTCCCTTCTGTAGGTACCATAATGAGAATCCACCAAACTTATTCTCTGTAACACCCAACAAATCATTGGCCTGCAAGTCCTTCATCTTGTCCAATATTTCCTCAGTAAGGAAAACAGTAAAAGAGTTACCCTTCTTGCTGGGAAATAGATTACTGATCTGAATAAACTCAGACTTCTCTTCTGCCTTTGCCTTCGGCTCGGCAGGCTTAAAATTACTTGTAGTGCTTCTTCTCATTTTATCTCCTTCGTCTTCCTTGTAGAAGACATCTTAAAATTTTAACTTAATTATATCAGATTTTTTCTTCTTTGTCAACATCTTTTTTCTCACCAACTGTATCTTAGATACCACAAATTACTGTAAGTACAATTACATTCGTGCCCAGTTTGATCGTGCCATAACTCATATGCCCTTTCCTTTTCATATCCAATATACCAGTTTCCCCTAGACTTTTTCAGATTAAGCCTATACTCTAACCCATAAAATAGGTCAGCATAGATCCACTGGCCATGATGATTCCACAAAACCTGCCCAGTTGGTCTCTCCTTCACAGGCCATGATCCGCCGGCAATGAATTTAGGATTAAGAATGAGGTTAAACCTGTTGTAGGAAAGTGTCTCTTTGACCTCAAGAAGACCTTCTGAGATATCGCCGTAATGATTAAGGATAGACTCATTGTGCCTGGGCCAGATCCCGCCTTTAATATAACCAGACTGAGAAAATCCTTCTCCTGTATCTTGCTTAGTCAACATGCACCCAGGAACCACAACCATTAGAATAATTAAAATCAAATATCTCATATAACCTCCACTTCTGCAAATATTGGCACCTTTAATTTTACCTTCAGATCCCTGTCAATTATATTCCATAAATTACCTCCTATCTTTTCAATTATACCACTAGTTTCATCTATCAACTCTGGAGGGGAGTCAAACAATATCTCATCATGTATTTCATCAACCATAAGAATAGGAGGTAGAATATATTTCATTAGCTCAATAGCATACACTATAAGAACTTGATGACCAGCAGATTGTATTTGCCAGTTGATAGACTCTCTAATGTCATTAAATGATATTGGTGATTTAAACTCTCTTATCATCCCAAACATATTATTTACAAATAAACTACTCTCTAAATGTCTAGTAGTCTTTTCTTTCCACAATGCCACCCCCCTATATTGACTCCCTAATATCTCTTCTGCTTTCTCCCTACTAATACCGATTGATTCACATAGTTTATCAACACCTCCTCCATAGATAGCTATATAGTTTGCTAACTTACCCTCCTTTCTTTCTTTCTCATTTATATCTTTTTTACCAAATATTATTTGACCCATTGCTCTGTGTATATCTTCTTTATTATTAAACAAAGACACAAGACCCTTATCCTCTGATACATGAGCAATAAGTCTATATTCAAGGGAGTTAATATCAGTTGATATTATCTTACCCCCCCTATATCTTGATACAAATGCTGGTCTAATACGAGGATCTATATTTTGCAAGTTAGGATTAGAAGAAGATAGTCTAGTAGTTTCAGTACCATGAACCCTAATCCTACTGTGTAATATTGAATCATTATCTATTCTTTTAAGATAACCCTCACAGGATGTCTCTATTAATTTAGTAATACTTCTATATTCTATTAAAGTCTTTAGAAATGGATACTGGTCTACAAGAGGTTCTAATGTTTCTCTTCTTGTATTTATAACTTTAATATTAAGCTTAGTCAGTATCTCCTTCACCTGCTTAGGTGATTCAAGATTAAATTCTACCCCAGCTTGCTTATATAAAATTTCTCTTTTGTCAGCAAGGTCATCAGTAGCACCTTGCTTTATCTCTTCCACCTTCCCAAGATCTAAGTACATACCATTATCAATCATCTGTAGAATTAGAGGGATATATTTCATCTCTATAGAAAAGTTAAGATCCTCACCATAGCTCCTTTGACATTTTTCTAACTGGTCGGTAGCTTCCAAGTCATAACAGCAATAGTTCATAATATTCTCAAGAGGCATACTTTTAAGAGATCCTTCTAGTTTAATAATAGTATTAGCTTCTGCCTCATAGGGAGGGAACCCCATTAACTTTGCAAAGTACTTCAATCCGTAAGAATGCCGAAGGGTAGACCAATTCTTTTCTCTTATAAGAGTATCATATACTCTTCTTCTAAGTCTCAAATTAAAACAGTGTTTAAGAAATAGAAGATCAAATATTATTTCATGCCCTATGAACTTGCCCACACCACCCTCAAAAAAGTATCGTATTTCCTCCCTCTCAAAATCCTTGGGTAGCAACATAAAGTTCTCGCTATTAGCTCTAACCCCAACTACGATAATCTCTGATGCCCCCTGTGCAGAAGGATAAGGCAAATCCTTCCCTGTTGTCTCTATATCCACTATAATTCTCTCGCAATTTCTAGGTAATGAGGTAGGGGAGATAGTAAATTTTCTCGCTACAATGGGTCTAATTGCCGTCTTTATGGTAAGGTCTATATGCTCCAAGACTGAAGGATCGTGATTCCGCAGGTAATAAGCTGGATGATAGGTAAACAATATAGGATGATTACCTATAATATAGGCTTTATTTATATGCTTAGATAAGGCTCCTTCCCTCCTCATTATTGAGTGAATTGAATATTCACCTAGTCCTACTACAGGCAGATTAGAAAATTTTAAAAGGATAGGATCTAAGAATTTTTCTCTGCATGAACTAATTCTCTCTGCCGTTGGCTTATCTTGTGTCCAGCAATTTTGACTGTTTAGAATTATTGCAGATAGACCATACTTTTTCAATATCCCTCTTAACACTTTGCCACTTGCTCCTATAAACGGAATACCTTTTACCTTCTCTTCCCTTCCTGGTGCTTCTCCTACTATAATCAGATCAGGCTTATCAGGTATATCCGGCTTACACAGATACCTACAATCAGGACAAGTAATCATAATATTTCCTCTCCTCTCTTTACACTTAATAATAATATTTTAAACAGAGTATTAGGTAGAATATCTGTAGGATCTTTTCTTATCGGTAAGTCAATAATGTAAGGTTTTATACCTATATTGTATCTATCTAATTGATAAGACAGCCCTAAAGCTATAAGCTTTTCTGGTGGTAGCTTACCTCCTTTTACAGGATCACCACCATCTAGCATAATATAAACCTCCTTATCTTTTAGATATTTATTAAGTGATCCATTATAACTAGTTCCCAATAAAGCAATAACACAAGGATATATACCCATTTTATTTAAATACCTATTGCTAACTTTTTCTATATATATTGCATCAGGAATGCTCTCACACACAATAACAATATCAGAGCCATACAATAAATTATAATCAGATACCCAATAATATTTAACACCTTCTGGATAATTTAGAAACTTAGGAGTTTTAAAATTAATAGCCCTTGTAACATAGGAGATATTCTGCCCAAATTTATTCGTAATAGGCATAATCAGGGATAGCTTATGGCCTGCTTTTACAAATCTCCAATTATGAAGATAGTCTGTATAAGGAAATGGTAGGACAGAAAGTAAATTTTTCCACTTAAGTTTAGAATAATAACTATAATTGTTGCAATTATCTTCTGGTATTAAAATACTTTTAGCTACATCTGGATCATGAGAAGATAAGTTCCATTCTATTTCCTTTGATGTTTGTTTGATAAATGGGCTAGACATAGCTAATTCCTCCTTCAACAGATAATATCATTATAAAACAAATACTTATAAAGAGCAATAGAAAAGAAGATATAATCATTATCTTAATTATCTTTATTATGGTTTCCTTCATACTCCCTCCTAAAGTAGTCTATATACCACTGTCTCCTATAATTCATTAATCTTGGAGCAGAATTTATTTCCAATACATACAGCCTACCATCTGAATCTTCAATAATATCTACTGCTCCAAATAAAGAGCAATAGAAAATAAGATATAATCATTATCTTAATTATCTTTATTATGGTTTCCTTCATACTCCCTCCTAAAGTAGTCTATATACCACTGTCTCCTATAATTCATTAATCTTGGAGCAGAATTTATTTCCAATACATACAGCCTACCATCTGAATCTTCAATAATATCTACTGCTCCAAAGTCATATCCTATTGCTTCAACTGCCTTTTTAGCCAAGCCTCTTAATCCGTTTGGCTCTTCAAATAGAATATTGCCATTAGAATCTGTATGATTAATGAAGGGAGTAGTATCATTACTCCACACTATCTCTTTACTACTACCACATTTTTTAGAAATATAAGTGAAAGGAGGTAAAACATGGACTCTATATTCTGAAACTTTAGGTATGTACTCAACATAGAATTGAGATGGAGGGGCACTGTTACCAAGAGCAAATAAATTTGGATAATAGATAATATCATTACCCCTAGTATGAGAAAATCTTCTTCCAATAAAAGGAATAGTCATTGGAACAATTTGATTAGCGCTTTTCCAGATTTTAGGGGCAGATAATCCTGCTTCGTTAAATCTGACTAATTGCTTATATTTATTAACCAAAAACGGATTTAGTATAGTACCAGCAGGGGGATTAAATCTACCCCAGTTAACTACTTGATCGCCATAAGAGGGATTAAGACCATATCTAAATCCTCCATCCTTTGCAAGTCTTGATAAAGTCCATCCCTTCTTTCCATATAAATATATCATCTTACCCTCCACTGTTCCTTAGTTCTAATACATTTAGGACATATACCCCTACCCCATAATGCCTTCTTTAATGGCCTTAGACATATTGCACATTTATGTTGCTCATATCTATTATACCACTTATGGCCATGGGCTGGAGAAGGAGGGAATATACTTTTCTTTGATAGATCTTTGTCTTTTACCTCTTCCAAAGTTTTAGTCCCCTTTGACCAAATATAACTAGATATATATTTACGTACTACTGCTGGTGGATATTCTATCTTAAACATCTCTAACAACCCATCTTTATTAATAATATATCCTGTATCATCAGGAGATTCCCATATTATAACAGTTCTCTCATGTCTATCTTCAATAGTAAACCCCCTAACCACTATATTTTCCTTTGGCAATAGTGATATAAGCATTCCCCTAGTAGAAGCAAAATATAAAATCTCTGCTTTCTCATCATAGAGAAAAAAGAGAGGGGATGTTCGCCTTAGTAGCAATAATCTATCAGGGATATTACTATCAAGTAATGCCACAGAGAATGATCCAGATATCTCTTTGAAGAGGGATCTATAGTCATCTCTTCCTAATATCCAGCCTAAAATCTCCGAGTCTACTTCTGCAATCCGATTAAATTTATACTTATTAAATAACTCGTTATCATTTTGTATCATCCCATTATGAATCAAAATTCTACTTTCTACTCTTATAGGATGATTATTATTATTCTCTTTCTCATCTCCCTGAGTAGCTAGTCTGGTATGAAATAAGGCAATGGTAGGCGGAATCCAATTTTCCCACTTGATATCTTTAACAAACTCTGTTGCTTTTACAGCACCCTTAAGAGTAATCAAACTGCCTTCATTATCAAAATATCCTATTCCAGTAGCATCTTTCCCTCTAAATTCCCCCTCTAATATCATTTTTACCAGGGCCTCCTTAAGAGGTCTTACTTTTCCAAAGCAATAGTAGCCGCTAATACTGCACATTATCACCCCCTACTATTACATTCTTCTTTAAAGCATCTATGAATTTATCTTTTACTTTGTTGAACTGGAATGTGTCATTAGCAAAATGAGCTGGAACCAATATATAGTCCCCTCCTGCCGCAGACTTAGGTTCACCATTTACACCTATGTTAAACAAAATACCGGCAGAAACTAGTCTATATCTGCCAACTTTCAGTTCCCTTTTCATTAACTCGTTCAACTCAGACTTTATATTACTGTTCCAGTTACCGTCAAAGTTAGTAGAATATCTACTTTGAATAGGCCAATTTATAAATATCTTTTCTTTAGGACTTTTAATCCTTCCTTTAAGGAATCTCATCATTCTATAAAAATATGTAACCTCTTGATGAGATAAATATTTTAATAGTTCATTTGGCCTTACAGGGTAGTAATAGGTTATACCTTCCTCCGATCTGCCTTTATGCAAAATGGCTAATAGCAGCTTAAATACAATCCTTAATAGTTGAGGATTATAGTAGATAGCAGAGGGAGGAGTCCTATACTCAAATCCATAGTCTTTTCTTCGATACTCCCCTAATCTCTTATAATCACCTCTTTTATTCCCTGATAGATTTATAACCTTACTTCCTATAAAGTCATCAAGAAGGGCAATTATAGAGCCATCATATGATATTCCACCAACATGAATATGCCCTCCTAATGGCAGCATATCACCCTTAATAGATAGTTTAAATTTAGTTATTAGTCTTTGCATTAAAGAATTAACATGCTTTACAAACTTTACTTCATTAGAAGCTGGTTTCGGTCTTAATTCCAGGGTAGATGGATTACCATCTGTCCCTATAGAACCATTAAATTCAAAATAGCCTGAAGCAGGTAATACGTATTCCCCAGACAAGCTATATAACTCAAATTCTGGATCTGCTCCGATTGTTATGTCAGAAATCCTACCACCTACTAATACAAATAGGCTTTTAAGATCGCCCCCATATCTATTCAGAAACCTTACAATTTCATGTAGCCTTTGATTATATCCGTTATCCTCACCGAGAAAGTCAGGTAGTAGTAAAATATTTCTTCCTGGTAAATAATTTATATAATCTATCTTAGCACAACATGGGTGAGAAATTCTAAAGTTGAGACCATTCTGTGCTATATATCTAGCTGTTGCATTAGTTGTTTTGGTAGTAATTAAATGATTTCGGCAGGTAGAAAAAGGTCTATCAGCCAACACATTCTGGTTAGTATAATAAATATCATAAGTAGCACAGTTAGCTAGACCATCTCTCTGTTGTATAGTACACCCCAAATGTATACTATTTTTCATATCTTCCAAAAAAGAATTAAGACCATATGGGTCTGCAAGAGTGCATTCACCTATTTCATGATACCCACCTATACACATCGTCATTTCAATCTCTCTGTTTTTTATGGCTATAGATCTCTTGTCTATCATCTCATTATCTATCTTAACTACCTTTTTTTCATTGTTCATTTACACTCCCTCTCTTTCTTATCCCCAAATTTATAATACTTTGACCAAAAGCATTTATCACATCTAGCAGATAATATTAAAACAAGTATAGTAGACACTAGTGATAAAGTCGCTAATATCTCACACATTATTCTTCCTCCACATCTTCTTCTTTATAAATAAACTATCAAGATAATATATTAGTCTAGCAAACCAACTAATTTTCCTGTCATGGCATCTCACCATACAATTACAGTTCTTCATTCTCCCTCCATATCTATCATATCTTCTGAAAAACCAGTCGCATCAGAGCACATATCGCACATATCGTCATCGCCATATGATGTATTAAGCTCAGTAACAAGCTCATTACATACTAAACATCTCATGCTAACCCCCCTCTCTAGTTCTATTCTTTCTTTCTCTATTGCCTTATCCCTCTTTTTTACTGATCTTAGACTAAACAATATAATAAGAAATAGAGATAATGTAACTATTGATACAAATCTTATTATATCTGAATAGCTATAGAATAGCACTTTCCCCTACCCTCAACCTCAATACAATACTCCATATTGCCCATCTTATTATCCTTTCTAATAAATACATATCCCTCTACTCCAGCTACAATAGGAAAACAATCTGTATCTATCACTATCCCAAATTCATTCTTGAGTAGTAAATAAGATTCAATCGGGGAATGGCCTGTCATAATCATTAATTGATTCATGCAGAATAACCCTTCACCTGCCCCATTAATCTTTATTGCAAGGATATGCGACTGTAGGAATAGATTAGTACTATCTGGGTACTGCTCTATCAGATCCTGTCTTAATACCTCTACAGCATCAGGTGAGATGGTATTTATTTCTACCTCTATACCTGATCTAGTCTCTTCTCCATATGAGTAGGTAGTAAGGAATAGGCATATCCCTACTAATACCAGCAATATAATCCATCCTCTTATACTTATCAATTTCATCTTATCCCCTTTCATAATAAAAGTTTATTAAATTTTAATAAAATCTTACTCCCTTTTCAGATCGAAGTCAAGTAAAAAATGGTCGAATTTCTTCCAAAATGTGCCCTAGAATTGATTAAAATAAGGGAGGGGATAGGAGGATAAGAGGGGAAGAGAGATAATTGATTTAAACGGCCTTCTTATCATTTTCAGATAAAAAAAA
>ERZ1292642.1567-Hain-H14-01um-R1-1567-length-10667-cov-4_pt1 | contig 10667 bp, 18 predicted proteins | sample MGYA00564403_ERZ1292642 | MGnify/ENA primary metagenome ERZ1292642 (study PRJEB36523, sample SAMEA6512643) | groundwater metagenome | collected 2019-01-09 | study: AquaDiva: Metagenomics assemblies of 32 groundwater samples | reverse complement strand
GGTCTGCATCATCTATGAAGATGAAAAGGATTTGATACGCTGTTATACGCCTTGTGCCGGTGAATATTTCTTGGCAAGTGGCGCGACGATGCGCATCGATGCGGTGAATCGCGTATTTGTTCAGACCATAGCGCAGATAGTGGATTTTTTCGGATTGGAGAATTGTTCGCCAGAAGTGCAGAAGATGTGGGCGGAAAAAGGCGGAGCACTGGCAACGGAACGGTTGGTGGCGCATTCCATAGAGCCTAATTTCTCCGTAGCAACGGATGGCACGGGCAAAATAAAAGGCAACTTCGCCTGGCGGGAAGTATATTGGATGTACGGTGCCGGAACGCCCTATCCTCTGGCGATGCGGGGGTTCGTCGATCAGCCCTTCACGGCAGCGCGTTGGGCGACGCAGAGCAATGACGCCTATGGCCGTTCGCCCGGTATGGACATATTGCCCGATGTGATGCAGTTACAGGTCGAAACCGCCCGTAAAGCCGAGGGTATAGAAAAAGGATTGCGCCCCCCCTTGCTCGCCCATGCCGAACTTAAGAACCAACCTACTTCCCAATTGCCCGGCCATGTGACCTTCGTCAATGATATGGGCGCCGGCAAGGGAATGCGCTCGATCTACGAATCGCAATTCGATTTGGACCACGTATCGCAGGATATTGCAATGATACAGGCTCGAATCAAGACGGGGCTGTTCAACGATCTCTTCCAGATGATCATGAATTCTCCTACGGAAGATGTGACGGCGACGGCGATTAAAGAAAAAGTCGCGGAGAAGTTCCAGATTATCGGCCCGGTGATTGAAGGACTGCTCAGTGAAAGTCTGCAGCCGAAATTACGCCGGATATTCGGGATACTCAGACGTCGTGGCATGATCCCGCCGCCGCCCAAGTCCTTGCAAGGCGTGGCGTTGGATATACAGTTCGTCTCCATCCTCGCCCTGATGCTGAAGGCGGCCAGCACTGGCGGCATAGAAGCCATTGTACGCATGGCTGCCGCTATGGAACCCATCTGGCCGCAAGCAAAAGATAATGTTGACCCGGATGTCCTGATACGTGAATATAATGAACTTATCGGCAACAAGCAGAAGATAATGCGCGGGCCGGAAATGGTGGCGCATATCCGTCAGATGCAACAGGAGGAGCAACAGAAACTGAAACAGATGCAGGCAATGCAGTCAGGAGCGAAAACAGCCGATAATGCCGCAAGCGCCGCCGCCCAGGTGGCAGGTATTCCCACCGGGCAAGGACAGACGGCATTGCAGGCTATAATGGGGCAGTAGAAGGAGGTTCTATGGGGAAGGCAAAAGATAGACCGGCCAAAGAAAAGAAGAAGCCGAAGAAAAAAGATAAAAAAGATAAACCGAAAAGCGATTATCGCACACGACTTGACTGATGGTTATTCCCATTGGAAAAAATCGGCTATTATTTTCTCGCATCTACTCTGTCAGCGGGGTATTCGTGGAGCATCAGACTATGCTGATTGCCTTGATTCAAAGTACGATTGCAAATGCCATTGAGAATGGCAAATGGGTTTAATAAGGAAATGTGATGCCAAGTAAATCAAAGGCCCAGGCCAAATTAATGCGCATAGCCGCTCATACTAAAGGCGGCTATGGTGGTGTACCACAGTCTGTAGGCAAGGAATTCGAAGTTGCCGATGAAGCCAAGGAAAAAAAGAAGAATCACGATAAACATCCATGGAAACATATGTATGGTAAGGAGAAATAATGTTTAAAATTCTACTCGTGCCCTTTGGCTCTTCTGCCAATGCGATATTTTTCTATTCCACTAGAGAATCAGCGGAAATAGCCCATAAGAATATTCTGGATATGCAGAAAGGCAGCATAGACGCGCCAGTTGCCGTGATAAAAGACGATGCCGGTCACGTAATGACCATTAGTAAGGGAAATATCTGCTATGCGATGTTCATTGATGAAAAAAATGCTAAAACGTTCATAAGTGTCAATACGCCAATTAAGGAGTATTACCCAAATAAAGTAAGCGATATCCAAGTATGAAACGCAATCACATCCTTATTCTCTCCGATTTCATGGAAGGCTTGAATACGATGATAGATGCTTCCGGCCAGATGGTGCATCAGTTTGGCAATATAAAATGGATGGCAGTACGTGATATACTGAATGTCATCCGGGATTCCAAATTGGCCGCCGTAAATAAAAGCGTTGTGCATAAAGGCCCGTGCAATGAGTGAGCGGAAAAATATCATTGGCGTAATGACTGAGCGTGAGAGCATTGAGGCTTTTACGGACGCAGCAAAAAAAACTGCCTATCATGCTAGAGAGATGGCTACGATATTAGAGGATCCGGGTTGGGAAGAAATGGCACAAATGCTGGAAGCTCTTGGTGTGAATGGCAAGAAATTATCTCAGATGAAATCCATGACCCGCATGGAAACACTCATGGCGGCGAATCTAAAAGCTACTCCGTATAATCCGCGAGGAAGTTAATATGGATAAAGAATATGAGTCTCAACTCAAAGCTTTTGGCGATGAGCAGATCCAGCTAATCAAAATAGACCAGAATAAAAAACGTCAGCAAGAGCGCCAGGAGGCCACTAATTCCACGATTAGCTCCATTATGAGCAGTGTGGAGGGCAGGCGATGGGCTTTTGACTTTCTGGATATGTGCAGGGTCAATACGGCTCCTATCATTCCAGGAAAACCGGATATGACCGCATTTTATTGCGGTGTGCAAGCTGTCGGGCATGAACTGCTTAAAAGCATCATGGTTGCGGTTCCGGAATTATATCATGTTATGATTCAAGAAGAGGCGGCGCGGAGATCCTATCTTAATCGTCTTCGGGAGACCTAAATAGATAGAGTCCGCTTGAGAAATTCAATCGTCATTTCTCCTTCCATGCGCGTTTTCTGTACATGTGTCATGAGGCTCTGGAATTTATCGAATTCAGCATCGTAGTTATATAGGCCGCCGGAATCTTTCCAGGCATCTACCGCGTTTAAGTGAAAACACCACCCACGCGGCATGAGCCTTAGTTTCCCGCCCATAGCTTCGCACATATAGAAAAGAAAGGACTCGCTAAAGCAATTTCGGAATATATCAGGATATCCGCCGTAAGCTTTTAAAAAGCTATTCCTGAAAATCATGGCATAAGCATTGATGACAGGAGCGCGTGCGGCATGCTGGTAAGGAGCTTCGATTAAATCCAGGTCGCGCGGCCCAGGAGCTATCTGTGCCGGCAGATTGGGGTCGCCCGATTGTACGCAAGGAAAAATAATCTGTAGTGCCGGATCTTTTTCAAATTCCTTTATTGCCTCTGCGACCCAGTCTGGCCCCCAGAAGATATCACTCGAAGTGTAAACAAAATATTCCGTATCCTCGGCAGCATGATTCTTCCAGAGATTATTGAAGACTTTCCACTGTGACATTCTGTCGGTATAAAGTGATAATGAATACCGTCCCTCGGCGGCCTGATGATGTTTGATTAACTCATCACGTATGGAATCTGTGCTGCGGGCGTCCGCTACGACGAGGTGCATATCTGGCCGTGTATTTAAGACTGAGTCTATAGCATCCATATACACCCAGGGCTTTTCTCTGCAGCCGTTTCCAAGCGAGTGGAAACGTTTGTCAATCTGAATATTTGACTGCCGCGTATAAGGACGCGGATTGATAAAAGTTGCCTCGGCATAAGGTGAATATGTCGGCATATAGGCGAGAATTCTGGTCATGTTATTCTCCATGTCCGCCAGAGATACGATGAAGAAGCTCATCGGATAGTTTCAATCCAGATAGTAGAAGTGCCGCTGCAGATGCAGCAATACAGTAATCTTCACTTCTAGGGGATGGATCGCCAAATTCTTTTTCGAATATCTGCCAATTCTGAGCCCACCAGCCATCTCTGGTTTTCATATTTACTATGGCATTGGCCGTATCGGCAGGCGGAATCCTCAGTTTTTCTGCGATTTTTTCGGCATGCAATTTGCGGTTGGCGCGTTGTGAGATAAAGAATTCCATCCAGAACTGGATATCATGGAATCTCTTCGTCTTTCCTCCCGGTTTGCGATAAAGCGCCGCCGGAATCGCATGTCCGGAATTCCCATGAACAAAGCAGTTTATCTCAGCCAGCCATGTATCATCGAACCAGAAGGGGAAATACTCAGTGAATATCTGACCAGATGCCTCATACCATTTCTTTGTGAGAATAGGCATGATACAGCTTTGCGGCATATTCCACCATAATAGCGCATTATAGAAATGCATGCTGGCGGTAGCGATGATATCATCCCAATCGACTGTCTGGATAAGCATCCTGTCAGTTAGCGGAAGATAGACATCTGCGATTTCATCCTTGGCCAGTCCATTAATAATGGCTCCAAGTGTTGGCTCGCGCCTATTCTTATAAAATTCTACGTTGGGATAGAATCCGCATATAAATGACATGCATTCTTCATATGAGAAATCGTCCTCATCTAAGGCAATTTTAATTTTTATTTCGTGCTTGCCACTGGCAAGATACATCGCGGAAGTAATTACGGCTATAAGTCCACCGGGATTCCCACGGGAAGCCATTATGATAAGAAGTTTCATGCTATTCTGCTGTAAGTTTTTTCAGCCAGTCATTCGCATCGTCGCGCTTGATGAAAACGGCTGAGTTTATTTTGGTGATTTTTAGTCGTCCGTTTTTCACGTGACTGTAATAGGTGCTTCTCGAGATTTCGTATATCTCAAGAAAGGTATCAAGACGCATCAATTCGGGTATCGCGCGGTCAATCTGCATGCTGAAATACACCGTAATGTGTTTAGGTACGTTTGTCAAATTGTCGATTTTTCTCTTGTATTTCAATATATTATATGACATTATCATCGCACATGCTAATTTAATTGTGTGCGAACATAAACGTGTCAGATATTCAGCAGACGTCCACGACTCCCCCGGCATCCACGCCCGCAACTAATGCGGCTCCTGTCGCTGCCTCTGTCACTCCTACCGCTCCTTCTGGAACCGAATCGATAACTCCTTCAGCATCCGCAACTGAGGCCGTAACTCCGGTTACGGCCACTTCTTCTGATACAAAGCCTGCAGACGCGCCCGCATCGGCAGAAAGCATTCTGGGCGGTGATAATGTCAAGGAGACTCCAAAAGAACCTGCGCCTGCAGACGCCGCGAAGCTTGATGGCAAAGATACGGCGAGCAAGCCAGAATCAAAGCCTGAGGGCGATACTGCCCCTGAAGGCGAAAAAGTATTTCCCACCTATGAGCCGCTGAAGCTCCCTGAGAATCTCCAGGTCGATTCAGAGCAGATGCAGGAATTCGATAAGCTGATTGGCGAAATCGAGTCCAGCAAATTGGATCATAAGGGATTCGAGGAAACCCGTCAGAAACTTGCTGACATGCATATTAAGGGCGTCACGGAATCCATCAATCGCCTGAATGACTATTATGTGCAGCTCCACGAACAGCAAAAGAGTAATTGGCTGGACGCATTCAAGAATGATCCGGAAATCGGCGGTGAGAATATCGCAAAAGTCACCGGCAATCTTCGTTCTGCCGTTGAAACATATGGCGGCAATGAAGCGCAGATCGCCGAATTCCGCGAATTGATGAAAACGACAGGAGTAGGGAACAATCCCGCACTCATTCGGCTGCTCCATAACATGGATGCAAAAATTCGCAAGTATGAAACCGAAGGCGGAGACATTCGTATGGTTCCTGCAGCGCGTCCGGCTCCGGTCAAGATAAAGCCGCATCAATTGTTTTATACGGGGACGTAAAATGGGTGCTGTTTTAAATATAATAGATAAAACCAAAGTTTGCTCTCTTTGCGACTATCCCAAAAGTTTGTCTGAATTCAACAAAAGCAGAAGCCATCGAGATGGCGTTCGCCCTGAATGTAAGCTTTGTCAAAAACAAAGAAATAAAACGTGGAGACAATCTCATTTTGAAACGCCTGAGAAGCGCTCGCAGTATTTAGCAAAAAAGAAGAAATATAATTCTTCTATTGGGTATTATGACAAATATTTTATGAAGCGTTTCGGCATTACATATGCCGACGTGAAAGCAATGTTTGATGCGCAGTTTGGTCGTTGCGCTAATCGAGCCTGCGGTAAAGAAATTAGTTTTTATCACGAAAATGAACATCCGCGCGCTCATCCCAATCGCGCTTGCGTAGATCACGACCACAGCACAGGTAGGGTTCGCGCGCTCCTTTGTATGCCCTGTAATACGACACTTGGAATTCTGGAAACTAAAGAAAACATTGTTCTCGGTCTGCTTGAATATGGATTCAAATTTAGCCCTTCCAAAAATAGAAGACTATTTAATTTAACCGGAAAAATGGAGTAGAAACAAATGGCTACCAGCGGGTTACCAAATTTAGTCGACTGGGCAAGGACAAGAGCACCTGATTCCTCTTCTGCGCATGTCGCACAGTTGCTCTCGCAGTGCAATCAGATGATCAAAGATATGATCTGGCAGGAAGCCAATATGCCGCTTGCCCATAAGATAACTGTCGGCACCGCATTGCCGCAGGGTACTTTCCGCGCGGCGAATATCGGCGTCGCATTCAGCAAGGCACTCTTTGCCCAGATGCAGTTCGGTATCTGCGAATTGGTCGGTTATAGCGGCGTGGATCGTTCCATCGCAGAGCTTTGGGGTGATATCCAGAAATATCGTTATATCCAGGATATGGCGCATATCGAAGGCATGTCGCAGCAGGTCAGCAATGCACTGATTTATTCGAATGAAGGCACGAATCCTGGCCAGATGACTGGTTTTGCGCCGATTTACAGCACGGTCAATAGTGCGACGGCGTATAACGCTGCAAACGTCATCGACGGCGGCGGTACGGGTTCTGCTAATGCTTCCATCTGGTATGTCAATTGGGGCGATATCACGACATACGGAATCTTCCCCAAAGGCACTCCTTCGGGCATCATCTACGAAGATAAGGGCGATATCCGCGCACTCTATGATGTGAACAATAACCAGTTTGAAGGTTACACCTCCTTCTTCCGCATTAAGTTTGGTCTGTGCGTGAATGACTGGCGCTATAACGTCCGCGTAGCCAATCTGGATACGACCACGGCAGGCTTGGCTGGTAATTCGCCGCCCGATTTGTTTGTTCTTCTTTCCAAGGCCATGGGTAAGATTCCTGCAAGTTCGCGTCGCGTCTTCAATGCCGATGAAACGGACGATCCGACTGATCCGAAGCCCGGCACGATGCCTGTGATTTATGTGAATCGTACGGTGCAAGAGTACATGGATATCCAGGCCATCAGAGATAAAAACGTATTAATTTCTTTGAAGGATTATGCTGGCCAGCCTGTAGTCGGCTTCCGAGATATCCCCATCCGGGTCGTAGACCAGCTTGGAACTTCAGAAGCAAGGGTTGTCTAAGAATTTTTAGAATAATTTTATTATAAGGAATTATATATGTTTTTGGATAATCTAATCCAATTCTCTTCCGCACAGGCGGTTGCATCCACTACGACCAGTGCAGGCACATACGATGTGACTGGCGCGGGCGTGAGTGTCACCCCGAATATGGCGGGTGGCGTCACCTCGACGAGCGGCACGCTTATCGGATTTGATATCGGTGCCGGTGATGGTGCGCAGATTCCGGAAGTTTATTGGAATGTGACAACGGCATTCACGAGTGCGGCTGGCGCTTCGCTTGCCATTCAGCTTCAGGCTTCTGCCGATAGCGGCAATAATACGCCCGCTCTATGGCAGACGGTTATCCAGACTCCGCCTATACCCGTTGCACAGTTAGCGGCGAATACGAACGGCCAGTTCCAGGTTCCGCCTGTTCCGCCTGGTTTCGGTGAAGTGCAGCCTCGCTTCTATCGCTTGAATTACGTGGTAAGCAGCAGCACATTCTCTGCTGGCGCTATCTCGGCAAATCTTGTGATTAATCCGCAGCAATCGACGAAGATCCAGCTTTATCCGTCTAACTTTGTCGCATAAGGGAGATAAACAATGGCGCACATACAGCTTTCTCCGCTCTCGACTGAAAAGACTGTTCCATTTTCTATTCCGCGTGTAAAGCGGCAGGATAAACCAGCTTATATGATCGGAGGAATGGGATTCTTCGATGATACGGCAAGGTTCAGGGCCGCTGGTTCGGCTATTTATTTTGATGGCGAACCTAATCTTGATTTTTATCCGCTCAATAAACTGGCTCATGAACGTAAGAGTGCCTATATCGACAAACTTAATGAGCTAGGTGAGAAAGCCGCCAAGCTTAATAAAAAGGCCTATACACCCATTACCATTGAAGGATGGGATGAGAATGCTGATCACGACGATCTTCCGGAGCCCAAGTTCGTCATGATGCCGACGCTTAATGGCAGTGCAGAGGAAATAAGGTAGAATTCTCATGGCCGAGAAGAAGAAAAAATGGATTAAGGGGGCTATAAAGCATCCTGGTGCCATGACGGAGGCCGCTAAACGTGAGGGCGTAAGCAACTCTGCTTATGAACACGAGCATGAGCACGATAGTGGAGTGGCTGGAAAGCGAGCGCGACTGGCCCTCACTCTGAAGGGAACGCATCATCACAAAGAAGCATCCCATAAAGAAGGTATGCGTAAATTCTATGGAAAGGGCGAATAATGGCTCAAGGTGGACTCTACGACAAAACTCCGAAAATGGAGCGCGGTGAAGATGGTGGAATGGCCGTAAAAAAGCCGACTTCAGCTTCTAAAGAGAGCAAGGGAAAGAAGGAAGAAAAATCCGAGCATGTTCATACCCATGAACGCCATGCCCATGAGCGTATGGCTCTGCATCATGAGCATATGCATGAGAAGATGAAGCTGCATGAAAAGCACTCGCATGAGCATATGTTTCACCATGCCATGCATGGGCATAGCACGCCTAAGGAAGAAATCCATTCACGTCATGAGGGAGAGCATAAAGAGTTGCATAAGAAGCATGCGGCTGAGATTGAGTCTATGCATACCAAACATGAGAAAGAAGCTGGTAGGACGGAAGGATCTCCCGATGTCGGTGCACCAATAGCAGAAATTGAGAAGGGGGCTAAAGCCACATGACCAATCTTACACTTACGGGCACTGAAGTGCTCCAAGTTCTTCCTCAGCAGGCAAATGGACAGCCGGCTGCTACTACGGGACAGACGACAACTGCAGCCATTGCCGCTCTTACTTCTGGCCAGATAGGTGGTGATGTCTTGGCGACGAATACGAGCCCCTTTACCATTACCAACACGGTTTCTTTGCTGCCTATTACGGGCTTGACTGTCAATCTGACTAATTCCGCTACTTATCAGATTCTTTGCGGTATTGGCGTAAATTGCACGGGCGGTGCTGGAGTGGCACTTTCTCTAGGAGGGACAGTTACAGCATCTAGTCTTAATGTGGCTGGCATTTTCAATGCTCAATTAGGACAATATATTGCGCAAACCACGGCATTGAATTCGGCTATCGGCACTACTTCTCCTGTTGTTTTTGCAGAATTGGCAGGTGTCATTCAGACGAATGCTGCGGGCACACTTACTATAAATGCGGGACAGCAGGCTGCGAATGCCGCAAGTACCACCATTCAGTCTCTGGGCTTTCTTGACGTAACAAGGATTGCATAATGGAAGAGATGAAGCTTTTTATTTCCATTCCAAGCAATCGCGATTGGAAAGGCCGCTTCGGCGCATCTTTGGCTGGCCTTATAAGCCATTTGATGGGGTCTGGTGTCAAAGGAAAGAAATGTACGAATTTTTTTGTGCGTGCTTGGGGTAATGCGAGTTGTCTTCCTGAGGCCCGGCAGAAATTTGTCGATGAGATGATGGCAGGAAATTATACGCATTGGCTTTCGCTAGATGATGACATGACATTTCCTATTGATATCGTAGAGCGACTTGCTGCTCATGATAAAGATATTGTGGCCGTGAATGCGCGTCACAAGACTTCAGAAATCAAAGGCTCTCTTCTGGATTTTAATGGAAATCCTATAGATTCTACTGATAAAACGAGCATTGAGCCTGTGCTGGCAATGGGCGGCGCTATATTCTTGGCGAAAATAGATTCATTCAGGCATATTCCTAGGCCTCATTTTGAGGTGCGTTGGATTCCAAAGGATAATGCCTATCTTAGCGAAGATAGATATTTTGCGAATTTGTTGCATATCAATGGCATTGAGATGTGGTGCGACCACGACACATCAAAATTAGTGACGCATATCGGCGATTTTGAATATGGCTGGCCTGATGCTTCTTCGGCAAAAACCAGTGTGCCTCAACAGGAGGCAAGCTCTGATAAAGCACCTGAGGTGTTTAAGGGTGGATTGACATTGATTAATGGAAAGGCGGCATAAAATGCATCAAGGCCTTATAGATATGGCTAAATCCGAGGAGGAGATCTCCACGCAGAATTCTCCGTTGGCAACTTCCGATGCAGATAAATATCCTTATGGGTTGCGCATTACCTTAGGAAGCGATGAGTTGGAGAAACTCAATGTCGATCATTCGGATTGGAGTGTAGGAGAAACATTTCATCTGCACGCCTTTGCCAAGGTGACGTCGATTTCGTCCAATGAAACGGAAGGTGGCGAAAAAAGATGCTGCGTTACCCTTCAGATAACACATCTTGCCGGTGAATCGGAGGATGAGGAAGATGAAGAATACGACGATTATGACCAAGAAGATATCCCTGGCTACAGACGTATTCGTGAATAGGAG
>ERZ1292642.1563-Hain-H14-01um-R1-1563-length-10678-cov-7_pt1 | contig 10678 bp, 14 predicted proteins | sample MGYA00564403_ERZ1292642 | MGnify/ENA primary metagenome ERZ1292642 (study PRJEB36523, sample SAMEA6512643) | groundwater metagenome | collected 2019-01-09 | study: AquaDiva: Metagenomics assemblies of 32 groundwater samples | reverse complement strand
TAATCAATAGCTCAAAACTTTCTGCCCAAAACCGCGAAAGGAATTACTGGCTTGGAGCTATAATAGAAAGGAAAGTTTTTAATGAAAATTATTGCAATTTAGAATGTTATGAAAGCTCGAAGCGAAGAATACAAAGAGAATCACAGGCAGCGGGAGAAGCAAAGATATTGGGAGAAGCACAAAGAAGATACGGCGACCTGTGTGATTTGTCAAAAAATATATTTGAAAATGGAAAGGAAGGGGACGATAAAAACTTGCTCGGTGAATTGCTCAAAAGCAAACAAGAAGATTTCAGATGCAAGGCGCGACAAGGAGAAGAGGAAAGCTTACAACAAAATTTATCTAATAGAGAATCACGAGAAAATTTTGGAATATCAGAGATTATATCGGAAAACTCCCAAAGGAAGAGCAGTAATGAAAAAAGCAGACAGCAAACCAGAGAGGAGATTAAGAAAGCTTATGAGAACTCATCTCCAGAGGGAAATAACGAAGGAGAAAAGGAAATTAACTCAGGAGGAACTGATTCAAATTTTGAAAATGGAGCAGAAATGTGCTGTTTTTTTTGCGGAAAAAGATTTAACTATAGATCATATTCTACCTTTATCGAGACACGGGACAAACGAATTGAAGAATTTACAAGTTCTTTGTCGGAAATGCAATTCAACGAAGCACGACAAAACAATGGAAGAATTTTTGACATATATCAAGTCCAAATAACTCAGCCCGAAGATAAAGGAATAATGCTCAAAGATGTAATTAAAGAGAATTATGATGGGATTTGGGTCTGGCCGCGCGGAGCCAATAAAGGAGGAGTTAAGAGTTACAAAGGTAAATCTCCTTCAGTAACGATTTCCAGTTGGCAACATAACTTTCTTATTTATAATGGTGCAGCACAAAGAGGTCGCTATGCTGAAGATGGAAAGACCGAACAGGTAATTGAGATTAGAAAAGACGGGAAAGCTAACGCTCTTTTAACAGTTCAGAAGAATTCTCTATTAGCGGTAAAAGATAAAGTCCGCAAATTTACTCCAGAAGAAGTGGAACAGCTTCAGACGGTTCCGGTAGGATATAGCTCCTGCGTTTCTGATAATCAAAGATTTAAATGTTTGGGAAACGGCTGGACAATTGACGTAATAGTTCATATTCTCAAAAACATAGTTTGACAAAGTAAGAAGTCGCAGCTAAGGTAACGACACAAAATGTTACCAGTTCAAAGTAAAGTCAATTTCTACCTCTTCCGTGACTCTCACAGCGAATATTCCGGCTATTTCTTGACGACTTTCAAGCCCAAACGGGACACGACGGATAATTGGAGTTTTTGCATCGGCGGGCGAAATACCGAATCAGTAATTTTATTGGGAGTCAATCAGCTCGCGCCGATTTTAGAGAAATTCGGACTAAAGCAACTTCAGCCGGGTTTCGGGCTTGACTTAATGGACGGTTCACTATTTAATGTAAAAGAAGTAGAGAAAGCCGCGATTTATGATTGAACAATTAAAAAACGGAGATTTAATCAAGGAGTCTTGGTATTTTCATGGATTTGAGGGTAATGGACTTTTCGATCTGAAAGAGGTCGTCTCTACCACTCCAAATTTTAGGTTCGGATATTTTGACTCTAGCATTAATTATTCGATTGGCAGAGTTAACTGCATGGGATGGCCCGTGTCGACTTATAAAGTCGAAAAGGTAAAGGAAGAAGAGATTAACTCTATTAAGTCGGATAAAACTTATATTTTTGATTCGTCTTACGACTCTTGGCGGACGAGACAGGAATGGGACAATAAATAATTATGCCTAAAAATAAAAAAGACCCCGAAGCCGAAGAGTTTCTTAGAGAGCTTACCTTATTGACGCATAAGTATGGAATAGGGATTGGAGGGTGCGGCTGTTGTAGTTCGCCGTATCTTCTAACTCTTGATAAAAGCGATACTGGTAAGAAGTATATTCTACGGAATGACTCTATTCAATTTAATCAAGAGAAATAACTTATGTTAACCGACGACAAATTGGATTTTTGGGTTAAAAGCAACCTTAATGTCTTAATGATTGGGGAGAAAGGTGTCGGCAAAACCCATCTTGCTCTTGAGGCTTTTAAGCGTAACAGTCTAAGGTATAAGTATTTTTCCGGCCCAACGCTTGACCCTTTCATCGACATACTTGGAGTGCCCAGAGAAAAGAAGGATAAGGATGGAAATTCCTATTTAGATTTTATTCAATCTAAGGATTTAGCTAACGATGAAGTAGATTGTATTTTTATAGATGAGATTTCTCGCGCTCACCATAAGGTAAAAAATGCGATTTTAGAGCTGGTGCAATTTCGCAGCATTAATGGTCGCAAATTCAATAATCTCCGTTTCGTCTGGGCCGCGATGAATCCGCCCGACTCTAGCCGCCGTTATCAAGTCGAAGAGCTAGACGACGCTCAATGGGACCGCTTCCAAGTCCACGTTACTTTAGATTACAAGCCCGATACCAAGTATTTCGTGGGTAAATTCGGTGCAGATAAGGGCAAGGCCGCTATTGAATGGTGGAATAATATAGACGCGAAATTCAAGCATTTAGTGTCTCCCCGCCGCTTGGATTACGCCCTAGAACACTCCAAAATCGGCGGCGACCTCCGCGACATTCTCCCTAAGGATGTAAATATCACTGAATTATCTAAAATGCTCGGAACCGGGCCAATTGTTGACAAACTAAAGAAAATCGCCGAATTAAACGATACCGAGGGTGCTAAGAAAATCATTGAAGATAGCAACCTTTATTCAGTTGCCGAGAAGTATATTCTAACTGAGGAAAAGTATCTAAATATCTTCCTGCCCTTGATTAGTGAAGAGAAGTTAATATCGTTGTTTTCACTTAATAATACTAAAATTTCTACATTCTTACTCTCAAAGGTAGATGAAGAGAAGAGTTTAGATGACGGCAAATACATTTCAATTCTCCGAAATATTATTAAGGCTAAAACTTCAGACTCTCTGGCTTCTAAGGCTCGGACCTTATTGAAGGGTAAAGGAGTTTCTGAAATCCCGAAACCCAAGAATATGAATGACGAAATGGCTAAAATCTCGCAATGGTGCGCTGATGAGTCATTTATGAAGAGCGCGGTCGGCAAAAAGAAGGTCGGAGATTCGGTTGTTGCCTTATTCAAGCACTCCTATCATACTACCGACCAGTCTAACGCCGAGAATTTATTGGCCGCGACCCTTAATCTAACCCTAAGATTAGGCGACAAGAAAATAGAAGGGGATTTTAGTGAACTGCCGGACGTGGCAATTACGCTTAGAAATCTGATTAAGAAGCCAGTATCACTTTATAGGGATTACGGGTTTACTGAAGCTAAATTGAAGACTGAGATTGATAGATTGACTATTATTTCTAATTCCTTACAGCCCTTCTAATGTTACTGGACAAACAACGAATTGGTTTAGATTTAGAGCAACATTCAGAGGTCTTTTACCATTTCTGGAATTATTGTGACGTTGAGGAAACTAAGGCTATTCCAACGGCGGCGGTTTCTTTCGACAAGAGCGGCAAATGTTTCCGGTTATCAATTAACCCGGATTTTTGGGCGGCGCAGTCTTACACCCAACAACTTTTCATCCTTTGCCACGAATTTCTACATATTTACTATAAACACGGGGCAAAAGCCAAAAGTCTAATTAAGGAACGGCGGATGTCCGAAATGAAAATCGCTAACGTGGCAATGGACCTTTGTGTAAATAGGACTTTAACTACTTCTTTTGGGTTTAAACGCTCCGATATTGACCCGGAATCTAATTATTGTTGGGTGGATACTGTTTTCAAAGACAGGATAGAAGACCCAGATCGCTACTTTGAATACTATTTTAATTTAATTAAAGATAATGCTACGGTTATTAACGTAGGAATTGGGAAAGGGAACGGTAAGGGCGGCAATTTAGTTGATAGCCACGAGGGATTAAGTTCTTTAGATGATAATGAGATTGAAGAGATTTTAGGGGAAATCGCGGACAAGACTCATTCTGAAAACGCGCACGACTTCATTAAAAAAGCTGACAAAGGTAAAGATGGAGACAATGAAAGGAAGAATAAACAGGCGGGAAGTTCTGCGGGGAATAGTTTCTTGAAAGTTAAGGCGGAGTATCGTCCAAAAGCTCGTTGGGAGCAATTAGTCAGACAGTGGTGTAAATACGCTATAAGCTCTGGAGACTCCGATAACTGGGTGAGGCCGAACCGTCGAATGGCTTGCTTGGATTCCGGCGAACTTTTTTTGCCCAGTAACTCTGAATACTCCGGTAATGAGAAAGAAAAAGTCTCTATCTCCTTATTTATGGACGTTTCAGGCTCGACATTCCATTTGGCTGACAGGTTCTTCAAATGCTGCTCGACCATTCCGTTAAACAAATTTGATGTAAATACGTATCAATTTGATACTAAGGTTAGAGAATTGAAAAATGGTGAAATAACAGGAGGGGGCGGGACCAGCTACCGCGTTATTGAGGATTGGCTGATAAGGGAAGAGACGAAGGGTAAGCCTTACCCAAGCTCAGTATGGATTTTGACCGATTCGTGGGGCGACGTTGTTACACCTAAATATCCTGATAGATGGGTTTGGCTTTTGACCTCAGACGCGAGGAAAGAGAACCTCCCGAAAAACTGCAATTATTACGATTTAAGTGAGTTTGAATGATTAAATAGATACTGCTCAAATCTATCTTTTTTCCGAGAGAGGAAAACTGTTGCATCTTTATACATTAGGTCATATATCTTATAAAGACCTTCTTTTTGCCCGACAGAGTAAGAGTGGATATTGTTGCCAAAAACAATATTTGCAGTTGAAGTTAGACCGCTTTGCCTGAAAAAATCTCTAATTCCGGTTATTATAAATCCTCCCTTTTCTACAATATTAAATTTAACCGCCCCAGTTCTGCGAGTCAAGACCGCACTGCCATCCCCGTCAAAGAAGCCTCGAATAAAATGCCTGATAAGTTCTTTGGGAAGGTTATCATATATTAATTTCCATTTTAGTTTACCAGTTTTATTTGGGACAACTCCATACCTCCCTAACGCCGATGTGATGTCATAAGAATAAATATTAATCTTAGCTATCCAGCTATCTTTTCCCTTTGATTTATTCTTCGTAACTCTTACTGGATTTTCTGCTTTTATACTCTTTTTAAACTCTTCCAAGATAAGGTAGTCATTTCTGTGGACTCCGATATTCAAAGTTCCTCTTGAATTATTCCCGTCCGAGCAAATCAGTCCTAGAAAATAAGCTTTTTCTTCTGTGTCTATCTCATTGAAATAGCTAAAATCACAGTTATATTTCCGGTTGGTTTCTCCTCTCACTGGAGGGGTTATTCCATTTCTCTTTAAGACGTTTATAATCGAAACATTTGATAGATTGTGTTTTTCGCTTATAGGTTTAATTCTTTTATTGGCCTTATAATCATTAATGATTTTGTCTTCCACAAGTTTAGAAATAGCTCCATGCTCGCCCTTTTTTATGTAGCGTATTTTGTTTCTTTTTAGGATGCACAAGACCGTTTCTGAGCATATATTATTTTCCCTTCCGACTAGTTCTGTATTTTTATGTTTTTCATATCCGCTTATTACTGATTTCTCCATTTCAGTTGTGACTTTTACTCTTTGCTTTCTCATAATTACATCTTTCCTGTGGTGAACACAACTCAAGTTGAGAAGGAACCGTTCTAAGCGGCTCACAGGAAAGACAAAATATTCTTTGACTTTCTTAGGAATCTATTCTAACTTTAATTGTGTTCACTAGTAATTACAGTCAGAGAAAGTGAAAATCTCGACTTTTCTCAAATTTTTTTAATAAATGCTATCATTGTGGAAAATAGTCATTGACTTTATAGCTCAACTTCTTTAATATCAAATTATGTTAATTTTCTCACTCTGGTTACTTATTGGGTTTCTATCCCTGTTACAAGCTCAATGGAGATTACGTGTATCACTCGAAGCTATGGATGTTACATTATGCTTATTGGCGTCTTTTGTCGGAGTTTTTGGTCTTCTCTGTTTATATAGAGATGTAATATTTACTAAGCCGTTTCTAAATTTCTTCTTGGAGGATAATCATTTTACCTCGCTCAGAAACTAAATTATGCCCCATAACACTAGTATCTCAGAATTCGAGCGGCAGAAACAGGATAGAATTGTTATTGTTAAGGATTTAATTAGACGTAGCTTCTATAATTGCGACCTGACGGCGGAAAACGAGTGGGGTGGCGATAAAATCGACGAAAAGGGACTGAGTAAACTAGTTAAATCTATTTTAATTGAGATTGATAAAGTTTAATATGCCTGATAAAGATTGTTATAATTACCTTCTTTCTGTCTATATTGATAGTGAAGATAAAGAACTCTTAATTAAAATCAAAAGACATTTTAATCTTTCTCAAGTTGTAAGGAATTCTGTGGTTTATCAACCTGAAATCAATAAAGTAATTGAAAGTTTGACAAACTACTCTGACGGGACTATAAATAACTCACTTAATAAACTTATTGAGATTTTCGACATTAGAGAGAATGTAATGAGAACGGGTTTATCTGGCTTTTATGTTAGCGGAACTCAATATAGAACTGGAGTAATTTAATAAATTTATGGAAAATACAAATACTACACAAAATGTAACCGCCCCGGCTGCGAAGCCGGAATATAAGAAAAACGAACGCTATCAAAAGGCCGGGGGGCTATGGAAGCGGCAAACTACGGATGGTCGCGGCTATCTAAGTGGCCGAATGACTCTGGTAGATGAGTTCGGCTGTTCAAAGGACTACTCAATTTCGGTGTGGCCGAATCGGTCTAAGGTCGCGGGAGACACGAAGTTTGATTATTCTATTGATTTGGACACTCAGGCCACGAAACCGTCTCCGCCGCGAAAGCCGCGCCCGGATGCCGCCGCGCCTGTCGTTTCCCCCCCAGTGGCGAATGGTGAGCCGATGCTGGCTAAAGACAACGAACCAATGTTCTAAGTGGGAAAAACCGTCTCATTAACTGAATTTTTACAAGAGTCCCCGGCCTTAACTCCGGGGCTTTCTTCTGCTGTCATGTCTAACTATATTCTCACGGACACTACAATTTCGCGCAATTTGCTTTACCAAAAGCTCAATAAGTGCGATAAGGTATTCGTTGAGTATAGTTACTATGGAGATGATGTGAATGAGTTTATGCTGGCGACAGCGGTTTTAGAAGCGGTTGGCGAAAAGAATGTCTATTATTGCGAGTTTGGATTTCCCGGTTTGAAAACGGCGCGGAAAGATGATGATTGGGATGAAGGAAATTATCTGTTCGTGGTTGAGCGCAAAGATGGCCACAAAGAAGTAATTCACAAGAAAAGCAATACGGTTAATTTCGTATCTGATTCTATCTCCGCCGTTAGAGTTTTGAGGGATAATTATACAAAGAAAATCAACGCGGAAATTGCCAAATTAACTAAAAAGACTGTCTTAAATGATAAGATTAGCTTGTTAATGAAGAGTGATTCTTACTACTTTAATAAAGTAAAGATAAATATAGATAATGTCGCTGACTTAGACCTCTCATTACACTATGGGACAGATTTTCCCCGAAAAAATGAAGCCTTTCTTAAAGGTCTAACGACCGGAAATAAAGGGCTTTATTTAATTCACGGGGTAATTGGAAGTGGAAAAACATCCTATTTGAGGTATTTAGTGTCTCGAATCTCGAATAAACGAGTAATATTCATTCCTCCATATTTTACGGACTTTCTTTCATCTCCCGAGTTTTTACCGACTTTGATTTCGGATTCAGGCGGGAAGAATAGTATTCTAATTATTGAAGATGCTGAAAAGGTTGTTATATCTCGCGAAGATGGTGGCGGACAGGGTAACGCCGTAGCATCCTTACTTTCGCTCTCAGACGGAATTTTGGCAGATATCGCTGAAACGTCAATTATATGCACTTTCAACACAAAAGTTGAGAATATAGATTCAGCGTTATTGCGTAAAGGCCGACTCCAAATAGAGCACACCTTTAATGCTCTTTCGGTTTCTAACTCTCAAAGACTCGTTGACAAACTCGCCGCAGAAGGAAAAATTAAGCCATTTGTTGTAAAAAAGGAAATGACCCTTGCTGAAATCTACGGAGCAGAACAAGAGAATTTTCACGAAGAAAAAGAAGAGCGGCAAATTGGCTTCGGCGGCTCTAAAAAGAAGTAAGATGACGGATTTAGAGAAATTTGAATTTATCTGTTCTCATTTTGAGAATAGCTCAGAGACTTGCAAAATCTTAGTTTTGGAGTCTGATTCGTCAGTCCCTATTCATAGACAGTTCTTTGTTTCTCCCAAGTTCGCTCATTTTCAATTCAGCACACAAGCTTTTCGGCGCAAAATATGGCATGGATATAAAGTAATTGATTTTTACCATAAAATAATTCCAGACTCTTTAAGAGGGTTGAGGTATGATTCTGGATTTATTCCTGATAGTTCAACTGTCGGGGGCCGCGCTAATTGTGAACTTCTTCACCAAGGGCTGTTTATATGATTTTAGCAGAGAAGAATATTTGATTGACTTTGCGGCGAAAGATAGTTAACCTCTTCTTATCTTGAACCTGCTAATTTCTCCAATTTCCAAATCCGGCGAGAAGAAAGTCGGTATTAAAGTAACAGGTGCTAATAGCAGATTTTTGGAGTTATTTAAGAGTTTTGAATTCGAAGGTCGAGTAAAATCTATTGATAACGAATTTAGTTACTTTTTCCATTTCTGCGGCGAATTAAGGTCTGTTTTAATCGGAACAGAATATAAAACCATTGAATTAACAGATGGGTTCGATGTTCAAGAGCGGAATTATTACATTGATTACAGCAAAAGTCCGGTTAAGGTAATCTGCGAGGATAAATTTGGATTTCCGATTGACGAGACGGCGGGGGGCAAGAAACGCATTAAATACAAGAAAGCGAGCGGTGAGGTTAAATATTACACTATTGAGAAAGAAATAGAGCGGACGGAGTTTGAAATGAAGGCCGTAATTGAGGGCGGCGGGTATAGACATTTTAAGGTTGACAATATACTGGAAGAAGAGGAGATTTAATCATGAACAACTATCCAACACTTGACTCTAAAGACCTAGTTAAGGTGGCTCGAAAACGTATTAAATATAAGAAAGACGATGGACAGGTTAAATACTATATAATTGAGAAAGAAATAGAGCGGACAGAAGCTGATTTGAAAGCAATAGTTCAAGACGGAGGGTATAGACATTTCAAGGTTGACAGCATTCTAGAAGAATATTGTATTCAATATGCTGAATACCCAGTTAATAGCAGCTATCTCGGTGACCCAAATGAAATTTATTACAATTTGCCTGAAAGCACTCTAAGTTTGATTAAAACAGCTTTAGAGGCTGGACTAGAACACACGAGAACTGCCTTAGCTGAACATGATAGGAGCTTAGACCGGACAACTCGTAAAAATAAGCTTTGGGCGCTTACGTTAGAGAAGGATATTGAGAATTTAGAAGAAAGTTTGAAGTTATTGCCAATTAGCGTAGAAAGATTGGAATAACGCCCGGCAGGGCGCAGCGAGCTTGCTCGCCAACTGTAATAATAAGAGACGACAGCTTATATAAAATAACGATACTTTATACGTGCTTCTCGACTGTCAATTAGGTTCTTAAGTTGAACCGGACAAAGAGATAGGGTGTCCTTCCTGAAAGAGGGGCTTTGCGGGCTACGACGAGATTCGAGCAAGCTGCTCGTCTTTTTTTTTGCTTTTTTATCAAGTGAGAGTGTCGAAGACCGCTTAAACGGAAGGAGGCTTTGGTAACGCGGCGGATTTTGCGTCGCAAAGCTGGAAAATCAAAGAAAAACGACGGCAATCTACACTTTTTCGCTAATTCAGCTAAGATAAACTGTAATCATAGTTGACAATGGCAACGCGAATACATAAGGGCTACAAGTTCCGCATCTATCCAGAAGCGGAACAGCAAGTGTTTTTCGCCAAGAGTTTCGGGTGTAACCGTTTCATTTGGAACCACTTTCTCGCGGAGCGGCAGCAGTTCTACCTAGAGAACAAGGATAAGACTGACGGCAAGCGTTCCCTTAATTACTACGATAACGCCGCTGGGTTGGTAAAACTAAAAAAGCAAGATGCGACAAGTTGGCTTACCGAAGTGTATTCGCAGTGCTTACAAGCCGAGTTAAAACAGCTTGATAGTGCTTACATCGGCTTCTTTAAGGGAATTACCAAGTATCCGCGATTTAAGAGTAAGAGCGACAAGCAAAGTTGCAAGTTCCCGCAAGGGTTTTCACTAGAGGGCGGCAATCTGTGGGCACCGAAGCAGAAAAAGCCGATTAAGATGGTTATGCACCGCGAATTCGGTGCGAATGCTGAAATCCTGACTGTTACCGTCTCTAAAACTAAAACCGGCAAGTATTTCGCGGCCTTCTGCGTTGAAGAGGACGCAGCACCTCTCCCTAAATCAGATAAAAGTGTTGGAATTGACCTTGGTCTAACCGATTTCGCCACGCTATCCGACGGAATGGTAATTAAAAATCCGAAAATTGCTTGGAAGCAGCGGAAGCGCTTAAGTTTCCTTCAGCGGCGGCACTCAAAGAAGGTCAAAGGCAGCAAAAACAAAGAGAAAGCGCGGGTCAAGTTGGCTAAGTGCCACGAGAAGATAACCGCGAAGAAACAAGATTTCACCCACAAACT
>ERZ1292642.1559-Hain-H14-01um-R1-1559-length-10693-cov-6_pt1 | contig 10693 bp, 16 predicted proteins | sample MGYA00564403_ERZ1292642 | MGnify/ENA primary metagenome ERZ1292642 (study PRJEB36523, sample SAMEA6512643) | groundwater metagenome | collected 2019-01-09 | study: AquaDiva: Metagenomics assemblies of 32 groundwater samples | reverse complement strand
TGTTCGTCTTTGCGTCTGAAGCCTATCAGCCGAAGTCAAGCGAACAGCTCTGGAAGAGACTGGCGAAAGTAAAAAATAGTAAGCGTGCCTTTGAGGAGGGCGCCTATTATGCAGGATTGGGCCTCATTCCGTTTAAACCTGAAGGTCAAGCCATTGACTATGATGATATGGTACAAGGTCCAACACAGCGTTGGAGCCATCGTACCTATGGTCTTGGAGTCAAGATTACAGAGGAACTGATTGAAGATTCTCTGTATCCTGAAGTCCCGACCGAGATGGAAGCCATTATGAGAGAGCTTGGTGCATCTGCGAATGAGACTCTTGAAGTCTTAACGCACGACATCATTAACTCTGGTACTGGTACAGCCACTCATACTGATGGTCTTGATTTGGCGATCTTCGCAACAGGTAAGACGAGACTTCGTGGTGGTACATGGGACAATCTTCTGTCCCCCGCCTCGGATCTATCGGCTACCAGCTTGCAAGCTTCACTTGATACCTTCGAGAATACCCGTGATGATACTGGTAAGATTCAGATCATCCGAGCAAAAGAAATCTGGGTGAACCAAGCCAACGCTTGGAAAGCCAAAGAGCTTATCAACTCGGCCTATGATCCCGAATCTGCCAATAACTCCATCAATACGATAAAGGAAAGGAATCTACAACTTGTGGTCTCTCCGTTCTTAACAGACACGGATGCCTTCACCCTAGTTGCCGATCCTCCTCATGCGAGTGGTGGAATCATTGCGTATTTGAGAAGGAAAGTGACCTTCGCACAGGATGGGGATTTTGAAACCGGGGATGCGAAATTTAAGACTACATTTCGTTTTTCCGTAGAAGTAAACAAACCCTCGAATCTATTCCATTCTGCTGGGGCCTGAGATGACTGAACTTGAATTAGCCTATATAGCAGGATTATTCGACGGAGAAGGATGTTTTGGTTTCAATAAAATGAAAACAAAACGTTCTTCACGTGGATATATCTACGTTGGTCGATTCTCTATAGTAAATACTAATCTTGAAGTTCTTAACTGGGTTAAATTGATGTTAGGAACTGGAAGTATTTATCGTAGAGATAGAACTAAACAAGGATGGAAAACCTGCTATGAACTTTGTTGGATGGCTAATCAAGCTAAACAGATTCTCCCACAACTTATTCCTTACTTGAGAATTAAAAAGGCTCAAGCTGAATTGTTGTATGAGTATCTTTGTCGTAGATGTCACACAGGTCGTGGGCATCCTATTTCTGAAAATGAATGGGGTGTTCGTGAAGGAATAGTGAACAGAGTTAGAGCAATTAACAAAAGAGGAATATAAGTAATAAGCGAACACTAGTTCCGCCACACCCCCAGGGGGAATAATAGAAAGAATAAAAATCCCTCTGGGGCATGGCACACAAAGGAGAATTAAATGGGACCAACTAGATTTCCGTACGGACAGGCACATGGATTCGTAAATCAGTTTAATTATCGTGGAACGACTGCTGGTAATATTTCAGGGAGTGCTACTCCCAATGTTACTGAAGGAGATTTGTTCTACGCTAATAACACAGATACTCTCACTATCACTAACTTCATATTAAGTGATACGGCTAATCGTCTAGCTAACTATGAAGGCAAAGCTATCAAGGTGTTCTTTCTTGATACAGCTACTCAAATTGATAACGCCGCACCGTTGGTGCTTCAGGGAACTGGCAATTTGCGTATTGGAACGGCTTCTGCCGGAGTCAGCTGGCTTGAACTAATGCACTCCAGAGGGACGTGGTATGAGACTGCAAGGTCGAAACCTAATCGTTCTGAGGTTACAAGCTTTGTAACCAACGCTCAAAGCTCTCTAAATATTGATGGAGTAACTCTAGTCAGGTTAAACAATACGGGTGCTACCACGAACTCCATCATCGCATTTAGTGGCGGTCAAGTCGGTCAGGAATTAACGCTTGCCTTAGTTGGAAGCAATGCCGTCAGAGTGATAGAAGGCGGGAATATCTTTATAGGTGCCACAAATGCTGTCCTTATTAACGCATCTGGCATGTATAAATTTATGAAGTTTGACGCTACTACATGGCGTATCTTAGCAACCAGCTCTAGTGGTGCAATCTAACCTATGTCATGGCAGATAAACGCAAACAATCTCCATGGCTTAAGGAAACCAGCGATCAGTCAGGTTTTGATAACTTCGGTTATGATGGGACGACATTTAACAAAAAGTGGCGTTCCATCAAACAAAATGGCCTGACTATCTCTCCTGATGAATTCGATACTCCGCCTCCCTCAACTAAACCGTTGGGTGGGGCGGATATCACTGGCACACCAAGAGCGGACTCTCTCACCACAGACGTAACTTCGGCTTCTGCAATCACAATCCAATATGTTACTGCGGCGGGAGGGATTACATCTTCTTTAGTTCCTCTCATTTACGTAGCAGGTTCAAACACTTCAATAGACATATCAGTCAATCCACAGGTCTCAGCAGGTAGGGCCCAACAGATCATGGGAATTCAGTGTGTAGGCTCCAATATCACATTGGAGGACGGGAATGGCCTAGCTCTTATAGCCGATCAACAATTTGTCATGACTTCTGGCTCAATTATTAACTTAATTTACAATGGCACAGATAACCTATGGCAGGAAACTTCACGTGTACAACAAGGGGGCATTTAGAAGAAAATGGCAAATCGAATAGTAGGTAATTGCATCATCGTGGACTCTTCCATGGGGAACGCATTTGTGCTCACATCGGCAGGCCAAGCTATAACTTTGGATGAATTAAAGATACAGGCAATATCATTCTTTATGATTAATACCCTTGGTTCGGTTATTTTGACTGAGGCAAACACATCAACGGATGTGATCTTTAACTCAAACGTTCTTTTAAGCGGAATTTTAACAGCTGCAACTAACGCAGTTTTGCAAACAAATCCTGTGCATGTGACCTTCCCATTAGGATTTAGAACAGGAAGCTTGAAGGTTCCAACACTGACGGCTGGTACGGCGTATATTTATTTAGCATAGAGGGGTAATCATTTGACCATCTACGAACATAGAACCTCGTTAACCACAGCCTCGGGCAGCACTGCTACAACCTCTCTTAACATTCGAGGTGGCTTGATTCGCCAGCTGTTTGTTCAAGCTAACACTTCTACAACTGTATTCAGAGTCAATCTCCAAGACCAAAACAGTCTTCAACGTGGAGACTATGGTTTTGCTACTGGAACCCTAAATGACATGGACATTGCCATGCCAATCGCAGGCAGGTTACGAATTGGAATTACTAACGCCTCTCCTGATGACACTTTCCAAGTTTATGTAGGAGTAGAAGAATGAGATTTATGAATAAATGGAAAGAAGAGTGGTGGGAGAAAAGGTCACAACAACTTTTAGATGAATACTCTTCTAAGGAAAATAAGCTGAAATATGAAGCCGAGGTAAGTTTATTAAAAGAAATTGATTCTATAAGTAATTTACGAAAATCAATTGAGGAACTAAGAAATGATGTTGAATCAAAACTTTCAAAGCTAAAGGTAAGAGAATCAGAAATTTCTGAATTTGAAAAACGTGTTGAAGAAAGAAAGATGGAATTAGTTAAAACCAATGAAGAATTACTTAAGCAGATAAGGATTTTGGAAGCAAAAGCCTCTCCTTCAAATGTTTGGGCTGAGGCTATGACGACTGGCTGGAGAATGGCATGGGACACTATGCAGCCACTTCTAATGGAAGGGGTTCAAAAAGCAAAGAAGTCTATAGAAGATATGGCTATTCAGGAGACTATAAAAAGAAATGGGAATAATAAGAAGAATAACTGATCTACAACTTGCTAGTGTAGCCACCTCGAAGGTTTACAGCATAACTAGCTCAGAAATAGTTTTTCAAATATCAAGTGGAAATAGGGCCTTTGAAGTAGCAAATAATGGCACAAACTCTCTAGTATTCTATGGCCAATCAGGGCTCGCAGTAAACTCAGGCGGAATATTCATTAACACAAGCGGGGGCGCTAAGTTTTGGGACAGCATTTCAGATAATTTTGAGATGGCGTTTAGGGCTGGTTCTGGCGGACAAACAGTACAACTTATTATACAAGAATATGCAGGTAACTAGATGACTATAGAAACAAGAGTACGCAATTCAGGTTTACAAGGCGCCCCAGGGCTTGCCACTCCTATCTCAGTCTCGAATGGAGGCACTGGTTCATCTTCTTTCACGGCTGGCTCTGTCATATTTTCAAACGGAACTATTCTTACTCAAGATAACCCAAACTTCTTCTGGGATGACACAAACAATTGGCTTGGAATTGGAACAGCTTCACCTGAAACCAATCTTCATTTATTCGAAGGCACAGCCGCCGCAGTAACCACTTTCCCAAACAGCCTTTTAACGCTTGAAAACAGCACACACGCTTATATCAACTTGCTTGTCCCCTCTGGTTCAGCGGCAGGTCTTATAATTGGGCAGGGAACAACTGCTAATTATACTGCACTTACTTTTAATAGAGTTGTTGCTGATGTTTGGGATATCAGCTCAGCAACTGCTGGATTTACCAGTGCTCTCTACATACGCAATAGCGATAACACTGATGCTAATTCCAGTGCCAATTTGACAGTATTTGTTGGAGGGGCAAATTCTGGCGATCCCTACATGCTTTATACAGTAAGCACAGTAATTACCTGGTCTTGGGGGGTAGATAACTCTGATAGTGACAAGTTCAAGTTATCGACTGGAGGACTTCCTGGTTCTGGTGATGTTTTTACCATTACTACTACCGGACTGGTAGGTATCGGTACTTCGACTCCTCAAGGGCGTTTGGATATAACCACTGCTGCTACTAATGATGATGTGAACTACTGGTACCAGCAAGCCCGTGTCGCTACAACCGACGCCACTCAAACCACCCTCGACACATTTGCCATCACTGCCAGCAGAACCTATGTCATGGAAGCAAGAGTTGTGGCAAGGCGCACTGGCGGTGCGGCAGGAACGGCAGATGACGGTGCCGCCTATGTTATCCGGGCCGCTTATACAACGAAGGCTGGAACAGTGACACTTCTTGGATTAGTTAATGCGGATTACACGGCTGAGGATCAAATTCTTTTTGAAGCAACCTTTACCATTTCGGGTACAAACGTTCTTTTGAGTGTTACTGGAGTGGTAAGTAATAATGTTGTTTGGCATAGCACAACCAAAGTCTCATGGGTTGGAACATAAGGAGAAATAAATGGCGAAGCAGATGAGTTATACAGATGACAAAGGAAACTTCTATCCACAGGCCTATTTTCGTCCTGTGCAAATCAATATGGGAATAGCAGATAAGAGTGCTTATGTAGTCTTCTATGGTTATAAAGATGCTGCTGCAAGGCAAGCTGGAAAAGCTTTATGTGTACAGAAAATCTATTCTATCTCAAATGAAAAGTATGCTGATTACTTCTCACCAATTGCTCTTGATACTTTAAATCCAATCAAACAGTCTTATAAGCTTTGTATTGAGATAAAGGACGTAGAGAGTGGCCAACTTGACGTAAATGGCAAGCCGATTATGAAATCCTTCTTTGAGGGGTCAATTGACGTTTAGAGGTATTTGGATGATTTTTCAAATGGGGTCACGATGAGTGGCACAGGAGCCGTTAGATACAAGAGTTCTTTTTGCAATAACGGGACACCTACAAATAGTCCAGTTGGTCGGGCAGAAGAAATTATGGCCTACGCATGACATGGGACGGTGAAGAAAGGCGAAACATGAGTCCATCTGACGTTGAGCGCGACAGACTACTAACAGAAGTTCACTCGGACATTAAACACTTGGTGAAATGGACTGAAGCTCATGCTATGGATGATAAGGAAAATTTTAGAGAGTTGCGGAAGTCCCAGGAATTTATCAAGAAAGTAGTCTATGGAGGGATTGGGGTAATAGCTTTCATAGAATTTATTAGTCGGTTTATTAAATAGGAGGTGTTACATGAATAAATTCTTAGATGGTCATAAGACCAAATTGGCTGGTCTTGGGACGATCCTGACGGCAGTTGGGTACTTTCTTACTGAAAGCCTAAAGGATGGCTTCCAAATAGCTGATCTTACAACTCTGCTGGGTGGTATAGCGGCGGGTTTGGCGGTGCTTGGGCTTGGTGGAAAGCTCCAAAAGCTGATTGAAGCACTAAAAAAATAGAAGCCGCCCTCAAGCGACTTGAGAGGATCATCGGCCTAGTAAAGCTGGTCGCCAATTCCAAAATCCAGACTGGTAAGCTCACAAGCCCATTTGGTGAGTCTTACATTGGATTCAAAGTAACTATAGGTGAAGTAATGGACCCAAGCCAAATAAAGAGAACTTACGATGATATTGACTCCATCTTTAAGAGTAATCCGGGCGGTTTTACAGTCAAGGAGGAGAGGACTCCTGACGGGAAGTTTAAAGCGTTCCACGTGGCAACGGAGTAATCATGGCAAAAAACATAGAAGGAATGCCCTTCACAGAAATAGTAGAACGAGCCTCAGAACTCGCTCGTGAGTCAGCAGACGTAGAGAAGAAAATTCGTGGAATAACTAATGACATTTATGTCAGAGAGCTTCCGATAAAGGAGGATTGGTCTTTTCTTTTGGCTTCATCCGCTCTGACTCTCATAGAACGTTATAACACTGGTACTGTTACAGCCACCACAGGTGGAACAAATGTTGTATTTTCTACTGATGTAACTATTACTTCTGCTATGACTGGCCGTCGTTTAAGAGTAAGCGGCAATGATTATATCTACAATGTTACTTTTGAAAGTGCTACTTCTTTAACTATTTCTCCCCCATTCTCAGGAACTCAAAATGTCACAAGCGTAGGCTACGATATTTTCGCTCCTTACTACCCTCTTGCTTATGATTTTGACCGCTTCTTGAAGGACCAAGGTGTCACCAAATTCATAGGTGGCAGAAAGGAGCAAATAGGTGAAAAAGCTCCTCAAGAGTTTGATAGTGACTATCAATCTACTCCTCAAGACCTCCCGACTTATTGTCGTCTTTTTGGGACTGACACTAATGGCCGCACTTTGGTTGAGTTTAATCCTCCTCCTAAAAGTGCTATATCTTTGCCTTATGATTATATCAAGCGCCTTGTCGGTATGCGTGAGACTACGGCAGGTTTTGCAGTGATTGAAGCAGGATCAACAGTTGTTGTTGGGAGTGCTGGTACTACCTTGTTTACTCAGGCAAGAACTGGAGACTTTTTCAGGGTAGATCCATTTGGCACAGGTTCAGACTCTGAATGGTATAGAATCCAGACAATCACTCATAATTCAAGTCTTACGTTATCCTCTGCATTTGGTCTATCAGGAGCTTCTTCAGCAGCTTATACTATCTGCTCTTTCCCAGACATTCCAACTCGTATGCATGCTGCCTTACTCTACGGCACTCTTGTCCAGCTTGCAGCAGATAAAGACGATCCAGCTATGGAGGGCTACAAAATGAAGTTAGCCGAAGTCTTGAGTGATGGTAAGCGTATTTATAAGACAAGAACTTATTCGCAGGAAATAAGAATGATAACAGAGGAATATAACTACCGTAGGTAAGTATGATAAGAAGCGCACAGCCTATAACGCAGGATAGTTTTAAAAAGGGTCTAGTTACAGGCTCTGATATCTTGAATGGAGAGCGTTCTCAGTCACCAAACTCCATGAATGTTAAATGGACGTTTGATGACTCCATCACAAAGCGTCTTGGTTCATCAACCATGAATACAACCATTCTTGCTGGAACTGCTGGCTGGGCTATGTTTGATTTCGGTGCTACAAATCTTAGATGGTTAGTAGTTGCTCATGGCACTGGGATATCAGCTTCCACAAATCTTGGAGTCACTTTCTCCTCTATCGCTACCACGAGAACTCAGAGCTATCAATACCTTACAAGGTCTAAAAACGTTCTAATAGCGACTTCAGACGCTTATGACCAACCTCTTTATTGGTCTGGTTCAGGAGGAACATTTGCAATAGCGCTAGCAGTAGGTTCAGCTCCTGCTTGCAAATATGCTATTAACTATCAAGGTTTTCTTATTTTATTAAACAGTGCCACAAGGCCACGTGGATTTCATTATGCGGATGAGGCTCTACAATTAACTTCCGCATGGCCAGACTTCTTTGAAATCCCCTCTTCCGCAGATGATGAGGTGACTTGTTCCTTTATACTCAGCAAAAGGCTCTATGTCTCAACACGCTACAGGCTCTACCGAGTCACATTCGTAGGTGGCAATCCAGACTGGTCGTACCTTGAAATTAAAGACTGGGGTTATGTGCCTCGTACTGTTAAGAAGATCACTCTTAAAGATGGTGAGGTAGTTGTTGGCCTTGACTGGTCACGCCGTCTTCGCATATTTGACGGCTCAGACGATCTTATAGGCTCAGACAATATAGAGAATAACAATGGACTCAATGAATTTGCTATGGAGAAAATATCCTTTGCAGGATCAGGACTCATAGTCTCTCATGCGGAGGTAGACCGTAACGAACAGGAATATCGCCTTAACGTAGCTATCGGCTCAGCTTCGTCAGAGACCACACACGCTATAGTCTTAAATGGTCGCACACTGGCCAAGTATCCTTATTCTAATCAACTTTTCCAAGCTACAGTAATGGCAGAGTCCGCCGGACGCAACTATCTCATGGCTTGTGACCGTTCAGGGCGTATTCATGTCCTAAACTCAGGAAATCGTGACATAACTGTAGCCATTAATGATGTCTACGACTCCCCCTATCTTTACAACCAACTACCAGGAACAGTAAGCAAGAGTCAGAAAATGGACTTGTTTTTTACCCCTACTTCTTCCGGTACCTTAATCTTTCAAGAGCGTAGAGATTTTTCATCAGTGTTTTCAGAGGTTAAATCTAGGATAAACTTAGTATCTACTAATTCTCTGACTCAAATTAAACACTCAGTAGATATTCCATCTACTCAGAATATATATCAATACAGGATTTCTTCTTCCAGTAATACTGCTAATCCTTGGGAACTCACACGAGTGGATTATTACTTGAATAATATGGGTATTGGGAAAGGAGCGCTGTAGCCACGAAGGTCGACGATTATAATCTTTCAAAATTATCTAATGAGGCTGAAAATTTCAAGGAAGATTTAAGCAACATAATCAACTACGGGAAGTACTCTGCTCAAGTGGTTCAAAACACTCCTCCTGCTTGGACAGCTCGTAACGGAGAGTTTGTATTCTTTTCTAGTGGGACTGTTAAACGCCTTTACTTTTATAACATCAGTTCCTGGGATTATCTGCAATACAACTTAGGAGGAACACAGACTGACATCAAGGCTTGGATTACATTTAGCGGAACAGGAGCTCTTCAAATAACTGATAGTTATAATGTTACCGCTTTGACCAGAACTGCCACTGGTAATTTTGAGATTACTCTTGATACGGACTATTTAAACGGAAACTTTACGAAAGCCGGAGCTAATGGAGATGGTGTTGGACAATCCACTCTTATCCTATCTGGGAAAGCCAATTCTTCTGGCAGCTTAGATATTATTATTGATAATGACGCTGGAGCAGATACAGATCCAAATAGGTTTCATGTAATGTCCACAGGAGATCAATAGTGGCACTCGATGTATGTAAAATTTGGAAGGAACCAAATGGCCACTTAATTATTACTGTTTTCCCTATTTCAAAAATGATATCAGGAGAAACGGAAGAACAATGTGTACAAAGACTTACTGAAAGGCTTAAACAGGTTAATAAGTATCTTCCAACCTTAGAAGAATATACTATGAAGCGCTCTGAATTTCCAAATCATCCAGATAAGGAGAAGTGGAGAATTGGTCAAGATAAGAAGATTTATGTAGATGTCTCAATTGAGACAGAATCAGAAAAGAGACAAAAGACTAAGCAAAAGGTTTTTAACAAACTTAAAGCACTTGGTCTTACAGATGAAGAAGTTAATTTGTTGGTGAAAAATGACATTTGATAATCTATCTAATATATTTCTTGGTTGGGGGCGGTATATAAAACCATCTCAATATGAAGCATTTAAACACTATTTTGAAGAATGTCTAAAAATAAACCGAGTTATGTTTATAAGAAATGAATCAAAAGAAGTGGATGCTATTCTTACATTCTTCCTAACCCATGATGAGAATAAGATGTACAAACCATCACTATGGTCTCTCATAGAAGAGGACCCGGAAGGAGATAAGATTATTATCGATATTATGCTCTGCCGAAATTGGAATCTTCCAATAAGACGTATACTCCAGGATGCTATAGAAGAGAATTTTAACGTCCTGGAAGGTCACTACTATCATGCACCCTACGGACCTCATGTTAAGATCAAAAGAAGGAGACCACTCAATGTACAACGTTCAAATCTTGTCGGATGCGGAGTTTGAAGCATTACCATACCCGGAAACGGAGACCTCTTGGGGAATAGCTGACCCTACTACAAACACAGCTTATGTTCGCTACCAGAATTCACCAGAGGCTTTAAACTATCTTGTAAACCATGAAGTAGAACATTTGATAGAAGGCCATGGAGGTACCCATTCGGATCACTACAGGAATGGGGTGTATTACAAAGGAGCTGGCGGACTTCTTGGTATGTTATCACCAATATTGTCATTTATTCCTGGTATTGGCCCTTTACTTTCAGCAGGGGCTGGAGTAGGTAGTGGATTGCTAGGTCAGAGAGAACAGGCTAAACAGCAAAGGTCATTTGGTCAACAAG
>ERZ1292642.1556-Hain-H14-01um-R1-1556-length-10706-cov-5_pt1 | contig 10706 bp, 18 predicted proteins | sample MGYA00564403_ERZ1292642 | MGnify/ENA primary metagenome ERZ1292642 (study PRJEB36523, sample SAMEA6512643) | groundwater metagenome | collected 2019-01-09 | study: AquaDiva: Metagenomics assemblies of 32 groundwater samples | reverse complement strand
CTGCTAATCTATCTTTAGCATCAACTGTAGGAAAACCGTTTGGTGCCTTCTCGTTTGCGAAGTCCAGAAGCTTACGAGCTAACTGTTCCCTGTCAAGCAATTTTAAATTTATTGCTTCGTTATAAACATCTCTTGACGCTATAACGATAGGATCAGCTAACCAGTAACGACTTGCCCACAATGCATGGCTTGTGTCTTCGAATAGCTCACAAGCAGCTTGAAATGGGGTGTCATGCTTGACTAGCTCGATGCCATAGAGCTTTTTCTTAGCTTCGTCATCGGCCCATGATGGCTTTGGAGGGGGTTCAGTAGGGCGTGCAAGGCTTGGCCGTCCCCAACCCATAGGAGGCTGCACTTCGAATACATCTGTGGAGCGAAATGACATGCTTCGCCCATAACATATTCGTTTGGTGCTGGCTAGAGGAATTGAACCTCTGAACCCTGCTTACAAGGCAGGACCTTTACCACTAAGGATAAAGGGGCGGTACTGGTAATGCTAGTCGGACTTGAACCGAACATCTTCACCTTGAAAGGGTGACGTGCTGACCTTTACACTATAGCATTATTGTTTGGTGGTGAATATTTACATTTCAGTAAATGCCGTATATTCTAGCTTCAGGCCGCTAATTACTATCCACCATTGTGTTTTGGTTTCCAAAGTTTAGCAAACTTCAGAACGTTTGGTATTTCTTCTCTAGGACAAACTACGGCACAAGCCTTCTTACCGCCTAGAGTGTTATTCTCGTGCCCTAGATAAACATCTTCTAGTGCTGCGATTTTATCAAATTCTTTTTGGTTTACACGAACTACACATTTCTTAAATGACCCATTTAACCAGTTACCGTAGTCCTTAGACATATTAGAACCGTACCCATCAGTAAATACTTCCTCATGTGCTGCTAATACAGAATGAGCTACTAGTGTTGGCGTCATATAATCTGGGAACTCATCCATAATTGCAATGTACATTTTAAGGCTCATTATCTAATTCCTGATAAGATTTACGCCATCCTGCTTCCCAAGATACATATTCATCAGTATCATAGTCATATGGATTTTCTATAACACTTACTCCATCAAGATGGGCATAATACCCTTCTGTGTAAGCACAATCGTACGCAGTTTCCATATTTTCTCAATTTAGTGGTGTATGTAGAGGGATTCGAACCCCCACCTGCTCGATGGCAAATACGGATTTACAGTCCGCTCAGGCTTAACCCATATCCCGCTCACATACATTGTTCATTTATTAAATGCCATAAACCATTCGTAATCATCACCAAATAGTTTTTTAGCATTTACAGTTGTTTGTTTATAAATCTTTTCAGACTCTTTCTTGCGCAGTTTAGCATCTTTAAGCTGCATTGCTTCAAATAATGCAGAACCTTTTGCAACAAACGTGTCTTTATATTTAAGCATTTTATCCTTGGCATTCCCTGCTGAATTGAACAGCTCTTTCTCTTGTAGACTTACATGAACCATTCTTCCACTGGAATCGAACCAGCTAATGCCCTCGCAGAGACGTGCATCCGTCACACTCTAGGAATATTATTTTTTGGTCTCCGATGAAGGAATCCAACCTTCGCCACATGGTCCCAAACCACGCATGATAGCACTTCACCAATCAGAGGTATTTATCGTTGCAATACAATCTTTACAGTACAATTACCGGTAAAGACTTTTTCAAATCCTATTTCATTAGCTTCAATAGAATGAATTATTTTAGCTTTGCGATCTTCAATCTTTTGCCAAAAGCGATTGTCAAAAAAGAAAGGATCACCAATTTCAAATTCTTTAAATTCTACACCTTCCGGTGTAACTTCTAATTTAGGTATATTCAATATAATCTCCATTTAAGAAGGTACCCTCAATATAAATAAGAATTGCCGTCCTTATTGTTCGCATGCCGGCAAGCATACCGATATCAGCCAATTTGCCAATACCGTCAAAGGTACCATCTTAAATGAGTTTAAAAGTAGAAGCTAAGCGCTAGTTTTGCTTAGCCATTCAATGGTCATATGGTTGCAACCAAAACCATGTTCGCTGAAACACTTGGACTAAAGTTTCGAAATATGTGAGCTTCCAGTAGCCTACTCGGAGTCGAACCGTCACATCTTTAGTTTGCTGTTTTTCTACTTTTAAATTCACTGGCGTCCTTTGCGGAAACTGAGCCCGCATCTCTCACTGCTTAGGTGAGCGTTCTACCAATTAAACTATTAGGACATTATTGAGGCGATTGAAAAGGTTGTATTCACCAATCATTAAATTTTTATTCACTGTTAGACATGCCGTAACTTCGGGGAAACACATGAATCAGTAAACCTGAAATACCTCAGATATACAGCGGTTACGCAATAACTTTGTACTGTTACGTACTCGTGTATACCTTAGAAATCTCATTCAATAAAGATATTATACAGTCTTTATTCAACAAAATCAACATCAAGTTTATTTGCTTCTTGACGCGCAGTTTTACGATTTGATTTATCCACAACTTTACGGCAATTTTTATCTTTACCAGATTTGTAAGTGCAGCAACCGTATTTGCACTCCAATTTGTCTTTTCTACTATGGCCGTATGCTTTCATTTACTTCTCCAATTCAATAAAGATATTATACAGCATCTTCAGGATTAACGCAAGGATAAAAATTCGCACGCTGTACTGGGTCCGCATAGTATTCTTCAAATTCAGAGTCTACTAGCAATTGTACTTCATTGACTACATGAATGATATCATCTTGCAATTCTGGATCTTCTTCATATTCTGAAGAGAACAATTCCTGCATCATTTCATCCATGTGAAACACTGCTAGTTCCTGTGCCTCATCTTCATTATTTGCCCAGACTACACAATTTGATTGTCCGCCACACCAATGTGCAGATTCATAAGAAATGATGTAAAGTTGTTTCATTAGATATCCCCATAGGTAGCCAAAGTAACTCCAGCTTCAATAGCATATTCATTAATATCTTCCTCATTAGGAGGAGTATTAAACATATCAGGTAATTCCATGAACATAAAAGCAGCAGATTTTTTAGAGGAAGCTACTACAACTGCAAAAGATAAACAACGACCATATGCCGTATATAATTTTAATTTATTCATTTCTTACTCCGTTTCCCATTCAATAAAGATATTATACAGTCTTTATTCAGCAAAAACAAGTAAATAATCTGGAGGGTCGCCTCGGAATTGAACCGAGATCATAGAGGTCACAGCTCATGTGCTTACCATTAGCATAACGATCCATTGTTTGGCGGCCCGACCGGGTTCTCCCAATCCTATTTCAGGTACTGTCACCAAGGCCATTGTTTAATTACATGATGTGGTCTTACAGCAGCTTTATTCCACAATCCCTCACTTATACTATTCAGTATGCTGCAACAAGTACATGTAAATTTATTTTTAGCAGCTATCCAGACTCGAACTGGATTCTATTGGGTGGAAGCCAAGGGCACAACCTATATACCATAGCTGCTAAAAATAAACTTTGATGCAAGGGGCAGGAGTCGAACCTGCAATTTCAGCGAGTCGGGTCTATACATATACGTTCTGAAGCCGTATTTTGTAGACAGATTATTAGTCTGGCCGCCCTCGTCGCTGCGTCTACCACTTTCGCCACCCAAGCATTTATTTTATTCTCTTTATTGAGTCCAGAATTGAATTCCAGTGTTAGGCCGTCCAAGGCTATCTTCACAGAAGACTTTGTTCTCTGTTTTACTTATTAGGAGACCAAGTCTCAATAGTTTTACCAGTATCATTCAGGATATAAACATTACCATAAATGGCTAGACTACCTTCTTTACCTAATTTATCTCTATAATGCACAAAAGGAATACTTTCTTCCGTGCCTGAAGTTAGAGATCGATATACTTCTACCTCTACTACTTCAATTAATGCGAATTTTTTACGATGATCCTTATCTGCAAGACCATCATCTGACATAATTTTTAAAAACATATCTACCTATCTATCTAATTGAGCATCTCTGCTATAAAAACAGGCTTCTCACCTGATTGAACGTTTATACCCAGCCACGCTTAGGTTCTTGGACCCACCGGCTAGAATCGAACTAGCGTAACCAAAGGTCGTAACTTCGGCACCGATAAACCATCGGCGGTGAGATATTAAAAACAGGCATTTTGCACATTAACTTGAACCGTTGATTCAAAAGTGTTGCCTGTGTGTTATTCTACAACTTTATCAATATTTTCAGCAATTTTATTACAAGCATTTTTGGTATTTGCAAATGGGTGCTCATCCATATGTGCAGTAACTGGTAAACACACTATATCTTTTACTACATTAACTGGCAGCAGTACTGTTCCAATTGCTGCTTTAAACAGGTTCTTCAACATTTTTAGTCAATTCATAGTGAACTTTGATCCATTTCATTAGACCAATAGTTTTCTCATGTGGTCTAAGGCCGGTAATGCCAACAATATCGCTAGCTGGAATTGCAAATAGGTACCCCTGATCTGTAGTATACCAAAATTGGCTATCCTCAAATCCTGCAAAATGTGCGAATTTGCTTTCTTTAATAATTTCTGTTAGTGTTTTCATTTTTTATTATAAGTTAAAATCTTAATGCTACCAAATACCATTAAAAGTGAAACAGAAATTGCTAGTAACATATATACTTTCTTTTTGGTCGTGCGTCCCAGAATCGAACTGGGGACATCTACCGTATGAAGATAGCGTTCTACCTACTGAACTAACCCACGATTATTTGCCGAATTTCTTGATAAGACGCTGATACTCTTTCCATTCGGCGTCTTGTTCTTTTTCAATCTGTTCTAAGGTACTAGCATATACTTGTGTTCTACCAGTAAGTTCATAATTAATACCATCAAGGAAGGCTTCAAGCTGTTTTTGCATAGTTCCAGAACCCCCATCATCCTGCCTGCCACCCCTAGATACGCTTCTGTAGCTTGAGAAGCTATTTTATCAATAATAGAATTTACTGTCTTATCTGAACCTTTATGAAATTTGTTCAAAATTTCATCATAAGTTCGTTGATCGTGTTCATTAGTATATTGTTTCATTTCTTTCTCCGTTATCTCAGTGTATAAAGATATTATACAAGATAACCTTAACGAATTCAAGAAATAATTTTGCCAGATATAAGATGCAATTCAATCAAGCTACGAGTATCAGAACAATATTCTAAAGCTTGTTCTTTGATTAAACTAGCACGTAGCACAATACCTGAACTAGACAAGATGCCATAAATCCCGGAATTAGAGACATCAGTACTTCCAAGTCTTCTACCACGAACATACTCAATCCTAGCCAATTTTAGGTCAGGACGTTCGCTAGAAATAATAAACTCTGCTAGAGACTTAGAAAAAGTCAATCTATAGCAGCGTTTATCATCATCTACAAGTGCCCAGACTTTATTAGAAGTCTTACAAGAACCGTTATTACAAATCTACGTCATGCTTTCCATAGCTTATATTCCTTAAATAAATGACGATTTTCTTGAGTAATACCATTAATTGCAAAAGCAGTTAATCCCCAATCTAGATATGATTCATAGAAAAGGTCAGTTTTAAACTCCCAAAATTCAAATATAGCTTCTTCAAGTTCTTCTTTATTATCAACAGCTAAAAACACGAAACTTGGATGAGGTTTACCACAAGATGCTTCGTATACAGCATGCCCTAATTGAACAGCTTGATGTGTTACAGGAATATCAGTTCTTACAAATGCGTACAACCATGTAGGCATCTATTGATTATCAATCATTTATTTCTCCATTAGTGCAATATTCCGAAATGGAATACTGTAGTAATGGTTCTCCGTGCAGGACTCGAACCTGCGACCAAACATCTTTAGAGGAAGCTGCTCTACCAACTGAGCTAACGAAGAATAGGTAGCAGGTTTTAGTCCGATAAACCTGCAATAAGAGTTGTAGAATTCTAGTCGCGTACTAGACTTCACTTTGCTGAGGCTGTCGGAGCTTGTCAGACAGGTGGCACATTCACCTTCGCCCCCTAGAACTATATATAGATAGGGATGGGGACTAATAAACTATCGTATAAGTGACGACTGCACCTTTAGTTTATATTATAAGTGGCCTGACTAACACAGGCTGTAAAGACTTCTAGTAATCACATACTAGCAAGACATTAGCACATTTTAGAGCCGGCTGCACGATAAAATGCAGTATCATCCGGCATTGTTTGGTTGCGACGCCGTGGAATCGAACCACGTCCTGAAGCTTATGAGACTTCTGTGCTACCACCACACTCGCCCGCCACTTTTACTCTTCACACCCACACTTTATATCATTTGGATCAGTATAAGTTGCTAATTCTATTACATAACCGCAATTAGAGCATTTATAATCATCTTCATTTTTATGATTATCATGCCCGTCGTAAATCCATTTACGAGTAACAAATTTGTTGTATTCTTTTTGATTATATACTATTTCTTCTTTAGTATAATCAATTTTTGGGGCAAAGATTGCATCCCAATTAGCAGAAACCTTAGCAGCATCTTCTGGTCTACGATTAGAGCCTTTGCTCATGCTTTATCCTCTAGTATATATTTTGGTTTGTCATCAATCCAAACATCTATTTCAATGCCTCGATCAAGCATATATTGTTTTTTAGCTTTTTTACTAGTGTAGTATATACCGTCTGTACGTCCAGATAATAGAGCATTTAAAATATAGTTATCTACTTCGTCTGGGTATCTTGCTGTGACTAAATAGACCTTATGTCCATGAATTCTAAATGTGGCCATCATCTGGTTCCACAGCTTAGGTTCTAAATCATAAGTCCCGTCGAAATCGACTGCAATATTCATTTGAAAATCCTGTAATAATTCGTAAAGGTAATTGACATGGGAATCGAACCCTTCTTTCGGTTTCCCGACGTGCTCCATACACTAAGTCCTTAGGTTTGGCAAGGAAGTAACCATTACTTTCAACAAGGATTAAATAGAAACTAAGAACAAATCGATACGGTGTCGTTTTTTCCAATAAGAAGTAACCGTATCATACACTATAATTTCTATTTAATCCCTTTAAATAATTCCGTAACAAGTAAAATAGTATAACTAGATTTCTCTAGTTCGTGAGATTTCTTGTCTCACTGGGGGTACAGCTGGTAGAAGTAACTATTTATATCAACAGGAATTAAATAACAACTAGTAACGATACTTAAACAGAGATTTATATCGGGATCAGCACCCGATTCTTAGCAAGATGTAACTGTCTAATTCAACATAATTGTTATTTAATACCTGTTAGGGCATTAAAGACGTTATTAGATGAGATATGTCAAATTCTCAAATACATGGTTAGGCATCATACCATGCTTATAATTTTAGACGCCAATAAGTATTATCTACTTATATTATTCTTTTTCAACTTCGATAATGTAGCTAATTACAGATTCACTAAAGCCAGTGATAGTAGTCCAAGCACTATGGTTAATACCATTTTGATAAGATCCCACGTTAAGCACATATCCTTTAGTATGACCTTTAGGAGCATTAACTTGATCGCGAGATTGTTCATCAGTAATTGCAATAGTGCGGTCATATGTACCATCAGTTTCACGAATGCTTCTACCAATGTCAGTACCAGAGCAACCTTGACTGTTTTTGATAGCATCTGCTAGAGCGAATCCACGACGTGGGGCAATACGAAGTGCTTTACCACTGAAGCTAAAGATTTCAACTTCTTCACAGATTTCACGACAGATCATAGCTAGAGCCAATGAAGCATCTTGACGAGTAATATCCGATTTAGCAGATACTTTTGGTTGATACATAGAGCTAGAAACATCAACCAGCAAACGGGTTTTACCTTTCAGCTTAGGCATATTAACTGTGCAACGGAATAGCATTGCTTCCAGCATGTCTTCAAACTGTGGTACTACACGAGCAGCGGCTAGGAACCGGAATGGCAGGACTTTGCTAACATCTATCAGTGATGCGTATTCACGGATAATACGTTCATCAACACCAGCTTGAACCATGTTACGAAGATTACGTAGGAATGCTAGAGCACCTAGTTTACCTTCGTCCATCAGACGTTCGAAAGTTTCTTTTTTATCTGCACCTGCTGAAAGTTGAGTCTCCCAAGTATCAGGAGTAACTAGTTCTTTGTTGGCTACTTTCTTAAACAAAGCCTCTTGCTTTTCATCAACTGGCTTAGGGTGAACCAAGAACATCACATCACGCATGCTAATAGCAGCCGAGTTTTTATCCCATTTAGCCAGCGAGTATTCGTTAAATTTACTGAAAGCTGTTGCCAGACCTTTCTTAAGTTGAGTAGAGATAGCAGTTTTACCATCTTTCCAGTAGATGCTCAATAGTTCTGGCATCTCATCTGGACGTTGTACTACATCAACTACAGTTTGTGCTTTAAGCGTTTTGTTACGTGCTAGTTCGCGAACTAGTAGCAAAGGAATATGACGCAGCTTCATTTCAGTACGTGCTTTTACAGCTAGTTGTGCAGTAAATTCTGGATCTACTTGCTTTACTAGAGCGCCAATCAGAGTGGCGGAGGTTTGACCATCCATATAGAATTGATCTTCCCACAACATATTTGCCATAACGAGACGGTTTAGTTGTTGCTTTACTCCGATTTGGCGAACTTTAGCACCTTCGTGAGTAGTAGTGAATTGACGTTGTGCGTAGTTAAGTGAAGACATTAACATTTCCTTTAGTTAGTTTAATTTATATTAGTTAGATGATAACAAAGCGAAACAGAGATTTAACGCTCTACCAACTGAGCTACCAGTTTAGGGGTACCCTATACTAGGCCGGACTCGAACCGGCGACCTTTTCATTAAGAGTGAAGTAACTGTTCCAATCAATACATCTAATAAATACGCCCTCTTTACCGGTTAGAGTTCACTAGCTACTTAAAGTTTTTTGTGATCGGATTTGAACCAATATAGCGTATTTATTAGATGAATCAAAATTAGTTGAGAATAAATTATAACAGGCTTTTTTTGGACGGCTTGTGTACCACTCACATTGTACGAATCGAACGTACGACAGCTGTTTGGATTAAGAAGTAACTGTTATTGCACTACAACTAAAGATAGGGTCCTGTGTACGCATATTTATGCATTATCCGGATCGTAGCTGTTGCAGCCCTATCTTTAATTGTCTGAATTAGTTGAGAACGATTTAAAATCTACACTATTACTAGTGGCCAGCCAGGCTTACGAATCGAACGAGGAAAAGATTTTATTTACTACAACTAAACTAAATATTTTAAAGAAGCAATCGTAAGATCAGTTCTGGTTGTCATTTATTTTACATCTTGTGCAACTCTAAAAGTACATTCACAACAGTTATTATCCCTAGTGAAATACTTCCGTTTATTTTCAGATGTTGCTTGTTCTAATGCACAAGGCTGGCATTTGCTAAATCTGTATCAATTTCGGAACCTTGGTTAGAGGTTTGACTACGTTGTGTTTAGCTATACAGTCGGAAGTAACTGCGTCTAGCAGCATTCCTTAAAATACTTAGTTTAATAGTATCAAATTAGATGCTTATTGTGATTTTAGCCAGCTGGACTAATTCACGTATGTTTCTGTAAGTTTAGCTATCACAGTGTTCGTGATGGGTCACTATCCCACTCAGCTCACCAGTCTATTTAACTAAATCATCTTTAACATACTTTACCATCACTTATTATAATAAATTCAATATCCTTAAAGGCTGGTCTGTAGTTGCAGACTCTCAGTATTAAGCGAACTATATTCTTTATATAATCTATGCTGCCAAGCATCTAATTTGATACAACTATGGTGGAGGCACAGGGATTCGAACCCTGATCTTACAGATTAAAAGTCTGATGTCTTAACCATTTGACTATACCTCCAGTAGTTTGGGTACCTTGTCACTTTTCATTTCTGTTTATTCTTTCTACCGATCTTATCGGCTAAATCTGCACGCTTTTGCGTGTAGTATATAAATAGTGGTGTTAATTTATAACCCCTGATTTGAGCTTCTTTAACTGTTTCAAGAGACTTATCAATTTCTTTTAATTCTTTTTTAAAAGACATCTTAATCTCCTTTTGTCATCGTATAAACATATTATACAGGTTTAATTCGTTAAAATCTAGTAAATATTTATTACCCTTAGCCTTGGGATCGAACCAAGCTTGAAACTATCATACTCATATTCACACTTTCTGATTTATTCTGTGTCCTAAGCTGTGAAGAGCTACTTCAACTAAGGGCGATAAATACTTATTAGGATGCTTTTATTTAAACTGCTACGTATCAGTAACCAGTCAACTTAATGGGCCGGGCCAAAATACACCCTAATAAATACTTGGCACGGGATGGAAGAATCGAACTTACCTTTCTTAAGGTCAAAGCTTAAGGTCATTACCAAATGACAAATCCCGAACTGAAACTTTGGCTGCGTATCAGGGATTCGAACCCTGCTAGTCATTGATTAACAGTCAAGTCCGTGCGCCTAGCTCGGATTCTACGCAACTGGTGTTAGTTTTCGTTGGACACACTGCCAGCTCGTATCACTAACAACGAAATATTGTACCAATCTCAACTTAATGTTTATCGCCTTGACGACACACTGGTACAAAACTAATTTGATAGAAAGAGTACTTCATTTTCATCTGGCCCACCGCAGCTACCAGCACGACTCTTATCGCTCCTGACTCATAAAATGGCCATTTACTATTCTATCAAAACTTGGTGGAG
>ERZ1292642.893-Hain-H14-01um-R1-893-length-15183-cov-6_pt1 | contig 10719 bp, 15 predicted proteins | sample MGYA00564403_ERZ1292642 | MGnify/ENA primary metagenome ERZ1292642 (study PRJEB36523, sample SAMEA6512643) | groundwater metagenome | collected 2019-01-09 | study: AquaDiva: Metagenomics assemblies of 32 groundwater samples | reverse complement strand
GTTCCCGCTCACGCACATCACGTAAGCCTGCTCAAGGTGATCGGCTTCGTCGACGACCCCGCCGTCCAGCACGCAGGTCTCGATGCCGCCTTGCGCATCATCGTCCGCACGTTCGCCCAGTCCTGCGAGACGTACTCCCACCAGTGCGAGCCGTCGATAAACGCGAAATCGTAGGGCGCCTGCAATCGCATCCAATCGACCGACGCCAGCGAGGTGCTGTCGGCGTCGATCGCCTCAAGCCCATGCCCATACTGATTGGCCCAATCTACCCACAACGGGATGTGTTGTGTTGAGCCGATCGAGATGCTCGTGAAGTTTGACTTCTTCGGTGCGTGCTGCATGAAGTGCCAGAGCGTCCCGCCGACGTGCGCGCCAATCTCAAGAACGCGACGCGGCTTCAGCTTGTCGTAGATGTCGAGCAGCCACTCAAACTCTTCTTTCAGTTGCACACAATGTACCGGTGTGCTTGCTTCGTCCATCCAGGTCATGATCGCCACCCGTTTAATCGTCGGTGCTCATACAACAGCCGATCCTGCTCCGCCTTCTCGCGTCCCTCTGCGTATACACTATCGTCTGTTCCTCCAAAATAAACGTGATCGTGAAAAAGTGTGGCAAATGGCGCTTTGGCGTACAACCCATCGGCAATGGCGCGCTGGCAGAGCTCGGTGTCACCGTAGTTGTGGTCATACCAGACCGGCCAGCCGCCGTAATCGTCCAGTAATGTCCGGCTGATCAAAAAGTGACAGCTATGCTCTGTCTCATGATGCCCGTCGTTGAAGCCAAGCAGCCCCGGCCCATCACCGAACGTCGCCTGATACGCTGCGACCGCGCGCTGTAACCAGTGCTGGCCAGGCAACAGGTCATTAGCGAGATTGACCAGGAACGGCGCGTCGATCTTTGCGGTGATGCGTTCCAATGTGCGCCAGTAGCCAATCCGTTCAGGCCAGGTGTAGAGTTGTGCCGGCGTCTGGAGCAAATCGGCATAAACCGAATTATCGCCGTCGCATGCACAGATCAACTGCCAATCACTATAGCCCGCCGTCGCGAGCAGCCGCTTGACGTTGCGCACCGTCTGATCGGCGCGGCCCCGACATGGCATGATCGCGGCGACGTTCATTCCTGCACCTGTTGCCATGCCCACACGCCATGCTCATCAGGCTGCCATACCTCTCCGCGCGCCGCGTGTTCTGCACACTGTCGCTCAGCCATCGCCGCATAATGCGCGCGTCGCTCATCACCCCAGGCCATGAACAATGTATCGGCTTCAACACTGTTGATCGGAATCGTCGCGCCAGGAAAGAAGAGCGGCTGCGTTTCACCCGGTCGCAATGTGTAGCTCATGCCACGCTCCTGCGTGGCCGGAGCGACTGAACCGGCTCGCTCGGCTTGACTACAACCGGCAGCGGCGGGGGCGGCGCGACGGCCGGGTCAGCCTCCGGTACGACGATAATCGGAATGCGATCTGCCAGCCACGCGGCCTGCTCCACCGTCACATTCGCGTAGCGGTGCATCGGGTTTGCGCCGAGCCTGATCGGGTCGCCGTGCCCGAAGTCGAACGGCGTACTATTGCGATCCTCGCCCACATACTTGACACGCACCATGTTATTGCCGACGGATACCGCCGGTGGTGTGGGCGCGTCGCGGGTAGCCAATCCCGCGACTTGCGCCAGTGTGGCATCCCCTCCACAGCAGCTCGCCATTTCGATCACCCCCTGTTCATTGCGGTACAGTTTCCAGACCGGCTCCATGGTCGATCGGTCTTTGTTGAAGACCGTCATTCGATCGCCCTCAAACACCCGATACACGAAGATCGGCTGATCGGTGCGGTATCCGCAGATGCCGGCGATGGCGAGCCGCAGATGGAACGCCCAATCTTCCCAGGCGTCCACCCGCTCATCCATGCCGCCCAGCCGCTTGACCTGAAAGGTTGGTATCAGCGTCGTGATGACATGGATGTTGTAGTTGGCCATGTCCTTCTGGACGTAATCCGGCGCACCTCGCAGCATATAGCTGCCATCCCGCTCAACGGTGAACGCATTACCGTAGATGTATCCGTAGCGCCCGGTTGCATAGGCGCGCAGCAGGTGCTCAAGACCGCGCGGCTGATAGTAATCGTCGGCGTCAAGGAAGCTGATAAACTGTCCCGTCGCCTTCTCAATGCCCCGATTGCGTGTGTGCGCCGGCCCGCGCCGTTCGCCGTCCGATGGGATGACGGTCACGCTGGGCATCGGGTCGATCACGGCGCCGCCGTCCGCAGCGACAATGACCTCCACTTTGTCACGCCCGATGGATTGCAAGAGCGCGCTTGCAGCTGCCACGCGGCAGTGTTGCACGTGGCGCGCGCCGACCGGGATGATGACGCTCACGATGGGCTGTGTCATTGCTTGCCCCGCTTGAATGTCATCACGAAATTATCCTCTGAACGATCGCTATCAATGCACGGCCATCCGATAAGTTCAGCAATGTCCTCAACTGCGCCGATGGCATCGTTCATTGATTCGGTAGGGCTGATCGCCGCCGTAATGTCGCCATATGGCTTGGTTACACCTGTCACGAGTATACCCGTCTCCTGATCGCGCCAGTCGACGCCATCCCACACCAGTGTAATGATTTTCGTCATCGGCAGGCCCATCACCGCACCTGCTTTCCGCGCGCCACCGGCGGCACGGGATAGCCCTCAGAGAGCCGACGTTGCGTCTCGTAGCGGTGCGCCTCGACGCGCGCGATCAGGTCCAGCTCCTCCTGCTGGATGCGATCGCGGTTCTCAGTGGCGGTACCCTGGATCGTTCGTGTTGTCAGTTCATCCCCCATAAGCCAGATCAACTCTGCGCTGTTAGAAGCGCCATCTTCGATCAGCCGAATGTCATCACTACGAATGATGACCATTCCGTCCCTGGTTGTAAACGTACACAGCATGCTCGGTCTCCTTCCAAGCCTCCGAGTTGAGCGCGCGACAGACAGCGGAGTCTCTGTCGGTTCGGGAGCGACCCTAGCCGCGCGCTGTATCCAACTGCCTGTCTGCGATTGCGTGTCCGTCTCGCGCGATCACGGCAGGCGCGGTCAATAACTAGCCGCCCGTGCTGTTCGGGTAGAAGTACGGCAACGGGGTATTTACACCGCCGCCGTCCGCAAAGTAGACCTCGTCTGGGAACGCATCCCGCTCGTGGATCGAGATAGTGTACCTAAGGTTGGTAAACTTCGCCGCCAAAAACGGCGTTAGCAAGATCAGTCGCGGGCGCTCGACGATCTCCACCTGGACGCAGGTGTGCGTCGGGCTGAGCCGCGACTGCAGAAACCGACCGTTCATCAGCGATTGGAAGTAGCCCGCCGGCGCCATCTGCGCCGCTGCTGCAGTCGCCTGGGCGTCAAACGGGAAATACTCCCAGAAGGTCGTCGGCTGGCCGTTCGCGGTGAGCGGGACGAAGTAGACATTCGACTGATAGGTGCCGACTACGCCGCCGGCCGCCACCGTCTCTGCGATCATATCGTCAATGACCACCTCGTACCGCTTGCCTTCGATCAGCAGATAGCGACCCTGCCGCATCTCGTCGCGCATCTGGGTGGCTTCTTCCAGTGACTGGGTACGGATGACGGTGTTGACCGCACAGCCGGCCGTCGCGTACACGCATGGCCAAATGTTCGTCAGCGTCCAGAACGCGCCGTAGCGCATTGTCAGCGCCCACTTGACATCGAAGCCGGTTTGCTCAGCGAGCCGCTCCAGGTTCGTGACCGCATTGGCGATAACGCTGTAGACGGTTCCGCCAGCGCTGTTCGCGCTCGTGCCGTTGAAGTCGATCACAATGCTGTCGGCGGCCGGGCAGAGTACACCGCTGATGGCGTCGCGCTTCCCTGCCGCGATCAGAAGGTCAAGCCCACGATACTGCATCCATCCCAAGCTGCCCGCGGTCGTCTGCGGATTGCCGGTGTAGATAAAGCGCGCGTAGTCGCGGAAGTAGCCGTTATACAGCTCGCCCAGCTTCTTCTCGTACTCGGTCTGAAGGACTTGGCCCCAGTTGATCGGCCCCGCCGTCACTTCGCTGCCCATGTTCGGCTGGCCAAACAGCACGTTATCGGTGAACTCGCCGCGATTGACGATCTGCCCGGCATACTTGATATTGAGCACCTGGCTCTCGCGGCCCTGCTGCCCGAACGGCGTCTGTTGTTTGCAGACCTTGAACTGACCGACCAATGGCCACTCGGCGCAGGCAGTGGACGGCTCGGTGCCCGTCGAGGCCAGCTGACCTGTCAGGATCGCGAAGATTTCGTTCGTGTCGATCGACGGTCGTACCGGCAGCCGGCCCGACAGACCGCGCGGCATGATCATCGCGTTCGGGATCTGCTTGTTCAGCCCTGGCGTCGCGAGGAGCCCGCCTGGGCCGTGCAACTGTGCGCCGGCTGTGGTGCCGGCATCCTTCGTGGCGATCCCCCCAGCCATCGCATTCAGCAGCGCGATAGCGTCAGGAGACAGCGATGGTTGAGTGGCGCCATAGGTCATGAATTTTCTCCATTCTGATACAGTTCAGGGAACGTCTGCATGCCCAGCCAGGCGAACGGACGCGCCGGGTCACTCAGCGCCGCTTGATTGGCAGGGTCTTCTGGCTTCTGCGGCGTAGCTGGTCCAGCGCTTTTGAGCGCGGCAGTTACCTCGTCAGGAAGGATCGTGGACGGCTGATCGCCCTCGATCTGAGCAATTTTGGCGACCAAATCGGCGTACTGGGTCTTGAGCGTGATCAGTTCAGCGGCGCGCGCGTCGTCCTTCTGTGCTACGCCGCCGTACATGCCCTTCAGCTCGCCGTGCATGTCACCGATATTCTTGACCATATCCTGCATCTTGAGCACCGGCGCCAAGAGTGCAGAAAGCTTGGCGGCGAATTCGTCCCAGGTCATGTCACCGATGTACTCGCCGGTCATCTCGTCCTCAGCCGGCTCCTCGACAGCGACATCCTCGACATCCTCGACGGCGGCCATGTCCATCGGTGGCGGCGCGGCCTTGACGGTGTACACGACGCCGTTGATCGTGATCTCATTCGCGGCATCCATAAACTCGCCGGTCGCTGAGCCGCTCTCAGCATGCAGTCCCGCCACACGCGGCGCGGCATCGCTCTTGAACGCGATGCCCTGGGCCGTCGCGTCCTTCTCAGTCTGCACGAGCTGTGCGCCGAGCGCTGTGGCCTGCTCCGCGCTCAGACCGAGGTCGGTAATGGCGGTCTTAAACCGCTTTTCCATTTCGCCAATATCCATGCGTTGCTCCTTGACCGCAAGGCCAGTAAATAGATTGGACGCCCGACCATACGCGGTCGGGACGATCGAGCGCTCGAAAGTGCGGATCGCGTGAAACACGCCGCTGTCATCCGGCTGATCGAGCGGGTGAAAGAAGCCCGGCGACAGTTCATAGCGATCGGTTTGCTGCGCAACCTTCAGTGCAATCGCCGGATCGCGGAACGTGCCGCTCTCCACACGCGTGCGACCGATCAGCACACTATAGTCGCAGTCGCCAATGTCTAAGCCTGGCCCCCACGGCGTCGCTACGTCAAGCGGATCGGGCTGTCCGACGTGCCAGTAGCGCAGCGGACCAAACGCCTTCTGCGCGGTCATGCGCTGGCTGTCCTGGTCAAGCGCGTCGCTGCTGATGATCTCCTGATCGCGATCACGGTAGGCGGTCGTGGTGCGCGCAAGCCATCGCAGTGCGCCGGTGTGATCTTTGAAAACGACGAAGGACTTTTCAGCCGGCGTATCCATCTTCTCGCTGGCGTAGAGCTTCTTCAGTTTTGCGATGGCATCGGTCTTGCCCGGCCCCTCGTATTTGTTCCCACGATAACCGCCATGGAGCGCAGCCCATGCGCCGCCCATAAGACCGTGATCGGGCTTGCCGCCACGCTTGACTTGAAGATGCCAGGTGGTAGACTTCTCAGGATCTTCGACAACGAGGTAGTCGCCAGGAGTACCGGCGGCCTTCATCGTCGCGCGCTGTCCTGCTGCGGTCAGCACCGGCTCACCATCCTTGTTCAGCTTCACCAATCCATTGCGGATCAAGCTGCCGATCTGCTCGTCAGTCACGTCATCACCTTCCGATAACGCCGCCGCCGCGTCTCGGAGCGCGGGCGCAATCTGCGGCTTCGGTGCCTTCTCTGGCGCGGCAGGCTTCGGCGCACTGCCGCCGACCGATGGACCCGTTGCGCCGCTGGCGCTGCTCTGGCGACGTTTGGCGGGCTGTGTGGCACGCGGAGCCACCTGGGTCGCTTCCGGCACTCCTGAGCCTGCTGGGCGCTTCCCACCGCCCGCGCTGGGTTTCTTCTTACCAGCCTGCTGCGCACGTTCAGCACGCTGGCGTTGCGCCTGTTCGCGCCGTGCCTGGACTGCCTGACGACGTGTTGTGGCCTCTGTGCGGCGCGCCGTTGCAGTCTCCTGCCGGCCTCGCCTGGCACTCGCTGTGTCGCCCGCTCGTGCGATGGTATCGACCGCCCGCTGATAGTCGCCTGCAGACATGGCGTTCATCGCAGCCCGCCCGGTGGCACTCATACGGTAGCTGCCGTCCGCTCCAAGCTCCGCTAGTCCCATCTTGACCAGACCGTCACCGCGCGCTTTGTCGGGCTGTGCGCCGCCAGCAAGCCCGCGCATCGCCGCGACGCCGGAGGGGCTGAGGCCGGTGTCACTGTCCTGCATGCGCTTTGCGACCGCATCGGCGTTCTGCTGACGTTCGGCATCCCTGGCAGCCGCGCGCTGTTCGGGTGTCTGCTTCGCCTTCGGAGGCTTCTTGGCAGCGCGGCCCTTCTTTGGTTTCGCTGATGCTCCGGCATCGCACGGCCCATAGCGCCCATGCACGTTGCACAGATTGCCACGAATGCGGCGCACGCCCGGTTCAAGCAGTTCACCCGGCTGCCCAGTCGCGGCCTTGAGCGTCAGGCCGCAAGAGCACTTGAGTCGCTGTCCCCAGCGCTTCCCCTTGCGATTGCGTGGGGCGCCTAGTCCTGGCGTGGAGAGCATCCCGCCTGGGCCATGCAGCGGTGCTCCTGCGACTGTGCCAGCGTCCTTGTGCGATTGCGCATTCGAGATACGCGCGGCGCGCTGCTTGCTCATGCCCTGCCGCCGCAACGCCTCGTACACCGCTGGATTTTTGATCGAGCGGTATTTGTCACCTGGCTTAGTTGTTGCATGTGGAAGCATGAGCGTAACAAAAAACGGCGACCGACCCTCAGAAGGATCGACCGCCGCTCACTTTCCAGCGTTCAGCGAGGTATTCAATTATAGAGGCGTGCTATCCGTTACACTAACGCGGGACTAGCGCGTGCCGTGTCGAACGGCTCTTCCCCATGGGGCGTGTTCATCCGTAGTCACTTCAGCTTTCGCCGGCAGGATTCGAACCTGCACCTCCGCCTATCGTAAGTATACCATTTCTGTCAAGCCGCCGATCCTTGCGCGTCGTAACGGGACACGGCTTACCCAGAAGCCGCGCGAGCAGCACCAGGCTACTCAGCAGTTGATTGTACTGCTGCTCTAACAACGCGCGGATGACGGGATCGGTGATCATATTTCAGAGTCCACAGCCCTTTGCATAATGACGCCAAATTCCTTGTCCCATTTATCCTTGATCGCTACGTCGAATTTGCGCGCCTTCGTGCCAGGGTGATTGACCCCGCGACTGAATACCACCGCCGTCCCCTTGCTCCCCGGCCCGCTCATAATCTTATTCGGCAACGTCTTTGGGCGAAACGGCGTATTGAAGCGCAGCATCTTCCCCTTCGGCAGAATGCGATGCGGTCGCGTCCCGTCGTTGACGTAGCCGTATATCTCGTCATCCGTCGCCACAATCCGTCGATACGCGCTGGGCTGCTGGATTGGGAAGTCGACCTTGTGATCCCAGGTCTGCGTGGTGACCTTGAAGTCGATCTGAATATCCTTGGCGACACCGTTCAGCGCATTCGTCAACGCGCGGGTCAGCTTCACCGGGTCAGCGACCAGCTTCTTTGGAAGGATGAGTTTCATCAACTTCTTTCATAGAGAAAAACGGAACGCGCCGATTTTCAGTCTCTCCAGGCGGCACACCCCATAACGATACATCGAATTGACCAGGAAAGAAAAGTTGCGGCGATGTGCACGTATGTAAGCCTGTCCATCCGCGTTCTTCAGCTATCCGCCAATCGTCTGTGATTGTCATATCTGCAGCACTCCATCTCGGATCCGCACCGGCGACCAATCCCGCTCGCGTTGAATACAGATCCCGCAACTATCGTCCTTCGACCTCCTCCAGTAGGCATCGGCGTTGCCGTCACCATCAAGCTCGTTGACTTCCCAGGAGCAGCCACAGTTCGAGTAACAGCCCGTTCCTTGCGCGGGCATGGCCGGCAGTGGGAGCATCTTGGTCGCGCCGCGCCAGTAGGGAGTTTTTATACTTTTGGCGTAGAGCTCGGCCCGACTGTTCCATCCCGCCTGCCACTGCGCCCCGTCCTGAATCTCGACGCCGAACTTGGATAAGAACTTCAGTTGCGTCGCCAGATCTTGCGTCACCGCGACGGTCATCGGCTTCGTCAGGCTATCCACGCTCGCGCCGGCCATGATCGACGCCGCGTGATAGCGCGCGAGCTGACGGCTGATCTCCTGCTGCCACTCCGCAACGCCTTGCGGGTAGGACGCTTCGAGCGCGTCTGTCGCCGCCCGCACCAAACGGGTGAGGCGTTCGAGCAGCCATTGGAGGGAATTAGGCATTGTGTTCCATCTGTTACCTACAAACGAGTAGCCCGCGATCAATGATGGGCTGCACGTTCATGAGAAGCCCTGCGATATTCGGATCAGGCTTCGTAATGTCGCGGATGTCTTTCCACTTGTGTTGCCCCCGCGCTGTCCCATTCACCGCAAACAGCCCATGATTGGTTCTAAGCAGGATTGATGCACCTGAACAGATGATCGTGCCATCCTCGACAATCAGCGGCCAGTCGTCGCCCATCTCTGCGTGCGATACGTAGCTCAGTTGTTGCGTCGTCGGCTTGGGCATTGCGGTTGCCTTCGGTGCGCGCGTCGGTCGGGTCGTCACGGTGCGCGGCGCGCCGCACGCGATCACGAGCAGGATAAGCGCGAGTGCGAACAGTCGATACATGGCAGCCTCCTCTGATCCAATAGAATACGCTTCTATTCTACTGGATGTGTCTACCATGCTTCTGCGCCTCCCTGCCGAGCCGCTTGGCCCAGGCCATCTCTGCCTCCAGCAGCGCGGCGGCCTCGGCATCGTCTTTGGACTTCAGCGCCGGTGCGCCAGCACTCGGCGCAGCGGTCGGCGCGCCCTGGATCAGCGCCAGCGCGGCCGGGCTGATCGCGCCTGTCCCTTGCACCTTCTCATCGTCCGTGATCGACCCGCCCGAGGTCGCGTCGCTGCCGACCAACTCCTCGGGCAAGTCCTCGCTATCGACCGCCATCTGCCGCGCCATCGCCGGGCTGATCTCACCATCGCCAATCTGCACCGCCCGCGTATCGGCGCGGAGCTTCTGGACCTCGGCGCGCAGCTTCTGATCGCGCAGGTCGTTCTCGTCCGTAAACGTCAGTTCCGTCGTCTTCGGCAGCACGCGGTCGCTCACCGTCTGCTCCCACCACTTGAGAAACGCCGGTAGCGCCCCTTGTCCGCTGGCCTGGTCATCCAGCACCACGGTCTGTGTGCCGGTTCCTAACCCTTGACCAGAGAGCGGCTGGATGGACTGGACGGGCACGCCGATGGCATTGGCGTAGATCAGGTAGCCGTTGTCACGCTCGTCCTTCGGCACAAAGCTCGTCAGAAGCTCTTTCAAGCGAATTTCAATCGACGTGATCGGTGTGTCGCTGGGGATGGCCCCCAGGATCGTGCCGAGATAGTACACCAGACCGCGCGCCTGGGCATCGGCCTTGCCGCTGTTCAGGATCGCCTGCAGCGTCGGGTCGTTGATGCCTTGCAAAAACACGAGCTTGTTCGCGCCGCCGCCGGTCAAGTTCTCGTACACCAACTGCTCCATCGCTGAGAGCTTCGCGATCGTGTGGTAGGCGCGGCTAGCGGCGCATTCGCCGACCCCGAAGTGTTCGGCGCGCGGCGATGGCTGATCGGCGTACATCAGCACCTGATCCCAGCGGTAGATTTGCTGCCATCCTTGAAGACTGTAGTAGCGCAGCGGGTAGGCCAGATTACCAGTGCGAATGCAGCGTAGGCTGTCGAGGTGGTACAACCCGGTAATCTTCGCGCCGGGATTGGAGATGGTCACGGACGCGTCAGCATAGCCGGCAGGGTTTGCGCCCTGAATGGAACGCTCCGCTTTGACACGGATCTTCTGCACCTCGTCACCGTCGCGCCGCACAGCGATGAATACGCCGTTATCGGTGGTCAGCAGGTCGCGCATGATCTTCTGAGCGAACGTGACCCAGCCCTGCCCGCCATCAGCGCGCTTCAGCAGCTCTTGGCTGGCGCTCACCTTGCGCTGGCTATCGGTGCTATCCTTGATCGTGAAGCCGTGCGCGGCGAACTTGGTCGTGGCGATGGCGACCGCCGACCCCCACATGTCCTCTTTCTTCGGCGTATTCGACAGCACCCAGTCGCGACGCGGCGACCAGTAGGGCGGCAGGTCGGTGTATGTCGGTGGACTGGCCATCCACGGGATCGCGACGCCGAAGATTGCCCCCTGCGATGGATAGTCCAGCGTGTCGCCGCGTACTGCAGATGGCGGGAGGTCAATCATGGCGTATCCTCGATGTCAGGCTCAAACCGAC
>ERZ1292642.1555-Hain-H14-01um-R1-1555-length-10721-cov-6_pt1 | contig 10721 bp, 18 predicted proteins | sample MGYA00564403_ERZ1292642 | MGnify/ENA primary metagenome ERZ1292642 (study PRJEB36523, sample SAMEA6512643) | groundwater metagenome | collected 2019-01-09 | study: AquaDiva: Metagenomics assemblies of 32 groundwater samples | reverse complement strand
ATGGTAGAGGCCGGCGTGGACCTCCTGCCGGACAAGACCATCGGGTCCGGTCGCTTGAACGCGTTCAAGGCTGTAAGCGGCGCTCCCCCACCGCCACTGACTGGAATCCTCAGTGGCTTCGTGCGGGATGCGTCCAGCGCCCTGCCCATCGGCGGGGCCGTGGTGAGTGTCCCCGGAAAGAGCACGGCTACGGACGCCACCGGCGCCTACACCATGACCCTGCCCGCCGGCACCTATACTGTGACCGCGGTTGCACCTGGCTACGATCCCGCCTCGGCCATAGTGAGCATCACAGCCGGTGGAACCACCCCCCAGGACTTCGCCCTGAACGCGGCCCCGCCGCCGCCACCGACAGCCATGTGGATCGAGGCTATCGCGGCCCGGGTGCTGGGCCGCAAGCACTTGATTCTTAGCATCCAGGTGGTCTCGGACACTGGACCAATCAGCAATGCCCTGGGCAGCCTGGACCTGACCGGGCCGGAGAACTGGCAGGCGAATTTTGCAACTGGCGCAGATGGGATCGCCAAGCTCCGGTTCCAGTTCCTGACTCGTGGCCTCTACCGGGCGACGATCACCAGCCTGACGGCGGGCGGATACCTGTGGGACAGCTCTAGGGGCGTGAATTTCCTTGACGTGACGGTGTAAAGGCAAGGAGGAGCTAAAATGGCGGACACCAAAAAGCTGATCCAAAGAATCACTCCGTCTGCGCCAACATTTGGCACCAGAATCAAAGAAGCAATTGTGACTATCAAGAAGGCAGGGAACGGAAAGAAGGACAAGGTGCATGGACCAGAAGCCCCTCGCTAAGCTGGCTATGGCCATGGTGATCAGCCTGGGCCTACTGGGAGCCGGTCTGTACGTGCTGCTAACGGTGGACTGGGGAGCGAACCCCCAAATGGTAGCCGCCGCGACGGGCTGGCTCGGGTTGGTCTGCGGGTATTGGCTGAAGTAGGAGTAGAATGATGCAAGAGAACATGGAAGCACCAAAAAGGAAAAAGAACGGGGCCGGACTGCTGGTTTTGTTGGGAGTGGGCCTTGCTGCGCTCTTGTTGGGAACCAAGAAGGCCGGGCCTGGGCCTGGCCCCGGTCCCAGTCCTCTGTACACCGCTTTCCTGTCCACCATCAACCTGGTCACTACGCTAGAGCAGCTGGAAGCAGTTAAAGCAGGGATCGAGGATGCCTACACTAAAGGGTTGCTCACGCTGGCGGAATACCAGGCCCTGCTTGACGCTTACCTGGCAAAGAAAGCAGCTCTGCCTGGCCCTGGTCCCAATCCTACCTTCGACTCTCTTCTAGCCGCCATTAACGCAGTTACCACGCTAGAGCAGCTAGAAGCAGTTAAGGCTGGGATCGAGGATGCCTATACTAAAGGGTTGCTCACGCTAACGGAATACCAGACCTTGGTGACTGCGTATCTGGCGAAGAAGGCAGCTTTAACCGGCGGGAACGGGACCACGCCCCCGCCCCCGCCTACAGGCCCCTTGCTTAACGCCGGCGCATTGGTGGTGACTTAATGCTAGACTTCCTCACTCGCAATCCGCAGCTCCGCGCGGGGCGCTTCGGCCAGCTTAGTGTGACCAAGCAGCTGGGTTCCAACATCGACTTTATCTGGCCCTGCATTAACAGTGGCGATGGAGACGGGACCGCCTTTATTCATGTTACCGAGCCCGCAACCGGCGCTATCTGGCTGGGACAAGCGTTCACAATCCCAGCCAAGGCAACCGTACCGCTAACCCTGCGCCAGAACAACCTCAACTTGCCCATCGGGGTGCATAGTCTAATAGCGGAGATGCGGGAAGGCATTTTTAGCAACAGGATCATAGCCTCTGAGTCCGTCACCCTCATATCTGTGACCGCATCCCCGGTGCTAAACGCAGTGGGATTGCCCGTCGTAAACGGCATACCGGGGGAGCTGTTGCCAGCAGGCCCCCTACTTGTGCAAGGGGGCGACTCGATCCTGTTTGCCTGGCCATGCGAGAATAGCGGCGGAGTCGCTGGGCAGGCCAAGCTGCAAACCAATCAATTCCAAGGTAACCTGGGGAGTTTGACAACCATTCCTGCTTATTCATCACAAACATTGATTATTGCTCAGAGCACTATCTTCTTTATGGTGGGAATTATTTACACTGTAAATTTGAGTATGATAGACGCGAATGGCGTGACTTTGGCCACATTTGCGCTCAGCGTAGGTGTGCTTTGACGGGGCAGGAAGGGGCAGGCGCGGGCGGGGCGGCGGCCCTGGGGCTCAGCGTTAGCTTAGTTCTGAGAGTTTAAGCGGTTTAGGTGAGCTCGGCGCTGATCGGTGAACCAGAAGGGCAGGCGCCGGAGCTTTAGCGTCTCTTCGTATAGGTCTACCAAACGTTGTGCGGACCTAACCATCCCGTCCCGGTTTACCGTCTTGCCCGTCCAGCCTTCCTTATACGGTATACCACCCCACATCTCGGCGCATTGTTTACCAAAAGTGAATAACGGCTCTTCTTCATTGTCCAACACGCCCTTGACCGCCTGCGTCTGCATGTCTGTCCCCGCCCGCAACTCAGACACCCGCCACTGCCCAAAAAGGCGCCCCGTACCATCATCCCCGCCTGTTTCCTTGATAAGCATGGCCATCGTCGCCACTCCTAGCCGTCCGGTACGTTCTAGGTTAAGCTGCGGGAAACAGGATGGGCGCCCGTCAAACTCCAAGGGTCCACGATAGATTCTTACCATATAGGGGCGTACTTCCCCGAAGAGAATCGTATGCCCGTGATAGGGTAGAATCTCTCGGGGCTCAAAGTACGCGCCCGCTTTGGTGATGTAGTTACGAATCATGTAAAGCTGGCCCAGGCGGTAGCTAAGCAAAAGGCTCTCCTCTACTCTTTCCCTTCCACGGCGCCTCTAGACTCACTGGCCTGGCGTAGCCTTGCTTGTCGGCCGCTTGACTATTCGGACCTCCCTTGCGATAGTGCTGGTTCGTGTCTATGCCGCTATCCCCATGAACAGTTTTCTCATATGGAGGGCTCGTTAGGACCGCCGCTACGCCGTGCCCCGTGCCACCGTCAGACTTCTTGAACGCTAGCACAGTTTCAAACCTGAGCCGGTTGTCCAGTTTCCCGTTGCTTACCCGATAGGTACGGATAACCTCGGTAATGTCTTCCTCGGTCAAGCCCATCTGGAGCCCCATCTTCACGGCCTTTTTCTCGCTGCTTTGTAGAACACGCCAGAAGCTAAGGCTCCAGAGCTCCCGTCGCCATTCGTCGTGCTTTAGCCAGCCCGCCGCTAGCAGCAGGTCCTCGGTCTGGCCGGGTAGGTCAATGTACTTGCTGTCGCGGGTGAAGCCCTTGAGCACCAGGGCCAGGATGCCTCCGGGGCGTAGCACCCGCCAGCACTCGGCGTAGACTTGCGCCATTGCCGACCAGTAGGCCCCAGAACGCAGGTTGCCGATGTTGGAACGGTCATGCTTGTCTGGCGTGTAGCTGGCTTGTAGGGATGAGCAAACTCGCTGCACTCCTCCCCATGTATCAAAGGCACCACCATGATGTCCCCCGCCTTCATAGGGCGAGCTGGTCAAGATGGCGTCCACCGGGCGGGTGTAGCGATAGCGGGGGAATATCCCGTCCGTCCGGGCGATGTCATGTTGTTGTCTCGGCAGCTCACTGTTTTCATACGGCGGGCTGGTCAGGATGGCGTCCACGGGGCGGGTGTAGCCTCTCTCAAATAAGCCATCACGTTTTATTTTGCCTCGGTCAGTTCGTTCACCCTTTGGGAAACGGATACCTGGATCGCGGGCTTGGGCTCCTGCCGAAACAGATATTCCTTCATAAGGCGGACTAGTTAGCACCACGTCCACGGAGCGGGTGTAGGCGAATGGTTTACCGCCGACCCCGTGAGGTTCCTGCTTCTTGCGACCGTCCGCTTGTTTGGCCCAGTCAATCCCATCCTTCTGAGCATCAACACTCCCCTCGTATGGCGGGCTGGTCAAGATGCAGTCCGCGCTCGGCCCCGGCAAGTCCCTGGCGTCCCCCTGGATTATGACCACGCTGCCCATCGTGAAGCCCAACATGGGATTCCGCCGCATCCTCTCCCACGACCGCCGCATGGGTTCAACGAAATGGGACTCCAGCTCCACGCACACCACGTCCCTGCCCATCAGGGCGGCCAGCATGGTGACCCCTGTTCCCGCCATCGGGTCCAGCACCAAGTCGCCCGGGTTGCAGTACCGTTCGATCATTAGTTGCCACATCCCTGTCTGCCCTTTAGCTGGGTGAGCAAAGCTCTCAGGATCGAACAGGCGCCGCCGGGTAGCAGTGTCATTTTTGAATCTGATTGTTTCCATGTTCACTCCTCGGTCCCCCACTCCCAGTGTTCAGGCTAAAAAGGACATCGTTGTTTACTCACCCACGCGCCCTTCTGTTCAGATTCAAAACAACGGTAAATTGTTGACCCCCCTTGTTTAGTGGACGCTCAAGCTCTTTGAAAACGTCGGCTGCCCTGGCCCGCTCCCGAGCTTTGAAAAAGTCCCAGTGTCTGGCCCGCTCAGAGTCAGTGAAAAAAGTCACAGGACTTGGCCCGCTCTTATTCTATGAAACCGTCTGTTAGCATGGCCCGCTCATTGGGCTTGAAAAAGTCCTCTATCCTGGCCCGCTCTTATTCCATGAAAACGTCGCATCCTGTGGCCCGCTCTATTCTTTTGAAAATGTCCCAGCAAATGGCCCGCTCCAATCGCCTGCAAACATCACAACATGTGGCCCGCTCCCTCGCCTTGAAAAAGTCAATTTCGATGGCCCGCTCCGGCTACATGAAAAAGTCACTTATTGTGGCCCGCTCAACTTCCATGAAAAAGTCGTACGGCATGGCCCGCTCTTAATCTATGAAAACGTCTCCTCTTGTGGCCCGCTCATATGTCCTGAAAAAGTCTGCCAAATTGGCCCGCTCCATTGCTATGAAAAAGTCTCAACTCATGGCCCGCTCCCTTGTCTTGAAAGCGTCTCTGGCTTTGGCCGCTCTGCCTACGTGAAAACGTCTGGGACATGGCCCGCTTCCGTCGCATGGGAAAAGTCACATAGCTTGGCCCGCTCATCCCCATTGAAAAAGTCACGCGCTGTGGCCCGCTCCTATGTGATGAAAAGATCTGAAGGTATGGCTCGCTCTGACTCCTTGAAAACGTCATGCGTCATGGCCCGCTCTCAATACTTGAAAAAGTCATCAAACATGGCTCGCTCTTCACTATTGAAAAAGTCACAGGCTTTGGCCCGCTCGAGTAGCTTGAAAAAGTCTGGCGGCTTAGCTCACTCTGGTGCCATGAAAATGTTCGGACAAATGGCCCGCTCTTGTCCTATGAAAAAGTCATATCCTATGGCCCGCTCGTGCATCTTGAAAACGTCTTAGCTCTTGTCCGCTTCAACCTCTTTAGGCATAGGCCATTTCGGTATCGCCATTTGGTGCTGATGCCCAAGATGATCGAATACATAAGGCCGAGGCGCCGGCACCTTGTAGTGGTCCTCATAGGCCACGGCATGATAGTGGCTCAAGAATACCTTGACCGCCCAGCGCGTTGCCCGCCGGTGAATATGCGCTGGCGGCAACCGCCCCTCCGAATACGCCTTAAACGCATCGGTATCACGCCCAATGTTGAACCGTTCTAGCTTGGACCCGGCCTGTTCACTGTACTGCCCGGCTTGGTTCCTGGCCTCTTCTTGGACCTTCCTCTCGGCGTAAAGATGCCCGTACACGTCTTTATCGTTGTTACTCACCTTGACGAAGCTCTCTCCTAGCTTGTACGACACCAGCGTATGCAACTCCTCGTTCCAGGGCCGCTTCGCCAGGGCCTTCTCAACCGAAGTCCAGGTCACCTCCCCGGCGGCGTCGGACGCCAGGCGCCGAAGGTTCTCGGGATTCCGGCTGCTCCGTTTCCCCAGCATGACCATGGCATCACTAGAAAGCCCCCGTCCTGGGAATACCAACCGGACCTCTTTCACCAGGCTCTTGGCCCCTTCGGTTCCCAGCCATGTCTGCGTCGGGTCCAGCCCGGCGAAGCGCCAGAGCTGGCTTACCGTCCGGCACTTGGTAATGTCGATGTGGGCCAGCAGCCCCGCGCTAATCACCGGACCGATGCCTACAATGCTATCGGCCCAGCGCCCCGGCACCTGCGTATTCGCGTAGAGCCCCAATACGTCTCTGATAATGTCCTCCACCATCTCCGCGTTCAGGGCCAACCACGCGACGGTGTTATGAGGCTCATTCCCGGGGAGAAGCGCCCTAACCTGATTATGGGCCCGCTTCCGATCCCCCTGCTGCATGTAGTAGTAATCAACCAGGAACCGTGCTTCGTGGGCCCCCATGGTCTTGGCAGCCTTCGCCAGATCGGCCCGCAGCTCAGCCCTACGCACAACAGAAGGCAGGCCAAGCCCTGATTCCTCGGCAGCCAGGCGCACAAGAACCTTGAAGGCTCGTTTCTTCGCCGCATCCGCTTTCCTTTTCTTCGCCGCATCGTCACTAGGTTTGTCGTTGTTTGCCGTTGTCATAAATCGCTCCTTCTGCTTGAAAATGTCTGGTGTCCTGGCTCGCTCCGGAGCTCTGCAAACGTCCCGCGACCTGGCCCGCTCGTAATGCTTGGAAAAGTCACCGACCTTGGCCCGCTCCCCGATGTTGAAAAGGTCTGCTGCGTTGGCCCGCTCATTCTCCTTGAAAAAGTCCGCCATTTTAGCCCGCTCCGGCCTAGTGAAAACGTCCTGGCTTTTGGCCCGCTCCCACCAATTGAAAACGTCAACCATGTTGGCCCGCTCCCTGATCTTGAAAATGTCAACCCATATGGCCCGCTCTGGTGCTATAAAAACGTCGTTAGTCATGGCCCGCTCACATACTTTGAAAGCGTCCCGCTTCTCGGCCCGCTCCGGCCCTATGAAAAGATCACATGACTTGGCTCGCTCTATCTCCGTGAAAACGTCATATGCCTTGGCCCGCTCTACGGCTTTGAAAAAGTCGCATCTAATGGCCCGCCCAGCCTCCTTGAAAAAGTCCGCCACGTTGGCCCGCTCTTATGCCATGAAAACGTCGCAATAAATGGCCCGATCGGGTATCTTGAAAAAGTCGTCAGGGCTGGACCGCTCGCGCTTTGTGAAAAAGTCCCCATGCTTGGCCCGCTCCCAAACCATGAAAAAAGTCCTAACGCTTGGCCGTGCTCCTATTCACGCCCTTCCCCACCTTGCCAAGTACCCCGCCCGGCGCCGCTGCTTCTTATCCCTGGACCCGGACGGGCGCCCAACGTGTTTCCCCTCAGCCTTGGCCCGCGCCATGCCCTCCTTAACTCGCTCCCGCAACAGGTCCCGCTCAAACTCCGCTACCGCTGCCAACACCCCCAAGAGGAGCTTCCCGGTGCTGGTAGTGGTATCAATGGGCTGAGTCACGGCGACAAAGCCTTTCCGGTGCGAATCAAGAAACGCCAGGGTGTCATAGGTCTCTTTTACCGACCGGAAGGCCCTGTCCAGCTTGAGGACCAGAACGGCCTCCCACCCGCCCTTCCGCACGTCTTCTAGGAGCAGACGCCACTCCGTCCGGTCCCTGAGATTCGCCGCCGATGCCTGGTCCACGTATTCCTGGGCGATCTCCCACCCGAGACGTTGACAATGCTCCCGCAGAGCGAACAACTGCGTCTCAGGGTTTTGGTCCTTGTCGCGGGTCGATACCCTGGCGTAAAGGGCTACTCGCATGATTTAAAATGCCGAGCCAGGGCTGCATCCGCTCGAGCAATCGCCGCGGCCTGCAACTGTTTCTCCGATAGCCAGTGAGCACGGCAGAGCGTGGCGTGAATTTTGACAAGATACTGCCCGGACGACTTCGCCGGAGCGCCGCACCAACACATGGGATCCCCGCTCCCGAACAGGGGCAGGACCTTAGCGATAGGCAGTTTCTTTTGCTCAGGCACAGACTACGCCAGCACCTTCTCGATTTCCGGCCAGTCCTCTGGCCAAAAACAGTAATACTCCACCCCGGGACATTGCTTCAGCAAGTCGGCAGCTTCGGCCTGCGCCGGCGTTAGCTTCCCCTGGGATCGCTTTAACTCAACCAGCAGGTAACGTGGCGGTCTAACGAGGCGTAGGTCCGGCTCGCCCTTCGGGGAATGAAAGCTACGCCAGGTTAGCCAGCAGGTCCAACCCAAAGCCTCTGCGACTCGCCTGAAAGTGACTTGAAATTCCTTCTCGGTTATAACGTCAGCCGGATTGACCAACTTGGGCTGCCTATTAACCCCCATCTAAATGGCTCCTATCAACCACCTACGGGCTTCTCGTCAATTTCCCCTGGGCCTGGGCCCAGCCCGGCGTAGTGCCAGAGATCGCCAATCGTCTTGAACTTGGTTAGGGCGATGGAGGGCCACGGAATACGATAGTCTGCCGGCGGAGAGGCCGAGAATAGAAGATCGTTGGTCTCGTCGGCGTCAAACTCCGGGCCCCCGGAGAGGGGATTTGAATTAAGAACAGCGTAGCTCTGCTGAATCGCTTTGGCGGATGCGGCAGAGCATCGGCAAAGCGCGTTGGCCCCGCACCGACGACAGGGGCTATCTAGCCAGGGTGTCCCGCACCCGGCGCAGTACCTTCTATACATCATGGCGACACCGCCACCCGGACCACTTCCCACCAGCCCTTGCGCTCAAGGAGTTTCTGCACCTTGAGCACCATGGGACCGTCCGGCCCATGATAGGAATATGAATCAGTCTCAGCCTCATAATGAGCCCCGAGCTCTCCTGCCAGGCGCCGCAGGATAAGCTCTGCCTCTCTACGACTCTGGGTCGGCGCCATTTGCGTCATACCTTCTCTCCTTCGACCTTGACAGTGGCGGTGTCAAGCTCCAAGTTAATTTTCGTCAGGTAATCCGTCCACCGTTTACGGTCATCCCAAGGTGACAAAGCGTAGGGCGGGTAATCATTCCTATCCGAGTAACCCTCGCGGGCAATCTTGATGACCTCAGAAAACTCAGCCATGATTTTTCATCACCTCCTGCCCTGGCCCTACCGGACCTGCGGGCTAGACTTGGCTATGGCGGTTGCGGCTGTCTCCTGGCACCACGCTATGACATTCTTGAGGTACGTTTCTTTGTCCCGACTATACACCCCCTCGGGAGCAGTCGATATTTTCACCAGCGCTGCCAGCAGGTCAGGATAGCAGGCGGCACGGCGGGCCTGCTCCGCTCTCGCAGCCCTGAGCCTCATCATTTCGTCATCGGTGGGTCCGTCAACCTTAGTTACCATGACATATCCTCTCCTCTGCCCTGGCCCTACCGGGCCTGCGGGCTGGCTGCCTTCAACAACGGCAATAGTAGGGCCTCAAGGCGATTGGTTTGCCATAATGTCTCGGCTTCCCAGGCGGCGTCCCAGGCGGCGGCTCTGGAGGCGGCCCAGGGGGCGGCCCTGGCGGCGTCCCAGGCGTCGGCTCTGGAGGCGGCCCAGGCGGCGGTCCTGGCGGCCTCCCAGGCGGGGGTCCTGGCGGTGGCCCCGGCGGCGTCCCAGGCGGCGGCCGTGGCGGCGTCCCCGACGGCGTCCCAGGCGGCGACCCTGGCGGCGTCTAGCTCTGTATAAGTCGCCTGACCATCAGCATACCGGCGGGCCACCAAAATAGCCTCCCTGGGACGCTGGTCTTGCGGGTATACTAGCTCAAAGAGAGGCAATGCCCGCTCGGCGCAGTCGCAGGCGAACAAACGCAACTCCCGTTCCACGTTGACTGCGGCTACCAGCCGTCGGCCTTGCCCAACCGCCTTATCGCTGTCGACCAGGACAACGCCGGTCAACTCCACCAAGCAGAGCACCGAGCCGGGCGCGTACTGCAACGCCTCGAAAGGCGTTGAGCTTGCGTGGTATCCCAACCGGCAGAGCACCGGGGGGTCAGTGATACTTCGGCTCTCGCCGACGACCCAGGGCGGTTCATTCCCAATACCCGACTTCATATCTGCCTTCAGGAAATGGTACATGGGCTTCCTCCTCTCGCCCTGGCCCTACCGGGGCTGGGAGCTTGGGCTGATTAACCACAGACTGTACAACGCCAACCGCGCCTGTCATGGTAGATAAAGCCAGGACATCCTCGGTGGAATGGGTTAGCCATAGTGTTACCCCCCCCTCTGCCCTGCCCCTATCGGGCCTGCGGGCTACCAGTTGCGGTGCGAATCTTATCGCCTCGGGAAGAAAGTCTTTTACTCAACCTTGGGTCCAAACGGTGCGTCTCTTTCATGTGGCGCTTGAACGCTATCCAGACTTCTCGCTCAAATTGCCCGTTTGAAAGGATTGACCTGTGCCGCGGCTCGACACCGAAAAATCCCTTTGTTGGCTTGCCATCGTCATGGCAGAGGCGGCAGTGCAGAGACATTAGCCGTGTCATCCCCGTCGCTCTCATCTGCAAGAGATATTTCATCTGCCTGTCTCCCTCTGCCCCGGCCCTACCGGGCCTGCGAGCTGCTCTTATCTCTGCCTACTCTCTAGGATACCGGTATTCTAACAGATTGTCCAGTGTTTCGTTGACAACCCACTGCCTTACCGTTAGTATTAAGACAATCCCGCATATAGGAGGGGACCTATGGCAAAGCATACACTAGGGCCGTGGACCTATCGTTTCCGATCACGGGGCACAACCATTGAACCACTGGATGGCGACACGGAGCTTGCGATTGTTGCTAACACCTATGGAGTTGGGGATGTGGATGGCAACGCCCGCTTCATCGTCCAGGCTTGCAATGTCCATGAGGAACTGCTGGCGGCG
>ERZ1292642.1553-Hain-H14-01um-R1-1553-length-10735-cov-3_pt1 | contig 10735 bp, 18 predicted proteins | sample MGYA00564403_ERZ1292642 | MGnify/ENA primary metagenome ERZ1292642 (study PRJEB36523, sample SAMEA6512643) | groundwater metagenome | collected 2019-01-09 | study: AquaDiva: Metagenomics assemblies of 32 groundwater samples | reverse complement strand
AAGGGCATCGGCGGAATAGCCACCGCCGCGGCTCCGAGCTAAGATGTATGGGGTTTCCATCACTAAAGCCGCTCCTATTCGGCTCATCCTAAGCTACCTGTTGGGCTGTTCCTCCGACTCCACCACGCGTCAGCACCTTGTGAGCATGGAGCGGATCAGTTCAGCCATGGCTCGGTGTTCCGCCCTCGCCGCCTCCCCCGCCGTCCACGCCGCCGTCCACGCCGCTTCCCCCGCCGCCTCCCCCGCCCTCGCCGCCGCTTTGTCACTCGGCCTAAAGGCCCATTGTTCTGCGGCTTCGATAGCAAGGCGCGGGCGATCTTCCCCTGCCGGTACAAACCGCAGAGCGCGCCGCGCGCAGGCGCACGCGGCCAGGACAACCTGCGGGCACGAAGGCCAGCCGTCCTTGTCGGCCATCATGCCGCAGAGCCAGAGCAACCAATCGGCGCGTTCGCAATCCTGCCACGCGGTCGCAAGGTCACGCTTGCCGACCCATTCTACAGCTTCAGGGCAGGCGTGGCTTTCGCTTGAGTAATGCCAGCAGCGAGGCAGTTTGTCATCTTCCCTCCGTTCGGGACGTAAGGTCATAAATCCTTCGGCGCGCCCGAGTCCCAGCCGCAGGACCGACAGCGGAAACACGCACGATTGGCGAGCATACCAATGAACATCATGAGGCCCGTGCCGCACATTGAACAGGACGGTGTCTGGTAGGCGTCGCCGTCGCCGACAGCCTCGCGCGAGATCAAGTTAGCCGCACAGTCCATACAAAGTTCGGCGCCGCGAACGCGCTGGACTAACGGAAGATTGCAGCGTTGACAGGTCATTTTAAGTTCTCACTCTCTCAAGCCACACGTTTCCTCGCAGGGTACCCGCAATGTACAGGCGACCGCCGGATTCTCGAATCCGTCCCGCTGACTTGAGACTGTGGACCGCATCAGTCACATCAAGGACGGTCGCGTCCGTGGTGACGGTCATAAAGCGGTAGAGTTCTCTGGTAGTCGGCGCCGGGCCGGCGTCAATGCGCTCGATGACGCGTTCGTAAAGTCGGCGGATAGTCACCGACGCCCCCTTGTCTCTCGGTTGTAGTGCCTTCCGTGTGTCCTCGGTCATTTTCCCCATTCCCCTTACTGGCCCGCGCTTCGCGCAGGGGAAACGCTGATCGGGCAGGCTGGGTTCCCCGGCAGGCAAATGTAACACGGGCCCGAAGTAAAGACCGCGAGGCTGCTGCTGTTGCTATCCACACGGCGAATCCATAAGTCGCCCTGTAGATCGCGCGTGATCTCGGTGTAAGAGAACGGAAGCGGAGCAGACACTGGCGAGTTCATTTTAGGACCTCGGCGACGCAGCCATCAACGACCCGGACACGTGCATACCAGCGATGCGGCTGTGGATAGTGCGGCCCCTCAATCGCCGTTTCGCCGTTGATCGGCGCGGGGAACGGTCCGGGCGAAAAAACGGCGACGCGAGTGTGAACGGCGATCGCTTCCTTGAGAGCTTTCTTAGTTTTGAAGTTCGGACTCACGTACATTTTTTTCCACCTCTCCCCTGAATTATGCGCGTGCGTCAGTCCGGAGTCAAGAACTTTATTCCCTTTAGAATCAAAGACTTACGGGGATTGATGGGGTATCGTCAAGACAGCCGAAAGAGGGGGCGAAAACTGGGTTCTGGGTATTGCTGACTGAGTATTGGGAATGGGGGGGGGGGGGCGCCCCCCCCCCGCCGGTGCGCCCCTATAAACACGATTCAGTCGTTCTATTGAATCGCGAACCAACACGAACGGCCGAATGGACTCTCGCGGCACTCGCGCTTGAAGCGCCCGCGCGCGTCCAGCCAATCGGCGAAAGAGGAATCGAGCGCGTAGTATCTGCCAGAGGCGCCGAGGATCTCGCCGCCTACGGGCACTGTCGGCTTGGGCGCTGGCGCCGGAAGCGGAGCGGGCTTAGTCGGATCGGGCGGGTCAGGATAGGGCTCTAGGATCAATGGATTGCCGAACTGAAATCGGTTCTTTAGTTCGGCGAGAGTCGTCGAGGGACTCTGTATTACAAGGGCAAAGTCGTGGACAGCGCACCGAGGATTGTCCTCGTAACCAGAGAAAAGGGCAAAACTAGCGTCGTCGAACTGAATCGCCGGTTGTCGTCCCAACCAGTCTTTGCAGAAGATCAAGTACGGCCAGTTCGGAGGATTGTCACCGTCCTGAACGGGAACTTTGGCGATCTGATAGAAGGTCAGGGCATAGCTTCCGGGCGTGCCATGACGCGTAAGCCAGGCAGTTACGTCGGCCAGCTTGGCTCGATTCTCGACGCTGTTGGCGTCTATGGGCTTCGGCCAGGTCCATTTGCCGATGGTTGTCTGATGCTGCGCCAGGATCGGCCCCACGAACAGCAACGAAAGCAGAACGAAAAACTTTGCGACGGTTTTCATGGTTTTTTCTTTCTCCTAGGTCGAGACCTCACGCCGACGGCCCTTGTGCGCACGATGCGTTACCTCAATCGGGCAACGCCTTTAGAAAGAGCCGCCGGCGTCAAGTCTCTATAAACGCAATTCAAAGGTCCAGTCTATCATAGGGACGCGCGCGCGGGGCGTTGGGTTTCCATTCCGGGCTAAAGGGCCAAGGGCGCCTATTAGGGGCCAAAGGCCGATTCGGGCGCCCCGTGGCCCGGCCGCCGCCCAGCGGCGCGCTGGTGGGGCTCCCAGGCCCTACGGCGGCTATTTCTGGCGCCCGCGTCGCCCCCGTATAGCGAAGCCCGCCCGTCAGGGGCGGGCGAGCGGCGTAGCCCTCTGTATTCTTCGTAGACCCCCCTTTAGGGGGTCTACGTATGTATCTGGATGTATAGTAACAGAAACATGAAACCCGGCTGATGGGGCGCGCGTCTGAGGGATTGAAAGGACTGGCTATGGATCTCGAACTCCAAATCGTCGATCTCGCCGAAAAGCCGGCGCGGAAGGTGGGCGGTCTACCGGTCCTGCGCTTCTCCTTGGCCCTGATGGTCGGCGGCAAAGAGGCTTTGAGGATGAATGGCTTCTTGGTCTTCAAGTCGGGCTACATGACGCCGCCGGGCATCACCCTCGCCGCGAACAGGCGCTACCGGATTGTGGAATTCAGCGAGGACCTGGAGGCGATTATCCTGGCGCAGCTCGCCGAGAACCCGAAGGTCAAGGATTTCTTGATGGTCGGGGCGAAAATTAAGAAAGCGGGGTCATGAGCACCCTCCCCGTCCGCTTCGGCACCGAGAGCGCCTTGCGCCAGGCGACCGAGTTGGTGCGTAAGGGAACGCCTGTAGGCGTCGCGCTCAAAGCTGTTGGCGTAGACGTAACCGAAGCGATGGAGGCCCAGCTCGCCGTGAGTCTCCAGCATCTCCTCGCTGATGGCGTCGCCGCGGACGTGGTGAAGGCCGAGCTCCTGCGCTTGGTGCTCCAGGACAATGACCCGCGGCTGAAGCTCGACGCCATCCGAGAAGCCAAGACCGTCTTTCCAGTCGGCGGCCAGCAGCCGGTTTTGGAGAGGATCACCGTCGAGCGCCTGGCTGAGATCGAGAAGAAGGCGGAGGAGTGATGTGTCTCTACAAAGTAACAAAGACTTCCGGCTTCAATCCGTCTCGGGTCTATCGTGGGTACAAGTGGCTCAACAGCGAACGTCGTTCATTCTTGCTGGGCAGTCCGGTCATGAGCCGTCGATGGTTGCGGGACCGGGACATACCCGGCGAAGGCGGTCTTAGCTCCTCGAATGGGAAGTATCCCCGCGGCTTTCATCTATACTCTCGGCTGCGGGAGGCGCGGAGTTCTGATTGGGGAATGGAGTCCAACCGTCAACTTTGGGCGGTTTTGGTGCGGAGGGTGGTGGCGCGAGGACTCGGAGATGGCAGCGCCCGGTTCGGCAAACGAAAGGCCCAAATCGTCGCCCAAGAGATTCGTTTGGTACGGAGAATCAAATGACGCTTGACGAACGTACCGAGTTCCGGCAAGACGCCGACGAGCCAGAGCCCGACGAGGGAGCTCCACAGTGCGACGCCTGTGGGAGCTTCGATGTCGATGTCGAGGAGATCGAGTACCAGACGGGCGTGACCTCGCCCGATGGCGGGCGGGAGGTCTGGTCGGGACTGTTTATGGCGTGTCGGTCGTGCGGCGAGCGGTGGGACGACTAAATGATTGAAACCCTTTTGGCCTGGACGTTCGTCTCAATGATTGTGACTGCATTCGTCGGACTCGTTGCACAAGGACGCGTATGACTCCCGAAATCGACTGGGCCAAGTACCTGCCTTTGATCGGCGACGATCTCCCGGACTTCGACCAGGAGGACGTGATGACTCGGTGCGCGTTGGCCGTGCATACGTTCCTGGAAAAGGACGTGGGTTTCGTGCGCGGGGTTGAGCGGCGGGTCGAGGTCGATCTTGGTCAAACGCTGCCGATCCAGGCCGTCTGGGACATCGAGATGGGCGACGCCGAAACCGCCCGCGGCATCGTGGACTGGAAAAGTTCCTTCGAGAGCATCGTCGAGGAGTGGCAGTGGCGAACCTCCTCGGCGCAATACGAAGTCCTTTACGGCCGGCTGCCGGAGTTCTTTGAGTACCGCGTGTTACCGCCCAAAGGGAAAGCGCGTGTCATTCGGGTCGACCCAGTGCCGGCGCGAGCCAGGCGCGAGACCTATGACTTCTTCCAGCCGATTGACGCCTATATCAGCGCGGCGGCCTCGGGTTCAGCGGGCGGCTTCTGGAGCCGTAACTTCCGCGCCTGTAAGGGCTGCCCCGGCTACATCGCCTGTCGCGGCGAAAAGCCGCCCGAGACCAAGTTCCACGGCGATCATCTCTCGAAAAGTAGCGCCGAGCAGTTTCTCTTCTGCCCCGAGTCTTTGCGCGCCGGGCACAAGCAGCAGAACCGTTACATGGTCCGCGGCCTCTCAATGCACCGAATTCTGGCCGAGATCTGGCGGGATCATGCGCTGGTGGGAGCGACGAAATGACCTGTCCGCACTGTCAACTGGTAGGCAAGGACACTAGCAAGTACCGCGGCCGCTTCAGGCGCCGGCACCTGGCGCAGAAGAAGTGCCTCGCCTACAAAGAGCGAGAGGCGAAAGGAACCCAGTGACCAAAGAAGAACTCCTCGCACTCACCAATAAGGCAACCGCCGCCGTACAGCCGCCGCCGCCCGCGGCTGACAGCCTTCAGTTCTACTCCCTCGAAAGCGCCGCCGATGCGGTTCACAAACTGATCGTCTTTGGACACTCGGGTACGGGCAAGACATACTTGCTCAGCGGCCCGATCCTTTGCGGCGAGCGCGTGCTGAGTCTCTGCACCGACTTTGGGGGCAATGGAATCAACACCCTACGCAACCTGAAGCCGGCACTGCCTGAGGGCTCGCTGCGCGGCCTGGATTTCAGCGACTACGAGAGCTTTATGGGCGTGCTGTCGAATCCACAAATCCTGTGGGACAAGCTCGGCGACTGGATACCAACGATCCTTCATTGGGAAGGACTGTCGAACTTCCAGCTCGTCAACGTGGACGAGTATGTTCTGGGAAAGAGCGCGAACTATCGCAGCGATAGCGACAAAATCTCCGAGCTGCGCACGGAGGGGCTTTGGGCTGAGCAGACCGATTGGGCCGGAATCAAGCGCGCGACAATGCGGGCGCAGAACAAGTTCCTGAACATTCATCATCCGACGCGCCGGCTGCACAAGGTCGTCTCGGCGTTGGAGAGTGGCAAGCCGGTCCAGGACAAGCTGACGCAGCAGATCCGCCGGGCGCCGTTGCTTCAGGGCGCAGCCGAGAGTCTCCTCGCGCCGGGCTACGATTTGATCCTTGAGACTTTCCTGGAAGACAATGCCTTCAAGTACCGCTGTAAGCCCGGCGGCGGCGTGCTGGCGAAGAACCGTGGGTACGATGTCCCAGACGTAATGGACGCCGACCCCGTTTTACTGTGGAAGAGACTTCAAGAAGGGAGAAGCGATGCTCGATAGAATCCAATCAGCTTTCCGTCGCTTTTTGGCGCTCCACGACGAGACCCGGAGGGGCCTTGTCGTTGGTTTCAAAAGGATCGACTTGCTCATCGGGATCATTACCGAGATGGAGCCGCCCTCGGCGGCCTTTATCCTAGGGATGATTATGGCCGAGATGGAGCGCCAAACGCCCGGCATGCTTGTGGCGTTCAAGAACGGCCTCGCGTTCGCGCATCTAGATCGGGAGAACCCGGAGACTCCCGCCGTCATTCACTGAAACCCGGACGCCGCCCGGCGCGTCCATAATACTCTGGCGACCTGCCAGAAAAAGGGAGCAAACACATGGCTTTTGGAACACCTGCAACAACCCCCACGAAACCCCGGTTGGTCTGTCTCGGCACCGTTGAGAAGGTCGGCGAGCCGAAGTTGACCGAGAAGGGCGTCTATTTTCGGCTGCCAATCGAGATCAAGGGCGTCGGCAACGGGCGCGACACGCGCTTCGGTCTGCTGTACGCGAAGCACTGGCTGGAGCCGAACTTCGACCCGGAGAAAGAGAACGACGGCACCGACGCCGGCCGCAAGCGTCAGATCGTCTACTACAACAACATCGCCAACAAGACCGGCAAGGCGGCGCTTCAGGTCCTCGCGGGCGAGAAGTTCGACGCGATGGCCGATCACATTCAGGCGAACAGCCACTCGCCGACGGATGTCGCTCAGGCCATCGCCGGCGCCATCGTCGGCCAGGCGGTTGGATACGTCCTCAAGCAGGGCAAGGACGAGGATGGCGACCTGACCGACTTCTATGAGGTCCAGCGCTTCTTCGCGGCGACCGAGGAGAACATCGCTAGGCAGGCGAAGAAAAACGCCAAGGACTACGTGGTGACTTGGGCGTAATGAACGGGTCGGGGAGGGGGCTTGGCCTTCGTGGCGTAGCCCCCCGACTTGTCATGAATCACGAGCACCAATGCGCCGCCTGCGGCCGATTCGTTCGCTGCTCGATCCCGTGCGATATGACTGACTTGGTGGTTTGCGACGAGTGTGAGCAGATTCGTTGCTTTGTCTGCAATCGGCGCCCGACGCCCGGAGATCTTCCCTGGGATCGGGTCAAGAATCCGCGCGACAATACACATTGGTTGCCGCGGGTTGATGTATGTGCCGAATGCGCGCCGACCGTATGACATCTACCGAAGCTCAAGATCTCAACCGCCGCGTCAAGCCGCCCGGCTGCGTCGAGTGTCCGGTCGCCGGCCTGCACTCCAGTTTCATCCCCGACGAGGGCGACCCGGAGAGCGTCTTGATCTGCGAGATCGCCGAGGCTGGCGGGGCGGACGAGGCCGTTATGCGCCGGCCGCTCGTCGGGCCCTCGGGGCGCCTCGATGAGACCCTCTGGCTTGAGGTCGGCCTTCCGAGGGCCGCGCGGCTCCTTGGCAACACGATACGCTGTCATCCGCCAAACAACATTTATCCGGTCGGCAAGGAAAAGACCGCGGCCGAGGCGTGTTGCCGGCAATACGACGGCAAGATTCGAGACTTCGGCGCGAAGGCGCGTCTCTGTACCTACCACCCCGCGGTACTCTTTCGCCAGCCGAACCTGTTGAAGTTTGTGCGTCGGGCCTATGAGCTCGCGGCGCGGTCGGAGAGATCGCAGGTGCTCTTGGGCGCCCGGTCGCGTGGCGTGTTCTGGCCGGCGCTGCGAGGCGCAGAGAAGCGTTGGCAGCGGCATCATGACGGACTGTATCCCCTTGTCGCCCGGCAATCTGTCCCTCTGTCGCCGGGCATCCGCGGTGTTGACTTGGAGTACTCTGGTACACAGCCGACGATCCTAGGCGTCGCCGACATGGCTGGGAGCTTCTCGATCCCCTGGGACGAACAAGAAGCGCGTGAGCAGTGTCACGGCCAAGTCGTCGTCGGCCACTTCTTTCTAACCGCCGATCTCCCGGTCCTGCGTCAATTCGGCATCGAGCCGGCCGAAGTAATCGACACCGCGGTCCTGTTCTACTTGACTAACGCCGAGCTCTGTAAAGACGCGCCGAAGGACGACAGGGACTCCATCAAAGGCCAAGGGCACATGGACATCTGGTCGATGGCGAGTCTCTACACCGACCTCCCGAACTGGAAAGAATGCCGTGGCCGCGGTTGCTCGGGCCCTTGTCCGAAGCACGACGTATTCGGATACAACGGCTTGGACGCTCTCGCGCCGTTAATCGCCCTGCCCAAGCTGCGCGAGGACGTCGCGGCGAAAAGTATCCCCGAGACGTTGATCCGTCACGTCTCGCGGCTGATGCTGTTTTGCAAAGAGATACAACAAAAGGGAATCACTATCGACCGGGAGTACCTAAAGGTCCTTTCAGACGAGGCCGACGCCAAGCGCGGTATGTTGTTTCCCTGGCACCACGAAACCAAGCCGCGGGGCACTAAACAGCATGTCGTTTGGGATGCGCCATTCAGCCCCGAAAGCTGGCAGCAGATTGGGGCCTACTTCAAGTCGCAGGGCATCGCGCTCGCCTCGACGGACCTCGACGCCATCGAGAGTACGGCGAAGCGCTGCGACGATCCCTGGTTACATAAGCTCTTGGACTACAAGTCGCTCGGCAAAGACCCCGGCGCGTGGTTCGGTTCGGTCGGCAAGGATAAAAGAATCCACCCGCGCTTCAATCCTCTGGGAACGTCCCCTGGGCGCCTGAGCTCATCGCGGCCGAACTTTCAGAACGTCAAGCGCGGGGCGTTACGGCGCGGAGTAATCTCACGTCTAGGCACGGACCTATTGATCGCCGACTACTCGCAGCTTGAGCTCCGTATGTGCCTGTGGGCCGCGGGGCAACGCGAGCCTCTCGGCGGCGACGCCTTTCGTTGGCTGGTTGAGAACTCCGACGGGGCGTTCGAGCGCGTCGCCGAGGCCAATCGCGTAACACATCCCAAATGGACCGCGCGTGACTGGGCCAAGAGCGTGAGCCACGCCGCGGACTATCTCGAAGGCATCATCCGCCTCAAGACCCGGACGGCGCGCGGCCCGACGAAGATCCATCACGACTGGGAGTTTCTGGGCGGCTGGGTCGGCTTCACGGGCGCGAACCTCGCATTGCGTCTGTTCGGCAACAAGAGCCACGCCGCGCGCGCCGAGGCGCTGGCGATCCAGGAACTTTATTTCAGTCGTTTCCCGATTCTACGCGCCTGGCATAAGAGCATCACGCAGCAGGCCGCCGAGGGTTGGATGCGTTCGGCGTCCGGCCGGTACCTGACGCTCGATACGCTTCCCGGTCTGGAGACCAAATACGCCAGCGAGGTCGCCAAGCAGGCCGCGGCCTTCATCGGCCAAGGCCAGAGCGCCGACTATGTACTCGAAAACATGCTACAATTCGATGGTGAGTCGCTGCCTATCCTGCAAGTCCACGACGAGCTTGTTTTCGAGATCCCTGATTCCTGGAGCACGCAACGCGCGCTGGAGTTCGTGCGTCCAATGACTATGAAGGGACGACTCATTGAAGGCTTCTCTTGCCCCGTGAAGGTAAAGCGGGGCAAGAACTGGCTGGACGCAAAGGAAATCGGGAGCGCCGGATGAGGGCCAGTCAAAAGACTCCAGAAGCGCGAGCCCGTCGGGCGACGCGCTGGGCGTCTGAGTTTATTCCTTGTGCGCGGCATCTAGAGCGTCGCTGCTCTCGGGTCCCATATGTGAACCCCCAGACGCGTCGATGCGGCTCTTGTAGAACAAAGGATAAGAACGGAATCCCTCTTCTCGCATGCAGACGATGGTGGAGTAGCGAGCAGCGACGTTGGACGGATAAGGGCCGCCGCCGAGCGCTGAGGATCCTAGAGAACAAACCATGAGCCACTCGAATCTCCCAGCCTGTCCGACGGAATCCCTCCTGACGCGTTTGGAGTTGGCATCCCCGCCCAACGTCGTGGCGCTCTCCTGCTCCATGCGTTTCGGAGAAGAGTCCAAATACGTTACGGCTCGCTTTGAGCCGGAAGAATACCCGGACAACATTGAGATCCTACATATAACGGATGTCCAGTTCGGGCACGTGTGCTGCAAGGTCGATAAGTTCGTTGAGTACCGAGACTGGATTCTGAAAGCGCGGAACCGCTTCGTCTTTTTCGGCGGCGACATGGTGGACGCGGCGACAGCGCTTTCTGTCGGCTCTCCCTACGAAAACACGATAGAGCCGCAGTCACAGGTCTATCAATTCGTCGAGCTCGTGGCGCCGATGCGTCACCGAATCCTTGGCTACGTCGGAGGTAACCACGAGCGCCGCGGGGTCAAGACCTTCGGCGATCTCGGCCGGTTGATTGCGTCGCTGCTGAAGATCCCCTACTCCTCAGGCAAGCAGTTCGTTGATATTCACTACGGCGAGCACATACCATTCAAGAACTCCCTCTGGCACGGCGGGACGGCCAGTAAGACAAAGGGCGCGAAGGCGCAGATGCTCCATCGATTCATGACGCAGGGAGACTCGCAGTGCTATTGGGTCGGGCATCTTCACGACGTACTGATGCTCGGCGATGTTCGGGAGCGACGCGGCCGGAACTGCATCAAACTGGAGAAGTTCGCCGGCGTGATGTCGTCGAGTTTCCTGGAGCATTATGGCACCTACGCCGAGGTCGCCGGGCTGCCGGCGGGCGATACTCAAATGTGGCGGTTGGTGCTGGAGCCTGACGGACACTGGATGCTAAGTCTGAGGTAAACGCCATGAAAATCTACATCGCAGCGAAGTACGAATCCCGAGACATTCTTTGTGCGCTGATTCCGGTCATCGAGGCGCGCGGACACAAAGTAACGGCCTCTTGGATTATCCGCGAAGACGAGCCTG
>ERZ1292642.1552-Hain-H14-01um-R1-1552-length-10737-cov-4_pt1 | contig 10737 bp, 10 predicted proteins | sample MGYA00564403_ERZ1292642 | MGnify/ENA primary metagenome ERZ1292642 (study PRJEB36523, sample SAMEA6512643) | groundwater metagenome | collected 2019-01-09 | study: AquaDiva: Metagenomics assemblies of 32 groundwater samples | reverse complement strand
AGAGGCACCGCCGATCGGGGTTACGGGTTGAGCTTGTCCTTCAAGGCCTTGGCGGCCGAAAAGCCCAACTTGCGCGATGCCTTGATGGTCATTGCCTCGCCGGTTGTCGGATTGCGGCCTTCCCGCGCAGGGCTGTCCTTGACCTTGAACTTGCCGAAGCCGTTGAATGAGATTTCCCCACCTTTCGCCGCGGCCTCGCCAATCCCGGCGAACATCGCATCGACAAGCTTGCGCGCATCGGCCTTGGTGATGCCGTGTTCACGGGCGATCTTTTTGGCAAGATCATTGTTGTTCATGAAAAATACCTCTCCTGAGCTGAATTTCGGTCGCAGGGCTTCATAACGGGCGAGGCATGGCGCGCCTCCTTCCAATCCTGACCGCGCTGGCTTCATAACGAAATGCCTCACAGGCGAGGCACTATCTCATCCTGCAAGCCGCGTCTCGAAGAGATCCAGTTCTCGGATGAGCTTGCGCGCGGCCTCGCTGCCCAGTTGTCGGTTGCGAACCCGCCGGGATATTTCCTCCCGCTCGGCCTTGAGCGCGGCGAGCCGCAATTCGCGTTCGATCTTCTCGTCGCGCCGGTGAACATCCTTCTGCTCGGGCTCGGCGATCTGATGATCGATCCGATCACGGTATAAATCCATGAGCCGCGACGCGACATTAACGTAAGTGTCCGGATCCCTCTTGCCGTTGGCGAGGCGATGTTGCGTTCGTTCGATCTCGCCGATCGCCGCTTCCGCGGCAGCAACGCGCGCGGCATCCACCTCGGCCTCTCCCGTCGGCTCGGGTGGCATCTCGAGGCTCCGCATCATCAAGGGCAGACCGATGGATGCGGCAATCAGCGACAGAATGATCACGCCCATCGCCAGGAATATCGCGAGATCGCGGGCGGGGAAGGGCGAGCCGTCCACCATCGCAAGCGGGAGGGTGAGCACACCGGCCAGCGTGATCGCGCCTCGCACACCGGCGAAGGACATCGCCCCGATGATCCGCCAATTCGGGCGCTCTCGGTCCTCCGGCCGACGGAACAAGGTCAGGCGGAACGACAACCACACCCAGGCGAAACGAAGCGCTGCGAGTCCAGAATTGATCGCGATGACATAAACACCCAGCCACCACGGTTCGTGATGACCGGTGAGACGCACGGTATCGGCGGCATCGGCGAGGATCGTTGGCAGTTGCTCGCCCAACAGCACGAAGATGACCCCGTTGGCGGTGAACTGGATCATGTCCCACACCGCTGTTCTTCGGATGCGTGTGACAGCCAGGGCATTCCCGCGCGCCTCAACGAAACCCATGGTAAGCCCGGCTGCGACGGTTGCGAGGATTCCTGAACAATGGAGATGCTCGGCGATCAGATAGGCGCCGAACGGGATGAGCAGGCTAATCAGGATCTGCGAGCCGCTTTCCTCGCCCACGTATCGCGTGACGATGCTCTTCGCCCAACCGACAAGCCAGGTCAGCGCTATCCCGACGGCGATTCCGCCGATCGCGACCCACAGGAAATTAATCGCTGCCTCCCCCAGGGAAAAGGCGCCAGTCAACGCGGCGGCGACCGCAAAACGCAAGCATACGAGACCCGAGGCATCGTTGAGCAGGGATTCTCCCTCGAGGATATGCATCATCCGCTTGGGAACGGGGGTGCGCTGGGCGATTGCGGAGACCGCTATCGGATCGGTCGGCGATACTACTGCGGCGAGGGCGAACGCCACCGCAAGCGGCATCGCCGGGATCATCCAGTTGATGAAGAATCCCATGCCCAGCACAGTGAACACGACCAGTCCAAGCGCAAGCTCGAGGATGGTCGACCGATCCTTGAACAGATCCTCCCGCGGGATGCGCCAGCCATCGAGAAACAAGAGCGGCGGCAGAAAGAGTAGGAAGAAAATCTCCGGATCGAGCGTTACGCGCCAGTCTGCGACCAGTCCGACTGCGGCGCCCAGGGCGATCTGCACCAGCGGCCGCGGTATCGGGAGCGGAAGCAACCGAGCCAGTATGCCGCTTACGACGACGGCGAAAAGTAAAGTCAGGACAAGCGTTACGGTTTCCAAAAGCGGCCTCGAACAAGCGGGGAGGGTCGGTGTCTCCTTGGACTCTTAGCGGGATGGGCCGTTCATGCCAGCCTTGTTCGAGGTCCGCAGAGGCGATCTACCCTGCGGTTCGCGAACACCCCGATCGCACCCAGCGCGGGTCCTGCGAACGCACTCGTCCATTTCTAAACCCCAGCCTATCGGGCGGTGGGAGCAGCGTCTCTACGGATATAACCGGATTGCGATCTACCCGGTCTCTCCAGCTAGTTGATCCCAGTTATCGATCGAATTGGAGGACTTCGGAGCCCAGTTCAGGAACCAAAGGAAGCGAGGTCTGGCCCACGCTTCCGTGTGCTCAATTCCCATGATCCGAACCTATCCCAAGGAGGCTTGATGTCGGCGCCCATCGATTTGGAAGAAGTGTGCTGGCATGCGTTACCGAGCAGCGAGATCGCCAAGATCCTCGACGTGGATCTTACCGGCCTCTCGCCTTCGGAAGTAGGCCGACAAGCTACCCGTTTTGGTCCCAATGCGCTGCCCAAGTCGCCTCGGCGGAGCCCGTTGCTGCGCTTTCTGGCCCAGTTCAACAATACCCTGATCTACGTTCTGATCGCCGGGGCGCTGGCAGCCGCGCTGCTCGACCATATGATCGATGCGGCTGTCATCGTGGCCGTCGTAATTGTGAATGCGGTTATCGGCCATATCCAGGAAGGGAAGGCGGAACAGGCTCTCGAAGCGATCCAGCAGATGATCGCGCCAAAGGCGAGCGTTGTCCGCAGCGGCATCAGGCAGACGATCCCGGTCTCCGAGATCGTCCCTGGCGATCTTGTCCTCATCGAAGCTGGCGATCGTGTCCCGGCCGACCTCAGGCTGCTCCATGCCCGCCGCCTCCTGATCGACGAAGCCCTTCTGACCGGGGAGTCGGTCGCGGCCGAGAAGCAGGAGGCGGTGCTGCCCGAAGAGACCGTTCTCGCAGACCGGCGAAACATGGCCTTCTCCGGCACGCTGGTCGCCGCCGGACAAGCGAACGGAATTGCCGTTGCCACCGGGCCCCACACGCAGATCGGACGGATCAGCGAGCTAATCCAGTCCGTCGAAGCGATGGTGACGCCGCTGCTGAAGCAGATCGACCAGTTCGCCCGTCGCTTTACTTGGTTCGTGCTCGCAGGAGGCCTGGCGCTGTTTGCGTTCGCCGTTCTGGTGCGGGGCTACGACTGGATCGATGCTCTGATCGCCGTTGTCGCGCTTGCCGTCGGCATTGTGCCGGAAGGTCTGCCGGCAGTCATTACCATCACGCTTGCCATAGGCGTGCGCCGGATGGCTTCCCGGAATGCCGTTATCCGCAAGCTCCCTGCGGTTGAAACGCTCGGCGCCACTTCGGTGATCTGCTCGGACAAGACCGGCACGCTTACGCGCAACGAGATGACGGCCCGCCGGATCATCTCCGCCCGGCACACCATGATCGCCAGCGGCTCAGGCTACATTCCGGAGGGACATCTCCAGATCGCGGGAACAGGCGATCAGGCCGACGCCATGGCGGCCTCTATGCCGCTGATCCGCTGTGGTATCCTGTGCAACGATGCGTCACTGCGCAAGGTTGGCGAAGACTGGCGCGTCGAGGGCGATCCCATGGAAGGCGCCCTGTTCGCCCTGGCAATGAAGGCTGCCGTCGACCCGGAACTGGAACGTACGGAATGGGAGCGGCTCGACGAGATCCCGTTCGATGCGGCGCACCGCTTCATGGCGACGCTTTGTCGTGGGTCTGACGGAGCGACGGCTCTCCTCGTCAAAGGCGCACCCGAGGCCCTCTTCGCGATGACCTCGCCCGACGACATCGGCGATTGGGAACGCGCCATCGCTGAAGCCGGAAACGAGGGCGAGCGTGTCCTCGCCTTTGGAGCGAAGCCCATGCCGTCGGATGCAGAGCGCATCTCGTTCGACGACGTCATGGCCGGCGTCCGGCTGCTCGGACTGGTCGGCTTCATCGATCCACCGCGCCTCGAGGCGAAGGAGGCGATCGCCGAATGCCGCTCGGCCGGGATCGCCGTCAAGATGATCACGGGAGACCATGCCGCGACGGCGCTGGCAATCGCGCGCCAGCTCGAGCTTGCCGACGATCCGCAAGCGATGACCGGGCTCGATATCGAGAAGCTCTCGGACGAGGAACTCGAACGGATCGTCGCTCGCATCTCCGTGTTCGCCCGGACCAGTCCCGAGCACAAGCTTCGCATCGTCCGCGCCCTGCAGGCACAGGGCCAGATCGTCGCCATGACCGGCGATGGCGTGAACGATGCCCCGTCGCTCAAGCAGGCCGATGTCGGCGTGGCGATGGGCATCAAGGGGACCGAAGCCTCGAAGGAAGCCGCCTCCATGGTGCTCCTCGACGACAATTTTGCATCGATCGTCAGCGCCGTACGCGAGGGCAGGACCGTTTACGACAATATCCGGAAAGTCATTTCCTGGGAAATCCCCACCAATGGCGGCGAGACACTGGCGGTCGTTCTGGCGATCCTCTTGGGATTTGCTCTGCCAATGTCAGCAACCCAGATCCTGTGGGTCAATCTCATCCTCGCCGCGACGCTCGGTCTGGTGCTCGCTTTCGAACCCACCGAGCCAGGCGTAATGCAGCGTCGCCCACGCAAACGCGGCGCGCCTCTGCTTTCGCCATTTCTCCTGTGGCGCGTCGTGCTGGTGTCCGTGCTGTTTGCCGCGGTCACCCTCGGCCTCTTCTTCCACACGCTCGATCAGGGCCGCGGCCTCGAAGTGGCGCGCACGATGGTCGTCAACATGTTCATCGTCGCGGAGATTTTCTACCTCTTCAACGTCCGCTATCTGCACATGACGTCCCTGACGTGGCGCGGCGCGCTGGGAACCCCCGCCGTGTTGATCGCGATTGCGATCCTGCTCCTTGGCCAGGCGCTCTTCACCTACGCCCCGTTCATGAACGCGATCTTCGGCTCGCGACCGCTCACCGTTGACGACCTTGCGCTGCTCGTGCTCGCCGGCGCGGCTCTCATGCTCCTGCTCGAGGGCGAAAAGCACCTCATGCGGCGTCTGGGCTGGTTCAAGGAACTCAACGACTAGGAGGACGAAATGACCCAGGACACTTTCCCCAAACGTATCGCGCTTGCAACCGACCTCAGCCATCGTTGCGACCGCGCGCTCGACCGGGCCCTGATGGTCGCCAAGGCGTGGCAGGCCGAACTCACAGTCATCCACGCGCTTGCCCCACCCGACGATATTACCCTGTTCGGGAGCCTGCGCGACCAGCCATCCTGGCGTCGCCCGCCTGACCCGGTTCGAAAGGTCCGCGATCGAATGTTCCGGGATCTGGTGCGCGAGGACCCGAACATCGACATCGCAGTCCATGTCGAGGCGGGAGCGCCTGCAGATGTCGTCCTGAAGGTCATCCGGAAATCCCATGCGGAGCTGATCGTCACCGGCGTCGCCCGCGACGAACTACTGGCGCGCATGTTCCTTGGCGACACTGTCGACCGGCTGATCCGCAAGTCTCCCGTTCCCGTTCTCATCGTCCGCGACCGCGCCTTCGAGCGCTATCACAACATGCTCGTCACGACGGATTTTTCGAAGTCTTCCCGTGTCGCGCTCGAGACGGCCGTCCGGTTCTTCCCAGATGCGGGCATCTCGCTCTTCCACGCCTATGACGTGCCCTTTGCCGGCTATCTCGGCCGCGCGGAAGTCGAGAAGCAATTCGAGGACTATGGCAAGGACGCGACCGACAAGTTCCTGGCCGAAGCCGGGATCGCGCCCGATACGGCTCGCATGGTCAGCCGCATGATCGAAAACGGAGTGCCCGAGCGGCTGTTGCAGGACTATGCCGAGACTTCGCGGCGCCATCTCACCGTGGTGGGGACTCATGGCGGCGGCATGGTCTATGAAGCCCTGATCGGAAGCACGGCGCGCAAGATCATCGATGCCGTGCCCGGCGACGTCCTCCTCGTGCCCGATCCCGCGAAGCGCAAGGCAGACTGACCTCCCGATGACTCTTGCGATCGTCTGGATCTGCGTCGGGCTTGCCGCATTGATCGCTGGCGCCGAACTGCTCGTGAGAAGCGGGTCGGCTCTGGCGGCACGCCTCGGCGTTTCACCCCTGCTGATCGGACTCACCGTCGTCGCGCTCGGAACGAGCACTCCGGAGCTGGCTGTCGGCATCGATGCCGCCGTTCAGGGCAACGGCTCGCTTGCGGTGGGGAATATCGCCGGCACCAATACCGTCAACATCCTCCTTATCCTCGGGCTGAGCGCCGCGCTGCGGCCGCTGGCGATCCAGATGCAGACACTGCGCCTGGAACTCCCCGTGATCGTCATCGCCTCGGCCACGCTGCTCGCCTTCGCATGGGACGGCACGCTCTCGCGGTTGGAGGGGCTCCTACTCGTCACCATGGGCGCGGCGTTCACGCTGGCGGTCATCCGCGTCGCCCGGCAAGAGAGCATTAAGGTCAAGTTGGAATTTGCCCGTGAGTACGGGCCCCGGCGCCTCGCCAATCGCCAGGCGGCCACCGAGATGCTGATGCTTGCCGCCGGCCTTGTCATCATCGTCGCCGGCGCCGACTGGCTCGTCGAGGGTGCCGTCGGTTTGGCACGTCTCTGGCGCGTCTCGGACGCATTCATAGGTCTGACCATCGTCGCCATCGGCACCTCAGCGCCCGAACTCGTGACCACGATCATTTCCACCTTCCGAGGTGAGCGTGACATCGCCATCGGCAACCTGATCGGCAGCAGCGTCTACAACATTCTTGTGATCCTTGGCGTGACCTGCCTCATTCCGGCCGATGGCATCGACGTCAACACTCACCTTATCGGCATCGATATCCCGGTGATGCTAGGCGTAGCGTTGTTCTGCATTCCGGTTTTCGTTAGCGGCCGCAAGATCACGCGGGGCGAGGGTGGCCTCTTCGTGAGTGCCTACGTGGCGTACCTTAGCTACCTCATCATACAGCGTGCATGAGATGAGCCGTTTCCCGCCGGCGCGTATCCGAAGGCCGACAGCGCCGCGCAAGACCCCTTGACCCATTGGGCTAATTCGAGAGTGCTGCGGCGATCCGGTCCTTTATCGCCAAGCGGCGCCTGCGAAGCTCGGTTTCATGATCGTGCGACGTCGGCTGGACATTGGTCTCGGCCACGTGAATTTCGTCGTTCACTTCATCATAGTCGATGAGCAACTGTGCAAAGCTCGGGTTTGAGACCTTCAGCGCATGGATCTTGTCCAACTGGCCCGGAAACTCTTCGCTCAAATTATGCGGTGTGTTCGACATGTCTTACTCCGTAGATGCCTATGCAAGCGTGATAGAGGACGCACCCGGGTGCGCCCATAAGTAGGTTCCCCATCAGCTTCGGGCGATAGGCCTGGTCGAGCAGAGCAAGGAGCTTCGGGCAGCTAATCCTGCCGGCTCTTCCGCTTCTCGCGGTGGGACTGGTAGGAACGCAGGATCTCGCCCATCCGGGCAAGCGCCTCGCGCCGTGCCGACGCACTCTCGATATCCTGCAGTTCCTTCTTCAACCGGACCGAGAAATCGGCATAGTCGTTCTGCCAATCCCGCCCAACCGCGCTCTGCAATTCGACATCGCCCGTCTTCAGGCGCTTGGCCGGCGCTCCTGTGGGCAACGAATAGGTCTCGCCGATCTGCGGCGTGACGATTGACAACACTCCTTCGCCTTGCATCAAGCGGCGTAGCGTCTCGATGGAGACTGGCTCGCCATGGTCCAGGAAAAGACTGCCATTGATCGGCATCCGCCCCGTGATCCATTCCTTGAGATCCGTCTGGTCGCCATGCGCGGAATAGCTGTCGATCCGACGAATTTGGGCACGGACCGCGACGTCCTGTCCCCAGATCCGGACGCGACTGGCACCGTCGAGGATCGTCCGGCCGAGCGAGCCAGCCGCCTGGAAGCCGACGAACAGGATCGTCGATTCCCGACGCGCGAGATTGTACCGCAAATGGTGGCGAATACGCCCCGCTTCGCACATGCCGGACGCGGCCATAATGATTGCGCCCGACATCGTGTTCAGCCGCATCGATTCCATGGTGGTGGCGGTGTAGTGGAACGACGGGTGATGGAAGATCTCCCCCGAACCCATGTCTTCAAGGTCGTTGGCGTGCTTGGCGAACACCTCGGTCGCCCGTGTCGCCAACGGAGAATCGATGAACACCTGCGGAAATGCCAGACGCCCGGTGTTGATCAGTGTCGCGATGTCGAGCAGCAATTCCTGAGTACGTTCAAGTGCAAACACTGGGATCACCAGATTGCCGCCGCGGGTCAGGGCGGCCTTGATCTCCGCCTCGAGTTGCGTCCGGCGTTCCTCTATCGAGACATCCTCCCGAACCCGGTCGCCATAGGTGCTTTCGCACACGACATGGTCCAAACCAACCGGCGCTTCCGGATCCGCATGGAATGCCTTGTGATGCGGTCCAAGGTCTCCCGAGAACAATAGGTGCGAGCCTCCGACGTGCATCTCGGCCGACGCTGACCCCAGAATATGCCCTGCATTCCAAAACCGGGTCCTGAAGCCCGGTACCGGCTCGAACCACTCATTCAGTTCGACCGTGTCGCACAGGCTGTAAGCGGCCATCGAATCCGCTTCGGTGTAGATCGGCTCGAACGGCACTTCATCCCTGCGATCACGCCGACGATTGAGTCTCTACGCTTCGCTCTCCTGGATCCGTCCGGCATCCGGCAGCATGTAGTAGAGAAGATCCTTGGTCTGGGGAGTGCAGTAGATCGGGCCACGGTAGCCCTCGGCCGACAACTTGGGCAGAAGCCCGCTGTGATCGATATGCGCATGGGTCAGCACGACCGCGTCGATCCTGCGCACATCGAATGAAAATGGGTCCCGATTGAGCGTTTCGAGAGTCCGCGATCCCTGGAAAAGGCCGCAGTCGATAAGCACAGTACTCCCTCCATAGTGCAGTTCCATGCACGAGCCGGTGACTGTCCCTGCAGCGCCGTGGAAGGTGATCTTGGGCTCGTTACTCATCGGCTCACTCTGCTCCTGCTTGGTCTGCAACAGTCCGACCCTTAGACACCCCTATAACTCGAGCTATGCGAGATATCCCGTAGTGGGCCGCGTCAACTGGCATTGCCGTACTGGCCGAGCACATCGCGCTGACCGCGACGTCGTCGATCCTCGATCACATCCGCGAATATGGGCCGGTTGAATTGGGGATATTGCGGATAGACCGGAATGCGGCCGGCCCGCTCAATGGCAGAATGACGAACATTGCCACCCTGACGCTGAACCCCACGATCGACGTCGCCTACGAAGTCGATCGCATGTTCCACACGCGCAAGATGCGGACAAAATCCGAGTTTTACAGCCCAGGCGGTGGCGGCATCAACGTCGCCCGGGTCTTCGTCCGCCTCGGCGGCAATGCTCGAAACTATTATATGGCGGGTGGCGCAACGGGCGATGCGCTCGACGGCCTGCTCGACCTTCATCAGCTTGTTCGCAATCGCATCACCATCGCGGGCCACACCCGCGTTGCATCTGCCGTGCTGGAGATCGAAAGCGGCAAGGAATTCCGCTTCGTCCCGCCCGGCCCGACAATCCAGCCTGTCGAATGGCAGGCGTGTCTTGCCCAGCTTGAAAACGCGCAGTGCAAATTCATGGTCCTAAGCGGTTCGCTACCCCGGGGTATGCCCGGTGACTTCTACGGTCAGGTCGCGGCGCTGATGCACCGACGCAATATCCCGGTTGTGCTCGACAGTTCAGGGCCCGGTCTCAAGGGTGGCCTTCAGGAAGGCCGCATCTTTCTCGTAAAACCCAGCATCGGCGAGTTGCGGCAATTCACCGGCCAGAAACTCGCGACACCCGACGAGATCGCCAATGCCGCAATGGAAATCGTTCGATCGGGACAAGCCGCGCATGTCGCCGTGACCATGGGCCATGACGGCGCAATCCTTGCCACTGCCACCGGACAGCTTTTTCTGCCGGCCGCCTCCATAGAGGCGAAAAGTGCGGTTGGCGCCGGTGACAGTTTCCTCTCCGCCATGCTCTTTGCGATCTCGATCGGCTGGGATACGGCCGAAGCGTTCCGCTTCGGAATTGCTGCTGGCGCTGCCGCCGTGATGAGCCCGGGTCACGATCTCGCCAGACCAGACAATATCCAGCACCTATACCAGCAGGTTACGCCAATACCCTGAGTGTTGCGGCAAATCGGCCATCTGAGATTCATCGCGCCCGAATCATGCGCAAGCTCGACGCTAGTTCGATCGCGAGCCTGGTTGCGACGGCGATAGCGCTAGGCGGCGCGCAACAGACCCTGGTGCGTAGAATCCCGCATTGCTGGAAAAAGGCCGGTCGGTCAGTCAACCTCTTACGCCAAAGAGACTGAATGATGACCGACAATACTCCCAACGGGGCGAACATGAACGTCCGCGCGCCCTTCCCGATTGCTCATCCAGAGGCGGCGAGGATACTGCTTTTTCTGCCGCACATGCAGGCCGCCATAATCACGGCCGCTCTGGAGCAGCAGCAGGCCCCTCAAATCTAGCAAAGGATCCATCCTTTATGAATATTAGCACGACCGGCCTCGATTCGGCTAAAAATTGCTTTTCAAGCTCACGCGATCAGAAAAGTTGTCGTCCGCAAGACGCTAAGACAACCGCAGATGCGTCCCTTCTTCGAGAAGTTTCCGCCTAGTCTGGTCGGAGCGGAAGCCTGCGACTGGACGAAGATCTGCGCCGG
>ERZ1292642.1550-Hain-H14-01um-R1-1550-length-10740-cov-5_pt1 | contig 10740 bp, 20 predicted proteins | sample MGYA00564403_ERZ1292642 | MGnify/ENA primary metagenome ERZ1292642 (study PRJEB36523, sample SAMEA6512643) | groundwater metagenome | collected 2019-01-09 | study: AquaDiva: Metagenomics assemblies of 32 groundwater samples | reverse complement strand
AACCGCGCGGTCGTCCAGAACCCGACCACACATAAAGATGAAACGAATTTCATTTTATTAACCTAAATTGGTCAACATATTGAATCTCTTTCGATGGATTCGATCAACTCCACCAAAATATCGCCGTGACAGGGTTTCGGCTTGCACCAGCAGGCCAATACCTTTCCACGAAGTTCTTCCAATTTTTCCAACATGGACGGACGTGCCGTCACGTATTGCCGATAAGCGATCATTACCTCTTTGCCGGACATATCCTTTTCGACTTTGAACGGGTTCGCCCAAAAACTTGCTTTCAATCCACGTCGGGGAACGGCTCGGCCAATGTACACATCGTACTCATTGGTATGACGAAGATTCACAACCCACGTTTTCGATTCATTCATAATTTTTAATAACTTCCGACAAAATCGTAGGCTCCGCCTTACCTGGCCTGGTAGCAGGCACGTCTTTATTCAACCTATCCGTAAAATAAGCGTCTCCCTGGTTAAAACGCAAAGCATGAGAGAAATCCAATGTCTTCAATACTTCCGGCACATCTTCTTCTCGTAGCAGGGCTTGCAAATACTGAATGTATTCCGGCAAGACACCAACGTACTTCTCTTCCACATAACCAGAGCAACCGATACCTGCCATTGCGGAAAATCCTTCTTTACCCTCATAACCCGTCCACACGGAAAAATAAATTCCATAAGCCGGACCTCGTCGCGCAAAAACATGCACATCAAGATAATGAATGGAACCCTCTTGAATTTCCATTACGGTCGGTTCAACAAACTGGCCTGGCCGCCACGCTTGCGGGTCTCGTAGATAAAGCCAATTTTTATGGACCTCTACAGTGATCCCCATAGGAGAAATCAAATCGCCCCGACTTGGGTTTCCTTTGTGATCCAAGACCAACGTATCCCAATTGCTTAACGCCATAATCTATTTTCCTTCGGACCTTATTTCTTTACTCAGATAGTCCAATATTTCAGGTATTTTCGTTTCATTTAAACTAACTGCTGTAAATCGATCATCAAGATGCTTTTCAAGAATCGGCTTTACCAGCTCCCATTCCAACTCTCCATTTCCACAACCCACATGAGGAACCATCACCGGAAACTTTTTACGATCTTTCCAGATCACTCCATCCAATGACAAATCGCTCAATTCTTGAGCGGACCTGTTGATAATTTCAATATCGGCTATTTCCCACCAAATACGTTTGATTGGAAATGTGATAAGCCGAAGTTTCCAAAACCAAAATACGTGGTTTCCGTCTTGACGGATAGCTTGTCCAAGCTCAAAAGGCAAACTCGGAAATCTCTCTCCCGCTTGTTCGGCAATTCTTCCTCCCATGACGTAGGGTCCATTCTCCAGACCAAACCCATTTGTCGGCACGACAATAGTATGACCAGTATCATACATCTTCCAAATATTGCCTTTAATCTCTTTCATAAACATCTAAGCGTCCAACATAATCGGCAGCCGTTTTTAATCGTTCTTTCTTATAATTAAGGAATTCTTTCTCAATAAATTCCAAAAATAATCATATTTTCGGCGTTTTTTGAAGCTTTTTAATACGGGATTCTATCTCTCGCATGGCAAGGAGTTTTTTTGTATAGTGTAAAGCCTTATTAACAGAGGAAGCATTATCCTCTTGATCTTCCAGAGCCTCTTCCAAGTATTCATCTATGATCTTTTCCAACTGTTCTATTTCATGGCGTAACGTCGCCAACAGACTTTTGTTAATTGTTTCTGACATAGTACTATAATAGGTCTGTAATCGTCTACGGACTTTTAAATTACTGCTTCCATCACAAACAGTTTTTAGGTGTTTCTCCCCAACAGGCGTGTGCATACGGCCCATGATCTATACACCGCGGACAAATCCAACCGGTCCTTCCGGTAAATCTCCATCCATATTTCCTGGACAGTTTCATCATCTCTTTCCTGGTGGAAGTGACCGCCTGTCTAAAACAGGAACACCGGCCACACCATACTGTGTGTTCCGTAGATATATAACCCTGTTTCCCCATTATCTCAGCTTAATCACACGCTGAATAAAATCTGGCACTTTCGACGGTTTCATCTCCAAAACCAGTTTCCATGAATCACCGCCGACTTTAAATTCTCTTTCCACTGTTCCAAAGCCTTTGGCCTGAGCCTCAATACGATACGTTCCTGGCGGTAATCCAAACCGCAAGCGTCCGGTTTTCGTTCTTTCCTGCCCCATCTTCTCTTTCCCTTTCCAAACCGTCACCACCATGACTTCCTTTATCTCACCCCCACCAGCCTGTGTAATACGAATCTCACCTTGAATCGCCCTCGATCCGGAGTCCGCCGCATAAACCACCCCACCAACCCCTGACAACCCTCCTTCCGCCAAGGGAGCCGGTATCTCGTAGGGTACTGAAGTCATAAGCAACGACAGAATACTTGCTCCGGTGTAGAATGCGCGCGTCCTCGTCTCTACCTCAAAGATATAGCACAGTAAAACCGATAACACCGGAATCAGGATCAAAACAACCCAGGGCGGGATGACCACCACCTTCGACACCCTCTCGCTGATTTCCAAAATAGCCGACGCCTGCTCTTTTTGTATCAAATCTGTAAGCACCGCCGTAAAACCTCCAACCCCACCCGCAGCACCAATCCACCAACTCTTCTCCCCTCTCATATTAATCCACCGAGCTTTAAAGCCAAAGCCAGACAGCCACAGTTTGGGCATGGATACTCCACGATTGGTTTGTCTTTTGGAATAGTTAATCTATATGTTGCCCGGCAATTTCCACACCAAGCTTCCACCTCATAACAGTCTGTCGTTAGAACACTAACATTTATAAACTGCGGTTTGCCGTCTTCGCTTACACCATACCTTAGCCAATATTGTATTTTCATTCTTCCCCTTGGTTACGTAATCATTTACGTCCTCTCAAACTTTTTCTTCAATCGCTTATATTCTTGATATTCGTTTTGAGCTTTTTTCTCTTCTACCCGCACACATGCCTCCGCTTTTTGTTTCTGGACTTCTTTTTTAAGCAGTAAATATTCCTCTTCCGAAAGAAGACCCCATCGAACACATTGAGACATTATGAACCTCAGTGGATTAATAGAAATCTCATGGAGAGGCGTCCAATCATCAGGTCGGTCCCCTTCCCAGGCCAAATAGGTTCCATCCGTAAACGTGATAATCAACTTATCATCATTATGCAATATAGCCTGAGCAACGGTACGTCCTTCGGCATCTTTTGTTTTTTCCAGATATTTCAACATGAGATTTAAAAACCTCCGTAATCGTCTACGTGACCATCATCGAATTCCTAGCCTGGTCAACTGCTCAACCTCAATACCCACCTGGATGGATTAGGTAATCTCATAATCTCTAAGAAAAGAGACGCATTACCTAATTTGACACCACAGAACGCTGCCCCATAGAATCAACGTAGCATCTGAGATCGTCGGATGTCGACGGCCTCCCCTTCTTTTTACAGGCTGAAGTACTTAAACCTTTTATTTCAGAAGAGTTAATGGTGTCGACCACTCCCATATTCTTTCGCCTCAAAAACGGGCAGAGAACAGTTGGTTACGAATGTAAAACCAGATACTCTTTTAGAGTCCCCATGCCACCTTCCCAATAGGCCATCGCATGATTCTACGCGGTTTCAAATTCCTTCTTCAATCGCAAATACTCGTCATAGCGTTGCCGGCGCATCCGTTCTTTCAGAGCAATCCGTTCTAAGGATTCAACTTCCACTTGATCTAATATTCCCAATCGAATGAGTTCCGTTTGGTTGTCCCGCGAATAATCCAATGGACTCGGCAGGTCTTTGGCCGTAAACAGCTCTCCATATTCCATGCTATAGGCTTTAATAACAATGAATTTTTCATTCCTGAAGGTCATCCATAATTCTTTACCGCTTAAATAACTTCTTAATCCCGGTCCTAAAAATACCGCCTGTTCAATCACTTGATTCTCTAATTCGGATAGCGTTGTCAATAACTTGCGTTTGATTGTCATCGTCTATATCTCCGTAATCGTCTACGTGCCCACTAACTTTTTCCTCTTATCTCGTTCATGTATTCCTTTAATTCCTTTAATGTCTTGCCTTTGGTCATATCCTCTACCAGTCCGTTCATTTCCTCTATCGTTGGCAGTTCTCGCTCATGCAGTGAAATTGATTTCAACCGCTCGTTTTCCGTCCGCAGTTCCTTATTCTCTTTTAGCAATTTCTGTAGCGTCTCTATTGTTTCCGAGGATGGGACAATTACCATTATGGCTGGAGATTCTTTAATCCAAGCTCGCAGTTCAGCTTCCATCTCATCCTGAACTTTATCCTCTTCTGGCCATTGCTTCATAAAACTCCTTTTATCGTCTATTGTTCAATCAAGGTTTCGTTTGACTGCCCACTCCACCTGAAAAAATCTTCCGCCTTGTAAGAAAAAATGTCCTCGGCAATAACTGGAAACGTGGTCATTTGCGACCCCACCAACTGAATGACTACCGCCACCATGCCTCCTGACGGGTCTGGCGTGGTCACCTTGAGCGTCGCCATATCTAATTCCGAAGGCAACGACATACCAAATAACTCATCGACAAACTTCGCCGTGTGCCCAAAGGCGGCTAATGTGATCGACGTATCGCCCACGGTGCGGCCTCCACGCGTCAATTCAAATCGCAGCGTGTTCGGCCTGCGATCAAAATTCACAACCGCTACTCCGGTATTCATATCCCACTGCCGCATAAGGACGGGCGTTGAAAATCGAGACGTAAAGGCTGACGAGCCTACCCCGGCGCTACTGACCACATTGCCGACTCCATCTTTGAGAATAAAGACTGCCGTGCCTGCAATCTTTACCCCATTGCCATCGGCTGCTCGACTCGTCCCTACAATGGCATACCCTGTTGTTAAGGCCCCATCCAAGTTTAATTCCCAAACCGCGGTTACGTCCCGCCCTAACGTAAACCCGATGCTGAAGGCCATGATGACTTGCCCCGTCCTTAAACTGCGCGCGCGCAATCGCAATGGCCCACCTGCCCCATTAGTGAAAACCATGTTACCACGTGCCTCCGAAACGCTCGGATTACTTACCACCAACAACGTAACAAACTCTCCGCCATCCCCTGTCCGTCCTACCGCTATTTGTGGAAAGAACAATAACGTCAATGGTTTGGTTTGCGCCAAACTACTTTGACTGCCAAGAAAACCAATTAACAACACCAAGATTATTTTCATGAAATGGTTCCTCCTTCAACCGTTATCCAACTCCAAAGTCACCGAGGAGTCCCCGGACGGGTTAGGTGACCGAATGCTCCCATCCCGTGTCGCAAAAGACCGCGGTAAATGGCCTCTGCTGTTCCCTCATCCATAGGACTAACGCGGTGGAATCCTTACCGTCGCTATAGGCTACTGCGTTGAGCATGATTTCCCCACTCCATATAGGCACGAATAAACTCTATGGCGACTTGTGTGTTAATGGCATTGCCGTAACCGCGCAATCGTCCCACTCGGGCGGGTACGCCTGAAGCCAACGGGAAAATGCTGGATTTAGTCGGCCTGTACTTTCCATCCCGACAGTAAATCCATTCGGCGTCTTTCCAGAATCCGTTAACAAAACCTGGCGTTCCAACACGCTGTTTATTGGAACCGTCCCTTCCTGGATTTGTTTCTGACAAGCCCCGTCCTTGTAATCCCTTCCCGTCGGTGTCGCCCAACTCGCCACTGTCACTAAATCCGGTCCCCAGTCCCTGCATATCCCTGATCCCACGGCATCGTTGACTGTCGGTGTCGGCCACGAAGAAAAATCTCTCTCGGATGTGCGGCGCACCAAAGCCCGCAGCACATAAACCGACCGCCCCGACCGCATACGACTCTGCTTCCAGATCAGATTGAACAAGGTCGAGCCAAGCGCGTCCGTCCTTTCCCGCAACCTGTTCGCCAAAGATAACATCAGGTCTACACTGCTGGATGAGCCAGAACCACGCTGACCATAAGTGCCGCTCGTCAGTAAACCCTTTTCTTTGGCCTGCCTGGCTGAAAGATTGACAGGGACATGACCCCGTCCATACGATGCGATCCCATTGCTGGTATCCGGCCTGGTTGAGTGCATAGTCCCAGCCTGCAATGCCGCTGAAGAAATGACATCTATCAAACCCAGCAACGTCGGCTGGTAGGACATCTTCAATGGATCGCTCATCGACTTCTCCTTCCGTAATCAGACCCTTCTTCATCAACTCTCTCGTCCATGCTGCCGCCTTGGCATCTATCTCGTTATAATAGACCCACTTCTTTTTCACAATCTCCCAGCTTGCGCATGACAAAGATGATAATATCCTTTCCCCTCAATCCGGCCTCCCCTCGATTATCGTGATGATACGTTCATCAGTGAACCGAATGGGTGGATTGGCCTACTCGACCTCGCTCAACCCGGACGGTGTCCAATATCCTAACATCCCGATCACGAAGTTTTCTGCTAACGCATCCGGATCGAAATCTATTATTTTGCCGTTGTCGGTAGACACTCGAATCGCATAACGAGCCGCCGCTATCATCTGGTCCCAGAGGACCTTCCGTTCCGGGTCCTCCGTGCCCCGGCGCATCGGCATCGGCGGCTGATCGCCACTTTCGGAATCGCGATAAAGCCAATGGTCCTTCGGCAACGGCAGCGAAGCAACCGCAAAGCCGGAGCCATCCGGAAGCGCCGCGCATTCTTCGATGCTGCCACCCAATTCATTGACGAGTCGTTGCACAAACTCAGGTGGAGGTATCGGTTTTGGATAGTCACTCATGATGATCTCCTCAGACCTGTCTGCGTGTACGCACAGGCAGGCACGCAGACAGGTCTTACAATTTCTTTAATAACCGAACTGAATAGCTGCACTTCAGATTTCCACACCGCCAGCCCTTCTCCTCTTCTACCCACTTCAGCTTACCGTCACAGCCGCGCGCCGGACATGCCCGGTCCCTTTCGACCTCTCCATACGTCAATACCCCTAACCCCTTTTCTTCGCCCAGGTTCCCTTTAACCTCACTCGTTGCCACCTCGACCCCTCTCGCTTTCCTCTTTCTTGATCCCTTCCTTTTCGTCTTCGTCTCTTCCTCTATCGCTTTGATTAACTCCCGCAGCCAAATATGTCATCTAATAGAGAGCTCAGTTTGGGATAAACTGCACGAATACAGGCTTGATACCTCTTTGAAATCTCTCGAAGCCGATCTTCTTTTATCTTGCAATAATCCTCCAGGAAGTGTTCCGGCACACGAAAGATAAATGAAGCAAACGTCGCATCGAAACCGTCATCGTAATCCTCTATATAATAAGGGTTTTTCCTCAACGTACTTATTTCCTCTTTATAAGAGGCTCTGTTCCCATTACCCACACGAAGAACTACACAAATAATATCTTTGCCAGATTCTCCCATAGGAACCATAGCTAATGAATTCTCTTGGTGTTCAAAACGACACCGCTCCATAAAACAATCTCGAAATCGAGGGTAGGCGTCCGGGTGCTTGCCCAACATCGGGAGAACAAAAAACACCGCTATATTGACACCGTTAACCATATTATACAAACTCATCTGGACCTCCGTAATCGTCTACGTAAAGTTATTGAACTTTTGTTTACCACCTGGAAACCTGTCAAGTAAAATCTGTGCTAAAATGACGCCCTTCAGCCTGGTTAATAAATCCTGGTATCCCCCTTCAGTAATCGTCTACGTGCCTGCCTATCTTCCTTGATTCAGTAACTTTTCAATAAATAAATCCACTTGATTCAATAACTGATTGCTTTCATGAATTTTTTCTCTGCCGTAATTCAATAATTATTACGTAACTTGAAAATCCATGCCCATCCCTGCTCATTTCCGATGCTCGTTGCAAAACTCCCTATAGATGTACAAATGGAAGCTATCTACAGTCTGTAGAGGGCTTCCAATATGTTAGCCGTCACACGGCGCACCCTCTCCGCATGGCCTTCTTCAGCCGCCTCCCACGTCGAGTAACGCTCCATCTCGCTGTCGAGCGCTCCACCGAATACGAGCGTCTCGAAGAGGAGCGGCGGTCCCTCTCCGTATTGGGGATCGAGTCCAAGAAAGACCGTACTCACTCGCGCATCACCAAGGGTATCGTTGGCTACCTGGCGATCTGCCTTCTCGAACCAGCGGCCCCATGTCATGAGGTCGCAAGGCACGGCCGTCTTGCCGTTGAGGATATAGTAATCTTTCATTCGCACCTCCATGTTAGCTATTGCGCGTCAGGTCGTCCGGGTGTATCCCAAACAGCCGTGCCATCGGCGCGCGCAGTTGTTCTCGCAGCGCGGCGAGTTCGTTTTCGAGATGTTCGATGCGCGCCGCGTCCTCGCTCTTGCCTTCCAACATCTTCTCAGCCGTACCATACGTATCATCATCTACGTAGGAGAGCTCGCTATAGCCACTCAGACTGTATCCGATAAGCTGTGCAAATTGGATATGATCCTCTTTTGGGAAATCCATGCCGGCGATTTCGTTCAGTCCGCAACCATGCTTTGCTCCATGATCCAGTAGATACCGAACAATGGCGTTTTCTTTGAAGCGCAGCACACCGTATTTCTTTTCGAGAGGTTGGATTGGATGTTTCATGTTAGGCCTCATAAATAGTGATGGCATCTTTTACATGCCCATTCAGGGTCTCCATGCTCTTTATTCGCGTCGTAACGGTCGTGTCCCGCAACCCAGCACCAAATCAAGGTGTCTACCCAAACATAAGTAGGAAACTTGTGGCGCTTTATAGATCGCAAAAAATGAATGCGTCCAGACTTAGTAAACAAATCAAACCCCTCTCTACTTGCTCCCATATCTGTCTGCCCCATCATCCGAGATGCGCTTTGCTTCTCTTCATGACCTGTTTCCCTACTTCCAATGCTCGTTGCTGGCGCATTCCCCGTTCTCGCAAATCCTAAACGTCGCCCTCCCCGCTCCCACCTGCCAAATCTGACCCCCGCACTTGCAGGGCTTCTTTTCCACCTCCTTGATCTTCATCCACTTCCGCTCACAATATCCCTTTAGCCAAATACTCGGCTCCCCTTTAATCGTATTGGTTGTTCCTTTCGTCACTTTCTCTTCTATCTTCCCCACCAAACCCTTTCCTCCTTCTTCTATCGTTTTAACCAGGTTCCTTACCCCCTTTGGTTCTCCTTCCTCTTTTTTTCTCCTCCTCCCCCTGTAACGCCTTCCTGATTGTCCACCGGGACCGGAATGACATTAATTGTTGGCTCCCCGCTAGACACCTCCACCTTCTTAACCCATTCCGTAAAAATTCGTGAGGCCAACTCCTGTAGTGTCTCCTCAGCTACCAATGCTTGTAATCGTAGCTGCTGATGTACAGCACGGTCCAGTCGTACATGAATCATTGTTACGTTCGATCTTTTTGGTTCGATTGTATCTGTGTTATTATTGGTCTTTCCAGTCTTCATGGTCTTGTTATATCAAATGCAAAGGGCTTTGTCAAGAAAAAATTTTTTGCCTGAGTGTCTCCCCTATACTTACCGGGTTTCCAGTAGCGTTCCACGGTAAGCCACCCCTCTCTCTGTAATCGTCTACGTGCCATAAACTTATCATTATTCATTAACTATTCACTAATTATTATGTAACTAAACCTGTTTATTCTATAACTTCTCTATAACTCTTAATTAACTTCTCTATAACTCTTCATTAGCCCTTTGCCTCCTTTCTCCTTTCCCCCTTCCTTACCTGCTCCCCCCCATTCCATAACTCCCCCGACGCTCGAATACGTGAATCATAAAATCAATCCCCAAGAGCCTACCCTATCTCATTGATTCTAAAGAGAATGATTAGTACCCCTATGAATACGATAATGCCTAGCCACTTTTACAACCCCCTTCTCCCCTCAAGTTAGTCTCCCCATAAGCCAGCTTCGCTTATCCATTGAAACTAACTCCTTTAGATTCCCTTATTTTAATTGTCATCGTTTCCAGTGGACAATATTCGCATAAGGTTATACTATTCGCCGTATAGTGTTACTTTTTTAACTTATTACTTCTCCTTTCCACGGACAACTTGCAAAACAAAAGTTCCCCTCATGCCTCTCACTTATCCTAAATTTTTTTCTATCATTGACCTTGATCCATACCCCCTTTCGACCTTTCAATCAGCAAAGGGGCCCCAAAACTATTGATAAAAAACAACTTACAGACTCTTGTTATATTGACATAATATTTCTTATGGGCATTCAAAAGGGTTTAGGCAGCAATTCTTGGTGGGGTCATAAATGCAGGAAAATAGGCCCGGAGCGGGATGGAGTTTTTGCGCTTGACGGGGTCTGGGACGCGGGCGGGTGGTCCGGGTCTGGTGGGAGGGGACTTTTTGTGGTAGGCTAGCGGCCTATGCGACCACTAAAAAGTTTAACCCTGGATGAAGTCATTAAGCAGTTGCGCAGTCAATTTGAACAGATACCGGACGAGCGGGCGGCCGATCAGGTCCTTTACCGGATGGCGGACACGCTGATGAGCGGGTTTGCCATGATGTTTTTCCAGCATCCGAGCTTGCTCAACTTTCAGCGGGCGATGGAGAAGGAGAAGCACGATTGTAACCTGAAGACAATCTTTAAGGTGAAGGCCGTGCCGTCGGACACCCAGATGCGCACGATCCTGGACGGGGCGCCGACGGAACCGTTACGGGCAGTGCTGCCCGATTGGTTTGAAAAGATCCGGCGGGCCGGCTGGGCCAGCCAGTTTCGCATCGGCGTAGCGACCAAGACGGGCACGAAG
>ERZ1292642.1549-Hain-H14-01um-R1-1549-length-10743-cov-17_pt1 | contig 10743 bp, 14 predicted proteins | sample MGYA00564403_ERZ1292642 | MGnify/ENA primary metagenome ERZ1292642 (study PRJEB36523, sample SAMEA6512643) | groundwater metagenome | collected 2019-01-09 | study: AquaDiva: Metagenomics assemblies of 32 groundwater samples | reverse complement strand
AAATTTTGGAGCATCTGGGGAACCCTGGGAACCTGCTGTTGGCACTCCGCAGACTCTTCCCTGCCGTGATGCTCATTATTACCGTGCCGAACGCGTTTAGTGCAGCAGGGTTGGAGTGGCTCAAGCGTGGGTACGAGAATGTGAACACACAACATTGTGCTTGGTACTCATGGCATACCCTGTACGAGTTAGTGACGCGCTGCGGATACTTCGTGTGCAATTTTGGCTGGTACGGAGGCCCTCCGTATGTTGCAGAGGGGCTCGTCTTTATCGTTAAGCCTAAAGGGGCATAGCCATGTCGGCAATTAAGCGGGGGCAGGACAATCAAATCCTCTTCACCATCTATGCCCCATCCACCCAGAAGCAATTTAGCGGCGTGACGGCCTCCCAGATTTCGTCCGCACGCACACTGTATGGCGTGGTGCATGGGGGTGCGACGGCTGCGGTATCGAAAAGTATCTCGCGAGCACCCAGCCTAGTGCGCAGTGGCTTGTTTCGCCTCTCGATCAAATCGGCAGAAGTGTCCAACTTCGACGAGGTGTTGGTTCACATCGAGGGCAACAATTCTGCCACGATTGCGCCGTACAATGCCCTGTTCTCCGTCGAGACGGTCGATGATTCCGACATCTACTCTGCCCTCACAGTGATTCAATCTGCGGCCTCCGATGCGGCCTCTGCCGCAGCTCAGGCGAACTCGCGTATTCTGCTCACCCAGTCTATCGCCTCCGATACCTATAGCGCCGTCATCCTCACCCAGTCGATGGCCTCGGATGCCGCGTCCGCTGCCGCACAAGCCAACTCTCGGGCTCTCGTCATCCAGTCCATGGTGAGTGACGTGGACAGCGCGCTCACGTCCAGATTCTCCGACCTGCACAGCCTTGTGAGCACAACCGGCGTGATCCTTACCGCCTCGGCCCTCAGCGATGTGGGCTCGGCCGTCTGGGCGCAACGGTGGAATGTGCATAGCGGTGTCAGCACGTTTGGCTCTGCCTTCGAGCGCATCATGTCAGCCGCATCAGACGCAGCCTCCGCAGCCGCCCAGGCGAACTCGCGGGTCCTCGTCACACAAAGCATGGCCTCCGATGCGTACAGCGCCATTATCGTCACGCAGTCGCTCGTCTCTGATGTGGATAGCGCCCTGACATCACGGTTCTCGGACCTCCTGAGCCTCTTGAATACCACTGGCGTGGTGCTGACCGCTTCAGCGATGAGTGATACGGCCAGCCAAGTGTGGGCGCATGTGATCGGCGCCCGGGTGGATTCGCGGGTATTGTTGACGCAGAGTATGGCCTCAGATGCGGCTTCAGCGGCGGCCCAGGCCAACTCGCGAGCGCTAGTGGTGCAGTCGATGGTGTCCGACGTGCAGTCGGCCCTGACAGTCGTCCAATCGATGGCGTCGGACGCCCATAGCGCGGCTGCCCAGGGGAACTCCAGAGCCCTCGTGATCCAGTCGATCGTGTCCGACGTGCAGTCGGCCGTAACGGTGGTGCAGAGTCTCGCGTCTGATGCTGCCAGTGCGGCAACGCTCGCAGCCTCCCGGGCGTTGGTGGCGACGAGCGCGGCGTCTGATGCCCAGAGCGCCGCCACGGTGGCGAACTCTCGTGCACTCGTCATCCAGAGCATGCTTTCGGACGTGCAGTCGGCGGTGGCGCTGACGCAGAGCATGGCCTCCGACGCTGCCTCGGCGGCACAGCAGGCGAACTCCCGCGTGCTGCTGAACCAGAGCCGCGTGAGCGACATCTACTCACTACTGTCCGATTATGTGAGTGACTTCGGCTCACGTATCCCTGCGGCATTCACGACACTGACTGGCGTGCCAGGCGATACGCCGAGTCTCAATGCGGCAATTATGTTCTTGTTCCATGCCCAGAAATTCCAGACGACACGGAATGCCAGCCAAGTGACCATTGGGGATAGTGCTGGGGCCGCGATGGCCACGGCGACGGTAAGTTTCAATGCCGGCACGTCGGTTTTCACCCGGGGCACTTTCGCGTAACCCTGGGCACCTTGTCGAGGAGGTTGGATGCCGACGACAATCGCAATGACGCTTACTGCGCTACGTGATGCTATCCTGGATTGGCCAGCGGGGCGCAGTATCTTTGTTCCCCTTGGTGATGAGTATGCTGCGTTTATCACTGAGCAGTGCGAGACCTATACAGAACGACAGCAACGCAGGCTCAGCAAGATACTTTCCCTTATCACCGATGCACAAAAGGTGTGCGAAGATCCCAACATGACCACGATGGACAGTCAGACACGGTGGTACTTAAGCGAGTCCACCATTGGTTTAGCGAAGGTACTCCTGCGAGACACGATAGAAAAGAGTTAAGCCCATGCCATTGGTAGGCCAAGACGCCATTGAGTCCGTGTCCCAAGCCATGTTCCTCACGATCCCCCCCATGGGGATTAACGAGGGCGACTTCTACCAGGGAGCGGGCCTGTACCGTGAAGAAGCCACCTATGACCGCAGCGGCAATCCCTATGTGGTAACTGGGCCTATGGCTGGGGTCCTCGTCGCTGGTCGGATGGAAGTATGGAACCTGCGCTGGGTCGCCCCTCGTGTCACCGGGGATGAAGTGCGTATCATCAATAGCGCGGGCGATACGGTGTGGCATTCGGTTGCGCGGAGCGGACTCCCCGAAGGCGATAACAGCATCCAGGGCGAAATCTGGACGGGAGCCCGGGTGTCCGTCATGGAGTCCGGGACGTTGTATATCACCTTTCGACAATTTGGGCGGACCTCATGAGCGTACTGTCACTGACCTCCTATCTGCTCTGGTCTGGCACCACCATTGGTGGGGGTGCGACACTGACGAGTGCGGCCATTGATTTGCTGCATGTTGACCTGGTGGAAGCACTCCGTCTCAGGGTGTCCAGTGTTGCGGGGACCGCGAATGTCCGCGTGGAGTACCAAACAAGCCATAATGGGACAGATTGGGACGAGGAAGATGACAACGTTGATATCGTCGCCTCAACGTTGCTGGCCAAGGCTGGGAACGCTGAGCAGTGGAATAGCTTCCCCATGCCAGCGCCACTTGCCCGTTATATCAGGATTCTCGTTGATGAAATCTCCGCAGCGGTGCTCACGGATACACTCGTTGAAGCGAAACTCCTCTGCCGTGAAGGGCTCAGTTAGAAGGGACATGCTCTATGTTGCGGAAGATAGGACCGCTGGGACGTAAATACCTCATTGTTTTCATGTACTGCTTTGCCCTTGTACCATGGATACTTGTTATGGTCAAGCCTTCCCCTTCAGGTGCACAGCAGCCTCAACTCACCCTCCAAGAGCAGCTCGACATTACCACGGCTTACGCGCAGGACTTAGAGCGTGCCCAGAAACGCTGCCAGTTAGAGAAGGCGGATATCTGGGTACAAGCCCGCACCTTCGAGAAGCAGCTTGCCCTCGTGCGTGCGGAGTTACAGCCGTTCCTCGACTATAAAGTGAGTATCAGAGACAAGGAGTCCGCCCATGCGACGGAGAAGTAATCTTCTGCTTGTGCTCTGTCTCCTGTTGTTTATTCCGTCCTGGACGCACGCACAAATAAGCACCCTCGCCAATCGGAATTTGGAAGGGTTGACCATCGCTGCCGGTGCGCTTGCTGTCGATGTCACGCGATGGGGCGGCGCGGTCGTCACGGGTGGCGCTGGGGTTGTCGCTGCTGGCACCCCACGTGTGACACTCGCGTCAAATGATCCTGCGGTGACTGCCCTCGAAATCATGGACGACTGGGATGAAGTTGATCGCGCAAAAGTCAATACCATTGCCGGTCAGGTGGGCGTCCAGGGCGGCTCTGGCATTGCCACGGCGCTCACGCAGCGTATGGTCCTCGCTACTGATGTAGCGCTCCCAACAGGGGCAAACATCATTGGTCGTGTTGGCATCGACCAAACGACGCCTGGAACCACAAATGCTGTCGCAGTGATTACAGGCCAAAACGGCATTGCCGGTGGTACAGGTGTGGATGGAGCCACCGTCCCACGGGTGAGCTTAGCAACGAATGTGGCGCTGCCTGCTGGCACGAACGTCCTGGGCGCCCTGAGCGCGAATCAGTCAGTGAATGTCAGCCAGATCAATGGCGTGACACCGCTCATGGGGAACGGCAACACCGGCACAGGCTCGCATCGTGTTACGAACGCAGACAATGACCCCTGCCAGACTAGTGGTCGTAGTAAGTCTGCTGTTTCTGTGGCTCTAGCGGCGACAGGCGCCGCAGAAATTGTTGCGCTGTCTGCCGGTCAAGTTATCTATGTTTGTGGATTTACGCTAACTATTTCGGGGACAACAACCCCAGGTTTCCGATTTGAATATGGGACAGGCACGAATTGTGCTACGGGGAATACTCCAGCGACTGGTGTCTTTGGAGGAGGGACACAAGCAGCAGCAGGACTCTTAGTTAGTAGTGGTGGATCCATGATGCAAACCTCAACTGCCGGGTCGAATGCTTTATGTATCAATCCAAGTGGGACAGCTCCAAGTATTCAGGGGAATGTGACCTATGTGCGTCAGTAAACGTCCGTCGTATGGCCTTGCCATCGCGCTGCTCCTCGCCTGTGTGCTGCTTGCCCCCTTAGTGACACAGGCCAACCACAGCACACTCCGCATTGATCCTTTTAACCCCAACCCTATCAATACGTCTGGGCAACCATCGGGATCAATAAATACACGACTACGAGAAAGCCTCGACCACGAAGCGGCGCAGCTACACGGAGAGCGTTCCGGGCCTTTCATCGTTTCTGGCGGTCTGCACGGGACGGCGGCTGGCTTGACATCTGCAGCTTTTGCAACTATTGCGCAGGTTCCGGAGCATGTGAATCAGACCGCAACAGCTATCACCTATGCGGCGATTGCTAACGATGTCTGCTGGACTATCATTTCCAGTGACAATAACGGCATCACGGGTTGGACTCGCGTAGGTACTACTGCATATTATTATCAATGCGAGGGAGATACGACACCTACACAACCTACACTACCTGCTAATAGTACGTGGTTATCCGTTAGTACAATTACAGGGAGCGCAATTTTTGCCGTGACTGATTTACGGCGCTTACATCCATCAATGATGGGGTTGCGTGACGCATGTGCATACGCATCACTTGATGCTGCTGTGACAGCAGCATCGACGACAAGGACCACGATGATTGTGGATTGCCCATTATGGGTAGATGCAGCGACCGTCACCGTTCCTGCAACGATGGGGATAGAGGTCACAGGACGTGGACAACTGATAGCAACTAGTCCAAAAACGATTCAATTTAATGGGCCGTTCCAGGCGCCAGACCAGGTAGTTTTTGATGCAAATGTTTCTCCCCAGTTTGCCATCCTTGAACAGGTCCATGTCCGGTGGTTTGGGACAACCAGCGCTGCCGTGCAGCGTGCAATAACAGCGGCAACGACCACAGGTGCGACTAACGGAAATGCCACTGTGTACTACGGTGCAGGTTTATACCTTTTAGATACTACCATTACGGTCAGTACTGCAAATCGTGGTATTTCTTTTGTTTGTGCTCATACTCCGTCTGCGCAAAACGGGAGTGTGCGTCCCATTACTGTCTTGCGCTGGACTGGTGGCGCGGGAAACATGTTTACTATCTCAAATACCTTTAACGGGTTCTATGGCTGTGGCGTCGAAAACTTTGGCACAGCTGCAACGTTTGTACGGTATACAGCGCAGGGTGGCCGTGATCGGTATGACCGTATAAGCATTATCAACGGGAGTGGTACAACGGCGTTTAGTGATGCAGCTATTCGTTATGACAGCGGTACGGACTATTCACGTTACACAAACATTGAAGCTGGTGGATCGTTTACAATCTTTATCAAATACTTTGGAACAGGGACTACCCTTTCTATTGAAGATAGCGTATTTGATGCCGCATCTGATTATATAGTGGTGAGTATGCAAGATGGGGCAAATGCAGATGTGATTACCCTGCGAAATAATACTTTTAATAGCCAGGTAAATGCTGAGGCGTTGGCTTTTGATAGTTCATCTATAAGCACTGGCGTTGTGAATGTCGTCAGTTTTACTGAGAATGAAGTTGATGTAACTTCAAGTGTACCAACGGACCGTGTATTAAAGCTGTACAATGTCCGCAATGCTTACATAGAGGCTAATGAAATCGACTGCGGCGGTTCTTTGGCCTACTTTGCTGACGTAGCGAATACGACATTGTTCTCGAAAGCTAATCGGTTAAATTCATGTGGCCCGATGTATCAGTTTACATCCAATACTTCGCAGTCGTTTTTCGGTGGAGATAGATTTTCAAGTAATACGTCTGGATTGACCGATTCGCTCTTCACAGGGGTGATCAATGTCACCTATAGTGCTGATATACGTATCTTAGGCCAGGTCGGCAATCCAGGAGGACACAGTGTCTATCTTATAGATGTTACAAACGCGATTGCGTTTACTATCTCCTTTGCTCGTCCACTTGATGGAATATGGGGTTATTTAACGCGCGGACAGATTATTACTTTGCTTATTCGTAATACAAGTGGTGGGGCTATGGGAGCTATTACACTTGCAGCCTCGCATTTTTCAACATCGGGTGCACTACTCGCACCAGCGAATGGAAATAGCCGGTCGTTTACATGTGTAATGACTGGCACACCGAACGCTGGACGCTGTGTTGAAATCGCACGTAGTGCAGCAGACGTTATTAATTAAGGTAATCAAGTATGCCCTCCATAATTACAGGAACACGGCCTGCATGTGATGCTGCGCACCGAGGTACTGTTTTTTATGTGGCTGGCGGTGCTGGAGTGGCGGATACACATGAAACCTGCCGCAAAGACGCAGCTGATGCTTATGCTTGGGTGTCTCTCTTTTAGGGGTAGATCGTCCATGGCACTCCCTGTTGATGCGCTTTTTGTCCTCGTGATGCAGGACTTAGACGACGAGGCTGCCATCCGTACCGCGCCGCATACGGTTTTCTTGCGCCACGCCACGCGGGCGCAGCAGTGGGTCGCTCTCCGATACCGTCTGCTGCGTGAAACACTCCCCTTTCCCCTGTTTGTCAACACGCCGCTCTATCATCTCCAGACACGCTACCCGCGGCTGGTCGTCGTCACCCATATGACCCGCAGTGATGGGACTCCACTGTGGCCCGTGCCATTTACCTCGTTGCGATACCGTGACACGGCCTGGTTCTCGACCCTAGGCCCCCCCCTGTACATCTACCGTGTGGGGTGGTCCTATCTCGGCGTGTATCCAGTCCCGAGTGCGGATGATACGGCCGTGCTGAGTGGCCTGATGCTTCCCACCGATCTCACCGCGATGGACTCACGGCTGCAGATTGCCGATGCGTGGGTGCCGCATGTGGTGGCTGTCACAGCAGGGCTCATGATGCTTGGTCGAGAGCGGCGCTATGCCGAAGGGGTGGCACGGATCATGAAAGGGTTAGGGCTCCAGACCGCAGGGCCATCCCGAGAGACGCAAGAGGTGGCAGGTGTCGCAGGGTAGTGCCCTCGCCGAAGCACAGGATTTGCTGCTTGAGTTGGGGGATGCCGAGTATCTCGCATTGGCCTTTGCCGATGTCACACGGGCGCTGGCGCGGCGTTGTCCGGTTTTCAGCGAGGTCCAGCAGATTTCGACCTACTGGGCCGTGGGCCAGTGGACAGAGGCAACACAGACCTTCACGGATGATACGACGGATGCCCAGGATGCGGGGACAGGCGATGTCCCTTTGGCCACCACGACGGACAATGATGGCCATCTGCTCGGGGCCTATGGCCTGTTTGAACGGGTGGTGTATGTCATCAGCACGGCAGGGAGTGGTGGCACATATGAGTACACGTATTGGGATGGCGCGGAATGGCGGACCCTCACGACGTTGACGACGCCGAATTTCGCGGCAACAGGGACCCAGACCCTGTCGTTTGTCCCGCCAGACGATTGGCGCCAAGGCGTACCGACTGGCGTCACGTTTCCCGCCGACTTCGACGGAAATCTCTTTTGGGTCCGCGTCCGTGTCACCGTGGGGACGCCACCCATTACCGGGCAAGACAATCTGGAGTCGGTGTCCCAGACGATGTTTCTGACCGTCCCGCCGAAAGGCAATAATCAGACAGATATGCAGCAGGGCGCTGGACTGGTCCGCTTGCCCCTGACCCTGGGCGCGTTTACGCTCCAGGCAACGACCGTGACCATCTTTGCGGCACTCTACCCTCTTCCTGATACGCTCCTCAGTATCCTGACGGTGCTCTACTACCCGAACGAGTTAGAGCCTGCACCTGTCTCTGAGGGTCTTGACCTGCTCGTTCCCACATGGCGCACGGCAACCGCGACGGTCCCCACACGGTATACGCAGGACTTGGGGCCTGTGCAGCGTCTGCGCCTGACACCCATGCCGACGAATCTTGGGGTGCGAGAGACCCTGCCGGCCTGGCTCGGGATTCCTGGATTTACGGGAGGAGCCGCCAACAATCTGGTGCTGATGAGCCTGGGAGTGCCGCTCGAAGCAGATTTCCCTCCGTGGTATGAGGGGCTTGTGGCGTATGCCACTGCCGCCCAGGAAGCCAGGCGTCTCGGGGAAACGCAGGACCTGTCCTTGGCGCAAGCGCTTGACGGGCTTGTTGATGGCCTCATTGAGATGCTGAAAGCTCTGTGGGACAAGGACGGGCTGGAATTGACGGCACCTTATGTGTCGCCGCTGCGGAGGTAGGAATGCCGCTGGATTTTGCGACGCTTCGACGGCGGATCCGTCAACGCGCCGCCAACAAGCTCGATGACGTGCGCGCTGAGATACTTCTGCGTGAGAAAATAGAGGAATTGTGGTACCGGGAGCCGTGGAGTTGGCGTCAAGACGAAGCCGTGCTGACGACGGTTGCGCCAAAGAGCGGCGGGACTGTGACCCTGAATGCCACGCCCACGCTCGTGGATGGCACGGGGACTGCGTTTGCTGCGGCAGATGTGGGGCGCAAACTGCGCGTGGCGAATGACAACACGTATTACGAGGTGACTGCCGTCAGTGGCCAGCAACTCACCTTAGAAACCGCGTATGCCGGTACAGCGTTTACCGCGAGCGCCTACAGCCTCTTTCGCAATATCTATCCGCTGGCTACCAATTTCAAAGAGATGATTTCGATTGCGTACTGGTGGCGTTTGAGTGAGGGAACGGTGGGCGGTGTGGACCGCTATGACGCTCGCCGCAGCTTTACTTCGCAGCAACCAGCCAGTTTCATCTACCGGGGAGAAGATAGCGCGGGGGTGATGCAGGTCGAGATTTCGCCTGTGCCGTCGGCGGCCATCGGTATCCATTACGTCTATCGCAATAAGCCGCCTACGTGGGCGGATACCACGTATGTGCCGTTCAACGAGACGGCGCTGACCTATCTCTGTGCCTCGGATGCCCTGTATCAGTTGGCCATTGAGGAGCCTGCGCAAGCACAGGCATACATCATGGTGGCCGATAAGTACCAGGCCCTGGGGCAGAATGCGTTGGCAGAGCATAGCTTCGCGGATACGAAGCTGCGGTCGATCCAAAAAGGCGTGCGGGATGAAGGGATGACGGGAGCTTGGCCAGATGATTATCTGGTCTCTCACGATGTGTATAGTCCTATATAGTCACGACCTTTGGAGTTTCGATATGGTAGACGAAGCCCACGCTGCAACGACAACCGCCAGTGTCACAGCGGAAACAACCGTGAAGCCCGCCGTGTCCACAGAGACGGGGTCTTCTCCGCCAGAGACGTCACCTTCGTGGTTGATCACACACCAACGGCCGCTGACCATGCTGGCGCTCGTGGGCGTGACCTGTGCCCTGGCGGTGCTCGGGAGTAAAGAGGCGCAACTGGCGGTGTTTACGTTACTCACCACGCTGGCGGGCGCAACGTGGGGCGAGCGTAGTGCGCTCAAGGTTCCAAAATCTCCTGACGGAGGATAACTTATGCCAAAGGTTTCATTCAAAGAAGGTACCGACGCACGCAAAGCTGCCTCAATCGTAGCCGAAGACCTGAAGGAGAAACCACGCAGCGCAAAGGCGGATAATGTTTTTGCGCTCTCCCGTTACATCACAAAACGCATGTCGCCTTCGAAGCGTCGTGCAGTGGCGAGTAGGAGGTTAGCGTGACCGAGAAACCACTCGACGGCCTGCTCATTGCCCTCAGCAATATGGCAATGGCACCGTGGGAGATTGAAAAGCTACGGGCCCAAGGCGCGTTGGTGATCATCAAGCGTCCCCATACCGAGCTAGAAGTGAAACGTCTCGGCACTGGAGAGCCGTTGGAAACGGCCCTCGACATCATGGACGATGACACATGGGTCAGGTTAGTCGAGTTGCGCGAACGCCTTATTAGTGCGCGGGCTACAGAGGCCTCAGTACACATGCTCCATATCCCCTAACCCAGAAGGAGACCGCCCCATGGCAGTACACAAGGGAAAGATTGTCACTCCAACGGCCTTTCAGGGAAGAGAAACTGTGGCCGAAGAGAAGGCAGAGGACAGGGCGGTGAAGCGTAGTGGCAGCGTCGAGAAGGCGATGGCGGCGACGAAGGGACGCAAGGTCAGCGGTGAACGGAAAGCCAGTAGTCGGCACTAGCAGCGGGAGTGTGGGGGAGTATGCCAGCACAGTTGTCCTTCGAGAAAGGCTGGGTCCAGAGACGGGCACGCCACCTTTTTGCCCCAGGCGAAATGGTGGAGGCCCTTAATGTTTTGCCAGACGAGGAAGGCGCTATTAAGACCCGCCTCGGGCACGCGCTGCTTGGCACTACCGCGCAGACCGATGTGCATTCCCTCCATA
>ERZ1292642.1548-Hain-H14-01um-R1-1548-length-10744-cov-4_pt1 | contig 10744 bp, 21 predicted proteins | sample MGYA00564403_ERZ1292642 | MGnify/ENA primary metagenome ERZ1292642 (study PRJEB36523, sample SAMEA6512643) | groundwater metagenome | collected 2019-01-09 | study: AquaDiva: Metagenomics assemblies of 32 groundwater samples | reverse complement strand
AAAGCCTGAATATCTTTGTTATGTCGAACTTGAAGTTAACGTTTACAATGCGCAGCTGAAAGAAAAACTGCCTGAACTCGTTAAAGAATATTGCGCTAAAAATAATATTCAATCCATTGAGCCTATTAGTTTTGATGAGCCAATTGATGAAGAGTTGCCTTTCTGATGTTATCAGACGCAACTTTAAAGATTTTTCTAGTACTAGTCTCCTAGAAACGTGTGTCAACAACGTAAGATTGTCCGCGGGGTTGGTGTATACACTGCGTAAGGAGGAACACTCAGATGCCATTATCTGGTAGTCGTATCTCAAAAAATGGCAACTTTAAGAGGACTCATGGAAAAACTCAATAAACCCGAAATGGAAATAGTATTTGAATACTGTTTCAACGAATTTTTAAAAATGTGTGACTTCTTGAAAGGTGAGTTGAATGCAGACAATAAAAAATTCCTTCATTTTGTACTTCATACTTTCAAAGAAAAAGTTGATAACTCAAAAGATTCAGACCTTGTGGCTCTGGATAAATTCCCCTTACCGAAGATGGAAAAGTAAGAAATTACAAACCCTTTTACTTCAATGGATAAAAGAAGACGAAGAACTATATAGATTAGAGCAAGAAAGGAAAAATACCATGCATAGAGAAGAAATAAAAAAATGTTTACAAAATTATTTGGATTATCCTCATAACAAAGTTGTAAATGTAGAAAAGCTATTCATTGCAATTTGCAACTACATCTTCTCAATCGAGGAGATTTCCGGTGGCACTCAAGAAGTTCAAAAAAAAGATCAATTTACATTCGATCTGAAAGAATTCATCAAATCAGAACCTAAAATGAGAAATATTGAAGAAATTCATGAGGATTTTATCTATCTGAAGGAATTTTCCGAGAAATATCAATTTTGTTCCGGATGTACAGTTTGCAATCTTTTAAGAGATTTTCACGAGACTTATACAGGATGTTATAGAAGAGAAGCAGATGGGAGATGGCTGATTAAACCTTTGAAATTCATACATCGAATTGCAACTAAGCATACTAAGCCTACTTTTGCTAAACGTGCTAAATTATTTTTAAAATTACAAAATATACAGGTGGAATGTGAATAAAAAGGTAGAACAGTGACCTAATAAATTGCTGTTATAATATTTTCTTGTCTTTTTTCCATAACTTCAATATCTCGAAAACATGGATACAAAGATCACATGGCACATAGAGAAAAGAAATATAAAAGACCTATCGGTATATGCCAAGAACCCAAGATTTCTTAAAGATAAGGACGCAGTGCAGTTAAGCACTTGCATTTCAAAGTTTGGCTTGATCGACAAGCCCGTTATTAATCTAGATAACGAAATAATAGGTGGTCATCAAAGAATTAATGTTCTTGAGAAAATGGGAGTAAACGAAGTAGAGGTTCATGTCCCCAATCGAACACTTAGCAATCAAGAGGTTGAAGAGCTAAATATTCGATTAAATAAGAACGTTGGAAATTGGCAATACGAAATCTTAGCTAATGAGTTTGAGATAACCGATCTATTAGAGTGGGGATTTGATCCTGAAGAATTAGGGATCGCCTCTTTTGGAAATACAGATTCTGAAGAAAAAGAAGAAGAGGAATGTGAAAAATGTCCAACATGCAATCAGAAAATAAAGAAATGACATGGGATCAATTCCTCGATGAACATTGGAGACAATTCAAATTGGCTTGTGAAAGAATGAATTTTGGGGGAAGGATGGTTGCTCTTAGTTGGCGTGAATATGTTCTTTATGACTTATGCAAAAGACACAATACAGAATGCGAAGAAGCAGGGCGTCCAAAGTTTTTTATATTCGAGGGAATAGATGGATAAAGAACCGTTTAGAAAATCAGCAGGCAGACCTGAGGCTAAGATTGATTGGAAGCTTGTAGATCAGATGCTTCAAGCTGGGTGTGATGGAGTTGAGATTGCTGGTCATTTTGGCATCCATCCTAACACATTGTATCTTAGATGCGAAGAAGAATATAAAATTAATTTTAGTGAACATTCCCAAGAGAAAAAAAGATCAGGCAAAGCCATCTTACGCTTAGGACAATACAAAAAAGCTCTTAGCGGAAAAGGAGATAGTCAGATGCTTAAATGGCTAGGGATTCATATTTTAGGCCAAAAAGAGACTTCGATGGATGAAATACAAGAAGCAACAAAGAAAGGGGCAATAGATGCAATTAGAGAAATCGAAGAAGAAAATAGAGCCGGAAATAGAGTTGCTAGCGAACCAATTATGGAGGATGAACAACCTCTATTACATAAAGAATTACGAGGGAAAGAGAATCAAATTCCAGATGAACTGGGCTCAGAAGGAACTTTATGACAACCTCCACAACTGCGATATCGTCCTCAAAGCTAGACAGCTTGGCATCACGACTTTCTTCTGTATCTACCTCCTTGATAAAGTCCTATGGGGAGCAAACACACAGGCAGGTATTATCGCACATACCCTTGATGACGCACAGAACATTTTCCAAGATAAACTCAAGTACGCTTTTGACCAGCTTCATCCCAACATACGAAAGTTGTTTCGGACGGTGGGTGACTCAGCCAAAGAACTCGCCTTTACGAATGGCTCTATTATACGCGTTGGTACATCATTGCGCTCATCTACTTTACAATATCTTCACGTCTCAGAGTTCGGTAAAATATGCGCCAAGTATCCGGAAAGAGCGCGTGAAGTTATTAGTGGTTCATTAAATACAGTCCATGCGGGACAGAATATATTTATTGAATCTACAGCAGAGGGTAAGGAAGGATTTTTCTATGATATGTGTCAAGAAGCCCAAAAGCCTAAAGATCTTTCTCCCTTAGACTTTAAATTCTTCTTCTTTCCTTGGTGGAGGCATCCAGAATATACTATAGGAATTCCTGTAAACATTTCCATACATTTAGAAGAATATTTTGCAAAACTTTCTAACAAAGGCATTCACCTCTCTGATCCGCAAAAGTGGTGGTATGCAAAAAAGTATGAAATCCAGAAAGAAGATATGCTTCGTGAATATCCTTCTTACCCAGAAGAAGCATTTCAAGCTTCACAGGAAGGAAACTGGTATGCATTACAGATGAAAGAGCTTTGGGATACAGGCCATATAACCAATGTATCCTATGATAGAGCGTTACCTGTGTATACGGCATGGGATTTAGGGCAGGCAGACTTCGCTGCTATATGGTTTTTTCAAATAACTCGAACAGGGGACATTAATATTATTGATTATTTCCAAGGTAGGGATACACCTCTCGATCAACTTTCCCAAATTCTCAGCTCTAAAAGATACACCTATGGTACTCATATCTTCCCTTCAGACGCGAATGCACGAGATAGAGCAGGTATTACATTTATTACTCAAGCAAGGAATTTTGGAATCAATGGCATCGTACTTGAACAGCATGGACTTAGAGATGGAATCAATCTCGTACGAGCGACACTCGGAAAGTGCTGGTTTGATCAAAATAAGTGCAAGCAAGGAATCTCTTGTCTAGAAAACTATAAAAAGAAATGGTCACCTATCATTGGCGGATGGTCTAGTGAACCCTTGCACGATGAATACAGTCACGGAGCCGATGCATTTAGATATCTGTGTTCAGGATTAAGTAGAATAGCAGCTGGAGGCAATAGCTTAGCCTCTGAATATAAAGCATTAAGAAACTATTGGGGGGGATAAATGAAAGAAGTTGATTTAGAGCATATGTCTTTATTTATGCAATCTTTCCTATTAGATGCCATACGAGATAAGTTAGTGAGTTTTCCCAATAATAATAGCACGCTTTACTTTGAAGAATGGATTAAAAATTGGTTAGCCAAACACGAGAAAGGAAAGGAAAATGATTAGAAGATGGATTAAAAACATTATTTTAGAATGCGTTGAATGTCGTTTCGATCGAAATTTTGAAGTTCTTTCTGAAGATATTGGAAATTTAAGAGACAAAGTAGATGAATTAAAAAAAATAAAATCAAAGGAATTTGATAGCAACTTCAAAAGATTAGAGATAATGACTAATGAATTGAAGGGTGCAGTTTCAATGACAAGAGCTTCCTTAATAGAATGTAAAGACCTAGACGAAAAAATAAATGTAGCCTTTGCAAAGCAATTCATTCAGTTTAAAGATAAATACTTTGTTATCACTGCTATACAAAAGTCACTAGAAAATATGGAAAGAATTCTTGAAGAGGAATTGGTTAGCAAAAAAAAGGATAAGCAATGCAAGAATACGAAAAAATAATTGAAGATGTTAGCAATGCAACAGCGACTTCGTTTTGGATGACTATCAAAGAAAAAACCATTGATTTTCCAGACATTGGAGATGCTGCTTTTATTAAGGAAGTTATAATTGAAAGAGCTATTTCGCTTCTTGTTATCCAGTGGTTTATTGCTTATTCAAAAGAAGAACGAAGGAAATTATTGGACGGGTTCATTAAAAAAATCAAGTATACAGAGCATGAACTTAGAGATTATGAAGTTGAATTACCTGATGAGGATTGACTTTACTCTCTTGTAAATAAAATTTGACTTAAGTATCCAAAACTTATGCGCAACAACGATCCCATTTTTTTTCCTGGCTCTGAAACAGATCTCTCTATTCGTCAGCAGATGAACAAGAATTATAGCGATTGCATCAATATATTGCAAACCCAATGGTATCATGCAGATGTAGATCAACGGTTCACACTTGGAGACCAAGAGATTTGGGGTTTGATATTCCCTGGAGTTTCCAACTATCGTCGTAAAATATTCAACTTCAATATACTGAACGGTGCAGTGCAGATGATCTCTGGATATCAGAGAAAGAATCGCAAGTCTTCGGTATGCATCCCTATTATGTCTGCCGCTCAGAAAACATCTGATCAACTTACAAAATGTCTATACCACATCCATAATCAATGCGGAGCCTACCAAATATATTCTGATGCCTTTGAACAAGGCGCGTTAACACAAGGTCTAGGATTTATTTCCGTTTATAAAGACATGACAGATGATCCAGTGTCAGGAGATATAAAAATTCGTTATGTTGACATGAAGTCATGCCTATATGATCCATATGGACGCAAGCACGATATGAGTGATTGGAGATACTGGTGGACAAGACAGTTCTTTGGTAGAGAAGAGGCGGCTGATTGTTATCCTGAATTCAGAGATGAGATTCTAGGATTGCCACAGGGTACCTATAAAGATGATAAATTCTATTACATGCCTGAAGTCTACCAGATTCAATTTCCTAATCTTATTGCCTTCGACGAATATTGGTACCTTGCAACTCGAGAAGCTACCTTCGTTATTGATAAAGAGACAGAAGAATGCCAAGAGTTCGAAGGAGATGAAGAAGAGTTAAGAGAGGCTATTAGAAGTCTTTATGCTACTAAGCCTGAGTTTAAGAATCGAATGAAGGTAATCAAAAGGCCAAAGCCTACAGTTCGTAGAACAATTATTTTAAATGATAGAGTACTCGTTGATGAAGAAAATCCATATGGTTTGGACCGTTATCCTTGCGCTCCTGTTCTTGGGTATTTTACCCCTGATACTGCTTATTATGCTTACAAATTTAGGGGTGTGGTTCGCGATGCTAGGGATAGCCAGTATTTATTCAATCTTAGAAAAGTTGCGGATTTGGACATTCTTTCATCTCAACAACAAGGATTGAAGATGAAAAAGGGAGCGCTTGTCACTCCCGATGATAGTCTTAATCAAGGAAATGGAAGAGTACTTGTATTAGATCCATCAGCTCAGATGTCAGATGTAGAACCAATGCAGATCATCCCTCCTAATCCTGTCATGATTCAGATGGAAGAGATGCTTAAAGGCATTACTATGGAAATCATAGGAGCTAATGAAGAGCTAATGGCTAGTGCGACCGATGATAAGGCGGGAATTTTATCTATGCTTCGTCAAGGAGCTGGACTTACTAGACTTCAAAAGCTATTCGATCAAATGGACGAAACTCAGCGTCTTGTTGGGGATATCATGGTCGAGATGATTCAAAAGAACTGGACCTATGGAAAGGTTCAACAAGTAATAGGTGAAGAGCCAACGCCGGAGTTTGATTCAAAGTTATTCCTTAAATATGGATGCAAAGTCACGCAAGGGGTCTTAACTGAGACTCAATCCCAATTAGAACTTCAACAGCTTCTATATGCTAAAGAATTAGGGGCTCCCGTGGATTGGTCCGATCTCCTAGAAAAAATGAATCTACAAAATAAAGATGAATTCCTAGAAAAAGTTCGCAAGCGCGAGGAAGCAGCAGCGCAGCAACAACAGCAGGTGGCTCAACTTCAAATGCAGCAAATGCAAGTAGATAATGAGACTAAGCTTTCTTACGCAAGATCACAAGATGGACTTGCGGCAGAACGTGTCGCTAAAGTCCAATTAGATAAAGCAGTTAATGCAGAACGTTTATCGAGATCACAAGAAGATAGAAGCGCAGCTGCATTGAATATGATCAAAGGTGCCAAAGAAATTCAGGGTATGGATATTGATCAAATAAATTCAGGACTCCAAATCCTCACTCAACTCCAGCAAATGCTACAGCCCGAGCAGGTTCGCCAAGCTGAGGAAGGAGCCAATCAAACTGTTCAGCCTTCTTCTGTTTTACCACAGGCGGTAAGTGGGGGCATATAATCTCTGCTTCCATCCAGAAATTTACATCGGTTACTAAGTTTCTGTCGTATAGATCAACAAAAACTCCAATCCATACACATAGAATAGATCTATTGCCTGAGTAAGCCCAACAAATCATTCCCATTTCTGGTAAATCATGTAAAACATCAATCCATTTCATGAGCATTTCATCATTCGTTAGGAAAACAAATGATATAAATCGTTATGATTATTCTCAACTTAGATTATGATATTTTTTTCCATTTCAAATTCATGGTATTTATTCTTTTGAAAGTTCGGGAAGTGGCATCCAATGGGTAGGTTTTGCTATTAATTTTCTTCCTTTATGATCTTCTTTTTTGATTGTCCATGATCTGAAATCTTCACAATCTTGAAAGATAGCCTTAACTTCACAGTCCCTTTCGTTTTCATCATCCCAGATTTTAATTTTCACTAATTGCTCATGTTCAGGATATCTATCCTTAACGCTAACCCATTTCATACCACTCCAAATACGTTTTTTATGTTGATATAATAAACCTATGGGATAATTCATAGGTTAATCCTTCTTTGCTTCCTTAAGTTTATCTCTTAAGATTTCCAGTTTGTGTTTATCTTTACTAAAGTCTGCATGCATATTTTTGTTTTCTATTCCCATTTTGCAGAATTCAATTGTTCTATCAACTACTCGATGGATAAATTCTATTTCTTCTTTGGTAAGATCAATTATCATTTCCTTACAATCTCAATAAGAGTTTTGTATAGACGATTTGTTTCCTCATTGAGAGTGCGATACAAACGGTTGTTTTCCTCATAAAGATGATCAGTCCGTGCTTCGGTCCTCCTCATTCCTTCCTTAAGATCAGATAGATCTTTGTGAATATCTCTAAGCATAAACTTGAGCATACCATATAGCATCCCACCAAGAGAACAAACAGTGATAAGAATTTGAATATAAGGATCCATGAAATCTCCTTGTTAAAAATATTTTACTTCAATATCTCCGAATTTAAAGAAATATCTACCTCCGGAGGGTATATGAAAGAAAGTATGGCAAAAGCCGGTTATACACAAGGTGACATGTCACCTAAAGTTAAAGACTATCAAAAACCAAGTAGCGATTTTTCTCAAGAAGGATTTAGCAAGACGCTTGAATATGTAGAACGTCAAGATTCATTCCAAAAAAAAGAAGCTAAAGACATTGAGAAACAAGCCTACAAAGGTCGTTATTCGTGAAAAAGAATAAACAACCTGTTCCAGTTCAAAAGGGAAAGATTGACCCTAATCCTATGACCATGAAGCAGCTGACTCATACACAGCGTCTAGCTGAAAGATCAGAAGAAATAAAAGGTATTCGCAAGGGTCAACATACAGATTTGCACACTCCTCGAAAAGGAAGGGGTTAACCTTTCGCCTTCCCGATCGGTAGCCCGTGTTAGGCTTCGCTTAGCTGGGCTATTTTAATATTTAAGAGAGATTATGAGCAAGAATCACAAAAGTCAATACGATCCTACAAGAGACACCGTAGGAAAGATTTATAGAGATCTTCACCTTCAGTCATCCCAACCTATTATCGAGGTGGGAGATATGACCAATTCAATCATTCCCGATCTCGTGGATGATATCAATGATGCGATAAAGAATGGAACTCAAGATTTCAATGGTAGACCGTTCTATATTCTTATTCATGAGAAGAAAGACCTGCAAATGAAAGACGCTCTTTTAAGGCGCATATTCAAACAGTTATGGAGACCTTGGCCGGAAGATGATACCACAGTATTTTGGCACGATCCTAGAGCTTTTGAGACTCGATTCTGTTGGAGCCTACCCCATTGGTCAGAAATGGGAAACATCCTAAATAGTAAAGACCTCTATGATCCTAGACTTGTAATGGAAGTTAGGGCGTGGAGGAGTTATGATCTTCATATTTTTGGATTTGTGAAGAATGATTTGGGCAATTGGGTTCCGAATCCTCAGTGGGAAGACAAGCCGATGGCAAAGGCCGCTTAAACCTTAGTACATTACCAGAAGAATTTTTAATAGTGCTATAATCAAAAGCTTTATCGTTTGAATTTAAGTCTATCAAATATTTTTTTGCTGTTTCTACTAACGCCTCTAAAGCGATAGAAGGGTTCTTGAGTAATGTGGTCTGTCTTTTCTTTAAGCTCTTCTTCTTTTGCTTTAATCTGGACATACAAATCTAGGAATTCCTTTTCTAATTTTTCACATAGAGCTAAACGTTGAGGAATGTTTTTCGCTCTCTTTAATAATTTTTTAACTATATATTCATAAACTCTTAACAAATCTTTAGAGCTGTCTTTGAAGTCAGGACAGGGAGTAGCAAGTAATAACCTATTAAAATATTGGGTTATGATGGGAGGAAGCGTGGATATAGTTGTTATGGTTTGCATGCACTCCATCTTTTCCTCCACCTAATTTAACAAAATGCGTTGCAATATTATGACCCAAATCACAGCTAACAAAATGTACCCCAATCCACACTCTATCGCATTCGTCCACAAAGATATCAATGTCATGATTCCCAGAACCAACCGTACCAAGTTTAGATATAGCTTTCTCTCTAAGATTTCCAAGAAAGTCAATTTCCTTCTAAATGGAATCATCAAATCTTTCATGTTCGACTTTCTGATTATTTTTCTGCCCAACCCAAAAAGATATATGTTTACGGATTTCATTCATTTCTCCATTGCTTTTGGCTTTCCTTGTTCATCGCAACCAACCATCATATGAAGAAAACATTTAACAAACATTTGTCTGAATTCAATATTATTCAGATTACATTGAAGAGAAATATTGTGAGACATAATAATAGATGAAGCTTTAATTATATGTTCCATTACCTCTTTACCTTTCTCAGATTTTAAGAAGGTGTCAAACTCTTCTTCGCCACTAATGGCACCATAACAAATACAGGGCATAACTAATCCTTATTCAAATAATTATATACGGTTTTTCGACTGATTTTAAAATATTTTGAAACATGGTCTTTTGTCATACCCTGTGTAATCATTTCTTTCAATTGTTCAGTCTGTTCTTTGGAAAGATATTTTTTACGACCTATGTAGATGCCTTTTTGCATGGCAAGTTTAATACCTTCTCTTTGTCTTTCCCGAATGATAGATAGTTCGAATTCAGCAAATGCCCCCATCATTGAAAGTAAAAGCACAGCCATGGGCGAATCTTGACCTGTGAATGTAAGATTTTCTTTCATAAATTGAACTGTGACTTTCTTTTCATTTAATGCTTGGACCGTCTTTCGCAAATCAATGAGATTACGCGCCAAACGATCCATGCTATGAACGTAAACATGATCTCCTTCCCGAACATAGCCCATCATTTCGATGAAACTAGGCCGTTCCAATACTTTTCCTGTAAATTTATCTGTAAAAATTCTATCCAACTCTAAACCTTCTAACTGTCTATCTGGATTTTGGTCTTCTGAGCTCACCCTAATATAACCTATTTTTTGACCTTTCATTCAGATTCTGGCTCATATTTCCAAGATTTACCCTCTTCTTCCCATTTTTCACATAGTTCCATATGCCCTTCATAAGCATCGCTAGGATTTCCGTATCCTTCCATATCTAGGCAATCACCGGTTACTTTCCACATACAGCATTGATATTCATCATCACGTTTTTTAGCTTTGAAAACCATTGTCTCGTAAGTTCTATTCAAACCAATATCTACAAATCCAAAGACTTTCATGTATTCATGATCAAAATAATCTCCTCTCAGAGTCAGATCTATTTTTTTTTCGGGATGAAATCTCATTTCTGTTTCAGCCATGCTTCTTCTTATTTCAATATCAGGCCAATATTCACCCACTGTAGAGACGATGTATCCATTAACATAAGTTGCCAAATGGAATCGACAATCATGACCTACACACAAATGGCCGGCATGAGGCATCCATATCCAATTTTCTTTACCCATATTATTTCCTTGTGATGTTTTGTGTAATATATTCTAAGAGTTTACTACATAAATGTAAAGAAATTAGTCAATAGACTTAATTACACACATTAGAATCGAAAATGTAAAGTAGAAAATTGGGGTAGACCCTATTTGCACGGTTTGCCAAAGCCGGCAAAGTGATAAAAAATCTGG
>ERZ1292642.769-Hain-H14-01um-R1-769-length-16763-cov-6_pt3 | contig 10770 bp, 17 predicted proteins | sample MGYA00564403_ERZ1292642 | MGnify/ENA primary metagenome ERZ1292642 (study PRJEB36523, sample SAMEA6512643) | groundwater metagenome | collected 2019-01-09 | study: AquaDiva: Metagenomics assemblies of 32 groundwater samples | reverse complement strand
GCGTGCTATGCTATAACCCTCCTTTCAGGACTCCTCATCGGGGTGGTTCATTGATTCTCTCCAGTGAGCCACCCTACCAAATTAGCCAGAGTCTCTAGAGCCATGACCCGGCGCTCCCTCTTATTGGCACTTGTAGGTATCCAGGCCCCCCACCGCAACCCTCTCTGGAACGACCTTACCCTCTACTTTGTGCATCTATATGCGGGAATGAAGACCCTGGAGAAGGAGTTGGTGGCTATCGAAAGGGGAGTGCTATCGCTAGGGGCACGAAGCGCTTGCAAGGACCTCTTGCGGCCGGATGAGGCTTTCAGGGACCAGCTGAAGAGGTTACAGAAAACGCTATAGGAGGTAACTTGTGAGTGACTTCTGCTATATGGTAGATGGTGTAGTTCAGGTTCGCATTCCCGTCGGAGATGCCACTGTCTTCTTAGTCAAAGACCCAGTAAGCATGATAGCCCTACTGCCTGCTGAATCCGAGGAGGTCTGCTCTGTTTGTGAGGCCATATTTCCACTAGCTCACTTTTCTAAAGTTGACGCCATCATAATCAAAGGTAAGGCAGGTACCACCCTGTTTGGGGATACCAAGTGCAGCAGACCAAGAGTGTGATACAATGGATAGCATGCGTTTTCTAACGATTCCTCTCCTAGCTCTCACACTCTTCCAAGAAGGTACCGCAGTGCGCTGCTACAACGATGGTGTCAAAGGTGCCAAGGGCGAACACCACTCCTGCCAGTGCGTGATGAAGTGTGTCCCCGCTGATCCCCATGGGGCAGGGGAGGGTGTGTCAACCAGGTGCGCTACTTTCTGTCGCCAGGCTGATTGCCACTGTAAACCACCGTGCGTGTGATGGCTATGAAAACCCGCGAAGTATATCTGCCTGGCCTTCTAGTATGTTCCTGTGGAGTGGCTATGCATACTTCTGAGGATAATGGCATTTCCTTTGTCTGTTGCTGCCATAACGCGTCCTGTGAGCATGCAGATATGCCTTACATAGGTAAATACCCAACCACAACTGTGATGGATCTGGTCGAAAGTGGAGACTAAGATGACAAACACCGCTACAATTCTCACTATCAAGAGTCCAGGAAACATGACCAAACGTGGTCGCCGGGACATCGCCGCGTGGCTTAGGCGGGCTGCTGATGACCTGGAGGAGTTGGGGGCTGACTACACCGAGGGCCGCTTTATAGCCAGGTACTACTGCAAGTTGCCGGATGTGGTTGATCCCATTGTAACTCGTGTGACCAAAGAGCACGCCAGCGGTCTCCGCCCGTGACCGACATGTCCACCGTGAAGGGAGAGGTTATGACTAGACTTGCAGCTAAGGCCACTGTGACGTGTGACTGTGGCAGAGAAGCAGCCACACTAGTACTTAAAGCTCCTAGCGAGACTACCATAGCCGAACGGCAGTATATTGCTGCATGGCTTCAGCGTAAAGCAGATGACATCTTGCGGTGGGACAAGCCTTACTCTACCGAGTATATAGTAGCCCGATACCACTACAAATGTGACAAGGGCTTCTAATGACCGGCATGTCCACCGTGGAAGCTCACATCCAGCAAATCAGGGAGATGGGAGACGCCTCCACGATCCAGGGCATCGTGTACGCCATCATCACTAGTGATGGGAGCTTGCTGATGGGCTGGGCTACCAGCGGTGCCCCAGTGGAAGCCTACGGAGCCGCCATGGCCCTTACCAAGCGTATCGAGCGCGAGTTCTTTGAGGAAGGGGTGGTGGTGCAGTGACCTACACGTGTCCAGTGTGCAATTGGACCAAAATGCCGGACCCGCCCACAGACTACAACATCTGCGCTTACTGTGGCACAGAGTTCTACTATAATATAAAGGAGTGGCTGCCATCCATACGCAGGCGGTGGCTTGCTGAGGCTTGGCCAATCTTTGACCCAGCCTATGTCAAGGCCGCAGAAAAGGAGTAGAGTATGCTTGATATCCTCTTGCTGCTGGGTCAGGGCATGGTCATTGGCCTGCTAATCGCTGTGGGGCTAGCCTTCCTCATCTTCTACAGTGTTCCACGATGAAGCCCCCCAAATCCTACACCGGCCCAATCCCCTGGGAAGACCTCTGCACCCGCGAAGAGTACCTGTGTAGCGAGGATCGCTACTGGCTCTTTGAACGCCACTTTGTGATAAAGGATAAGCAAGGTAGGCTAAAACTTCTCTCTCCTCTACGCCTTGCGCAGCGCAAGACACTGGCTATTATCCAGATGTTACGTGTAGCAAAGCTACCAGTGCGCGTCATTATTGGCAAGTCGCGTAAGCAAGGCCTCTCCACCATCATCGAAGCCGACATGCTCGCTGAGGTGCTGTCAAAGCAAATCGATGGTCTGGTCATCACCCACGAGGTGAAGTTGTCCGAAAAGCTCTTCGACATGACGCGGAGGTACTTTGACTACCTGGATAAGCCGCTTACACCAGGAATCACGCCCCTTCAGAAGCCTCATCTATATAAGGGTGTCACCAACAAGCAGGAGATGCGCTTCCAGGGCCATGATGGTAAAATCTGGGTAGAGACCGCAGGCAATAAGTACGCTGGCACTGGACAGACTCCGCAGTACGGACACCTTTCAGAAATGTCGAAGTGGGATAAGGGCGCTGAGGTTGCTGTCTCTCTCTTTCAGTCTATTGCCTCCCTCCCTGAGACTACAGTCATTATCGAGTCTACTTTCAATGGCTATGATGGGCTCTTTCTCCCTCATTGGGAAGGGGCCTACAACAACTGTCGCGTTTGGTTTACAGAGGAGCCTAATGACATGGGTGCGCCCGAGTTGCGAGCCCACTACGAAGTCACCAACCCCAAGGAGTGGAATCACTTTATACCACTCTTCATTAGCGTGCTAGACGATGAGGATGCTCTGCTGGCGTTTCAGGACGATACTGAACGGGACCGCTTCGCGCAGACTCTCAACGATTACGAGAAAATGCTTGTGGAACGGGGAGCAAGCCTCGAACACCTCAACTGGCGCCGGATGCAACTCAAACTGACGTGCCAGGGGGACGAGGATATAATGCGCCAGGAATATCCCAGCACACCAGGGGAAGCAGTGCGAGCCAGCGGACGGGGCCGCTTCGACCAGCGTCGCCTCGATATGATGCCCATCGAGGACGGGGAGGTGGGGGAACTCTACTACAGCGACCGCTGGGACAAGCAGGTTTTGTTCAGAAGAGACGCAGGTGGAGCGCTAACGCGCTTCAAGCAACCAGTGCGCGGACATCGCTATGTTATTGGCGTAGATAGCGCTGAAGGCCGCCTAGACGCGCACGGTCGCAAGCAGGACGACTCAGTGGTGGATGTGTACGACTTGGATATGGGCATGGAGCAAGTTGCAGTGCTGTGCGACAATATATCAGTCGAAAACTTGGTTGCCCCTGTGTTGATGATCGCAGAGTACTACAACAACGCCTTCATCGCCCCGGAGGCAAACAGCATCGGGCACCACCTTTGCATAGAGCTGCTAAAGAAATACCCCAAGGAGCGCTTGTACCACAGGCAGGACGACCACGGGCGTAACAGGGAAGTAGGGTTCAAGACCACCGTGGGCACCAAAGAGAGTATACTAATAGGTGGTCTGGCTGCAGCGATAGCAGATGGGCAGATTATCTTTCACTACAAGAAGACCCTGGAGCAACTGAGGGTGTATGTGAAGAAAGCGGGCGGGGGAACAGAGGCTGAGGCTGGCTATCACGATGACCTTGTGATTGGAGCGGCCCTAGCTGTGGTGGGCGCCAAGGCTTACCCTCCTACCCTCAACCGCTCCAAGATGAGGACGCTTGCGAGCATCTACAACCCACAGCATCGGGATGATGGACGGAATGCTATTACAGGATACTAGCGGAGGCTAAAGATGACAAAGGAAGAACTAATCCAACGCCTTAGTGCATTAACTTCTAACAGCGATCTAGAGGCTGCTCACGTAGCAGCTGATGGGCTCTTACTCCAGTACATAGATGACGAAGCTGTTGATGAGGCATTTGCTGCCATTGAGAAATGGTACTCATAGGAAGGGGATATGAATAGAGAACTCGATGCATACACAGGAAAGAAAGCCGTATCTATTGGGTATGCTCCTCTTGACAGCAGCCAATTAGATGGACTTACAGCTGTTTTTCTGGTATTTGACGATGGTAGTCAACTTAACCTGACTGTAACTAGGGCTGGCGGTCATACTAAATCTGGTTCATGGGAATGGCCCTTCCACCCATCTGTTGGTGAACCAGGCATTCTTGTGGTAACCCATGCCTAATAATCGCATTGAACGCATCACCCTCAGTGATGAGGCCCTAAAACGCCTCGTTGACCGCCTCGACGACATGGTGGCGGCAGCAGAAGAGTACCACTCCACTTGGGAACAGCTCCATGACCTCTACCTCAACCAGTACCTCTGCAAGCCAGAGGTGGACGAGAAGCTGACACCATGGCCGGGCGCACCACTAGCCGATGACATGGAAATTCTCTCCCACCGTGGGTGGGTAAATGTAGCAACAGTTACCACGCAAGATAAAGTACTCAGCCAAGATGTAGAAACTAGGGCATGTGCATGGATGCCTGTTATTGCAATCCATGAAGCTGTTTTTCCAACTATGTTGGAGTTTGCTGACAAGTCCCTGAATCAACTTGTGTCTCCTACACATAAGATGGTAGTGACCAGACATGAGCACCCTAATGTAGATGCCAAACGGAGAGCCGCACGAAGGCATCAACTATGGTATCCAGGTGGCAAGGGCAGGCCTCCAAGTGCGGGCAAGTTACGTTTTCTGTCAGCCGGAGAAGTAGCTCGCAGCGGTGGATTATCTATTCCTCTCACCTCTGAATCATGGAATGGCCCTGACCCTGGAACCATCTATGACCACGATGCTGGAGATATCTGTGAATTTCTTGGTTGGTATCTAGCTGAAGGGTGGACCTATGCCTCTGGTACAATAGGTATAGCACAAAGCGAGCAAGCCAATCCTGATAAATGCGCGCACCTCAAATGCCTCTTTGGGCGACTTGGCTTTTCATGGAAACAGCGTGATGGTACTCAGTTTTTAGTGCATGCCCGGACTATACCCTCTGAGTTCCGTGAGGTTCTTCGTGGACTCGGGCTCTGTGACAAGAAGTATATTCCTACTCTCTTCAAAGACCTCTCCCGTCGTTTGTTAGGCCGACTCCTAGATGGATATATGGCTGGTGATGGGCATACAAGGGCTCCGCGTTCTCACCAAAATCTCATACACCGATCTGCTTCTACTACCTCGCGCCAATTAGCTGATGATGTCCAAGAAATCTACCAAAAATTAGGCCTACGTGCGACCATTGCAGTTAGACATCGAAGTGGTGGAGGCCTAATTCGTGGGCGTCAAGTTAATGCGGTACTGCCTACTTATGAAGTGTCCATCAACGAGAAGCAGTTTGCTAAGGTAGATGCGCTTAAAAAGCGAACTGTTGAGTATGGGCGAAAGGCCTATTGTGTTACGACACCATGGCACACAATATACTGCCGTAGGAAAGGTATTGCTTCGTGGACAGGAAACTCTAACTTGGTGCTCCCCGTGGGCCGTGTCATCCAGGATGGTGTGCTCTCCCAGCTCCATGACGCTATGCTCTCGAACGCCCCCACGATGAAGGTGGTAGGGGTGGAGGGTGGCGATCTCAACGCTGCCGAGGACCTCTCTCTCTTCTACAATGACTATGTGTGGAAGCGCGTGATACCCATAACGACACTAGGCAACGACTGGAACTTCCTTATCGCCCTAGACGGCACTGCCTGCGCCCGCGCACGCTGGGACCGCTCTACCTACCTCAAGCGCGACGTGCAGGCTCGTATCGAGCCCAAGACGGAGCGTGTCACCACAGAAGTCGAGGGAATGCCCCCCATCGTGGACGAACTAATCACCGGCTACGCCGAGTTCTTCGAGGAGGTGGTGACCGAGGAACGCTGGAACCGCGCTCAGGTGGACATTGTGGACATGGGCAACCTCTTTATGTCCCCCGCCACCAAGAACTCCCTGGAGTGGCCGGATTGCCCTTGGTACTACCAGCGCTCCGAGCTGACATGGGACCAGCTTCTCCACCGTAAGTACAACCAAGGGTACGATGGCATCGACAAAGAGTTGCACAGCAAGATGGGACCCCAGCAGATCGAGGATCGCGAGCGCACCATCCGCGACAACGAGGACTTGAGTGAGGGCTCCAGCGAAGACACCACCCCAGTGCTGGAGTTCTACTGCCGCATGGTCCTCCCCACAAAGTACCGCTCCGCTAGTGGGGAGCTGCGCTCCCAAACCACAGACGACGAAGCAGGCCTCGCGGAGGAAGTCATCGTCACCTACTTCCCTGCTACACAGAAGGTAGCGCGCATTATACCGCTGTGGCGGGCGTATCCCGATGGTCTTCGACCACACATCTGCAACTGGTACAACAAGCTGCCGCTGAGCATCTATGGCCAAGGCGTCCAAGCCAAAGCCCGTCATATCAATGCCATGATCAATTCCTTGGCGAACCAAGGCATTGACTACGGCACCCTCCAGAACCTCCCCTGGTACATGTACCAGCCCTCCATGACAGACCTGATGCCTGACGCTCACCAACTGCGCCCTGGGCAGGGTGTCCCTGTGAACGACCCCCGTGGTGTTGTGTTCCCACGATTCCAGGGCGACCCCAATTTCTGGATGGGATGGATACAACAAATGCAGGGCTTTGCTGAGCGTGACGGTAATGTTAATGATGCTACAACAGGAATAATGCCGGAGAAGTCTGCCAACAAGACATGGCGGGGCATGGCTGCTGTACTACAGCAGGGCCAGTTAGCCTTCGGGCGCCTAGCATCCCTTATTGTACAAGGCTACGAGGAGTTATTCCGACGAGTCCACAACCAGTACAAGTATCGCATGACCGATGACATCTTGGCTAGGGTGACGGGGAGCAGCACCAGCTTTCGCCAACTCCGCATCACCAGGGACGTAATGCAACAGGATGTGGACTTTCAGTTCGTGTTGAACCCTAACCGCTTGGGGGACCAGCAAATCAACGCCCAGATGTACCAGTTGATGATTGCTATCCCCTTCATTCAGCAATCCCCGATGGCAGTGCGTGCCCTCGCAAAGCAACTTTATGTATCCATGGGCAAGAAGAACTTCGAGGAGATTTGGCCTGAGCAGATGGTCCCGCAGGTTGGGACAGGAGCTGGCCCGGTGATGGAAACCACTACTACCCCCCAGGTGGAAGACGAGGAATTGGGAGTGCGAATCCAGTAAGATGTGTTACAATAAGAGTGCGGTCGTTTAATCTAGGACAACGGCTCATGCCGCTGATAGTGGTAGACTCCACTCCGCATTGGGAGGCCCCTACATGAAACTAACCCGCAGAGAATTGTTTACAGGTATAGCAGTTGTACCTCTAGCTGTCACCACTGTCAATTCACAGCCAAAACAGCTGCTTCCGCCTACCGTTGGTACGCCATGGACTAAACCTTACCAGGAGTTTACTGGAAGGATATGCTACAGAGATAACTGGGATTTACCATGATCCTCAGCACTGAAGACAAAGCCCACATCTTAGACCTCTTGCAAAGCGGTGGATGGCACACCCTCACCGACAAGGTATGGAGCGTAGAGGAGAAAGCCTACCTCAACCGTCTCTGCCTCACCTCCACTGACCATCGCTTCTACCAAGGGTGGATTGCAGGCTTCCGGTGGGCACGTACCCTAGCTGAGGAGTGTGCCAAGCAGGAACACAAAGGCGCCTATGCGTCTGGCACGCCTAATGAGTTTGACTTGGTGGCGCGGCGGTAGCCCATGAAATGGAAAACAGTGCACAACCCACACATGATGCAATGGTCAGTGATTGCTGACTTTGGTTATGAGGAGATGCACGCGCTTTCTGAGCAAGCCCTCATGGATGCCATAAAAGTTGGCATCGTTGAGCGCTACATTAAAGAAAACTACAGTGCAATTACCTCTGGTATAACTGTAGACGCCATATCTAAAGCTGTAGCAGACAGTATTGCACTGAAACTTGGGGACGGCATATCCAAGGCGGATTAGCCTCCCAGTCTTGAATAAAAAGGAGCATCCAGATGCCTGAAGCACCGAACCAAACCCCTCAACCAGGGACGGGCGACCAAACCCCTGCAGGGACGGATACGACTTCCCCTGGCGCTGGCGCCCCTCAGCCGTCCCCAATAGACTACTACCAGAAGTTTGCAGCCAGCTCCGCTGAAGCTCAGCGCCTCTATCAGGAGAATGTCCGCTTGCAGCAGGCCTTGCAGGCAGCCCAACAGCCTGTGGCTCCTCGCCAGCCTGAAGGTAACGTATGGGGAGAATTCAGTGACGCAGTAATCGACCGTAAGGAAGATGGTATCAAGAAATTTGCTGGCGTGATTAGTGATGAGGTGGAGACCAAAGTTCTAGGCAAACTAGCCAGCAACCTTCAAAAGCAACAGCGCGTCCAGGCCTCACTAGCGTTCGTCCAGAATGAGTTAAAGGACCTCAACTCCCCAGTGGCCCGGCAAACAATGGAACGCTACCAGCAGATAGCCATGGACCCCTCCTACGGCTACGTAGAGAACGACTTGATCGATGTGGGCACAGCTAAGGTCAACCCCCACCTTCTCCGCATTGCAGCCCTTGAAGTAAAGGCTAAGATTGGCACCTCCTTCACTGCAGCGGCGGCGGACGCACGTAATACAAATGACTCCTTCGTGGAACCCGCTACTCCGCCTGTGGCTAAGAAGGGCACCTTTGACGCCCGCATTCACATGACAGAGGACGAACGCGCCACCTGCCAGCGTATGGGGCAGTCTTACGATGCGTTCTGGAAGCACCTCGACACCCCTAACAAGCCATCGTTGCGCGACGCTCGCCTGAAGGCTGGGCGACCGGTGAGGCAGAACCAGATATAAATGGCCCCCACTACCATCGCCCGCGTTTAGGGACAATTCCGTGCTCGCATAGTGCAGCAGGCGGCTCCTCCGATGAGGGGCAGTAGGGGCTTGACACCAACTTTAGTCTTACAGTACACTTAAAGCCGTGCAATACCGCAACCGCACCGCAGACGAGTACAGCACCCTCTTCCAGCGATGTAGTGCGTGTGGCACAATGAACAAGTTTGGACGTACGCCCAGCGGAGGCAAATACAATCCGTCTGCGACAGTCACCTCGACGGACAGTGTTACTGGGAAATCATTCTACTCTGATGTGGCTGCATCAAATGGTTGCTGGTGGTGTGGAAGCCCTGCATGGAGCATGGGCGGCTCACTTGGCGACTTAGCGTAGTACCCCTACACGGGAGGCTTCAACACAAGGGAGGCTGAATAGGCAGGGCACCAGCCCTGATAACCCTTGCGTGTAGCTTTCAGAACCCGCATCCCCCTCATAGGTCAGCCTAAGATAGACCCTGCGCGGGTCAATCTCCGTCGTACCTACGAAAACTACAACCGTGTCACCCGTCCCCTTGCTCTCATTAAGCCCGGTCGGAGACTAGGCGGGGCCTGGATCGACGAACTCGTCTCAGGCCGCCGCGCTGTGTCTCTCTGCGCTGCATGCGGCAAGAAGTACGGTGACTGGCACGCCCGCGTAGGTTATGAGCAGCGATCCCAACTCGAACTTACTGACTGTGACGGGTGCGGCACAGAGCTTTCGCTCTGCTACGGCTACTACGCCTCTCTAAAGGAGCTTCCATGATCGTTACAGGTTCAATCCACGGCCAGGCGGTGATGACCCGAAAGTTTCGGATCGGCGCCACTGTGACCGAAGGGCAAATTGTCATCTCCGATGGTATCAACGGACCAGGTGAGATTACGGACCCCTCTGCTGGTGGAGCTGCTAATGCTATCGGGGTTACGTATGAAGCAGGCACCTACGCCGCTTCCTCGCCACACGTCTTTGTGAAGTGCTCTTACGATCCCTTCCAGATCATCAGGGGTAGGGTTAGCGGGGGCACGACCAACAGCACGGCCTTTACTACCGCTCAACTGCTAACCCAGGATACAGCATCTACCACAGTAATCGCTGATGCTGAAGTTGGCACCCTAGACTACAGTGGTGGGTACCTGATTGGCCTTACAGGGGCCAATCGCGGACATATTCGAGTCCTTGTTTCGCAGGTAGATAGCACCAGCTGTACTGTTACTGTACCATTTGCATCTACTGTAGCTGTAAACGATACTCTCGTGCGCACCTACGCCCCCTTCATCCGTACTGTCGAGATCACTGGCACCTGGGACCAGTTTAACAATCTCCTCACAGGTACAGAGGCCATCGGGGACGCTGGCATGGGACCTTATGTGGTCATCGATGTCTTCCTCGACGACGCATCGTGCGCTCAATCCAACTTCATCGGCGTTCAGAATCCAACCGCACCCATAGTGGAGTTTGCGGCCATGTTCACTGACCACGCCTTAGCGCGGCATACCGCGTAGGAGAGGTGACAAATGGCTAATCCACTTACAATTGCTGGTTTCCCTGACGTTCTCGACCCTCGCTTCCGAGAAATCACCGACGGCGAGATGGCTCTCGAAGACGACAAGATTCCTACTTTCTACTCAGTGCAGACTCCCACTCAGTACACTGAGCGTGGTTCTGCGCTGACACCCATGGGGCTCTTCAGTGAGTTCACTGGTACAGTGGCCTACGATGGCCCAGATCAGGGGTACGACTGGAACACCACGGCGAAAGAGTACGCCAAGGGTACCCAGGTCGAACGCCTCCTGGTTGAGTATGACCAGTTTGGGGTCATTGACACACGGTTCAGGCTCTTGGCCCGCAGTGCGCG
>ERZ1292642.1539-Hain-H14-01um-R1-1539-length-10775-cov-5_pt1 | contig 10775 bp, 9 predicted proteins | sample MGYA00564403_ERZ1292642 | MGnify/ENA primary metagenome ERZ1292642 (study PRJEB36523, sample SAMEA6512643) | groundwater metagenome | collected 2019-01-09 | study: AquaDiva: Metagenomics assemblies of 32 groundwater samples | reverse complement strand
CCGATATTGACATCCCGGCCCGGCCTCTGGCCGAAGCCTCTGCCGGCCTCCAAGATGCTGCTTTAGCCGAAGCCTCCCGTATTCTGACTACAGCAATGGTCTCCCCTATCCACCAGGACGGACTCGGCCCCGGCCCCTCTAACTTCATATCCACATCACTGCCTCCATTCCTGTATAGCCGACTGGCTGACTTGGCAATGTTAGTCCTATCCCTCGATGTAGCCCGACCTACCCTGTGCATCCTTCAAAACGATGTGGTTCCCATTAACCGAACGGTCGCCCTATGGTGCAAAGTTCGGGGGGTTCCTTGCCTCCATATCCCCCACGCGATTTACCAGAATGTGAATAGAGGGCCAGCCGGGACCGATGTTCACGACCTGGTAACGGCTTCCCATCTGGCAGCCGCAGGTCCCTATCAACGGGAATGGTATGAGGAAAGGAGTGAAGGGTGGAGAGTGGAGAGTGGAGGGACAGAACTCTCTCCACTCTCCACTCTCCACTCTCCACTTCTTATCAGGGAAACCGGACTGCCTCAATTCGATCAACTAATTAAGGAGCTAAAACGGGTCAGCAGGGAACGAGCGCAGAGGCTGCTCAAGGTAAACCCCTTCCATCCCGTAGTAGGGTACTTCTCGACCTGGCCTCAGCACTCCAACGTCTCCGGTATTAGCGATGGGTGGCAGATATGCTATCTGGAGTTTTTGAAGGCTGCTAAACGGTTGCAAAAGGAGCATGGAGTGCAATTCATTATCAAGTTGCATCCGGGGGGAGGGGAAGCTAATTGGACCTGGCACGTACAGATGGCTCAACAGGTAGGGTTGAGGTGTGCGTTGACTCCTGGAGCCTATACTAGCCATACCCATTTGGTAGCTTGTATGCGAGCTTCCGACTTATGGCTGGCCTACGGGGGGTCTAACTCCGTGATAGATGCAGCTCATATCGAAGGGTTAAGGTTAGCTTCCACTCACGGCTATGATGGAGATGAAGCAGTGCTGAGGGTGCCGGAAACGGCTGAAGGTATGTATCAAGCTATTGGGGATGCTCTGGCTAGACCGGCTCCCCCGGTTACAAAGCTACTGGCAAAGTATGTAGGTGACCCAGACGGGAAGGCGAGTGAACGGATAGCCCAATGGATTGGAGAGTTAGTAAAATGAACGAGAAATGTAGTTTATGTGGCAATAAAGCTACTCATAAAGTAGCTGAGGATAACCCGATATTATTCAGACATCCATTTACCAACTATTTGTGCTGTCCTTGTTTTGGTAAGGTAATGGGACCAATTGCTATTGAATGGTGCAATAATAAACACGTAGAGTTTCCAGATATTCAAGTAACTGTGACTTCATTTCCTTACACCACTTCGATAAGATTTAGAGAGCTATGAAAGTTACCCTCATTTTCCCACCCTCAATTGCTACCCAACACACATTAGGCTTCATTTCCGTCGGTCAACCCCTCGGTATCACCTACCTCGCTGCCTCCCTGGAACAACACGGCTTTGAAGTTGAGCTAGTGGACGCCCTAATGGAAGGCTTCGCTCCCCCTGATTTTCCTTCCCCTCCCGGTTACGTTCGCATCTCAAAGGGGATGGCCCAGACTACCCCTCTCGGTGAAGGCTTCCCTTCCGGCTCCTTCTGTGTCGGCCTATCCCCTGAACAAGTAGCCGACCGGGTACTGGCTAGTAATCCCGATGTCATTTGTATGAGCGTGATATTTACCTCCCTTTACCGGCTGTCCCTTCGCATCCTGGAAATTATCAAAGAACGGCGACCTGACATCCCAACTATTATTGGAGGCTCACACGTCACGGTATCCACGCCAGGGGCTGCTGGGCATCCAGCCGTTGACTATGCCCTGGCAGGGGAGGCAGAACGGACCTTGCCGATGCTTTTAGAGGCGATACGGGATGGGAAGCCGGTTGACTATATTCCAGGTATTGCGCATAAATGCGACCTGGGAACTAAACAGCAGGATCCAATACAGTATACACCTATTAACATTCAACTTCCTCAACGCATTAAAGATATAGATTCCCTTCCCTTCCCGGCTTTCCACCTTCTCCCGATGGAGGAATATTTCCGAACGGCTGCCGAAGGCCGAATGGTTAAGATGTATACTAGCAGGGGCTGCACCTTCCTTTGTTCGTTTTGTTCGGTGCCAGTGGTAGCCCAGCAACGCTTCATCGCCCACTCGCCGGAACGGGTCATTGCAGAGGTTGAGCATTTAATTGATCGGTGGGGAGTAGAGGAAATCCTTTTTGAAGATGACAACATGAGTTTGAATCCGAAGCGATGCCATAAGATTTTTGAATTGTTGGCTGCCGGTGACTATGGGTTACGGTTATCTGCCAGGAACTTCAGGTGTGATATGCTGCCGTTGGCGACCCTACAGTTGATGAAAAAGTCTGGTTTTGGGACGGTTTGGATCACGCCGGAGAGTGGGTCGCAACGGGTCTTGGACAAGGAGATCGGTAAAGCGATGAAGCTGGAAGATATTGTATCCTCGGTAGGACGGATACATCAGGCCGGGTTGAGTAGCGCAGCGGCATTTGTGATTGGGATGCCTGGAGAAAAGTTTAGCGAGATTGAGGAAACCATTGCCTTTGCCAGAAAGTTAAAAAATATGGGCGTGGGTGAATTTTGGTTCTCGATTGCCACGCCCATCGAGGGAACCAGGATGTATAGGGAGTCGGTAGAAGCTGGTCTAATTGAGGGAATGGACCTTGATCACTTTGCCTACAATGAGGGGAGCTTTGACACCGATGAGTTCACGATGGAACAATTGAAGGGATTACGAGGAGAGTTGATGTCTGAATTTAACGGATACTAGGTATCCCATCTAAAGTAATATCCATTCCTGATTGTTCTTGCAACCTTATAGGCTATAAATATGTCTAACAAGGATATTTCTTTTGGTCTAGCCAAATGCTTTAACCATCGCTTTTTAGGCGGGTACCACTCTAGCATCTTTTGCTCTCCGTATTCTTTAGCTGCCCACCAGCTATGAGCAAAACACCATAGAGTTTCGGTAACAAAAATCCCTCTTTTTTTGAAGGCAAAGCAACTAATAGCGTAAAGTTTCAAGTTTTACTCTGTTTTCATTTAGCCACTCTCTTAACCTGTCTTGATAGTCAATTGCGTAGTAATTAACCGGAATCCCTCCCTCGGATAGATGTACGATTTTACCCATTTTTAATGGTAAGTCGGTGTTGTTGGATAAGATTAAATGATACAAGTTTACCTGAAGGGAAGCCTCTGTTAATTGACAGTTTTCATAGTTATTAAATGGAAACTTTAGGTTTTCGTAAATATTTGATACCTTAAATTCTCTATTGGTTTTCCAGTCTACTATAAAGAATTTGCCGTCATCCAAATCTTCAAATACGACATCAATTGTACCCCCTACTGACCATGAAACATCCCCTATAATCCATTCAAACTTAAATGGCTTTAAGTTTCTATTGTACTCCATCCATTTCTTAAAGGCTGAGAGTTCTGGTACAGTTTGAGTTACTTCATTCCAGTCACCAATACTAAAAAAGTTTTTGATTGCCTTGTGAACTTCTGATCCTTTAGACCGGGCAGTTTTGCCGTTTGTATCCCACTTGGTGAGTATCTCCTCTATTGGTATCCCGCTCTCTTTACTCTTTTTAGTTGCTATACCCAGTCGGTCAAATTCCGGCACAAACTCTTGACTCACTAAAGAGGTTACAGACTTAAGCCTATGTCCATCCAGGATATAGCTATGATATGTTTCATCAAATTTTATCCGGTCAAATATATGGACCGTTGAGGGGACGAGAAAAGATGATTGAGCAACAGGGGAATGATTATCATTAGAGGGAGGCAATATACTTTCAGCCTTCTTTCTAGTATCTCTACCGCATGTATTGCAAGTAGGTCTATAGCGTCGTTGTCCTTGCCTATCATACCCATTGCGATTAAAGTCACCTATTGGCTTTACCTCTCCGCACCCTTTACAACGTTTTTCGTATTGATTATCCGGCTTTACGGAAGCCAGAAGACCGTTAGAGGTTACGATTTTTTTAAGGGCCAAAGTCCATTTACCCGTTCCATTATCTGGTCTGATTTTAGTCCTGATAATATAACCCTTATTGCGCTTTTTGGCTTCATCTACAAGAGCAGCCCCGGCTCTCTTAGCCTGAGTTTTAGTTTCAAACCCTTCGAGGCAGTAGCCTTCATCATTGACCTTTAATTCATCAACATAGCCACGGATGGAGGCCCAGATACTTTCCTTCGGAGATTTGGTACCTTTCTTAAAGGCCAGAGAGGATGCCGGGTCAATAGCCTTAAAATCTTTAATAGCAATTTCATACCTGTCAGTTTCAGGATTGTACTTCATTGTTGCCTAACTCCTTTTTTATTTCTTCTACCTTTTTCATTATACTAAGTCTTTTAAGCTCATCTTGGTATACCTTTATAATCATTTCTTCTATGTTTTCCTCTACCCCCTCTTTTATATCTTGATACAGTTTAAGCATATTGGCAGGATGAATACCGAGCATGGCAGCGGCCTTAGAAACTCTCTCAAATTCGTCAAGTCCTTGGACGGCAGCCTCAATTACTCTTGACTGAGATATATTCATCTTTTTTGACAATAGTTTTATCAGGTCAATAGTCTCTTGATTTAAGGCAACACTTGTCTTTCTTTTCATACCTTATATATTACCACAAAATAAAGGTAATTGTCAAATAGTAACTTGCACCCTATTGCAAGTCAATAGACTACTGTGGTATAATGACTAAAACTATCATCCAAAAGATAAGGAGTCCCAAATGGCCCGTTCAAAAAAATACCTTCACGTCATTCCACCGTGGTATGTGTTTTATGAAGCCAACCTACGCCAACCCAAAGTACCCCTCGGTGCCGCCTACTGCGCCCGCGCTGCAATGAGCGCCGGGTGGCACAGCACTATTTGGAATGGCGACCTCTTGCCCGAAGGAGGCGAAAACCAGTACTCGGAAGAAATGACCTCCTATGGCTCCTATCTCGTCAACCAGTCCCGACCCGATAACCCGATATGGAATGAATTTAGAGCCATTCTGAATGAGGTAAAACCCGACGTGGTAGGGATAACTGCCTTGACAGCCAGCTACCCAACTAGCCTAAAATGCGCCCAAATAGCCAAAGAAGAACTCCCCCATTGCATCACAATTCTAGGCGGCCCTCACCCTAACGCCCTCCCCGTTCAGGTAGTCAAGGATTCTCCCCACGTTGATGTTGCTGTGACCGGAGAAGGCGAGCTAACCTTAATTGAGATATTAGACCGGGTTGCGACGTCGCAACCATTGAGTGGCATCCCCGGCACCGTTGTAAGAGGGTCAAGAGCGATAAACATTGCTCCCCCCAGAACCTTCGTTCCCGAACTGGACCAGTTAGGATGGCCCACAAAGGGCCGCTGTGCTGACCCCCACGGCCTCCTTAAGCGAGACAACTTCGGCCTGGTAATGTTCAGCCGGGGCTGTCCCTACTATTGTGAGTTTTGCGCCTCCCCTGAACTGTGGACTCGCAAAGTCAGGTGGCGCTCTGCGAAGGATATGGCTGCCGAGATGCTTGGTATCCATCGGGAGTATGATACCCGGTATTTTAGCTTCGAGGATGACACCTTCACCTTAAATAAAGTAAGAACTATTGAGCTAATGAAGGCTATTATTGAGACGGGCCTCCCTACCATCCCAGGCTTTTGTTTCACGTGCAACACCCGACCGGACGCTGTAGACGCTGAACGGCTAGACTGGCTCAAACAGGCTGGCTGCGCTGCCGTGGCTGTGGGTATCGAGAGTGGCAACCCCAGGATGCTCAAGAAGATACAAAAGGCTTTTACGGTTGAGGAAGTCAAGGCAGCAGTTAAGGCAATTAAGGCTGCCGGCCTTATCAGTTCGGGTCAGTTTATGTTTGGGCTTCCAACGGAGACCGAGGCTGAAATGTGGGATACTGTTCAGTTGGCTGATGAGTTGGAATGCGAGAGCGTGATGTTAAGCGTGGCGACTCCCCTGCCAGCGACCTTGCTGTATGATGAGGCTTTACGGTTGAATTTGATACCGAGGGAGGGGATAGACTGGGCGACGGTGACGACAAAAAACGATGGAATGTTAATGACGGTTGAGCGAGGGGGAGAGCACGTAGCGATGCCTCTTGACCAACGGCTAGACCTTGTTCAGAGGATACAGGCTTCCTTTGACGTGATTCAAAATAAGACTATTGAGGCGAAGGTCGCCAGTCGGAAGTGGTACGAGAGCCAGTATTTATCAGAGGATGAGTTGAGGGAGCCGGTTTACGGGTTTGTATCTAAGGCTTCAGAGGTTACAGCTTAGATAAGCCTAATTTGTTCCCCATAGTCCCAGGACTCCTGCTGTGTATCCTCTACTGGTAAGCCCTGATACTCATCTTCATCAACAATAGCTTCAATAGGGGGGGTTATATAATTCCACAATGGTCTTGTTCCCTCACTGCAAATAACCTCATTCCCAAAGCGATCCCATCCCGATGCGGCTTCACGTGCGAATAATTCAACCCGATTCACATCCCCATAAAGACGTTCAATTTTTCTTCGCATTATTGGAGGCTTGGCGCTATGCATGCCTCTTGGATAGACTATTAGGCTAAAAACATCTTGGGCTATTCTTGGTAAGCCTTTCCCTCTCTTGGCAATAAAAATATACTCTGGATTCTGGCGAGTATGATACCCAAGTCCATAGTGCCAACCTACCCCTGATGGGTTTAGTTTTACCCAGGTAAAGCCGATTGTAACAGCCTCAAATCCCCAAGCTTTCATAACGGCATGGGCCGTTCCATCGGCTATCATAGGTGAAGTAGTCCACATCAGAAGGGTACTATTCTTTGAAACAATATCCCCTATCGGCATCTTACCAATATCTTCTTTTGTCATTACTGGGTAAGTAGGTAAACCCTCTATCTTCTGCCAGCGTTCACCATATTGAGTAAAGTTTTTCATAGAATAATTTTTGAAGCGCCAGGGAGGGTCAGCTAAAATTAAATCATAACTCATTATCTCTCCTTTCACAAATAATTACTTGTATCATTTTACCATACCTCAGTACCTATTGTCAAGACCCTATTTTTATGATAAAATACATCCAAACTTAGATATTTTTATGCCGGAAGGGAACCGACATATTCTTTCTGGTTTTTTATGGTTACTAAAAAACTACACAAAAATAGAGCCATCTCAGACCCCGATAAGATTGCCAAGCTATATGGCGTTGACCAGGCCCAGGCTATGGCAATTTATAGTATGATGGCAGCCGTGGAAGATGCTATTAAAGAGCTTATCCTGGTTCAATCCAAAATTGTCAAGGAGCAGGCGGGGTTTATTCAAAAGCAGACAGAAACCGCCCATGCAATTGAACGGGAGCTTGGACGGGAGAAGGACGCAATAAAGATTTTGGAATATATTGAGGCATCCCTGACCGGGCAGCCGTCACCTGCGCACCATATTTTATCAGAGATTTTTATGCCGATAGTTGCTAACAAACTTGAGAAGCTTAATCCTGAAGAATTAGTTGCCGTTTTTGCCGTAATTAAGACCGCATTAGAGAGAGCCAGATGAGTTCAACGACGCTTGGCCCCTTAAAAAAAACACTACAAAAAGCCTATGCGCTGGCTTATAATATGGAGCAGGAGGTTGGCGGTCTGGTTCGGGTAGTTGACTATGCCAGTGGGGAAGCTACTGAGATTGAAGCCCAGGCTGATTCACTTGCTCTGGCAGTTCATCAACTAGCTCAAACCATTCGGCAAGGCAAGATGAAGGCCGCTGAATTTGCAGAGATGCCCAGCGGAGCCGATAAAATAGCTGATGCTCAACTGGTCGCTGAAGGTTTGGATTCCCTGCTGGCCGGGATGCCGGCTTATCAACTGGCAAGGGAACTTGAACTTGTCAAAATAGATAACTACCTGTTAGCGTTTACCGAGCTTTCTACATACGAAGGTGGCTTAGAACGGTTAGCAGAGATCAGGGATGCCGCTGAACGGGTGATGCTGGAACGACGGGGGAAGCTGGCTCCTTAATTAGGTAGCTAGTGCGCCTGGCGGCCTGCCCCCGGTAGTTTACGGGGGTAATCAGTCCGTAAGTGTCTCGCTGGCATCAGGCTCTTAAAGAGTGAGACCCCCGATACTTTGTTTTTAAGAGGGAGGGAACCTTTTTATGATTCCTTTCCTTTTTTGTTTGGAGATAACCTATGGGACTCTGGCAAGTAGCAGGCTCTGCAGCATTTGAGGATTTGGAGTCCGTTTACGGCTTCAAAATTACTCAATTTCCTGGTGCCGGCATGGCCCCCGTCACTAACATTTCCTCTACCTACGGCCTCCTGGATGGCGCTCTTTTTCAACGCACTCATACCGATGCTAAACAGTTTACCCTTATTGGTACTTTGCGAGGCACATCGGTAGCCAACCTTCATCAACGGCGCAGAAACCTAATTTCCGTTATCGCTCCCGATAGGTCAGGTTCTCCTGGTGAACCAGTAATATTAAGATATACAGGGGGCGCAAGTACCCTAAGTTGTTCGGCTTTCTATCGCAGTGGCATGGAGCTTACGAGCGTCCGGTCCAGAACGGAAGCCAACATTGCTTTTTCCTTTGACCAGTTTGACCCCTACTGGGAGAAGACAACAAGTAGTAGTGCCGCCCTGACTACTCAGGCTTCATTCTCTGCCAGTTACATTACCCAACGAGCAGCTTGTGGCTCCTGGGGAGCGATGGGCACGGGAATGAACGCCGGTGTCCTTGTTGTAACTTCCGATAAGACCGGAATCCTATACGCTGGGGGAGGGTTCGATGTGGCTGGGGGAGTTACTGCGTGCCGCATCGCTCAATGGTCAACTGCCGGGGTCTGGTCTAAAGTCGGCAATGCTTTCAATAATGACTGTAATGATATTGTAATTCATCCCAACGGAACCCTATATGCTGTTGGAGCGTTCACCACTGCATCAGGAGCTACGGCCCTCCGAGTAGCCCAATGGTCAGGTACAGCCTGGGCAAACGTAGGTACTGCTGTCAATGGTGAAGTAAACTCTGCTATCTTGTCCAAAACCGGAGACCTTTATGTGGGGGGAGCATTTACTGTGGCCTCCGGGTTTAGCGCCCTTCGAGTAGCCCGTTGGGTAGCTACCCGCTGGTTAACGGTGGGGACCGGGGTCAATGATGAAGTTGAAAAGCTGCTCTTTGATTCAGCCAGCGAACTATATGCTATTGGTAATTTCACGGTAGCTAGTGCAACGGCGGCCTTGGGAGTAGCCAAGTTTAATTTTACTGACTGGTGGCGTCCAGTCGGGAGTACTGGACTGAGAGCAGCAGCCGGGGTAGGTTTGGGACTGACCGGGTTAATTAATAGGGATGGTACCCTTTTCATCGGTGGCAACTTCGACCAAGCCGATACTGTTACTGCCTCTTATATCGCATCCTGGAATGGCACTCAGTATTCTAGCGTAGGGAACCATGTTAATAATGACCTCAATAAGATGTGGCCCCTCTATAACGGTGGATTTATTGTAAGCGGTGTATTTGCCCGATTAGGCAACCTGGTTTCTTCCCGAAATAATGGCTACTGGAATGGTTCAGCCTGGCTGCCATTCGATATTGAGTTTCCCTTCCAGGATGATGTCACAGCAGCCTATTCAGCCTCGACAGGAGAATTAACATTAGGTTTTGGGGTAGGTGGAACAGCTAGTGCAGCCGCAGTAACGTCGGTGACAAATTCCGGTACTGCTGCTGCCTATCCTATCCTGACTGCCAGCGCCCCAACAGGTGGAGCGACAGATGCCGGTGGGGAAATCCGGCTAAAACAGCTTATCAATTATACCAGTGGAGAAGCCATCTATTTTAATATTGCTATGGTGGCCGGGGAAGTATTGACCCTAGACCTGAGACCTGGTCAGAAGACATTTACCAGTACTTTCCAGGGGAATATCATTGACACTATTTTACCCGGTTCCAAACTTACTACCTGGCGACTCCTACCGGGGGCAAATAATATTAGCATATGGATAACCGGAGGCAGTGGGGCAGCTAAACTTTCATTTAATGAGCGTTTCTGGAGCATTGATAATTAATATGTTTAAACTATTTTTCCCATTTATCCCTATCGCTATTGTCGTTACTCTGGCTATCACCCCAGTCTATGAAGATGGAACCCATCTTGTAACTGAGTTTGCTCGAACCGGGAGTGGTCGAGTCCTTGCCGTCTTTGCTGATGGACACCTTATCACCTCTGATGACAGTGGCGACTCCTGGGTGACTAATTTTGAGGCCGGGGAACGGACTCCTTTAACCAGTATTATAACTTTACAAAACGGCAATATTGTAACCGGGGGACTATCCAGGTTGGGAAGACCTTGCCTGTTTTTATCTACCGATAATGGCAGTTCCTGGGGAGCAGTGGTCCCGGCTGGAATCAATACCTATAGTCTCAGGCAAATAGGAACATCGGTATTTTTATTTGGACGGGATACCAGTGGGCCGGCTATCTATCGCTCTTTAGATAATGGTCTGACCTGGGGAAGAGTATTGAGTGTTCCCGGTATCGGTCATTTTGTAAGTGGTCACGAGATAGGGAGTAATATTATCGCTATTCGGGATGAAGGTCAGGTTTACAGGTCTGCTAATGGAGGCTTGACCTGGGTTTTAACTGCCTCTAATCTTCAAGCTAGGTACGTTATTAAAATCATTAAGGCAACCGATGGCAACCTGTATGCCATATCGCTTAAACTGGGGGGTTTTTGGCAAGGAGGCAACTT
>ERZ1292642.1538-Hain-H14-01um-R1-1538-length-10775-cov-7_pt1 | contig 10775 bp, 19 predicted proteins | sample MGYA00564403_ERZ1292642 | MGnify/ENA primary metagenome ERZ1292642 (study PRJEB36523, sample SAMEA6512643) | groundwater metagenome | collected 2019-01-09 | study: AquaDiva: Metagenomics assemblies of 32 groundwater samples | reverse complement strand
GAATGGTCTTCTACCATTTTCCCCAAATCAATGGAACTTTCCTTGTAGTTATCAGATTCCATTACGATAACTTTCGCGCAATACAACTTTCCATATGCCGGGCGCATATCATATTGATTAGGCAACAAGACATCTTCATCTTCGATTTTTTCGTAATGAGCCTTCTTCAGATCGAAAAGAAAATCTTTTGTGGAAATTTCCGCTTTGAGATTCTCTCCCTGAGTTCTTGCAGATTGCATTTCGGTCCAAACAGTCAAGCAGGCAAGTTTCAGAGCCTCACTATCAAAACGATTATTGTCTGAAGTTTTTTGACTCAGACAATAATCGAAAGCTTCTTTGCCAGAAACAAATTGGACCGTCTCCTTCTTGAATCTAGCACGGGCATTCTTGAGAGTTTCTTTTTGAATTGGGACGGGCGGCGAAGAAGGAATAGCTGAAGGAATTTCTTCCGATTTTTTAATCGGAGCCGGGGAACAAGCAAAAAGAAAGAGGCTGGCGGACAGGATCCAGATGTTTTTCATACCTTATGTATAAAGGAAAACAAATACTCTTTGTTGACTAGTAGCAACACTCATGCCATGTCCGATATTCTCAGCCGGATAAAAACATTGATAACCTAGAATTACAGTATATTTAGAATCTTTCTTTTCCATTCATTAGAACAAAAGAGTTTAGCCTCTCTACCAGCTATGTATTAGCAACACCTATGCCAAAGCTTCTGGCATGGTCTTTGCTATTAGCCCACATCTACCTACAAAGGCTCATTTCATTCGCCGTTCTACGAACACAAAAAAGGACTCGGTATTATCTGAGTCCTTTTGTTTTTACTTGAGCTTTTCGATAATCGTGCTCAGAATCCCACGAACACGACCAAGAGCAAGAATATCTTCGGGAGAAAATTTCATCTCTTCTGCCCAACCTTCTTCCACCTCATGCAATCTTTCTCTCGTGTTGTTCAGATTGTTTTTGAGAATCCGCCGAGACGTAGCGTCACGGTCTTTCACCAAAGCTTGATTGAAAGCATCCAGGTTCGTGCTCATGTTCGTTTGCCTTTCAGTAAGGCTTTTTGATCATCATCCTTTTTTGAATCTTACAACTGAATTCTGCCAGAGCCGCCTCGATGGTAGAATCCGCATCTTTCTCCGAAACACCTGTTACATCAATATGCATCTGGCGAAAGCGACGAAGACTTTGCTTTCTATTGTTTAGGGCTCGGTGTTTTTCTTTGATCAAACGTCGAACCAAATGTTTTAGCCATTGGCGCTCTTCGTCGATTTCCAATTCGGTCATGGAATGTTTTACCTTTTTCATTTCAAAGGTACCGATTGCTAAAGTCTTTGGGATTCGTCTTGCTGGATTCCAGCAAGAGATTGATCGCCATGATCACATCTTCGCGTGCAGGGTTACGTTCCCAACTGAGAACGATTCGAATCATCGATCCCAATGAAGCCTGAAAAAACTGACCGTTGGGTTTTTCCCAAAAGATTTCTCGAAGATGCTCGACATAAGGCTCTCCGCCCCAAGCCAAAGCACGATCGTCATTCGCACGCATCTTTAGGCGCAACAATCGCAAAGCGACTTGGGATTGCCTCACAGTCATACGCGGGAATGACTTGTACGTTACCTGGGGGATTTCGTCTTCGATGGCAATCAAAATCTTTTTGCCTTCGATCATTTTCTTTTTGGGCTTTGCCATAATCCGCAACCCATCATTCTTTCCATGTTACGTTCGGATGCCCATGCACGATCGAAGTCGGCGCGATTGTTTTCGGAATCCTGCCAAGCTTCGAAGTGGACTTTTTCTTCTTCGGTCAAGCGGGTTTCGTCGACCTCATCGATAACTTTGTTGCCATCGCATTCTTCGCAGGTCACATCGTAACAGCTTTTTGGGGTTTTGCTTTTCTTTTCCAATCCGTGTTTGAGATATTCGCGGCGTTCTTCTTCGTCCCATTCTCCCATATCTTCCTGGGTGAATGCAACTCCGCGCATTCCTTCGCACAACACAGCACCTTCACCATGACAGAATGGACAAACAACTTTTTTGCAGGGAAGAGAAACAGTAATCTCATCGCCCTCTTCGTTCTCATAGGAAACTTCCATCTGACCAATCATGATGATATCTCCTTTTGGTAAAAACCTTTAGGTCCCCGTTCCGGCAATCGAACCGGATTATTCTCTAGCAAGAATAAAAACCCAATTAGCTTAGCGCACTTGAACTGTGCCAGGGCTAGGTGCCCTTTTGCAATCCCATACCTGCTAGGATATGTTTAGTGTTTAGCTAAAACGTTTATCGGGGATAATGCAAGATAGAGAATCCAGCTCGTGAAAGGACCGTGTTAGGGCGCCTGGATTCAGTTAGTTGTATTCTGCGGTCTCACTGTTTTAGCTTGACCGATTCTTACCAACCTTCTTTTTATCTACCTTGCGATATAGCCAGACACATGGACAAAGGAAAAGTTTATCTTATTAGCAAGTCCGGTGCCACCCGCGCTGAGGCGTGACTCTATTCAAACAAAAGTTTTAGTCATGCTAGAATTACCATGACATTGAACATAAGTTTTTATCATACAGTCTCAGACAAAAATCTTTACGCGTGCCTGTTGGTGCTTAGTAGCAAGCACTGTGCCAGGCAAACAAAAAGCCCCATAATATCCGGGGCTTATGTTTTATCCGATTCGGAGAGCGATCATGCCAGCTTGAGCGTCATCGACTTTTTCCTGAAGGGGAATCTCGGCGAGAAGATCCAAGAAAGCATTGACATCATCGTCAGAACCGTTTTCGTAATCTTCGTATTGGATCCCCAATCGCTCGCACAGAAGTTTGCTACCCAACGGACGATTCGCCCACTTCTCTGCTTCGGCGTCTTTATACACGAACATGGGTTTTTTCCTTTCCAGCCTCACTATAGCTATTCACTTAGACAAATACGTTTATGTATGTAGTAGCACACTTCATTCCAACGCGCTGCGCCGACGAGTAGGATACCAACTAAAAGAAACTCCCCTATATGCCCAGTGCGCACTGGGAATCAAAGGGGAGAATCCAAACCTGAGCGCCTGTAGGCGTGTCTAAAGATTAGGCTTCTCTTCTGGATAATTAGTCCAGAATTGGTTTATCACTATTCAATCTTAGATTGAGTACCCAGTTCTGACAGATGACTGGGCGCCGTAATACTCTTTCTCGGGCGGAACAACGCAAACCGCGGGCTTCTCATCTCGTAAACATTTATAGTTTTAGAGACAAGTCACTAATTGAATAGCGAATAAGCAGCGAACTTTGGGAAGTACCCCGGAGAAAGCCAGAGCCAAAGTCATATGGTTAGCTAACTGTCAGGACCCATCGTTCTACTCGTGCTTACATCTTTGGTATCCACCTATACAAATGCAAGTGGTTATCTTAGTAGCAAGTGTGATACCACCTAAAGAAAAAGCCCATACACAGATGGGCATGATTCTTTTAGTTCAGAACAGTGGTCGGCTTGTTCGTGAACCCGTGGATGACTTCACGGCATTCATGAAGAGCTTTGACCAAAGACTTTACGTTATCGATATTATAATCGAACATGGCTTCTTCCAGACGCCAGATCGTGACGAGATCCCCGAAGTTGACTCCGCCTTGACGGATCATCTTTTTCTTTAGCTCCGAAGCGGAAAACTTCAGAGCCACGAAAACTTCTTCTAGTTTTTCGTTGGTGGTAACCGGCTCGGCGTTTTGGAGGACAGAGTTCATAAACCTGGCTTGGATAAATACAAATACAAGTGTATGTCTAGTAGCAAGACCAGTACCAGCTAAAGAAAAAGCCCATACGTATGGGCTTATGTCTTCTCATGCCACGTTGAGGGTTTTCACGGACACCTGAATGTAATGCTGATTGTCAGTGTCATTGAAAACATCCATGGCTCCACGGATATCCTCACGCTGGAGCGCTTGGGAGAATGTATTGAACCATTCGGGATTGCGGGACGGATCCACTCCCAGGAACAGATCGCTTTCTTTCACCATATCTTTCATGAAAGATGCACACTCTTCCAACGCCTTTTGCTCCGTGGTAAAAGGGTATTGGGAAACATCCGTGATCGAACCATCTCCCTCCGCATTGTAAACCGTAAAGATGGTAATCTTTTGCGGAGCATTGAGGATGGTCACTTGGGGCTTATCGGTCGGGTTCATGTCATACCCTTTCGAATAGACAAATATGTATAAGCGTGTAGTAGCAAGGATGATGCCAAAAATTCACCCGCAACAACCGTGCCAACATCCATACGAGCGTGTAGTAGCAAGAGTCATGCCAGCCAAAAAACATTCCGGTAACACATCTTACCGGAATGCTTTTACTTGACGTCTTCGGCAATCACACGTAGGAGTGCCACATCATCGAAAGTCCACGAATACAGCAATGGACACGTGGGATAACTTTCACTCCGACACAACGCCCCTTTCGTATCTTCCCATCGTTGTGGGGAAAACCTTTCCGTAATCTCCCGAATGCGGGTTGATTCCCTGACGGCATCATCTTCGTTCGAAAACAAAAAGATTTCGTTCTCCGGCTTTCCCTTGTGGAGATAGCTATACGAAACGACGAAGATTTTTTGGCTCATCATGTCCTCGATTAGGTGAATACCTTTTACAAATAGGTTTAACCACTCTAATAGCAAGGCTCGTGCACAGACACGAAAAAGGGGAGATTAGTTCTCCCCTTCATATTACAAGAATCCTGCGGATAACTTCATGCTCTCGCTGGTGTAATCCGCCGCTGCCTTGACCTTGGACTTGACGTATTCCTTTGCACGTCGCGCCTTATCTGCGGTCTCGTCCGAAGTCGCGTATTCGTACACGGCTTTACCTGCCCGGTATGTCGTGCCGGTTACGGCGGCGCCGATGTTCTCCGCCGTCTGTTCGTCTGGTGCCTTTACGTCAGGCATATGAACCACGATGATCTGCTGAGGGGTTTTCGGTTGCTCATGATGACATCCACTCATGAGCGCGAGAACCGAAAAAGCGAGAAAGAAACTCTGGAATCGAATCTTCATGGGGGATATTCTCCTGGGGGTTGGTTACATACTTGCGGTTACATAATACAAATCTAAACTTCTATGTTAGTAGCAGGAACTGTACCACCTACAACATCCCGCCTGGCACAAGACTTGCTATTAGACAATAGAGCCGAGCAGAAAAAGGCTCCCTTTCGGGAGCCCTAATCTAACTTCGCTTTCGACTTGACCGGAAGCTTCGCGATGTTCGCGACGGTCTGAATCCCGCCGCCCTTTCCGGGCTTGGCATTGAGAACACCGAGCTCGGAAAGGTTCGTGATGGAAGCTTCCAGGTTTGCCTGGAGAGCTTTCGACTCCGCGGGAGAGAACTCGAAACGCTGAACGGGCGTTCCCTCGTCGGCTTCCAGAAGCCGCTTGGCGTTTTCCGCATCTTCGCGGCGACGAATGACGCGGGAGATGACATCGTCCGAAGGCAAACGCTCGGCGTTGTACTTGTTCAGGACGGCAAGAATGTCCTTCTCGTTTCCGTCCTCGCGATTGAGCCGCTCTTTTGCGGCTTCCAAGAACGAGAGAACCGTGGTTTCCTCGTCGAGAATGCGAACCCCGTCGACCACGGAGAAGTGAATCGTTGCAGCGACGTTCATGGTGTTGGTGGGCTGGGTCATACTCCTCAGCTTACTATAAACAAATATGAACTCTCGTATTAGTAGCAACACCCATGCCAGACAGAATCAAATACATGGGCTCGTATTCCTTTATAGCATCTAACATGCCACTCCAGACCGAACGCTCGTAGTAGCAAAGTTTGTTCCAAACTTTGAACGCAGCCAAAGGCTGCTGTAATAGCAAAGTCTGTGCCAGGGTTCATGGCATGGATCTTGCTATTGGGCTCTAGGGCGAAAGAGGGAAACAACCCCTAAGCACATTCGATAAAACCTTTCTTCCGGAGTCATGGCGCGAAGAACAAGGAATTCACGAACATCATTGTACCTTTCTTTATAGTCCCGGAGAATCTTTCTTGCATGTTGCAAGTCACCCAAAACATCCAGCTCGGATTGAATGCCGGGTTTTTCGTTTTGGGTTTGAAGCCACAACTTCTCGTGATCACGTACGTGATTCTCCGCATTACGAATATACTTCGGCAACCGACGGGCTTCGCGCTTCAGCTTCTTGGTAGTGTTCATATCTTTCCCATAACCTTTTACAAACCTGTTCGTGTGTATGATAGCAAGTATGAAGCCAAACAAAAAACAACTTCAAAGCCGATTAGTTCTTTGATAAGCTTTCGTGAGCACTTGCACTTGCTTATGGGCTTCGGCAAAAGCTATACCATCTTTCTGTTGCTCTGCCTGTTTGGCTTTGACAGCAGCCGCGTACACTTGCTTGAGAACTTCGCGATTGACTTTCGAATCTTTCTTGAGGATCATATCTATACATATTCCTTTTACAAAGTTGGCTAGGGATCTAGTAGCATGTTTCGAGCCAGATTTTTACCCGCAACATCCATGCCAAAGAAGATTTGCCCAGTCCTGGCATGGTTTGTGCTATTAGGGGGAAGAACTAATAAGAAAAAGGAGACCCCGAAGGGTCTCCCGATTCTTGTTCAGCTACCGCGCTTCTTCTTCGCGGCTTCCTTCTCCTCCCGAATTCGCTCCAAGCGAGAGTGGTTCTGCATCGTCTGGAGACCGCCGCCCTTTCCGATCTTGGCGTGGAGAACCCCGCTCGCCTTCATGGCGTCGATCGAATCGGTCAGACGACCCGTTGCTGCCTTCGATTCGTCGGGAGAGAACTCCCGACCAGCAGCGCGCTCCTGACGGGAAACAATCCGCTGAATCACCGCACCCGTATCGACGTACTGCTCCGGATGCTCGTTGAGGAGACCGAACAACGTTTTCTGGTTCTCCTGCTCGGAATTCCACGCGGCGACGAGCTGCGCCTTGAAAGACTCGACCGACTTATCGATATCGAGGGAACCGTCCTCCGCGACGGCGGCGAGAGAGAGAAGGGAGACAACCGAGAGGGTGGGGAGCGTGGTCATGCTACTGACCTTTGCATAAACAAATATGATCTCCCTAGTTAATAGCAGGTAGTATGCCAACCGCCTTTCCACCTGCTGTAATAGCAAGATCCGTGCCGGGTTCGTCTGGCATGACTCTTGCTACTATGCAGACTGAGATATCGATAAAGACCCTGCCAAGGGTCTTTTCGATAACTTCGCTCGATATCCGCCAGCTTTCCCACGAACAACTTCCAATTCTCCGGCTCGTGCCATGTCTTCGAGACAAGCAGAAACGTATCCCGAAAACTTTCCCATGTCCGCACACGGAATGTCTTTCGACACACAAGCTAGGATGAACGTCATGGGAAAGCTTTGCGACGGCTTTTGATTCAGCATCGCCAGAATCGATGCTCGGGATTCTTTCGCCTTTTTGGCAAGTGCCAGCTCTTTCGAGGTATCAGGCTTCAGGATATTCTGAGAGTTACAGTGATCGCATTGCTCGATCTTATTGCTCCGAACCGCGAGGGGCGCACCGCAATGGTCACACATGATAGCCGTCGAGGAATCAGTCCGGGTCATACTAAAAGAGTATACAAAAACAAATATACCATTTTACTTAGTAGCACTTCTTATGCCAGCCGTCGTGGGCACGAGTCTTGCTACTACACACCACAGCCCAACAGCAAAAGGGAGAATGAATCTCCCTTTTGATCATGTCGATTGCAAAAGCTCGGGGTGATCCTTACTCCACCAATCCGCCGCTGCAATGAACTTGTCAGTGGAAACCCCGCGGGTTTCCAGGAACATACTCCGCGCATCCGAGAAGTCCGTTCCCTTGCTGTAATACACAGCTTGAGACTTGAACCACACGCGAAAACCATCTTCGCGCGTAGCATGGGGAATCTTGAGGTCGGCGGAAACTTTCCAACCCTTTGCTTTCAACTCGGAAAGCAATCGGCTGCGCGCCTTCTGGTAGGTCTCGCTCATATACATGGAATTAGATAATTCAAATCCTGGGGTTCATATTAGTAGCATCAACCGTGCCGAAAATAAATGAAAAAAACTTTATTTCAAAAAACCTGCGGAAAGACCAGTATTGGACCCCGACACTAAACAGGTGATCAGGGTCCGGGGAAAAAAGCATCAGGGAATAATCTGGTATCTCAGTAAAAAAAACCTACTGTTTCGAGTTACGGGGTTTTTGGGGTACTTTGAAACTTTACCATCTACCAGACTCACCAAACAAATCGCCACAAGGAAAATGCAGATCGGAGTCATATCACATAGATAGGCATTCACAAACCTATTCATCTATCTAATAACACATTCCGTGCCAAGATTCTACCCGCAATAACCATGCCCACTTGTTTCTGGTATAGTCTTTGCTAATAAGCAGTAAATAACTAAACTGCTACTTCCAACCCTTTGCTTCCTCCTCATGGCGTGCTCGTGCTCGGTATTGGGATTCGATCCCAGTCCGGTTCAAAACATCCTGGTGATCCTCCTCTTGCGTCTCCGTGGAATCGCTGAACTCCTCCAAAATCTCGGAAGAAGAAAAACCCCGGAACACCCGCTGGTGATTGATGGTCATACCACCCAATTTTATAATAACAAATACACACACTCATTTATTAGCACAATTCATACCCATTGAGCTGGCACGCTTCGTGCTACTACACTCATACACCTGAGCAACTAAACAAGCTTGCTAATCCCCTTTCAACCTAGCAAAAGCTCTAGGCACTTCTCCGCGCTCGTGCGCAGCTCCCGGGAAACATATTCCCGATCGATACGCTGTTGATACGTAACTTCGTCCACCCACGTCGTTACCACCAACGCCGCACGAATCTGGGGAATGGTTCGCGCCGATTGCAGCGCGCTTTCCGCATCGCTCGGATGAAACCCGTCGAGCTTTGCCCGGAGCGATTCCCCGAGACGGGAATCGTAGATGTCTTTGACAGCAGCAACCGCGAGGACTTCGTTCGGGGAGAGGTTCATGCTTTACGAAACTCCTTTTACAAACCAAAGGTTCTAGTTAATAGCAAAGACCATGCTCGAGAAAAGAAAGAGGGCTAAACTTCAGCCCTTTCTTTCTCAGATGTACTTGAGCGCCGCCCGCGAGGTTGGGGTCAAGCGATACTTCCTTTCCGCATTCGGGAGGAAGCGGTTGTCGGGGTGACTTTCGATCAGCCCCTTTTCTTCCAAACCCCGAAAGGTGTTCGTGTGATCTGCTACGCAATACGGAATCGTGGCGCCGGCGCGAACCTTGTCGAGAATCTTCTTCCCATTAAACATGGCTTTCTTGCCATGCTTGTTTTCCATGGCATCCATCTCTTTCAAAACCTCGACGGGTCCCTTTCCGCGGACCAACTTGCCGAGCGTCATGAGAGAGGGAAAAACTGCGACAGTGGTGGTGGTTTTGGTGCGGGGCATACATCAAAGGTTATCATTCACAAATAGCTGTGTATAGTCTAATTGCATCATCTGTGCCACCCCGTTTGACCTTGGCACAGTGTTTGCTACTAAACAATTTCCTATAAGGGGAATAACCCCGGGCAAACATCCGGGGCTTTCTCCTGCTTCGAACACTTCGGACCTGCCACGCCGTTCTTCAGACCCATGGTCTCATAAAAGTCGTTGTACTTGTAGCCACGTTCCCGATTCATGTACGCCACGTTTTCGAAATGGCTTTCCTGCTGCCAGATCTCTTCCTCGCGAGTCCCGCGTCCGCAGATTCCGGAAAGAAGATTGCCAGTGTTGCAGGAGACTTCGGAGGAGGGGATCAGGTTCATGCTATCAGCTTTATCATAAACAAATATGAAGAGCTACCCTAGTTACACATTCCATGCCACCTGACTCACCCCGATTGACCCTGGCTAATGTAATTGCAAGACCCAAACCAGATAGAGATAAAGGACCAGTGATCAGCTGGTCCTTTTTGGTTTGACTACTAGTGTCAGACTTTTGATTAGGGCACCGCAGGGAACGTACCACTTATAAACAACACCGTTCCTTGTCTCTGGCGGTATCTTTATGAGCCCTGCTACTCCCGCTAAGGGTTTTCTCAATGGTATTCTCCTTTGCCTCTTCGGCAGCTCTCGAATAGAGCCAACATATCTACAAATCTATTTGCCTATCTGATAGCAAAGCTGGTGCCAAGCAAACAGAATCCTCATACCGAAACCTGTCCGGTATGAGGATGTAAGAGTCACCGCAAGGTACTGCAATCACTGGGGGTACTCCTTACTCCGAAAAGTTTTTGAGACAACTACTTCGGGGGAGCTCGAATCATGGGGGTTGGCTCTTTGGCTCAGGTCGATGAGATGGAACTTAGCCTGCGCTTCTCGCGGGGGACATCCTAGAGATTCATATAAACAAAGTTAGTATCTATCCTAGTTACACAATTTATGCCAAAAGGTTTACCCGCTATGGCATAGCTCTTGCTACTATACACACCTGCAAGGGGATAACTCACCCAAAAAACTTCTGAATCTCGGCATCGATCAGCTTTGCCTCAGGAAGCTGAGCCTTCGTCCAACCGAACAAGCTAGATACCTGAACACTCCAGGATCCCCCATGGCGCAACTGCATGACCGTAAACGTGCTCGGCAAAACCCCTTGCAACTGAGTCTTGAGCCTGCGCGCTTGCTCCTCCCCTTTCGGGCAGGAGAACGGCAAAGAAGCATTGTCCAACCAGAGCTTGGTCACGTTGTTCATGGTACAGAACCAAAAGCTTTATACAAACACAAGTATCTATGTGATAGCACAACCTATGCCAATTCACC
>ERZ1292642.780-Hain-H14-01um-R1-780-length-16663-cov-12_pt2 | contig 10782 bp, 10 predicted proteins | sample MGYA00564403_ERZ1292642 | MGnify/ENA primary metagenome ERZ1292642 (study PRJEB36523, sample SAMEA6512643) | groundwater metagenome | collected 2019-01-09 | study: AquaDiva: Metagenomics assemblies of 32 groundwater samples | reverse complement strand
TTCAAAATTGCGCGAATTTTAGCAACCTCGGCAAATATAGATAGTGCTCTATGATCAATAAATAAACAGTTAATCTATATTTGTATAATTAGAATTTTTAAATGAATAGTTGATTATTTTTGCCACCTTTCAACTTATCTCATACATCAATTTACGGATAGTTAAGATTGCTTCCCAATATAAATAGGAATTTCTTTCTAATTTAAAGGATTCATGCATTAAAAAGCTCTTAACCTCCTAATTTTGGGATATGGCAAATATGAGGGTCTTTTTATACTGAATCCACATTATAAATTTCAGGAAGATTCTAATGAAAAAGACTTTACTTTGTATTGCTTTAGCGGGGTTACTTAGTGCCTGCGGCGGTTCGGATGATAATGCCAGTACACCTCCAGCAAACAATGTTGGCACCCAAACCGGCGTACTGACGGACGGAATCATTTCAGGGGTGACCTATATCACCAGTAGTGGTGCAACAGGAGTTACCAACGAAAAAGGAGAATTTAAATTTAATGATGATGAAAAAGTAAAATTCTTTATTGGGGGTGTACAACTCGGTGATGAAATTGAAGCAAAGGAGCGTATCACACCATTAGATTTAGTCGAAAGTGAAAATGCGCGTATCAACCTTATGGTTTTTTTACAATCCTTAGATGGAAAAGGTGATCATAGCGATGGCATTCAGATTAGTGATGACACTAAAACAGCCTTCACTGCTGTAAAGCTTAATTTTAACCAAAGTACCACCGACTTCGTAAATGAAGTTGTCACCAAAACAGCCATCACACCAGATCAGTTGATAACACCAGAAAAAGCTTCAGAAAACTTCCAAGCGACCTTCTACAAAGATATTGCCGGTACGTGGGAGATTAACCGTACCGATAACACTGCTGTGTTGATTCACATTCTGGAAGATGGACGCTATGCACTAGGTGAAGCAGAAGCAAAAGATGAGAGTGGTCAAGCAGGCATTGAAATGGGCCGCTTAAAATGGAATGCAACAACAACCGTGATTGAACCGGAAATCCTACATGACACCAATGGTGAATGGGGACTTTCACATCCTGCCGAGAATAAACCTTATTCTTTAAACTTTAATGGAACTCAATTAATTCTTACTGAACCCGGCGTTAGTACTGAATACCGTTTAAATCGAGTTAAGCAGTCTAATAGTCTCGTCGGCACGTGGCGACTCAATGAAACGCACCTATTTGCTTTCTTTGATAACAACTATTATTTCTTCCTAGACACTGAAGGTGGAGATGACTGTGGTTGGCCAGGAATTGAATATGGCAAATATACATTGTCAGCAAATACTCTCACCACAACCGAGGTATTATTCGATACCAACGAGTGTGGTGGATTACAAGATAGTTCAAATGGCAGCAAGACAATTGCAAGCATCAATATATCTAACAACAATCTTATCTTACATCCGCAAGGTGAAGATCCTGTAACCTTACAACGTGTTAAATAATCCACATAAACCGGCTTGAATATGAAATTCAGGCCGGTTTAATCAATATGTTCAAATTGAATGGTACAACCCATCAATAAATGCATCAGTTCGATTTGCGAACAACATTGGGTTTTTTCATAAATATTTTTAAAATACGTCCGTACCGAACTCAGCGTAATGCCACACTGTTCTGCAATATCTTCTATTTTATAACCATTAATTAACAACTCACATAAATCAAACTCTCGTTTGGAAAGCTGGTAACACTGTTGTAGGTAAGTTCTTGACAGGGAATAATGCTGGTTTTTATCCGTCATAAATAATGCAATCTGATGCTGAGCAGACTGTAAATGTTGCATATTTCTTAATTTCTTAAAGGGGACTACCGTCAGCATGAATTGCGAGCCTGCCCCATCACTCAACGCCAGGACTCCACCCACTTCAGTCTGAATGGTCGTATCTTCCAGTAAAGCGCTTTCCAAAAGCTGATCAAAACGTATCTGCTGAGCATAATTGGTTTTTAGACGGTTATGTATATCCAGATCCAGACATGAACTTTGATCAAGCATCTTTTGCGCAATGGGATTGGAATAACTTAAACACAGGTTTTGATCAAGCAGTACAATTCCGGTTTTTAAACTATCCAATACGGTATACAAGCTTAAATTATCTTGCTGAATCAAGTTGATTTGCCGGTGAATTTGCAAAGCCCGGCGTAAATGAATACTGATACGTCTTAGAAAATCCAGCTCAGGCTGTTCAAAAGGCTGTACTTCAGGTGCACGATGAATACCCAGTACCGCCCAACGATAATTCCCCCGATCCAGCAATACGCCCGCCAGATAAGATACACCGCCAGGCTTTAAACACTTCTCATAGAACACATAGTGATCCGTACCCGGCTGTTCTGCATAGTGCTGACAATTGTGACTCAGTGCATCGCCCATCTCGATCGCATTCCATAAGGGCATATGCAGTTTCATATCAATCACTCTGATACGCTCCTCTTGATAAGCGGCCAGACTTTCATTCGGGATATTGTGCGTATAGACAAAGTCATAGCCTGGATTAAGCTGATCCAGACCGGTAAAAATTGCACTCTTACTTTTAGTATAGCTCACGATATCTTTGATCACGTCCAGCCACAAAGATGGTAATACAGCAGCATCATAAATTTTTGCAATCAGATTATTTTCTTGTTCTAATTTCATTATCCCCTCCGCATTATCATTATTTTCTAATCATAGCGTTCAGAATTGGTTAACGAAACAGCATAAAGTGACTTTAAACTTGGCTAAAAATTCTTAAATCCTGCTCACTTATCAATAACTCTGGCCTGATTCACCTAATGAATCAAACTTTAACAAGATTGCCCTATTTATCTGTACTGACTACTTTTAATGTAATTCATAACAAATAATTTAATAGGGTTAAAACAATGAAAAAATTAACGCTTACTGCTGCGATAGCAGTCGTTCTTGCAGGAGCTTTAACCGCCTGTTCAAAGCCCAATGATAATGAGCCGATGAGTAATAATGCTCAATCCAGCCCAGCCATGATGGAGCAAAATAACGCGGATACTAGTGTGAACCGTGCTGATAGCGCAGAAACTTCGCTAGATTGGGCAGGTGAATACGAAGGTGTTTTTCCTTGTGCTGACTGTGAAGGGATTAAGGTCGAGTTAGATCTCAATCCGGATAAAACCTATGAGCTAAATGAGGAATATTTAGGTAAAGCTGGAAATAATGAGACGGAAACTAAAGGTAGTTTCAGTTTTGACCCTCAAGATCCTTCAATCATCACATTAGATAACAAAGCTGAAAACCGTAAATTCTTTGTTGGTGAAAATTTTGTTGAAGCACGCGAGATGAAATCAGGTAAAAAAATCGACAGTAATTTAAATTATAAATTAGTTAAAAAGTCCGCATCATAATTTTGTAAACGCATAAAAAATCCCCGCTATTGCGGGGATTTTTTATGAAATGCTCGGATGATGAATTACATCATGCCGCCCATACCACCCATGCCACCCATATCAGGCATTGCAGGTTTGTCTTCTGGGATTTCAGTGATCATGCATTCAGTGGTCAGCATCAAGCCAGCAACAGAAGCGGCGTGCTCAAGTGCAGAACGCGTTACTTTAGCAGGGTCAAGAATACCCATTTCCAGCATATCGCCATATTCGCCAGTTGCAGCGTTATAACCGAAGTTACCTTCGCCATTCTTCACAGCGTTGATCACTACAGAAGGCTCATCACCTGCGTTAGATACGATTTGACGAAGCGGTGCTTCAATCGCACGACGAAGAATGTTGATACCTACGTTTTGGTCATCATTCGCGCCTGTTACGCCTTCAAGTGCAGATGCAGCACGTACTAGTGCAACACCACCACCCGCAACGACACCTTCTTCAACTGCAGCGCGAGTCGCATGAAGCGCGTCATCTACACGGTCTTTTTTCTCTTTCATTGCAACTTCAGTTGCAGCACCGATTTTGATGACAGCAACACCGCCAGCAAGTTTCGCTACACGCTCTTGAAGTTTTTCTTTGTCATATTCTGAAGTAGATTCTTCGATCTGTGCACGGATTTGCTGTACACGGTCAGCGATTTGGCCAGCATTACCAGCACCATCTACAATTACAGTATTTTCTTTAGATACAGTTACTTTATGTGCTGTACCCAAGTGATCAAGCGTCGTTTGATCCAGCTGCATGCCGATTTCTTCAGAAATCACAGTACCGCCAGTCAAGATCGCGATGTCTTGAAGCATAGCTTTACGACGATCACCAAAACCAGGTGCTTTCACCGCACATACTTTGATAATACCGCGCATGTTGTTGACAACAAGCGTCGCAAGCGCTTCGCCTTCAACATCTTCAGAAATGATTAAAAGCGGTTTGCCAGTTTTAGCAACAGCTTCAAGTACTGTAATCAATTCACGAATATTGCTGATTTTCTTATCAACAAGAAGAATGAATGGATTTTCAAGTTCAGCTGTTAAAGTATCTTGCTTGTTCGCGAAGTACGGAGAAATATAACCGCGGTCGAACTGCATGCCTTCAACTACGTCAAGCGAATCTTCGAAGCCTGAACCTTCTTCAACCGTGATCACGCCTTCTTTGCCCACTTTTTCCATTGCTTGCGCAATCAGCTGACCTACAGTCGTATCAGAGTTAGCAGAGATCGAACCTACTTGTTCAATCGCTTTAGAGTCTGATGCTGGTTTTGCAGTTGCCTTGATGTTTTCAACTACAGAACGTACCGCAATATCGATACCGCGTTTCAAGTCCATTGGGTTCATACCCGCTGTTACTGACTTGATGCCTTCATTCAAAATTGCTTGTGCCAATACAGTTGCAGTCGTTGTACCATCACCTGCGATGTCATTGGTTTTTGAAGAAACTTCACGAACCAGTTGAGCACCCATGTTCTCGAACTTGTCTTTCAGCGTAATTTCTTTGGCAACAGTGACACCATCTTTAGTGATGTGCGGTGCACCAAAAGAACGGTCGATAACAACGTTACGGCCCTTAGGACCCAAAGTAACCTTTACTGCATCTGCAAGGGTGTTTACACCAGCAATCATTTTTGAACGAGCTGAATCACCAAATTTTACGTCTTTAGCTGACATATTTGACTCCGAATATTGTTGTATCTTTACAAAATCTGATTTGGAATGAATAAAACTTTTTTAGCGCAGATTAAGCTTCTAATACCGCTAAAATGTCAGATTCTTTCATGATTAAAAGCTCTTCGCCGTTTACTTTTACAGTAGTGCCTGCATAAGTACCGAACAATACTTTGTCGCCAACTTTTACGTCTAACGCGCGTACGCCATTGTCAGTGATTTGACCATTACCAACTGCAATGATTTCACCTTGAGCAGGTTTTTCAGCAGCCGAACCTGGAAGTAAAATGCCCCCAGCTGTTTTAGTTTCTTCTTCAACACGACGAATAACAACGCGGTCATGTAATGGACGAATGTTGCTCATAAATAACTCCATCAGACTAAGTCTTTTTTAGGTCACTGATGACGACTTAATTATTCCATGGGTCATCATCAAAAATTTTTGATGTCACTTTTATGGAGATGGAATAAAACGCTTCAAGGGCAAAAATGAAAAAAAATTGGTTTTTTTTAACGAATCATAGGTTTTCGTCTATTTATTCGGCAGATCAGCTTTCAACAAAAAGGCTTGCGCCACTTCATCGAATAAATATTGAGAAATTTTTCCTGTGGCATCAATCAGATTAAAGCTGTTCGGTTCATCTTTATGTAGACGATTTGACGCAGAAGTCCCTGCATGTACATCATATACAGGATGATCCATCCCCAATCCGAACATCTGATTCAAATCATAAATCGCCGGTTGATGCAGATGCCCATGTAACACCGCAAACAGACCATGCTCTGCCCAGGCCTCTAAAGCAATTTTGGCCATCAATGGGCTGTCCTTGAAACCGCGCTTATTTTGAAAAGGCACATAAAAAGGCTGATGGCTGACAATGATTTTTAATTTGGACGCAGGCGCCTGCGCCAGCGTCAGGTCAATACGCTGAATCTGCTCAAGGGATAAATGCCCTTTGGTATGATATCGACGTCGGATCGAATTCACCCCAATCAGATAAAAATTTTCAGTTTCAAATATTGGCTCCAATTCACCAAAAAAAATCTGGTAACGGGTAAATGGATTGAAAAGCCGATTCCACAAATGATAGAGCGGAATATCATGATTCCCCGGGATCACCATATAAGGCGTATTGAGCTGATCTAAAAATTTTTTGCAGGCAAAGAATTGACCCAAACGTGCGCGCTGAGTCAGGTCACCACTGATGACGACGGCTTCAAGTGGATGGGTCTGACAGAAATGCCGAATCGCTTCTAAACACTCCGGCTTCTCTGTTCCAAAATGCAGATCAGACAGATGCAGGATCATGTGGCACCATTACGTTTAGGCTATCTTTTAATACAGAAATATTGAGTGGCGGGGCCATTTCCACAATTTCCCCATCAATCGCTACCATCAGTTTCTTGGCTCGGGATTCGATTCGAACTTGATCGGCTGCAAAACTATAAACATCCGATGCCTGGTCAATCTTGCCACGAATCAGCTGATACACTAGCTTAAATAAAGTAAGCTTATCACTTTTAGAAACTACAACTCCCGCCACTTTGCCTTTTTCAGCCGCTTCTGCAATGCGCATTTTCATATCCGCCAGTTGCAAGGGATTATTGCCAAAAAAAATCAGTGGTGTTTTTACCGGATATTTCTTTTGATCCACCCAGATTTTTAGTTTTAATTCTTTACGGTCGCGAATTAAAACATCCAGTGCAGAAGTATAGGCATGTAGCGGTAAGCGACCAAAAATACGATTATAGTCTTCACGTTTTTTAATAAATAAAGGATATAGACCTAAACTGGCATTATTCAGATAAATTTCCTGATTGATACGAGCAACATTCATACGTTGTGGCTGTCCTGTCGCAATCACTTTTGCCGCTTCAAGCAAATCCAGCGGAATCCCCAATAATCTCGCCACATAGTTAAAAGTCCCTAAAGGCAAAATACCGACAGGAATTTGCGTATTCAACACATGTTTGGCGACTGTATTTAAAGTGCCATCTCCGCCTGCCGCAACGATGATTCCTGACTCGCTAGATGCCAAATGCTGTTCAAGCACCTCAACCATAATTTTATCAAATTGCTGTGAATCATTGATTTCATAAGCTTTAGTTTGATAACCCTGCGCTGAAAATATATCGATCAGCTGTTCATAAATGCCTTCTGGCCCCTGTATGCGAAAACCAGCTTTATGATTAAAAATCAGCGATAAGGGTTTAGATTGATTAGACATTTTTCGCGCAATTTCATTGAAGCCTATTGGCATTTTGTCCAATTCATAGACAATTAACAGTGGCTTTATGTAAAATTCAAATGGCAACCATTTATTTAATCAATAATGAATATTAGAGGTCTTATAAAATTAAGATAATGATTTTAATATTAATTTTTAAAATAAATACTATCCATAATTTAAATAAATAATATTAACAATTCAAATATTTAGTTTTATCTTGTTGTTTTACTTATATTTATAAATAAAATAGCATTATATTCCAAAAGAAATCTAGCACTTCTTTGGTCTTATTTTTTTTATCATTTTATGCTTTAATACAGCCACTTTTTTTCATACTTCATCTGGGCGATATTTTTTATTGCTCGGATTGTACTTTGTACATCTAATTTGTACACATTTGAGATAGGCCTCACCATGACCCAAGTGAACGCACCAGAATTCGTTCGTCACCCTAAGCTTATTGCTTGGGTGGAAGAGATTGCTAAATTAACAAAACCAGCAAAAATTGAATGGTGTGACGGTAGCGCAGAAGAATATCAACGTTATATCGACTTGATGATCGCTAACGGCACAATGCAAGCGCTGAATCAAGAAACTCATCCTGGTTCTTATCTTGCAAATTCTGATCCTTCTGACGTAGCACGTGTTGAAGATCGTACTTACATCTGTTCTGAAAACAAAGACGATGCTGGCGCGACCAACAACTGGGAAGCACCTGCTGTCATGCGCGAAAAATTGAACGGTTTATTTGACGGTTCAATGGCAGGTCGTACACTTTATGTGGTTCCATTCTCAATGGGTCCATTGGGTTCTCATATCGCTCATATCGGTATCGAGTTAACTGACTCTCCTTACGTTGCAGTAAGCATGTCTAAAATGGCTCGTATGGGTAAAGCTGTTTATGACGTTCTTGGTACTGACGGTGAATACGTTCCTTGCGTACACACTGTAGGTGCTCCGCTTGCGAACGGCGAAAAAGATGTTGCATGGCCTTGCAACAAAGAAAAATACATCGTGCATTACCCAGAAACTCGTGAGATCTGGTCTTATGGTTCTGGTTATGGCGGTAACGCATTGTTGGGTAAAAAATGCCTGGCATTACGTATTGCATCATTTATGGGTCGTCAACAAGGCTGGTTAGCTGAACACATGCTGATCCTTGGCGTGACCAATCCACAAGGCGAAAAACACTACATCGCAGCTGCATTCCCATCTGCATGTGGTAAAACAAACTTCGCTATGTTGATTCCACCAGCAGGCTATGAAGGCTGGAAGATTGAAACTGTAGGTGACGATATTGCCTGGATCAAACCAGGTGAAGACGGTCGCTTATATGCAATCAACCCTGAAGCTGGCTTCTTCGGTGTAGCGCCTGGTACCAACACCAAGACCAACCCGAACTGTATGGCAACCATGCACAAAGACGTGATTTATACAAACGTCGCTGTGACTGACAACGGTGAAGTATGGTGGGAAGGTCTGACTAAAGAAGCGCCTGCCAACCTGACTAACTGGAAAGGTCAACCACACACTGGCGAAGAAAAAGCAGCGCATCCAAATGCTCGTTTCACAGTTGCAGCTGGTCAATGCCCTTCTATTGACGCTGACTGGGAAAATCCAGCTGGCGTGCCAATTTCTGCGTTCATCTTCGGTGGTCGCCGTGCAGACACTGTGCCTCTAATTTCAGAAGCATTTGACTGGGTTGACGGTGTTTACAAAGCTGCAACGATGGGCTCTGAAACAACTGCTGCTGCTGTTGGTCAACAAGGTGTTGTTCGTCGTGACCCGTTCGCGATGCTTCCATTCGCGGGCTACAACATGGCAGATTACTTCACGCACTGGTTAGAAATGGGTGAGCAAGTGGGTGCGAAAGCTGCTGCTGCTGGCAACAAACTTCCAGGTATCTACAACGTGAACTGGTTCCGTCGTGATGCTGAAGGCAACTTCGTATGGCCTGGTTTCGGTCAAAACATGCGTGTTCTTGAGTGGATCATTGACCGTTGTGAAGGTCGTGCTGATGCTGTTGAAACACCAATCGGCCTAGTTCCTACTTACGAACAGCTGAACTGGACTGGTTCTGACTTCACTAAAGAACAGTTTGACCTAGTAACTTCTCAAGACAAAGATCAATGGATCAAAGAGCTTGAAAGCCATACTGAATTGTTCGACAAGCTAGGTGAGCGTTTACCGGAAGCGTTAAAAACTCGTCAAGCAGAACTTATTGCTGCGGTTAAATCTGCTTAATTGCTGATTTAATTAAAAAAGGTCGCGTAAGCGGCCTTTTTTATTGGCTGTTTAAACAATTGATCACAATTGACCAGAGCAGCAGTTTAAGCAAAATATGGCATACTTAAGCCAAGACTTCAGGAACTATAAATATGAAAAGAACAACAGTAATTTTGGCTATGGCTGCGAGCAGTTTCGTACTGAGTGCATGTCAGACCACACCCCATCAATTCAATGGACAAAGTGGCTATGAAATTCTGGAACGTTCAGGCAATACAGCAACCTTGAGCTACACCCTCTCAGGACGACCAAGCCAGGATGAAAATCGCTTGCAAGCCGCTTGCAGACACGTATTAGGAAATTCCAAAACTTACAACATCCAGATTTTAAGCACCAATGAAATTTCCAATCCAACTGCGGAACAGGAAAACTATGGCCGCCAACTGGGTAATAGCCGCACGCAAATCAGCTTGAGCAATACGCCTGATTTACATAATAGCGAGAACCCGGGTGCACGCGAAGCTTTAGAAGCCCGCCCTACGACCATGCGGGTTATTCGTTATACCTGTTCTTAATATCTGATACTTAGTTACTTAATCAGAGTAAGACAATCAAAAAGGGCCTAGTGCCCTTTTTAATTTTTTAAATTTAACGTGTTTTATAGAAACTGACATTACGAAATTCGGGCGATTCATCCAAATCCGGCCAGGTCGTCGCACTACGCTCATCCAGTTTTTCATATTGAGGATGACTAAAGTTTTTTACCCGACTGTCTGCAACCCACACCTCAGGTGCAAATTTTAAAAACTCATCCAGGAAGAAACGGTTACATTGATCATAGAGCACATCTGCGGCTAATAAAATATCCACCTTCTCTGCCTTATATAGGTCATCCAGATATTCAAGCTCGACATCATTTAGCTCTGCATTGGCACGACAGGCATCTAGACTAACTTGATCGATATCACAGCAGATCACACGTTTTGCACCTGCCATTTTCGCCGCAATGGCAACTACGCCCGATCCCGCCCCAAAATCCAAAACTACTTTGTCTTTAACATGATGCGGCTCTGCCAATAGCCACTGCGCCATCGCCAAGCCTGAGGCCCAACAAAAGATCCAGTACGGTGTATCGTTCCAGATGCGACGGATGACTTCATCATCGAGTTTGTCAGTTGGGAATACTGGCGGAATCAGCCACAGGGAAATGGGTGTATCCGGCAATTGCTGTGCATG
>ERZ1292642.929-Hain-H14-01um-R1-929-length-14842-cov-5_pt1 | contig 10783 bp, 8 predicted proteins | sample MGYA00564403_ERZ1292642 | MGnify/ENA primary metagenome ERZ1292642 (study PRJEB36523, sample SAMEA6512643) | groundwater metagenome | collected 2019-01-09 | study: AquaDiva: Metagenomics assemblies of 32 groundwater samples | reverse complement strand
ACCAGTCGCGCTGAGCATCCTCAAGCAGGCGGTCCGATACCGAAACCCAGAGCGAACGACGGCGGCCTTTGAGCCAGTTGTCGAGGATGATGCCTGCGACCTGACGGCCTTTGCCCGCGCCCGTGCCGTCACCCAGAAACCAGCCCCGGCGAAAGCGGATGGCAGCATTGTTTTCCTCAGCCGCCGCCGAGACGAGATCCCATGTTTCGTCAACGGTCCATGCGCCTGCCAGATGCCCGGAATGGGCCTCGCCAGCGTAGATTACGGATTCCAGCTGCGCGTCGGACAACACGCCGTCAGCCAACAGGTGCTCGGGCAAGTGCGGGCGATAGGTCGGTTTCGGCGGGGCCACCGAGGCCATCGATGCGGATTGGACTAGCGGCGTCGGGTGCGGCAATGCGCCGGGAATGACGACTGATTGAAGTCCATATCGTTCGTAGATGCTGTCACCGAGCTGCCCCTCGGGCGGAGCCCAGTCAGCAGTCGAATAGGTGAGTTCAGGCGCATCGGCATCGACCATGGGATTGATCGGAGCAGTCCGAGCAACCGCGCGGTTCACGGGCGACGGCGAAGAAGCGCAATGCAGTCCTGCACCGGGCAATGGGGCAATCGGTCCGCGCGGCGGCACCTGCGCTTCGACCCATTTGAGCAAGATCGCGGTATCAGAAGCAGTCCCTGCACACGGAACGAAAGTCGTGGGATCGGAAGCGGGCAGCTTGTCGATCACCGTCAATCGGGTGTCGATCGTCGTGCCGTGCTTGCGATAGACCTTGCCGTCGATGGCGGCGGTGAAGACCACACGTCCGGTCCCCTGCAACTGGATGAAAGCATCGCGCCATGCTGGAGCATCAGGAGCACAGCCAGCGCCGGTAATGGCCACCAGCCGACCCCCATGCTCGAGCCGGGCCAAGGCGGAAGCGATATGGCGAAGCGCGGCGTCCTTCACCGTCCGGTCGACATGCGCGACGGCCGAAAATGGCGGGTTCATCAGGATGACACTCGGGCGTGCCGAAATGGGCATGCGATCATCAATTGACGCGGCGTCATGTCTGCTGACAGCCACGCCCGAGAACAAGTGCGACAGCAGCGCTGCCCTGCCTTCAGCGAGTTCATTCAGCACAAGCTTAGCACCTGCCAGTTCGGCCTGGATCGCCAACATGCCTGTGCCAGCAGAAGGTTCGAGCACAGTTTCGCCAACGCCAATCGAAGCAGCGACGACAGCCACGAACGATAGGCCCGCAGGCGTCGAATATTGTTGCAAGGCCTGGCTGGTTTCAGAGCGCCGGGTGTGGGTCGGCATGAGAGCTGATACCCGCTCAATCAGCGCAAGGGAGCGAGATCGAGAGCCACCGCGTGAGAAGATTGCGGGGCCAAAACGGCGCAGGAAAAGGATTTGTGCAACCTCACAGGCATCGTAGGCGCTCTTCCAATCCCATGCGCCTTCAGCGTCGGTGCCGCCAATGGCTGCCGTCATCGCATCGCGCAAATATTCGGATTCAACTGGCCGCCCGATTTCGAGCAGGGGTAGAAGCGAGGTTGCTGCGGTCAGCAGCGCACGCGCACGCTCATCAAATGCGCAATGCGGGGCGAGCAGCGCAGCGCCAAGCGCTGCGTCCGTAAGGATATGGGTCATTGGTGGGATCTCCGGGAGAGCAGGAAGGGCGGATCACGCCCGGACGCTCTCTCTCAACCCCGGGCGGTTCGCCCGCTCCCGGCAAGGCTCTGCCTCGAAATTCGGCTACCCTACGCTGTTGGGGGGTCGAAAACCCCGTGTGGTCGATGAAGGGTACATCAGTGCTTTGCGGAATGTTTCGACCAACATGCGCCAATCAAACGGTCAATCCGATCACGGCATCGGCTCCAAAAAGATCCGCGGCCGCAGCAAGCCCAGTTTGGCTAATGGTTTGGGTCGCAAGAACCGCCAGACGCACCTTCGGCCGCGAAATTGCGACGTAGAAAAGGTTTCGCGCGCGATGATAACCTTTCGTGTTTTTGTCCGTGATCTTCTGGGTGTTGAGCAGATCCATGAGGTTGGGCCAGTTATAGTGATTCCATCCGCCACCAAGCAGTACGAGGACATTCTCAAACTCGGCGCCTTTCACGCTGTGCTGCGTCGCGAATGGGGTGTGGCCCTCTAGAAAACGAACCAATTCCACGACCTCGCTGTACGGTACTGCTCGAAGCTTACGGTGCCGGGTGATGTACTTCTCTTCGCCTTCCGCGGCCTCGGGTCCAAGTTGATGGATCTCTTCCTCGCGCAAGGCGACTTTATCCGGCAGGCGGGGACGCTGCGTTTCCTTCAGGTGATCAAGTACGTCGCCGACGGTTGCTGCGGCTCGCAGTTCGTTGAGACGGTCCATATCATTGCGCCATTCGACCTTGCTCGCGTGGCGGCTGATTGGCGGTTTGCCGCCGAGGATACGGAACATCTCGCCAAAGTGTCCGCCAGCGAAAGCGCGCATCATTGGTTCGAGAGTATCCGCGAGAAACGCGATGGTCGGGTCTTCCTTTTTCGCGAAGGCCTCGTTGCGATCAAAGATGGCCGCTATGGTCGGATATCCCTGCTGCGCGGCAAGGGCGTTATGCGTGAGCATCAATACCTTTGTCTTTTCCGGCGCGAAGTCCCAGCCTTCGGCAATAAGCCGCTGCTTTAAGGCCTCGGTCACTGGCGCCTTCACCGCATCTGGCAGGTCCGCCTTCGAATGAGCCGTATTGGTCCGTTCGCCTGCATAGGAGTTGACGTGAAAGAATCGGGCCTCTCCGAAGGCTGCGGGGTCGCTCACATGCTGGGGTAATTCCGGCCGAAGCCGGTTGAGCACGTCGACGATCGCAGGGGCGGATCGGAAGTTCGACTGCTTCCCTATTCCTTCGACGTTCGGGAAATCCGCGAGTGTGTATTCGTTTCGGTAAATGGTCTGCCAGTGGTCTCCAAAAAGGCCGATCTGGGGTTTGGCCGACGGAGCGAACAGGTGAGCTGTCAACGCTGCCATGAACTGCGGGTCGGTGTCCTGATACTCATCGATGAAGATGACTGGGAAGGCCTGATTTAGCATCGCGCGGAATTTCGGGCGTTCCAGTAGGCAGGCCATGAAGCTCGGAATGTCGTCGTGGCTAAGGGTGACGCGGTGTTCATCGATACCGAAAAAGCCGAGGTCATAGGTCACTGGCTTTGTGCCGATCCCGCCTCCGGCTTCGATCTTTTCCTGACGGTTCTCGATTGAGCCGACCAATTCGCGAAGAGCCGACTGAAACGGCATCATGAAAGCCCATGAAAAAGCGTGAATGGTCTCGACGAGGATCGCGGGATGCATCTCAATGTCCCGAGCGATCTCGTCTCGGGCAACCTCTGTGAACGTGATGCACGCAACTCGCTGGCCGCGTTGAAGTAGTGACGTGCCTTGCGTTGAGATAAGGCGCTTAAGCGCCTTCACTAATGAATAGGTTTTACCTGCGCCTGCGCCAGCTTCGAGCCGAAAGTGGGCGCCTTCATCGAGGCGTGCATCTACACGCTGTTGGGCGTCGGCGGCAGCTATCTCTGCAGGGCTTTGTGGGGCGGGGTTCATGCAGCAGGCTGCTCTGCGCCAGCGCCAATGGCTGGTGGTTCAGTCGGAGGAGGCGGCGGTTGAGATAACCAGATCAGCCCATCGCTAATGTAGTGGGGGACCACCCAGGCCTCCTCGCGGATCGCGAATTCAAGGGCCGTATCGGTCTTGTGGAGTGCTTGCGCCTTGTCCCAAGCATCGTTGGCACGGTTCTCTTCGGCCAACGCAAAATGCTGCGGGTTCGCGAGGATCAGTGCATCTTCAAAGCTCCGAGCGCAATCCGCCGATCCGGGCTCGGCGATTTGATAGGCGATGCGGCGGTAGCCGCTGATCTTGTCAGCATCCTGCTTCACAGTTAGGTCCGCTAGTAACAGGGCGCCGCCCTGCTCCACCTCATACCACGCGCGCAGCGCTGCATTGCCAGAACGACTTCCTTTGGCCGTCGGGCACTTCTTCCAGCGCGCAGGAGCCTTTGTCTCGTCGAGATAGAGCGCATCTAGGTCGGTGATAATGAGAGACTTCAATTCGAGGAAATCGAGCAAGGGATAGAACTTGCTGGCGTAAGCGCCGCTGACCTCTACCGTGCTTACATACTGGCGGGTGAGTTTCTGACCTTCGGGCAGGCCTTCATCCACGAGACGGCAAATTCGGGGCATAAGGATACGTTCCGTGGTGCCCTCAACAAGAATGGCCTTGTCAGCGAAGTAAAGGTCGCACTTCGTCAACGTCATATACTGATGGAGAAATTTTCGATCGTCCGGGCTGATAGCGGAAAGCCCTTTCCGGAAATCTTTGACCTTGGTGTGCCGGATGCCTGCGGCGTTCGGCGTCGAGCTTAGGAAATACCGTATAGCCTCAAAGCTGGCAGCGTTCGCCACATGCGAAGAGTGTGTCGAGACTACGAATTGCACCTGCCATTGGGGCTCACCGGGATAGCTTTCCGAGAGCTTCGCAGCAGCTTGGTTGAGCTGCCCGATGAATACCTCCTGCATTTGCGGGTGCAAATGCGCTTCGGGCTCCTCGACAAAAACGATATGCACGCCAGGGCGAGTAGGCCTCGAACGATATTCCTTATGGAACGCTTCAAGTTTCAGGAGGATGTAGATGAGATTGCGGGTGCCGAGGCCATTGTAGCCTTCGGGCAGATGAACCCCATCAGCGCCCGTATAGAGAATACGGGTGTGATCGGACAAAAGGCTCTCGACGTTGAGCGATGTTTCGGGGCGGAGTTCAGTGTCATTGAGGCTTGGAAAGCCGAAGATGCCCAACGCGGGCAGCAACCCCTTCACCATCGTATCGAAGCCGGCCTGAATGCCCTTTTCGATGCCATCGACTGAAGATTTTAGTTCCTGCGCCAGTTGTTGGTCCGCCTCGGCGGCGGTGGCGGACGTGGCGGTTTGAAAAAGCTTGCCGAGCAATTTTCCGATGACATCGGTCTCCCCGGGTTTGGAGAGGTCAAGCGTGCGCTGTGCGCCGATGAAGCCACACTGGATCAAGGCGTTCAGGTTGGACACACCCTCAAATTCACGTTGACCTGAGGGATTGGTCGGGTCCACGGCAAACAACCGTATGCCGTACGCCTTCGGGATCGTGTCGCGCAGCCCACGATAGAAATGGTCTACCGGGCTCACACCTTCCTCGGGTTCGGCCTGGCCAAACAGCGAAGAAACAGTCGCCAGCTTGGGCGCATATTCCATGCGGATAAGGGCGGCCGTTGAGGTCTCATCGAGGTCGATGACAAAGGGGGAGAGCGGGCCGAACTCTTCGTTCACATCATATCGCATGGTGAGCGTGACGACGATCTTGGGAAGTGTGTCGATCACATCGCTTGGCGCTTGTCCATCATCGACAAGTTGTTTTGCGGCTAGAAATTTTGGCCGTTGGCCTGCCGAGAAGTCCTCTAAGCGAAACCGCGATGAACTTTCGCCACAAAAACGATCAAAAACATCTGTAAGAGAAGTCTTTCCGCTATTATTGCGACCAACGATTACGGTAGATGTAGATTCCAAAAGTATCTCTACGTCTTCAAGAAGGCGAAATCCCTCAACGCGTACCTTCTCGACCCGCATAATCCCATCAGCCTTATTTAACCGCATCACGTCAGCGTCCGACCATAGGCGGTCCAAATGACGGTCGCAATTCAAATGGATGATAGGCTTGAACGCCCCCCTCAAGCGTGATTGTCACGCACGCCACTGAGCGAAATCTTGATCTTCTCGCGACGCGGTCAGCGCAACGCCGTATGCAGGCGGACCATCCGGCAGCTGGGACGTAAGGGATGAGGCAAACGCCGTTTAATCAGTGGTCGCTTTCGGCATAGTAGGGCTATCCCAGTAACGACAATGATCGGCTGGAATGTCCCATACCAAGCCGTTAGCAAATCCCCAAGCATGCCATGTCTTGGTGGACCGCTGGCACGATAACAAACCCATGCCGTCCGGCTGCGTATTCTCCGACCCGCACCAGAAATCGTCGCGTTTCGCGGCTATTGCGATCCCCTCCGACGGTGGCTAGCGCCTCAACCATGCCAGGATGATCGGATGATCGAACAGCCGAAATCACCACCCAGTCCTTTGCGTGGCGGCGGGCAAACTGCTGGCGGTCACGGGTGAAAGATTCTGCCGCTGACAACGTGCGGCCATGGACGGCCTCCCAAGCATCGGGATACCAATCGCGCATCGCTCTGTCTGCCATTGCCTGTTCGCGGTAGGTGAACATGTCCGGGTAACCTGCGGCGACGAGCGCCCACTCGGCGTCTTCTTCATACCAGCCGCCAGATAGTCGCAACGCGGGATCCATCCCCGCATTGCGCGCCCGGTCGAGCTTGAAGCCGCCATGACCGGCAGTGGAATGAAAGACGATCCCCTCAGCGTAGATGGTCGCCGATTGAGACATGCCCCAAGGTGTGGAAACGCGCAGAATTGTATCGACGCGGCCGAGGGCGTTGCGCTGGCGGACATGCAGCGCGATGTCGGCAATGTAGGCGCGGAAGGAGACTTCATCAGCCACGGCACCTTCGGCACAATATACATCTGACCGGGACCATTCGCCAATCGGCCGGTTGAGCTTCCAGCCGGACACGATCGAGAAGCCTTCCTTGAGCGGAACGGCGATATAGGCGAGCCCGTCGACCCGTGCGGCCATAAGGCCGTCGCTGGTCGTGCCATGTTCGACGATGATGTCGCTCATGCCGCCCTCCTGAGTTCAGAGGACGGAACAGCCAGATCAGCGTCGGTCACAATCTCGGCGCGCATCCCGGAATAGGGATTGTCGCGCATCCATGTTTCTGCCGATGCCATGTCGGCTGCGAGGTGTCGCAATTCGTCCTTACCCCGGAACGTGGTCAAGACGCGCACTTGCCCAAGTTTCGGCGTGTCGATGATCTCGAAATTGAGCGGGCTTTCGACGCTGTAGGCGCGGCGCACGGTCATGACGATGACGCCCTGAGTGCCGTAGGTCGCCAGATGGAGCATGAAATGCGCCGGCGAACGGTAGTTGTCGGTAGCCTGGCCGGGATAGCGTTCAACGAGCCGGCCGGTGCCGTTGTCGTTGTTCCAAGCGGCAAGTTTGCGGCGAAAACGCTCGGGCGGGCGCGGCTCGCCGTTCGAATAGCGGATGAGGCTGCCCAAGGGGGCGGTGTCATAGATGTATAGGGCTGACATTTTCAGGTCTCCTTGAAACGCGAAAGCCCGGCTCAACGGCCGGGCTTCGTGGGATGATTGGACGGGAAATTTCAGGTGGAGGGAGGCGGATCGGCCAAACGTCCGAGCACCTCCTCGACGTAGGACGCGGTCGACATCGAATGGACGTCGTCAGCCGTTATGACGGTCGCCATCCCGCCAAAGCCGTCGGGCCGCATTTTCGTGCAGGTCCACGCTGCGATGATCTGCACATGGTCAAGGTCAGGCGATCGCCGGACAATGTCCTGGAATATCAGGTCATAGCCGATCATCGAGAAATCGAGCTCAAACTCGTCTTCGCCAAGATCACCCTTGGCGATTTCCGCGCGCACCACGTCAGCGATGCGACTGACCATGCCGGTGTTCTGACCGAGCAATTCGACCAGTTCAGCGGTCGCGATCCAAGCAGTGTCGGCGACATTATCGCTGGCGAAAAAGTAGACCGCTTGGTCATTGCCCTCATGTTCAAACAGTTCGCACAGCAAACGGCGTTCGAGCGGGGTCATCGCCGCGACTGGTATGTCCGGTTGCACGACCGTTGGTGAATAATAGTCAGCCATGGCGTCCTCCGCAGGAGGGCCAGGGAGCACTGGTTTTCCGCATTTGAGGTCTCCTCAAAAAGTGGCGGCCCGGCGCGATGGCCGGGCCTGAGTGAGATAAAAACAGTCGGGATGTTGAACCCGCGCGGTTCGGATCATTCGGCGGCGATCGCGTAAGCCGCCTCGTCATCATCAAGGAACGCGGGTAATTCGGGCCCTTCACGATCAACGTCAGGCGTAGCGCCATGACCACCGTCGGCGTCGGGCGTCCGCAGCGGCTCTGGAAGCCAGTGGGCATCTTCCAGCAGCCGTTCCGCTTCGCGGGCCATGTCGCCTTTTTTCAGGTGATCGATCATGCCAGCGAACTGCTCTCCGCGCGCTTCGGTCACATCGGCAAGGATGCGCGGTTTGGTCACGCTGCGGAAATAGCCATCGACTGTGGGCTTCCAGCCTGCCGCCACGACATCAAGACCAACGGCATGCGCCAGGACATGGCTGTGAGCGATGCGGCGTGCAACGCTGTGCGTCGACACCCGGCCATTGTCGTACTTGGGGACGATCTCGGCCTGCGCGTTTACCGCCAGCGATGTGCAATGGGCGAACAGACTGGCTTGCTCATCGGCGTCGAAGGCCAGAAGCGCGTCCCAAAGCTCCTTGTCGGACTCCGGTAGTCGATCCTCCCAGCGCTTCATGCGCTCGGCGATGGCCCGCGCGGGAGCACTGTCGCGCAGACCTGCAGGTGGATTGGCAAAGGACACCCGGTTCAGCGACAATTGCAGGCAGCTCTCGCGGCTGTAGCTGTAGAAAGTGTCGAGCACGAGCGCGTGCAGCACCGTCGCGAAGGCGGTAGCGGGGCTTTGTGCAAAGGCATCCTGCAACGCGAGTGTGCGCCAGGCGGTCAGGTCGGCAACCAGGCGGTCGGGCAACGGCTTGAGGATGTCGTCGTCGGCATCTTCTTCTTCAGTTCCGGTAGGCGCCGAACCGCTGGCGTTTGGTGCGGTCCCGTTGTGGTTTGCGCCAGGTATTGGCTCGCCCGAAACGGGATCGACCCCGGAGCCATCGTCTTCCCCGCCCACTTCCGCCACCGGTTCGTCTTCGGCTCGGACGTAGCCCCGCTCAATGCAAAGCGAACCATCCGCCTCGATCGTCACAAAGGCACCGGCGATTGCCATTTCGGCAGGATCGAAAACCATGGGCCGGTCGACCAGCTGGCCGATTTCCGTTTCAAGCCCTTCAATCCGCGCATAGACGTCCTGCGGCACGTTGGGGTCGTCGGCCCATTCGGTCTCGATCTGCTCGATTTCAGCCTGAAGCGCCGTGAGTCTTGCCTGCTCAGCCTCAGTCATGGGTAATTCTGCGCCAACGATCTCACGGTGTCCGTTGGTCGCATTCCATGGCAGGTCGACGGCAGTCGCCACCCATTTCCAGCCTTCAGTGCCAATGCGGTTGCCCTCGGCGGCAAGTTTCGCGTCGACCAAGCGGTCGAGCAGTGCGGGATCGGTGAGCCAGCCCCCGTCATCGTCCTCGAACAGGTCGCGCATCACGCCGCCGCCAGCCGCGACATAGGCATCGACGGACACGAACCGCACCCGCTTGTCGGCAACCCGGACGCTGTTTTCCGTCAGGCGCTGGCGGATGTAGGCGGCGGATTTGTTGAAGCTGTGGGTGAGCATTTCCCATACCTGCTCCTGGCGCTCATGATCTTCGGACACGGTGAACGCCATCAACTGGTCCAGCGACATGCCGTCCTCGGCATAGATATCGTGGAGTTTGGGCGAGACCGACGCCAGCTTGAGACGCTGGCGGACGACAGCGGGCGTGGTCATGAAATGCGCGGCGATGTCTTCGGCGGCGCTACCCTTGTCGACCATGGCTTGCATGGCCCGGAACTGGTCGAGCGGATGCAACTGCTCCCGGTGCGCGTTTTCGGCATAGCTGTCTTCTTCCGCCGAGACGTCATTGTCCGCCGCCTTGACGATGCAGGGAATCGGCGCGGTGCGCGCCAGGCGCTTCTGTTTCACCAAATGCTCAAGGGCACGGTAGCGTCGGCCACCGGCCGGAACTTCGAAGATGCCGGTCTCCTGACCTTCGGCATCAAGCACCGGGCGCACGTTGAGGCTCTGAAGCAACGTCCGGCGCGCGATATCCTCAGCAAGTTCGGGGATCGACACGCCGGCCTTCACGCGGCGGACATTGGATTGTGACAGGATCAGATGGTCGAAGGGAATGTCACGCGACGGGCTGAGGGTGATTTTTGCAGGCTGTTTGGCCATTGCAGGTCTCCATGACGGGCCGCCGCGAGACACTCTCTCGGCTTCCAAGCCCGTCACGAAGGCCCTGGCCTTCCTCTTCCTCTAGGGCCGCCACAAGCGGACCAACCCGCGATCTGGCAAGCCGCCAGGCTACCAGATTTCAGCCATCCCCTTCTGGCATGGCGCGTTCCCTCAGCAGCTTTTCAGCGCCTAGGATCGAACCCGCCTGACGGGCTGCCGCGACGTAGGCCGATATGGGCAACGCGGTGTCGAAGAGGATATCCCGCTCGATACCAAGGCCGAACGGCAGACGCAGCGACTGCAATTCCCGCAACGAAAAGCTGCCGAGTTCAGGGCAGCCAAGGCCGAGATCGGCAAGGCCGAACAGGATGTCGTCCTCGTCGAGTTCGGTGGCAAGCCAAGTGGCCGCGCCAAGCGGATTGAAGAAGCGGACAACGGGAACCGGATCAGGCTCTCGTTCGCCTTGTGCCTGCGCATTGCGGCGCGCGAGCATGTTCGCGAGCAAGGCCGCACGGATTTCGGGGGTGAGGAGGTTCATGCCGCCAACCTCCCTTCCAGGTCGAAGCCGTCGGCTTCGTCCTCACCAGCGACATCAACACCAGTCGATGCGGCGTCACGACAGGCGAGGATATAATCTGCCGCTTTGGAGGCAGCGCTGGCGGCACGCAGGATGGCGCGATTGTCTTCCCGGATAATCTGGAGTAATCGCGAGGTGGTGGTAATGTGAAGGAACGCAGCCAGATTGGCTG
>ERZ1292642.1533-Hain-H14-01um-R1-1533-length-10788-cov-4_pt1 | contig 10788 bp, 2 predicted proteins | sample MGYA00564403_ERZ1292642 | MGnify/ENA primary metagenome ERZ1292642 (study PRJEB36523, sample SAMEA6512643) | groundwater metagenome | collected 2019-01-09 | study: AquaDiva: Metagenomics assemblies of 32 groundwater samples | reverse complement strand
TTTTCGAAGGTCTTTTCAATGAACTTGGTGGCCTTCTTAAAACTGGATTTGAAACACCTCTCAATAATATCCTTAGCACATTCAAATCTATTCGAACAGAAGTTGAGGGTATCAAGCAAGCGATTCAGGGAACACAAGCCAAAGCTGAAGAGAAGATTGTTACTACACAAGCAAAGATTCAGCGAGAACCCAATCTCGAAGGATTACGTGAACGAGAAAAAGAACAAGCCATTGCTTTACAGTCAAAAGTGGATGCAGAGAAAGAGCAGGCACGTACCAGAGAAATAGCTGCACATCAACGTTTCCTACAAAAAGAAGAGCAAGGTATTATTGCTTCCACCACAGAACAAGAAAGCATTCGATTAAAAGAATTTGAAAAGACTCAACGCGCAAAAGCCGCTGCGTATAGAACGGAAAATCAACAACGATTAAATACGATTGCGACTGAAGCAGGAGCCGCCAATAAAGCGGCTGAAAATGAACAAGAGAAACGTACCCAAGCGTTCGTTCAAGGTGTTCTAAAACGCAAAGAAGCTGAACAGCAAGCCGAGGCCACTCGTGTAAAACGAATAGAAGGAGAAGCAAAAAAAGAGACTCGTGGTTTCTTTGCCGTAGAAGGAGTTAAAGAACAACAAACTGCATTAGAGGATCGACGTAAGTTTTCTGCGGAAGTTAAGAATCTTAATCGACAAGAACTTACTGACCGGATTCAGACCTTACGGGAAGAACGACAAGCCTTGCTCAAACATCTTCAGCAAGTTGGCACAGATCGAGAAAAAGCCGCTAAGATAGCCGCGCAAATAGAAGAGAACGCCCGTCGAGAATCCGCAACGACCGGACGATTAACTCAGGTTCAATCCGCTACCCAACGATTAACCGGACAATTTCGACAACTCGGAATTCAAATCAGCGAACAGGATTTAGGCCAGCTTAGTCTTCAAGACCTTCAGAAGAACATCAAGGAGGCAAGAGGATTTATCGAGATAGCTCGACAGAAAGAAATCACGGATAATAAAGCAGCTAATCAAGCCAAAACACAAGCTAATCGAGATGCAGCCAATCAAGAAGTTGTTGCTAATCTACAAGCCAAAAGCAAAATACAAGTCGATGAACGAGCCTTTCGACGGAATCTTAAAAATTTAAGTGATATTGCATTAAAGCAAGAAAAAGATAATTTAGAACAACGGATTAATGATAATAGAAGAGCATTAGATCGAATAGACAAAGACACAAAGGCAGGCCGTCGAATTCAACGATCTGTTGATATTGATGAAAACCAACTTCGACGAGTAGATAAAACCTTAGAACAGATTGAGCAGAAGCGAGAAGAAATTCGACGACTTTCCATTCGCACACCGGTCAGTGCACAACAAATCCAAGACGCCAACAATTTAAACAAACTCGTTACGCTTCACAAGAATGCTCAGCAACAGATTGTTACGGACGCTCAAGCAGCTTCCAATCGGATGCGGACACTTGGAGCGGCAGCATTCGTCGGATTGGCTTCTGGAATACCAGTTGTTCGTGAATTGTCTTCGGTTTTGGCGGGGTTTGCATTCGGACAAGGACCGGGAGCTATTACCGCCGGTCTCGCAGTAGGATTAACTACTCTAGTCAATACGGTAACAATTGTTGTTCAAAAGTTGATAGGGTTTGTTCAGGAAGGTTTACGCACAACCGCTGAATTCCAAGAGCGTCAACTAGCAATTCAAGCCTTGTTAGCTCAGAATTTTAGATTTTCCAGTGATACTACTGAAAATTTCCGTTTGGCAGGACTTGAAGCTCGCAGAGTATTTGATGAATTAATTCGCAAAAATCCCGAAGCTATTGGCGGTCTAAATGAATTAACCAAGGCTTTCCAACAAGTGATTTCCGCTGGCGCTCCTATTGGCATCGGCATTAAAGATGCGATTGAAATTTCACCTCTTCTCGTCAATGCGGTAGCACTTATTACCGGCAAATTTAACGATGAACGACAAATCATAACCGAAATTAACGCTTTATTAACCGGACAGAACCGTGCCGGCGCTGAATTATTACGAGTATTAACCGCACAAAATCCCCTCTTTCAAGAACAATTTGAAATCGCCATCGCGCAAGGCAAAGCGGCAAGTTTTCTTAAAGAACAATTGCAAGGTGTCAATGAAGCGGCGAAGGCGCTGGGAAAAACCGGAACGGGTACTTTAACTACTTTTGAAAGTCTCAAACAAGCTTTTCTTGACTTGGCTTTCCGACCTGTTTTTAAGGACATTATTGAAGCCGGTCAAAAACTGATTGAAGTTCTCCAACAAAACGAAGAAAAGATTAAGGACATTGCACGCGCGCTCACCTTAGCTACTCAGGAAGCTTTTAAATTAGTAGAAGTATTTCTGACCTCATTAACGGGCAAAACCAATATTTTCAGTGCCATTGAACAAATTACTTTACGCGCGGCTACTTTTCTCCGTCTGGAACGAGAGTCCCAAGAAAAGAATCTACGGGCAGACCAATTACGCGCACAGATTATAGAAAAAATTCAACGCCTACAACAACTTCCATTTTTTGAACGACAGGGTGCAGAAGCCAAGAAATTAAGAGAAGAAATAAAAGGTTTGGAAGGTGATCTTAGGGGTTTGGTAGGAAAATTTAGTTCTTTATTTAGTGAATTACCAAAATTTGAAACAATACAAAATCTTTCCGCCAGCGGACTTTTAGAAGAACAGCTTAAAACTCAAATAGAATTAGGTAAGCAACGCTTAGAACAACGCAAAGACGAAAAAAAAGCGCAGGAGGAATTAAACCGTGCAACCGCCGAATTAGAGGCCAGAGCTCCAAAACCGTTTATCATTCCCCGATCTATTTCTCAGCTTACCGAAAAAGAAACCCGTTCATTTATTGTACAAACTGAAGAGTTAATTAAAAAACGAAAAGAATTAAGCGATTTACAAGCAAAACAAGCGCGTGAGATTCCATCGGATACACAGAAGCGCACAAAAGAACAAACACAAGCCGTCGAAGAATTAAGACGCCAGATTGAAAAATTACCTCCTATTCGCATAGCGGGCGAAGCTTTTGGATCATTTCAAAAGATAGATGACGCGACCAGGTTGCTTGATAAACTCATAGACAGAGAACGGCATTTCACGGAACTCCATCGACGAGAAGCGGATGCCAAGGCACAAAACAAAGCAGCTACCGAATCACTTCGGAATGCTGAACAACGACTTCTTGAAGTTCGCGCTTTAAGAACGGGTGGGGAAGCGGCACGGGATGTTTTACGGCAAATAAAATTAGAAAGTGATTTAACGAAAGCTATTGAGAAACAAAAATTAGCTCAAGAAGAACTAAATAATGCTATTCGTTTTACACCAAGAGATAAAATTAAAAAAGATACCCGTGAAGCAGAATTACAACAAGCCAATGAAAAAGTTGTAGAAGCACGTATTGCCCTGGACACATTTGAAATTGCTCAAGACGAAAAACGCAAACAAAGACGAGAACAACTTATTGATCGTTTACGCCGTTTGGAAGAACAACTCATTGACACGCAGGATTTCATCGCTCGCGAAACAGAAAGATTGGATGGGGATACTATTGAAGCACGTCGAGCACGCATTGACGGCTTCATAAACGAACGCCTTCGTAAAGAACAATTCATCCAAAGAAAATTGGAAGAGCTTCAGTTAGAAAAGGAACTGCCTGCCGAGCAAAAAAGAGAAATTGAAATTAGATTACAAAACATGCCGGAAACCCTTCGGCAACTGGACGAACTGCGTAAACGATTACACCAAGTAAGCGATGCTCAGGTTCGTATGCGAGATACGGAACGAACTTTGAGTAATCAAACCGCAGACCTTAATCTCGCATTGGAACTTCTCAGAGGAAAATTTGAAAGAGGAGAAATCAGCAGCAATCAATATCGAAAAGCAGTTGCGAGTATACGCGACAAGCAAATTGAGACTTTAAAGGCAGGACGTGATGCTGCCACAATAGAAGTAGCTTTAGCTCTAGCACGCAAAGCTGGACGAGAAGAACTCCAACAATTAATTGATAAAGTTCTTGAATATGAACGAGCCATTAAAGCCGCTACCAGTGCTCAACAAACAGAAATCAAATCACGACAAACAAGGAGTATTTTCGATTTTGGCCGGCAGCGGGATCGCGAAGAACCCCTCGGATTAGATATTGCTAGTATCACCGATGAAATTCTTTCCACTATAAATTCCCTTATTTCTGCCTTTCAACAATCCATTACTGCCGGGATAGGACAAGTCCTCCAGGTAGTAGGTCAAGCTATTGGTGGTTTAGTTGGGGGAATTATAAGTGCCATTGGACAAGTTATCTCTTTTATCGACCAATTTATTGGACGGGCGGCTCGTAAATTAGCCGAAACCATTCGCAAAGAAATTCAAGGTATTCAACGCAGTTTACGTTTTGATGATATTACCCTCTCCGGCGCTATTCAACAATTGGAAGCCGAGCGTGAGCGAGCCATTCGTGAACTCTCCCGCAAAAAACGAGGTCGTAAGGAACTTCAAAGATTACTCCCGGAAATTGATCAAGAAATAGATTCCCTTCGATTACGCCAACGAGATATTCTCTCCCGGTTTGATCGCGATTTGGAAACTCTGCGCCTTGCTCCGAATTTGCAGGATATTGGACGATCCTTCCAAGAACTCACCGACAAGATTAAAGAATTCTTGGGAGCCGGCGGCGACGCGGCAAAAGCTATCGAATTTTTATCTTTATCTGTAGGACAAACACGTACACGGTTAAATGAAGAACTTGCAGAACTCGATAAAGATGCTACACGAACACGACAACAAGCCACCGAAGACGCCGCTGATGCCGAGAAGAAATTCCAAGAACAACTTCGCAAAGAAATTGACCGATTCTTACGTGGAGCCGAAGATGATGCAGGTCGGTTAATTTCTCTGGAACAAAAAGCCGCTTTGGATATAACCAAAGCCGAAGCGCAATTCTTTGAACGACGAAAGAAACGCACGGAAGATATTCGCAAAGCCGAAGAAGACATTCAAAAATCCATTGTTGATGAACAAAAGAATATCAATAATATTTTGAATGAAGGTATCGCCATTCGGCAAAAATCCACCGTTCAATCTAAGAATGAACGTATTGCCGAAATTCAGAACGAAGCATCGGCCCGGCGGGAAGAACTACGGCGACGTATTTCCGAGATTCAACGAGAAGACCAAGAACAGCAAATTGCTCACGATAATGAACTCCAAAGAATAGGCAATCGACTAGAACGAGAACGCCAAGCCCATGAAGAACGACTACGAGAATTGAAAGAAGAATTCGATGAACGGAAACGGCGACGTGAAAAAGACCTGGCGGAATTTGAAGAAGAACATGCTCGACGTGTTGGCCGATTACGGGAACAATTGGCGTTCTTAAACGAAATGGAAGAACGCACCCGCCGCATTTTCGGTGAGTCTACGGGAGGGGCTGCGGGTGGGGGTGGAGGAGCCGGGGCGGGAGGGACGGATCAGGATCGTCGTGAGGACCGTGATCGCAGCCGCGAACAACTGGACGTATCCAAAACATCAGTCAGTCGCTTGGAACAACAAATTGATGTATCCAAGAGCATTGCGGATCGAGGACAGGAACAAGTTCTTATCCTGGCGAACATCCAAGAAATCCTGCGCCGTCGTGAGACCGTAACCGTGCAGGCTAAAGCACCAGAAATGCCTGAGATTCCAACACCGAATTTCACAGCCGAAGTAAGACCGGAATCGGTATCTGAGGGGATTTTGACACGTATTGAAGCGGCTATCTCACGAATTCCTGAGAGGACTATCGTAATCCCACCACCCCCGGTTAATGTTCAAGTAACTGCACCGCCTTTGCCGGAAGCTTTATTTAATCGCTTGGAAGAAGTTGCACAAGCATTTAGGGTAAGAGTGCCTGCATTACCAGCTCCTACAGTAACCATAGAGGCTCCTCCTCTGCCAACGGATTTAACTGGACGCTTGGAGGAATCCATTCGACGGACACCGATTCAATTAGACATCAATAAACTGGCGAGCGAAACGACCACTCTTGGAATATTAGGACAGTCACAGGAACAGGTACGATTATTGAATCAAATAGCTACCACGTTGGTTGAGCAAAGGCGAACTTCGTTGGCGATTCCTGAAACATTGACCGTAGCAGGAACTACACGACCAAATGGGTTTAATCTTTCGGTGGGTGCGATTAACGTAACTGCCAATGGAGCACAACCCGGAGAAGTTAAACGAGAAGTGTTGGATGCGTTAAATGAGTTGGTGGAACGACACCGAATATTTAATTTCTAAAAGTCCGTAGATGATTACGTAACCATGACGATCAAGTGGTTGACTCCATATTTAGTGCAATCCGGTTGGGAAGGGATGTTTCAACTTGTGCATGAGCATAAAGTAGATGCTGTACTTAATGTATCGCATAGAATATTTCTTGTACCGCCTTATTATCATATAGACGAGCAACACCATTATCATGTTTCTTCGACAGATGATATTCCCGATTTTGAAGGATTTCTCCAAAAGGGTATTCTGTGGATTAAAGACAGAATTGGACATAAGGAACGGGTTTGTATTCACTGTGAAGCCGGGGCAAATCGTTCAGTCGTTATGACTGTAGGTTATTTGATGTCTTTGGGAATTCCCTTTGAAGAAGCCTATGAACAGGTTACAGTAGATAATTACCATATTGGGATTAATCTCGGAATTAAATGCTGGCCGGGGCACGTAGAAAAACTTAAATGTTGGAATTGGAAACTTACGTAAACGATTACAGAACTACTGCCGATCAAAGATATATAGAAAAAACAAGGAAACAAAGACATGCCGATCAATATCGGAAATTTGGGAGCTAACGGACAAGTTACTCCAATAACAAGTCAAAATCATGATGATTTCTATATCCCGCTTATAGCATCCCTAGAATATACAGAAACTTATTCTTCGGCGGGAATTCGCCGTAAAACGGCTACATTCGGTCTGGTAGATACAACGGAAGGATTAGCTTCCGGTCGAACATTTACGATTCCCACCGTTGGCAAAGTTGTCGAATTCTATTCGGATGCCCGCCCCACCGTTGGCGGACAACCCTCCACGACACAAAATCCAGCACAACTTATCTTCCGTGGTGTTATTGTCAAAGACCCTCGCGTACGGCAAGGTGTGTGGTGGAACAACGGAGTAGAAACCGCAGTTGCCATCTATACGTTTGATGCCGAAGCTTATGATAATTACACACTTGATTTCGACCTGATTACCGCGCGTTATGTCTCTCGTACCGCCGGTTATATCATCAACGACATCTTGAAGAACAAGGGGGACAATTCCCCGGCTTGGCTGACGATTACTTATCCGGGAAACATTCAAGAAGGACCAACCATTGCTTTGGCGGAATGGTCCAATAAGAAACGTAGCGAGATCATTCAAGAACTGGTTCAAAAAACCGGATTTGAATTCTTCATCAATGACAATGGAGTTACTTATTTCTATGATTCATCGGCAGGAAGTGTTGTCAATGATTTCGTGGTTACGGATCAAGTAGCCGAAAACCTTCGTTCGTATGAAGACCAATCCTTAAAAATAGAATCAACCGATAGCGAATCTATCAATGAATTGGTTGTTCTCGGTGGAAACACTCCTGGACGGAAAGTTTTCGATCAATGGAAAGGAAACAAGATTACCGGAAAGTTCCCGTTGACGACCATTCCTTATGGATTAGCCGATGCCGACCTATTGGTGGAGAAATGGTCGGGAACTGTTATTGCAGATGGCACATGGACAAAGAACCCGACGGCGCTTGGTGGGTCCGACACGTCTATGTCTGCGGACCTTGGACGATTACAAATCAACGCGACCGGAGATTCCATACTTATCAGCAAAGGTATTTTTCCGCGGGAAGATTATGTCGAAGGACGCATCTCCGAAGTTGAGTTTCAGGCTCCGGCCAGCGGTGTTTTGACCATTGGATTTCATTCTGGAACTAATTCAACAACCGTAACGGAGTTCAAACAAGCGGTAGAATTTAATGGATCGTCATTAGGAATATTCCTTCGTGAAGGATCGACTCTTACCAACTCAACTTATTCATTTACAACCAATCCGTCAGGCGGCTCCTCGGTCTATGCCATACGTATTCGGTTGAAAGCAGGCGGCGGAGCGACCTATTGGATTCAAGGAGGTGCTTTTGGCACGCTCGGAGCCCGGGCTTGGACTCGTTTGGGTGACACTTCCGCTGATACCACTTCGTTCCTAGCTTTCGCAATTCGAGCGACAGCCAGTTGCAAGGCAACACTTATCAATACATTCATTACTAAACGTGTTCAGGTCAAAGTCACTGTTCAAGATCAAGGTTCTGCTACGGAAGATGAAATCCTGATAGGTACATCACAATCCCAAGATTTGACTACAGAAGCGTTTATTCAAGCAGCGGAAGGTAATGCTACGTTGGAATTTTATGCGTCCGATGTAGAAACATTGGATACCAGACCATTAGGTACGGTACGAGCGACTTATTTTGACATTCAGCAGGTTCGGGAAAGTGTCTATTCGACTTCGGGAATTGGTCGGATAAAAAGCCAGTCTGGTTTAGCTACTTCAGGGGATACAGGATTACGGAAGATTCTTTATACGGGAAATCCGACACCTGACCGAGACGCGGACGCTTTGCGTCTTGCCAAAGAAATCGTCACAATCCGAGCATCCAGGCAATACCGTGGTTCGTTCAAGACCAATTCGGTATTGGTTACGAATTCCAGCCAAGATCGACCGTTGGCTGGCGGACGGTGTACCATTGTTCAAGGCAACATATCAACACAGCCACAAGTTATTACCCGTGTGACAGGTCGAAATATCGGGTTTATTATGACCGCGGGAGGCGTCGCACAATCGGAAGCCTTTGAGTACGATGTAGAATTCGGAGACCTTGGCGGCTTCATTGACCAGCAACTCGCATTACGTTCTCGTTTACCGATTTACATTATTGACAATACGCCTAATGACCCTATTCGACGGTCAGAGGTAACTACCGCAACGAATACGCGCCTGGGTATTACGGAAAGTCCGGTAGCTACCTACGGTCGATCCAATATTTCTTTGTCTTGGACCGCTGCGGCCAGTCCACGAACGCATACCGAAGTTCGTTTGGATGAGAATTTTGGTGTAAACGCCTTTGGATTGGTTTACAACAATACGGGAACTTCTTTCACGGTAACACCGGGGGGAACTACTCCTGCCGGGTATCCTTTTCCCTCTCGCCGGCGATATACGTTCTATTGTCGAGAACGTAATTCCGCCGCTATTGAAGATGCATTGAAGTATTCGTATCGGTCTACTATTGCCACCATAGAGAATCCAGCGCCCGTTCCACGACCGATGAAGGACTTGACCATTGATCGGCTCAAGGGAACGGTTGTTCATTTCTTTCCTGAATACGAAGATGACAATTTAGAACGGCGTGTTTATTGGTCCAATGATCCGAATTTCGGTATTGCGACGGCGTATGTATGCAGGATAAGTCCACACGTTCATGATTTCGATTTCTTTCCGCCTCCTGGACAGAATGTCTACGTCAAGTACAGTCTGTGGGATGATTGGACTTCTATGATGCGGGATGAGATTCTTACAGGGGAACGTGTGCTACGGTTGACTTCGGACACAGGAGTTCCGTCAGCAGTACGAAATCAGAAATGTTATACAAAATTCGGAAGTTGCACTTCGGCGGATCAGTGCACAACAGCTACCAATCAAAATGTTGCTGCTAATATGATCCGTGTTCGATTCAATCCCCCTACCGCGGGAGAAGATTCCCTTCTGGGTTATCTTATCTATGCCGCAACCGGGATTCCTGAATTGATTGATACGGTCGTTCGGGACGGTGTATATGTCGAGATTGATCCTTGCTCCCAAGTAGCTACAGCATTTGCTTCTCAGACGGGACAAACATTGGCTTCCATGACACCGAACCAATATCAAAATCATGCGGTACGAATTGCTATTAATCAAGCAACAACGGGTAATTTCCCAGATGTGGGTGCAGGTACACTCGGTCGTATGATCGACAGCAATACAAGTACGAGTCGATTGACACTCAGCCAGAAACCCAATCGACCAGCCGGACGGTACAAATCAGCGATTTATGACACAGGATTTAATCGCTTGCCGGAAGGACGCGCTCAGATTATCTGGGTCACGCCCGGCGCATTCCGGGGAGCATTGCCGATAGTTACCGAAGCGGAATTCGAAGCGCCCGGACAGAAACTTTATTTCCGTATTTTTGCCTTTAATTTCTATGGAGCCTCTTCCGTTGTTGTTGGTCCTTGTGAAGCAGGCTATTCAGATGCGCCATCCGGGTCTTTGACCTATACCACGGGCGGCGCGACGGATTGTGTAACCAATGCGCCGGGTATTCCCTCCGTGCCGCGTAGTTTTTCTGTGGTTTCCGGTGGGGGTTGGGGTGATGTGTTTGCTGAGTTTATTCCCCCCTTAACCAATGGAAACAATATTTTGAATTATCAAATCGTCTGGTGCGCGGACCAGAATTGCAATACCCCCATCCGAATGAAAAATTTAGGCAATCAACTTTATACGTCATTACAAGTTGGCATCAATCGCAGTTATTGGTATCGAGTACGCGCGGTCAATCCACAAGGTGGCTCTCGCTGGGTGGATCATTGCGGAAATATTTATGATTGCATGACAGGTAGTGCGAGCACATAGTTACCTGCTTTAGTAAAAACTGTCAAATTTATTGAGAACTGATTGTTATGTCACGTTGGACTTTTCCTGA
>ERZ1292642.1532-Hain-H14-01um-R1-1532-length-10791-cov-8_pt1 | contig 10791 bp, 10 predicted proteins | sample MGYA00564403_ERZ1292642 | MGnify/ENA primary metagenome ERZ1292642 (study PRJEB36523, sample SAMEA6512643) | groundwater metagenome | collected 2019-01-09 | study: AquaDiva: Metagenomics assemblies of 32 groundwater samples | reverse complement strand
CAGATTCATGCCGGCGGTGAGGATGGTGGGTTCTTTGACGATCTGCGCGCCCTCGGCCACAAAGTTTGGCTTGACCCGACGATTAGCCTCGGACACAACGGGTCTAAGGAATATCGAGTACCACTGATTGACCCGGCTATGCCGGAGTAACCTCGGAGAGTTATATGTACGATTGTGCAGAAGTGTTTACTGGTACGGCCGACTCGGACGGCGCCAGTAATGGTATCGTCGCCATCGGCGCCATCAAGATTCATAAAGTGGTGTTGGAAGGCGACGGCTCCAACGTGCTGACTGTGCAACTGCACAATCAGACCAGTATCACGGGCACGGCGGAAATTAGTTTGGCCGCAAACGAAGTGTTTGCGACTGAATTCAAGCGGTATAACGAAGCGGATTTTGATCCGCCGGTTCGATTCGGCGTCGGCTTGTCGGTGAACATCACCGGTAATGCCGGGACGTACCGAATCTACTACAGTCGTTAGGGGGTAGCATGAACGATCCGTGCGCAGTGTTTGTCGCGTCTGCGACATCGCTCGATGTAAGCAATGGGCTGATTAGCACTTTCAATGGCAGCGGCGAGTTTCTGGCGAACATTGGCCCGATCAAGGTTCATAAGGTGACCCTTGAGGGAGTCGGGACTAATGTGCTCTCCGTCGCGCTGCGGCATTCTTCAAACGCCGTCGGCACCGTGCTGATTGGTTTGGCCGCAAACGAGACGTATTCAACTGTGTTTTCACGGTACAATGAGGCGGATTTTAACCCGCCCGTCCGTTTTAATAGCTGGATCAGCATTTCGCTGACAGGCTTGGGTACCTATCGAATTTTCTACACTCGATAGAAGGAGTGTACGCGTGATAAATATCATCCCTCCCGCTTTTATCCATTATACGGATAAACTTCCGGCGAACGTAGCTGGCCGCTCTAGTTGGCTTCTCGTTGAAATCCGCAAGGGCTACGAGGCCGACAAAGGTATCTTGATGCACGAACTGTTCCATGTAAAGGTGTGGTGGCTGACCCTTGGGCCGCTTGGAATCCTCCTTCGCAATCACCCCCGCTTCCGGTTGTGGAATGAGGCAGCAGCATACAAGGTGCAAATACAACACCCCAACAAGAACGGCGGCTATATGACGATTGACGAGGCGGCGGCACGACTGGCCGGTCCGCATTACGGTTTTGGTATCACGCAGGAACAAGCAAAGCAGCACATTCTCAACTCATAGGAGCGCACATGGAAAAATACTACTTTCGTTGCCGCAGTAACCCGGACGCACCACTGTTGACTCTGATGACGGATTGGGAAGCACGCGAGATGCGCATCAATACGGAATACGATCCGGTGGACGTGGACGGACTGCCGATTGTGATCGAGGACGAGCCGGCGGAGCAAACGATTCCGTTGACGGCACCGCAAAAGAGATAAATCGAGACGTTTGTGACTACTGCTTTTGGAATCGACCGGAACGGCATTGCCAGCGGGACGGGTGCGCCGACGTTGACGGGTTCGCTCAACGCGCTGGCCGACCCCAATGCCGACAGAATTGTCTTTTGGGACGAGTCTGCGGGAAGGCTGGAATGGCTTACGGCCGGGTCAAACCTGACGATTAGCGGCACGACACTTTCAGTCTCGGGCGTTCTTGATACGCTGGCTGGACTGGCGGTGACCGACGGGAATTTTGTTGTTGGAGATGGGGCGGCGTGGGTTGTCGAAAGCGGCAATACGGCGCGCACGAGCCTCGGCCTCGGCACTGGTGATGCCGTTACGCATTCCAATCTGACGGCGACTAACCTAACCGTTGCGACGATTGATCTTGGCTCTACAGATACGACTCTGAGCCGCGCATCGGCCGGAGACATCAACGTCGAAGGGAACAGGATATTCCGCGTCGGCGGGGCGGTTGTTCCGTTGGCCGACGGCGGCACTGGTGCATCGAGCGCGTTGACTGCGCGCACTAGTCTCGGCCTCGGCACTGGTGATGCCGTTACGCATTCCAATCTGACGGCGACTAACCTAACCGTTGCGACGATTGATCTTGGCTCTACAGATACGACTCTGAGCCGCGCATCGGCCGGAGACATCAACGTCGAAGGGAACAGGATATTCCGCGTCGGCGGGGCGGTTGTTCCGTTGGCCGACGGCGGCACTGGTGCATCGAGCGCGTTGACTGCGCGCACTAGTCTCGGCCTCGGCACTGGTGATGCCGTTACGCACTCCAATCTCACCGTAGGATTCCTAACCACGACGGTAGTGAATACTACGAATGCTTTTGCGGGATTTGTCGTTGTTCGCGGGACTAACCAAGGCGGAGTCGATGCAAACACAAGTGTAATAGATAACAATGTTGGACAGTGCCGTTTATTCAGTTATGGGCCGAATGCTTCAACGAACGGGGAGTTTCATTTTAATTCTCAACGGAGTGATGGGACAAATACCCTATTGCCACTGCAATCGGATACGGCCGGGAATTTACAAGCTTGTGGCACTCTTGACTTAGGAGGTACGTCCGATGCGACCCTTGCCCGCGCATCGGCCGGAGACATCAACGTCGAAGGGAACAGGGTATTCCGCGTCGGCGGGGCGGATGTGCCACTTGCGGATGGGGGCACGGGCGCGTCTCTCGCTGATCCGGCCGCTGATAGAATTATGTTTTGGGATGACAGCGAGGGAGTGGTCGCGTGGCTGACCGCTGGATCGGGATTAACAATTTCCGGCTCAACTTTGACGGCAACTAGCGCAGGTATTACCAACGGCACTCCCCAAGCCACTACTTCTGGTTCTGGATTTATCTTTTCAGTAGCAACAGGCGTAAAATCCATTCGAGTTATGTGCGATGCGGTTTCTTTGTCGGGAACGGATGATCTTCTCATACAGTTAGGAACGGCAAGCGGTTTGGTAATCACAAATTACACGTCCAGATCAAGTAGTGCCGGCGGGGGCACCTCATCCTCGGCGGGATTTATCTGCGCCTTGGGCCTTGCGGCCGACACTGAAGTAGCTGTTATCACATTAGATTTAATGGACACTACGTCAAACATATGGATGAGTACGCATCACGCGGTTCGATCATCCGACAGTGTTAACTTTTATGGTGTGGGCCGCGTGGCGTTACCGCTTGAACTAAGCCAAATTAAGCTTACTCGTACCGGCACTGATAACTTTGACGCCGGTTCTGTTAACATTGCATATCAATAATTTATGCCCGCCTTCGGCCAAACTAAGCTGCAAATTATCAACTCCGTTCTCGGGCGGCTGCGCGAGGCGGAAGTAGCCACGTCGTCCAGTACAACCTACGCCGTGCTGGTGTCCAACGTCTTGAATACGGTTAAGACGCAGATTGAACAGGCGTGGCGTTGGTATGAACTGCGAGACACGTACGCTTTGACGGTTATTCCAGGAACGACATCTTACGCTCTGACCAGTTCGGGGCAATTCGCGCAGATCATTGACGCGTGGAACACCACGATTGATCGTGAAGTGACTCGGGGTTCGTACGCGGAGTTCAACCGCTACTTCTTCTCAGTTGATACCGTGCAGACTGGCGATGTGCAGAAGTACAACATTACTGGTTTGAACAACGCGTACGATTTGCAGATTGATACGTGGCCTAACGTCACCTCTACGAACTCACTTTCGATCAACATCTACAAGCCGCTGCCGGACCCGTCGGACTCCACGGTAATCCTTGTGCCGAACCAAGTGCTCATCGAGGGCATGGTGGCGTACCTTATGGCCGAGCGCGGGGATGACAGCGGCACGGCGTATCAGGCGCAGCTTGACCTGTATAAAGATCAGTTAGCCGGCGCGATTGTGGCTGAGACAGGGCACGACTTTACTGAAGTGGACTGGTCCGCGGAGTAGACGGTGGGTACGCTCCGGGCAAAGACAATCCGCTATCCGGGTGCGCACGGCCTCAATACGATTGAGGCCACGGTGGTTGATGAGAATGCACGCTACGGCTCTGTCGTTACAAACGGGGTCGTGGACAGCAGTGGTAAATTAGCGTCGCGCAAGGATTTTGTTCGGCAGACGAGCGGCTTCAGCAATACGATTAAGGCACTGTGGACGCACCGCTCGACCGACGGAACTGAGGCTATTGTCTCATCCGGTGCCGGCTTTATTTATTCCGGCACCACGACGTTGACCGAGCGCCTAGACTATCGGGCCGGGCGGCAATTTGTGGATGTCGGCGGGGCCAAGACGGTCGACTCGATGACTGGACTGGCGAATAGCTCCGAGACATACGGGTTTAGTGTTTCTGTCAATGGCGGTGCTGCACAGCAGGTTAACGTCACCGGTAGTTCGGCACAGACGTACTCGAACTTGATCGCCGCGATTAATGCGGACTTGACGGGCGCGTCATGCGCGCTGTCCGGGGGCAACCTGCATATCGCAAGCGCGAGTAATGGGGTGGGATCGACGATTGCGATTACCAACGCCGCTGGAACTGCTAGTAACGTTTTACTCACGACGCTGAGTAATTATGTTGCGGTGCGGGTGGCGGACGCGGGGACCGTGACTGCGGAGAACTGGCAGTTTGCCTCGTTTAGCGGCGAGATATTCATGGCACAACGGGCGCGGCAGTTTGTCGCCCTGACTGAAGGGACATATGCCCGGGCGGCAATCATCGGGCAGCCGTGGTCCAACAGCGTCAACTGTGCTATCGGCGCGTATGGACGTTTGTGGGCGGCCGACGATCAAGAGGGCGGCGTCCGTAATAAAGTGTGGTGGTCGAATCTGCTCGACGGTCTTACGTGGAACAGCGGCGATGCGGGCAGCTTGGACCTGACAAACGCGTGGCCGAAGGGGCAGGACTCGATTGTAGCCCTCGCTGCCGCGTTTAGTCGGCTCATCATCTTCGGCCGCAAGTCGATCTTGCTGTATACCATGCCGGCGACGAACGCACCGTCCGGTATGACGTTGACGGACGTGATTGAAGATTTAGGCTGCGTGGCCCGGGATAGCGTGCAGGTCACTCCGACGGGGGTGTATTTCCTGAGTGACAACGGCGTATACCGCATTGACAAGCCGGCGCAGACTACCGCATTGATGGTTACACCGAATGTGTCGTATCTTTACAACGCAGACGTTATTACGCAGATTGCGGCAGAGACGGCGACAAATATAAAGTCCGGGTACTACCCGACGGAGGGATACTATGTGCTGTCCTTCCCTACGTCCAATGTGACGTTTGCGGCGATGACGTTCAAGATTACGCCGCTGGACGGGAACCGCACACCGGGTATGAAGTGGACGAATACAGGGCGCCCCTTCTACGCATTTACGTTTGACAAGGACGGGAATTGGTACAGCGGCGGGGTCAACGGCGTGCACCTTTACTCCGGGTACACGCCTGACGGCACCAGTAATAACTACACGCTGACATGGACCGGGCTGTGGCATCCTTTCGAGGATGAGTCTAGGCTGAAGCATGCGAAGGGGGTATCCCTGGTGCTCGAAGCGGCGAGCGGGCAGACGGGCACGTTTGAATTCAAGACGGATTACTTAGCCGGCACCACGAATAGCAATTCGTTTACATGCAGCGCGGCGGAGTTTGCGGAGAATCCCGGGGTGGGCAATGTGTCATTTCAAATCGGGCGCTCGTTCAAGGTGATTCAGCCGAGTGTATCGTTCGCGATTAACGGCAACAAGGTCACAATTCATCAGATGCGCATCTACGCGACGCCCGGTGCGGTTAAATACGGTTAGGAGCCTAGAGGGCTACTACAATGGAAGGTATCTTTTTTGATCCAGACGCCAACAACGGGGCGGGCGGCTACTTCACTACCAATGAAGAAGGCAATCCTACACCTATTGGGGCACCGGAAGAAGGCGTTGCAACACCGGCGGCCGGCCTAGCCTCGTTTACAGGCACTACTGCGCCTACAACTGAAGCGGCGCCAACTTCTGCGGAAGCGGCGCGAGCACAACAAATCTCGCAGCAGTTGTACATGCTCGCGTTTAACGAGTTCAATAACGATCACATTGCGAGGTATGGAATTCCCATGAATCGCCCGTGGTCATCTCCGGATGCTTCCTCGGCTAAAGAGTGGATTGACCAGCGGTATAAAGACCTAGTTGCGCAGTACAACACGCAAACCGGCGGTTCAATCCCGATTGACCAAACGGTCTTGGGCCTGAATGCGCCTTCAGCATATGGTCCCACGCCGCAATACAGCTATGAGCAGATCGTTGAAAATACGGTGCCGACCACGACTAAAATATCAGAATTGCCGTGGGAGGATTTGACCCTCTCGCAAAAGTTGTGGTTGATGGCATACAGCGAGTTCAATAACGATCACATTGCGAGGTATGGAATTCCCATCGACCGCCCGTGGTCAACTCCGGATGCTTCCTCGGCTAAAGAGTGGATTGACCAGCGATACCGCGAGTTAACTGCGCAGTACGGCGCTCAGTACGGAATTGACATTCCGATTGATAAAACATTACTTGGTGCAGCCGCGCAACCGAATGAATACTACCCGAAGCCGCGGCATCACGGGGGTTTGTTTGGAAACGTCATGCCCGGGTCGGGGGACTCGTTCAGTCTCGATCCGGTTTTAGAAACCATCGGGGTTGGTGAATGGACGCGGGAGCACGCCCCTTGGCTGCCGACTACGGTTGAGGGCAGTCAAGTTCCGGTGATTTTGGCGGAATTGTTCTTGGCGTTCTTTGCGGCTCCGGCATTGGCCGGAGAAGCGGCCGGAGCGGCTGGGGCAGCCGAAGGTGCAACGGCGGGCGCCGCGGCAGGGACCACAGCGGGCGCGACGGCGGGGACGACAGCGGCCGCGACGCAAGCCGCGCTCTATAGCCAGATGGCCGCGCAGGCCACGATGGGCGCCGTCAATGGCGCAATGTCGGCTGCGGCGGCGGGCGAGAACATTTTTGAGGGCGCCCTGCGTGGTGCTGCCGCGGCCGCCGCAGGGGCCGCCGCCGGAGCCGGTGCGGGGGCCGCGACCGCAGATTACGGTGTTATCGCGCAGCGCATCGCTACTGGCGTTGCCAAGAGCGTTGCCGCTGCAATGGTTGCGGGTGGAGATTTGCAAGGCGCGGCTATACAGGGCGCGTTGATGAGCATGAAGGGTTGGAGTCCGACGGCCGCGGAGGCGGCGCCGGACTTGACGACCTTTACCGACGAGCAGTTGCTAGACGTGATGCCGGAATTGGCGGATATGCTTCCACCCGATGTCATGGCCGACCTGATTCCGCAGGACATCGGCTTGATGGATGAACTTACGCCGGCCGTGGGTATGCTTGGCGAAACACCCTCGGGACTACCAATTGCGCCGGTATCTGAGGGCATGCTGCGGGGCGGCTTTACGCCAGTTATGATGGCTACTCCGGAGCAAATGCTGCTTGGGCAGACGGTCGAAGCCGCGCCACAATTGATGACGCCTGTTCCTGAACAATTTGCACCACCGGCACCAGAAACACTACTGGCCGGCCCACAATTCGATGCGCTTGCGGCGCTGCAATTTGCACCCTTGGCCGAAGCACCTGAACTACAAGCGGAAGTTGCGCAGGGGATGTTATCCACAGCAGTTCCTTCACAGGCTGACACGGAATTTGAGCAGTTGTTGCAAGACGTGACGGCGGGGACACAACTGGAACCCGGAGCCGCGCTTGTGGCCAACCTACTGGCGCCCGAAGCCGCGCCGGAAGCTGCGCCAGAAGCGGCGCCCGAAGCCGCGCCGGAAGCACTACCCGGGAAGCCAAACGTAATTGGCAGCCTTGAAAACTTTATGAAGCTGCACGGACTGGTGAGCCAATTCATGTCCGATCAAGGCTACGCGGGCGTGGAGCAGTTCGCCGTGCCAGAGCAGACGGCCGAGCAGACTGAGGAAGAATACTTTACCGAGGTTGCGCAAGCCGCTGTTGAATACCTCGACCTTGACCCTGAAACTATCAAGGCGGCGGGATTCACGCCGGGCACGCGCGAATATCTCAATTACATTATCGAGCAAGCGGACAAGATCATAGCGCAGTTGTTCGGGGCCAACATTGACGAGTTGTTCGCCGGGCAGTCAGTGGCGGACTTACAAGCTATGTTCCGGCGCTTGACCGAGAAGGAAACTGCGCAACTGCTGCAAGCATTATACGTGCGCGGCGCCCTCGGTCAGATGACCTTCTCGCGCGAAGTGACGGACCCGTTCACGGGCCTGCCCGAAAACGTGACTTCAGACGAGGCAATATCGTCCGCGCTCGCTGGTCAACAGCGCGGCTATGCCCGTTCTCTGGAACACTTAGCACGGCTTTACGGCCCGTCCGCGGCAGAGTACTTCCGTGGCCTGCTCGGCAGAAACGTGGACCTGTTCGGGTTAGAAAAAGCCGGAGCAGCGCGCCGGAAGAAGGCGCTTGAAGAAGAACGGCTGGAAGATGAGGACGAATACGAGGTTGACGAATACGGCAACCGCCGTCGGCGCCGTCGGCGTCAATCGGCAGAGTAGATAACGGAGACTGTTATGGCAGACAAATCATTTTGGGAAGTGCTCGGCCCCGGCCTGTTGGAAACCGGCGGGAACATTTACACATCGGGCCGCGCATCCAGCGAAGCCGAGAAACGGCTGCGGCGCGCGCAAGGCCCGCTCTTTGACGTTCAGCAAGGGCTTGCGGCGAAGTCGCTCGCTAACGCGGGGTCTATGGACCCGAAGGCTGCTGCGGCAGAGTGGTTTGCCGCACAGCAAGGGTTGGTAGCCCCGAGCAATCTGCAAGCACAGCAAAATCTGATGCAGGAATTGCAGGCCAAGGGCATGCTTGGGCTGGCGTCGCATTCTGCCGTGCCCGGCACTGCGCCGACACCGGGCGTGGCCATGAATCCGCAGTTGGCCGCGCTGTTTGCGGCACAAGAAGGGGCCAAGCAGAAGTCGGCCTATCAGTCACTTGCGGAGGGCGAGGCACAGCTTGATCGCATGATTGACCGCAGTGACACTCTGCAAGGTAGTGCCCAACGTGCGCGGGCCACAGGCCAATACGCACTTACGCAAGTACCAGCCAAGCCCTCGATCATGGACCAGTTGCTTAAAGGCGGGCTGAACATTCTGAAAGACCCTCGTGCTCGCAGAACGGTTGGGGGCATGCTGGGCGATGCCGCTGGCTGGTTGGGCGGCGCGTTGGGCATCGGCTCTAAACCGTGGACCGGTGATTGGGAATAATTGAGGAACCAAAATGGCTTCCCCCTACGATTGGCTGTACAAAGATCAAGACTTGGACGAGGCGTACAAATACGCTCAGTTGCAGCCCCATGAGCAGATCGCGCTGCGCAAGCGGCAGGCTGATATTGGAGCCGAACGTGGTTTTGAAAATCTCGGCCGCGGCTTGCTCGGACTGGAACCGTCCAGCGAGCAGCACCGTACCCTTGCGGGACAAGAACTCCGTGAACTGGCTAAACAGGTGACGCCCGGCACGCCTGAATTTTACAAGGCTGCCGTCGACATTTTGCGCAAGCACAGCCTAGTTGCGGAAGCCGAGGAAATGCAAAAGCGGCTGCACGCGCTGGAACTCGGTAAGGGGGAAATGGACCCGACGCTGAAGCTGCAACGCGCGTATGACGAATTGCAAAAGCGATTCGATGCCGGGGACCAAGCCGTGAAACCCGCAATGGATGCCATGAAGCGCCGCATTGACGCTTCGGGTGTGACGAGGCCCACTTCTACGAACGATCCGGAATTCCTCAAGTTATTGAACGCCTTTGAAGCCGCTGTCGAAGCTGGTCAAGGCGACCGCGCCGAGATGATTAAGCGACGCATCGACGCGGAAATCAAGGCAAAGGAAACCAGCGGTCAGGACGTGGCGTGGGCGCGTTTAGCACTGGCAAAGGCTATTGAAGATCGGAAAGTAGGGACGGAAGATCGCAAAGTTGAAGAAGCCGAAGCACACGCGGCCCGAGCGTTGCAAAACACCGCGCGCGCTATTGACCAAGATAGTCGTGAAGCGACGCGGCTGTTACAACATCCCGGCCTGGTCTATATCACTGGTCAGGCAGTGGGTCTTGGCGGGCGTGTCGGTGCCGCCTTGTCATCTAACGCCGCTGGCGCACGGGCTATTTTACTGACCGTTCATGCACAAACCTTTTTGCGCGCATTGAATGATTTACGCGCGGCGTCCAAGAATACCGCTTCTGGCCTCGGTCAATTGACCGAAAAGGAAGGGGACAAGATTCAGAACGCGAAGGTGGCTTTGGACACCCAGCAACCGACGGAGCAGTTTAAGCGCACTCTTGCGGATTACATTCAATCTTTGGAAAATACATATAACGTTGCTGTGACGGAAGCCGCGAAGCACAATGTTAGCTTGTCGCCCCGACAGCCGCCGGTTGTTGACGCGTCGGTGCAGGCGGACCCGCGAGCAGTCGTTACGCCGCCCGCGAAGCGTACATTCAAGGCAACGAAGGTTACGCCATGAAAATCTGGAAAGTAGATTCGGACGGCGAAAGCTGGACCATCGAAGCGCCGGATGATGCTACTGAAGCGGAAGTAAACCAATTCGCCGCCGACAACTACGCCGGATGGGTGAACGGCGGCCGCTATCGCATGGACTTGGCTGACGCCCCTACTGGTCCGGCGCCCGCCGCAGCCCCGGTGGCTCCGGCTGGGCCGCAGAAAGAGGACTACGACCGCGCGGTGGCGTTGCTCGACAAGCAAATCGCCGCGCTCAACAAACAACGCAAGGTGCCCAGCCCCGGCGAAACGCTCGGCGGGCGCTCGCTGATTCACGAACCGGAATTGGACAAGCAGATTGCAGGTCTGACCGAACTCCGCGACAAGTTCGCCATCGGCAGTACAGGGCAGACTGTCGGT
>ERZ1292642.1526-Hain-H14-01um-R1-1526-length-10820-cov-5_pt1 | contig 10820 bp, 1 predicted proteins | sample MGYA00564403_ERZ1292642 | MGnify/ENA primary metagenome ERZ1292642 (study PRJEB36523, sample SAMEA6512643) | groundwater metagenome | collected 2019-01-09 | study: AquaDiva: Metagenomics assemblies of 32 groundwater samples | reverse complement strand
AGGAAAGAAATTTCCATAAGAAATAAGATAATTGGTTATTATGTCTTTCGTCATATAATCAATAACTTTGAACTCATCCATATTTGCCGACATTCCAAAATATCTTAATTTAAGCTTTTCTGGTATGCTTTTTATGTTAAGATCTGAAAACCAATACTGTTTTAACTTTACAGACTCATTATTTATCATATCCCGTATTATACTCTTTATTTTTCCGGTATTTTCAGCAGGATTATCCAAATATTGGTTAACAGATTCCATCTCGCTATTAAAAACGGGTAACATGTGGAATTTTAATCCACTGGCAGCAGAATAATCAAATGAACCATCAGATTTCTTTTTATAGTGATAATCCGGTGAAAGAGATTTTTTATCCAATTCACCATTTCTAACCCTATCATGTATGCTTTGTACCCTGTTTATTCTCTCTAATTCTCCTAAGAAAACATGAAATACCCTTTCTACAGCACTATCACTTAAACTACCATCCGACTTAAGAGTATTAATGTATTTATGTGAAACAGTATATAAATATCCCCTGTCCCCATGTGTCGGTGCGATAATCCTTATAATCTCATTTCCATTATTATAGAAATATTTTATTAACTCCTCTTGTTTTTTAATATCAGATGCATTTTTGTATATAGTACCAATAAATCTTCCATCAATACGCTCACTAATCCCCTCTATATATTGAATATTAAAATCAAAATCTTTATCAGAAATCATATCTTTTAATAAATCATTATATGGAAAAATCTTAGATAAGAAATTAAGATATTCGTCTTTTTTCAAATCCTTGATTCTTTTAGATAGAAATGTATGATACGATAAGTTGTAATGATTGTTTCCCTCTGGATTTCTATGCATCATAAGTTCTCTGGAACCATTAATAACCGACTCAAAACCAGCAAGTATCTCAATACTTCTTTGCTTTTGTAAAAAAGGATTATTATTACTATACTTTTCATATTTACCCTCCTCGTCTTCCCCAATACTGATATTTACCTTAGATTTCCCCTTTAATGTATTAAAGATGTCATTTGCTGCTTGCTCTATATTTCCAAAGGCTATGGATATGGCAAAATTTTTCTCATCGTCATTTGAGTACTTATAACGACTTCCAAATATACTGGGATCACTAACAATAATAGAAGTGGTTTTTTCATCTAAGTTAATTCCTATGTTAGATAATGATTTTATAATTGAATTTAGTTTATCAACAGGGGATTTACCGATTTTATCCTGAAAATACCTATCCACCATTTTTTCTCCAACATCAGTATTTATAACCCTATTACCTTCACCATCCAATTCAATTAATGATAAATTCTCAAAATTTGTATGCCACATGGAACTCATAGCGTCTCTGGCGCTATAATCAGACGACTTAGTGACTCTTTCTCCATTTGTATTGCTAAATTCAATATATTGCTTACTTAAAAAATTAACTATCTCATAGTATCTATTTCTATTTCTTGCATTAGGTGGTACCATTAATTTTCTCAAATTATCATACACATAGCCCATAAATGCATCCGTTTCAGACAATGCCTTTATATTATTTTCCACCTCATTAGGTTCAGATCCAGCCAGACGTCTTAATATCTTGTCAAAAGACTCTCCATAAGAATAATATTTTGCAAATCCAAAACTTGATTTTACTATTTTTCCCTCATAAAACATTGGTATGTTAAAAAATGCACGTATGGATGCAGATGCCCCACTCTTTGGATCTATCTCAAACGACTCTTTACTATATGCGGTATCTCTTGTGTCAGAAGGCGAGACCTCCATTTCATTAACGGTTTCATCAATTACATCTGGATTTTTCTCATTCTTTGTTCTTATATTGGGAATAGCAGTAAGCTCTGATTTTAGATAATTATATGTCTTTTCAAATGTGTCATTGTTTATCTTATCACCTATGACCTTATTTAGGTTGACAATGAAAGAACCAGTCATATCCGTATGGGGAAGGGATAAAATATCACTTCTTTCTTTTATCAACGTATCATAAAGATGTTGTTTTACATCTCCCTTGTTTTCCCCGGCAATAAATTCTAATGCCTGGGATTTAAGATAATTTAAAAGATCCCTGAACTGATCGAAAGCAAGATTATCCGGCTTAAGAGATGCGGCCACCTCATCATATACTTTTCCAGATATGCTGCCATCAAGATTAAGATTTTGAAACTTTAAATTGTCAAATAAATCACTGGAATATTTCTCCATTAAAGATGCAATCGTGTTTTCCGATTTCCCGTATCCAAATAGACCTTTTATCCAGTTGATTATTCTTGTCCATATATTCCCATCACTAAATTTGCGAAGTTTTTCCCTAAACTCTAAATTTCCAAAGAAATAGGCAATAAACTCCTGCGGATTTTTTATCTCTGTAAATTCACCGGAATCCCTCTTCCTATTAAAATCATTGTATAACCCAATCATTTCTTTCCTAAATTCCATCTGTTTTTTGGTCTTAGGATGATTAAATGATGAAAGAGTAAGAAGATGAACCATTTCGTGTGCAATGGTATATTCAAGATTTGTACCCCATGCAGCCCTTGGCTCAATATAAATTGTGTTATTTCCTTCTATAACGTATGCAGAAGCGCTTTTTCTTTCGTTTCTTGCATTAAGTTGAATAGTTGGTATATTATCACCAAAGATAGCAGAAGCTTTGTTAAATAAGGTTTTTAATAATTTATCATCAGAAGAATTAATAATACGCCTTATGTAATCAAAAGCAAAAATGTTATTCATATTAGCCAGATCATCCATAATCTTTACATTACTCATGCTGGAATATGGAATATATGGCATTTTCTCTTCATACGTATCAGAATCTTTAAAAATAGAATTTAACACATCGTCCTCACCTGATTCAGTGGACTCCTTAATAACTTCTGTAGTACTTGTAGTGTTTATGGAACGAATAGAAATAGTTGGTTGGACAGTATAGGTATGTCCTATATTCTTATCGAAAAATGAAGTTAAATTGGTTTTAGTGATTGATCCTATGAAATCACGATATTGAACTGGATTGGCAACAATCTTATTGTCAATAATACTTAACAATGGAAATGTTGTCAGATTCTTAATGTATTCAGCCCTTACATTATATGTTTGTTTTTTAAGAAACGTTTTAATCTTTTCTTTATCACTAAATGGTATTGCACCCTGAGAACTCCATTCAACTTTCCCATTAGGCTTTGTTGTTTTTAATACACGAATACTTTTTTCTTTAATATTTATATCAAAATTATTAGACCTTGGCCCCTCAAATGTATATAGATTGATAATATCACCTAATGTCAATAGTTCTGTACTTTTTTTCTTACCATTAACGAAAATTTCCTTTATATTAATCGAAGCAAGAGCTTCTTTGACTGCAATAATATCACCTCCCGATATTATTTCGGTAAGAACATCAATATGTTCATCAGATAGATTATCATTTGTTACAAAAGATGGTAATAATATAATCCTTCCCTCTTGATCTCTTGATGCACCTGGAACAAGAACCAACAGCGCCCCATTATTATCTTTTAATAGATTAGTCGATGCGAAAAGTGAATATTGGTCTTGTGAAAAGTTAGATACAACCTCCATATTGCTTTCATTGACTATTCCCCAAAAGACATCATAATTTAATGTTTTTTGATCGCCTAAACGATTTATGGTTTTATCAAAACCGCTTATTACCTCATCTAATTCAATACCTGGCTTGTCATGTACAATATTTAGGTGTCCGGGGCTTTTATCAAGAACTTTATATTCCAAAAATGGTTTTTTACCAGTAACAAGTTCATTATATAATCTGTTTCGTTCTTCAATAAGTTTATCTTGCTCAATCTTAATTTTGGTGGTATTATATTTTCCATCCTTTAATCTTGCAATGAATTTAACGATATTTGCATCATAACCAACACTTAATATTCTTTCTCCGCTTTTGGTATATGCACCACTAAGTGTGTGAATATTAAAAGAAAATACTTCACCGGTCTCACCCTGCGACCTTACACCATAAATAATATTATCAGGTTTTATATCTTTGGGAAGTTGCTCAATAGACGTTATTTCGTGTATCTCAACATCTCTTTCTATATCTAATACTCCAGTACCATCATATTTACCAACAGTATAGCCCTGGACGAATACCCTAAGTGGAAAATCACTATTGTAATAATCGGGACTTAGAATACGATTATCAAATTTAATAGACCTTAGTAATTTACCGTTTTCATCTGTTACATCAATATCTTCAAGCTCCCCAGTTGATTCTATTTGTTTATATGCCCCAGACAAAATATCATCTTTTGTTTGTTTGATGGACTTCATCTTTGTTTTTACCTGTTCTTCACTTGTAACTGGATTTTGCTGATAGTCACCAACCAAAGATATAGACTCTACAATGACGGGTGTTCCAGTTGCCGGCTGAGTAGCAACCCTTTTAGATCTTAGGTTAGCATTAGTTATAGCGGTGAGTTTCTTTTTTGCCTCACTATAAGCATTTTCCACGGACTCAAATGCCCCCCTGTCATTAGATAAGATTGTTTTTTTACTTTTTGCATATGCAGTATTTAGTTCCCGTATGTTTTCAGGATTATCATTTATTCTATTTCCAATAGACTCTATTTCATTGATTATACTTTCTAAGTTGACATCGTTCTTTGTTTTTTTATTAACAACCACATTTTTCTTCTTTTCCTCAATCTTTTCTTGTCTGTATTTGGGATCATCAATATTTTGCATTTGCTTACCAAAATATTCCAGATTATCATTGTTAAAAACGATTTTTGCATTAATAGATGCAAGTTTTTTTACCGGAACGGTTCCTAATCTACCAATGTTTTCTTTTTTATCAAGATTATCTTTTGCTTTCTGTACCTTTTCCATTAATTCAATACTATTCTTTTTATATTCTTGTAGTTTGCCCTCAATAAAATCATACCTTTCACCCGACTTTATATCCCTTAAAACCAATGATTTCTTTTCAAATGAATATCCTCCGGTAACATTTATATTTGCATCACGAATAATAGTATTATCAAAAATAGATTGTAGCGGCTTTGAAAGTAATTCTTTGGAATCTTTAATGAAACCCTCTTCTTTCTTTAATTCATCATTAAGTTTTATTTTTTCCTCATTCAATACACTAATATACATTCGTGACCTCGTATATTTATCGGCAAATTCACCATATCGATTACTTTTGTTATATTCTTTAACGGTATTATCAAATAATTGCTTATGATTTACTAAGTTTTTTACGTATTCTTTGCTAAATCCATGTTTCTCTATTTCTTCATCGGACATCTTTGAGGTTTTCTCAAACAAAAATACTTCGGTTAACCTTTCGGTGTTGTTTTTTGCAGCGTAAATACCCATCTCTATCGTAGCCTGTTTCATGCGAAATTCTATATCTTCTCCATCTTTCTCGGCAGCATTTATGTTTTTACTCATACCAGCCATTACTTTTATTTGATGGTATGCTACGGATTGTTCTATTTCTTCCTGTGTTGGTTGCCGATTTAACTTATTCATAAGATAATCTCCACCTACCTTTAGTACTCCTCCACCTAGCATTCCACCCATGAAATTTAGCCACATATCTCCCTCTCTTGTGTACTTATCAAACATCCTATATCCGGTACTGGTTATGGGCTGTAAACCATTATGTACATCCATCTGATAATCTAATTCCCTTGTATCAATATATTGTCCAACTTCTTCCACACCTTCGGATAAAACCTCAAAGCCGGCAACACCAGCCTTATATCCTTTGGCATAAGCAATGCTATTAATAAATGATTTTGGGGCATCTGCAACAGATGGAACAGCTTTTTCCATAGCACGTAATCCTTTTGCCGTTGCAGGAACATATTTTTTCACAAGACCTCTTAATGCACCATTTAGAAGTAAATATTGCGGTGTATTAGATAAAAGAAGAAATGCCCGATTGAAGTTCTTATTTTTTTGAGCAAGTTTATCCGCTTCAATGGATGCTTCAATTTCAGTGTAATTACTTCCAGTTGTTGGATTTTTTGTATTTAGAAGTTTATCTTTTGATTGTTTGTAGTATTGCGTAGATTCCATCCTTGCTTCCTGTTCAACACTTAATCCTATGACACCAGCCGTTTTCATGGTGTTGGATAATGCCTCCTCTGTTATCTTTATCTTACTGGCAGCAGCAGATAAAGCCGGAGATAACACTTTTGTTGCTTTCGTTGCCTGTAAAACCTTGGCTAATAAACCAACTTCGGCAATCGGTAACAGGGACATTGATATTGCACCACCGATAGAAGGTAATACAGTAGATACACTCTCTATTATATTGGTGATATCGCCTTCTTCTCCAACATATAATGGAAACTCCTTCTGTGCAGTCTCTCTTAGCTGAGATCCTAATTCCTGGAGAAGGTTCATGTCATTTTTTATCTCATCTTCACCTTTTGCAGTATTTCCAAGTACCCTTGACACCAAATCGTAAGAAAATTCGCCTATATCCTCACCAATGGCGCCAGCAGCACCAACGGTTTCAAGACCACCGGATAGTATTTCAGCACCTGTTTGAACACTTATATTTTTTAAACCACCGAGAAATCCCTGGTTATTTTCCATGAGATTATTTATCTCACGAAGGTTCATCCCAGGTCTATATCCCTCAACATCAAGGAACTCTGGTGGAACAAATGCTTCCTTTTCAGATCCAATAGGTAAATTAAGGTTATACGGATTGGCATACGACCAATAATCGGATACGGGTATATTGTCGGATGTTTTTAGATCGTTAGCCATTACTGGAGTGTGTAGTACTTTAGTATTACATTAAGTATAAGATCATTTATTGTAGAAGCAGATCCAACACCATCAACGACATAGTTATATGTTGTTCCGGCTGCAATTGGTAATACCTGCTTGTGAACTATAAGTTTTTTTGTAGTAAACTTATCATTTACTTTTGATGTAACCGGTATAACCATATCTCCACCATTAGGATATGCAAGATCTATGGCCTGAATAGTTGCTATATATTTTTGATTAAGTGGATTTGTTGATTTCATAAGAACCTTAATCATATCGGCATCTGCAATATTATCTGCCGTAGGCCTTCCCATTGATGTAGCCGCATCATAGTATTGACTATAGACCTTTTTAGATAGTTCCTTTTGATTTGCCTTAGACGGAGAAATAAAATATTTTTTCCCAACATCATCTATAAATTGGTATAAGTTCCCCATTGTCCCAACAGGTAATGGCGTTATACCTGAAAAATTCTTCACAGATAATATTGGACGACTTTTTGCAATTTCCATATCTGATTCGTAAATTATAGATTGTGAATCTGACAAAACAGAATTAACAATATCTGTATATCCAGACTGTTTACCTTTTTTAATCATAAATAGCCCTTTTTCAGTATAGCCCTTTGGAATATTAGACATCATAATGGGAATATTCATGTTTTGCGTTTTTAAATCCTCATATTTATCTCCCCTAATTGAATAATACTTTTCTATTGCATCTCCACCGCCTTGTTTGAAAACAACATAGGAAAACACTGCATGTTTAAGCGATCCACTTAATGTAGAGTTATCTTCAACACCATATTCATTCTTATATTTATTTATAAGTTTATTTAAAATAGATTTCTGAATTTTTATTTCATTAGCTGTTTTTGGTTCACTGTAGTATAAATTTTTTATATCATATCTAATTTCTTTTGAATCTATTAATTCTCCATCGATATCTTGTTCAATATTAACAGATGCATGAACAAAATTATTCCACCTTGCATTAAGATCGGAATTAATTTCATCGTCTAGTTGTTTATAATTTATCTTATTTCCAGCATTTATTTCCTTTTCCACCTCAAGTTCTGTGGCTTTATCAAAAGCACCATATAGTTCTGCGGAAGCAACATTATCTCTATCAAATAATGCATTAGGATTAACATAATATGGATTATTTATATCACTATCGAATGTTTTATCATAAACCCTTTCGTCATCCTTGGATTTTAATATTGACAAAACATTTTTACCGTTTTTTTCAGCTCCAACAAGATCAACTGTTGGTAATACATCTTGAAATACAACGTCTGCTTGGGTTTTAAATGATGTAGGATAATTAACTCCAATATCATAGGTTAATCCTGGTTTAGGTTCGCCACCGTTCTCACCACCTTCCTTGCCCTTTAATAATTGTGTTCTATAATCTATGTTTTTTGTAGCCATAGTAGCACCACCTTTAACGATATCACCAAGTATATTGCCTATGTTTTTAACAAATAAATTTGACTGCTCTGGATTACTGGAAAATATAATATCCTGATGCTTTTGATTTTCACGCAGTTGATTTTTAATAGATTCATTAGCCGGTTCATCAAGTAATTGTGCCTCTAATTCTCTTTGTTCCGAATAAAGCTGGTTTTCGGAAACCATCGCAGCCCTTTTAACTATCCATGAACCACTGGGATGGACATTCATCGCTTCAATAGTTTTATTATCTAAAACAAGATTTACCTCTCCTTTGCCAGTATCTACAATGGGGGCACCTGTAATAGAACCTATTGCATCATTTATTCTCTTATTAGATACACCCTTTGAATCTCTAAAAGTCACAATCTGAATATCTTCTCTACCTGGAAATGGACTTGTTCCCATAGTCTGTAAATCTATCTGACTGTCACGCAACGAAGAAACGGCTTGGTGTATCTTATCCAAAGCAACGCTTTTATCTGCAATAGGTGGAAAAGATAAATCACTAGGTTTCTCCCCAATAGAATATGCCCTGGATGATCTTAAAGCATCAAATGTTCTTTCTGCATCATCTTCACCTATACCCGAAACTTGAAGTCTTTTTTGAAAATCTTCATATCCTTTCAAATTACCAACAAGATTACTTATTTCTCCACTTCCAATATCATTTCTTATTTTATAAACCAAATTTGATACATCACTATACGCTTCCGGCAAATCAAGTCTACCCTGCCATTTATTACTTATTGCATCTAATTCACCCTTATATCCTTCTTTTATCTCATTAAGCCGTTGCTTGTCTTTTACCGGAAATTCATACTCACCAATACTTATTTTGTCAAGAGCATTAAGATCAGAAAAAAGATCCTGTGTTGTAGATGATACTTTCTGGGCTTTTTCCTGATCCGCCCTTTTTATCATATAAAGTTTATACATGGAATCAATATCTGTTGGTACAAACATTGATTCAGCCTTAAATTGTCCTTCTGGTCTGTAATAACGTGAAAGTGGTGCAGCCATTATCTAGGATATTGTGTATACGGATCAAAATAACCGTATGGTGATTTTAAAGATGAAGATATATCGAAATCTGGTAACGGAGGATTACCTTGATATTGAACATTCATTGGAATACCTTGTTGTGATTGAGGCGGCAACATTCTATTGGGATATAAAGATTCATACATATCCATATTAACTGGATATTGTGGTTGTTGGGGACTAAAGTAATTTTTCCATGGATCCATCCCTTCTTTTTGTTGCTTATATTGCATAACATCCCTTATTCCGGTTGAACCAACTTCTCCTAATCCGTATGCACCAGCCCTACAAGCCATTTGCTTTGTTGCTAATGCCTGTGATCGTGCTTGCTCCTCTGCCATCCTTATCTGTGCATTTTGACCAGCCATCTGATTAGCTGATTGTGCGTTAACATTTGCCTCCTGCTCCCTTCCAGTTGATATAAGACGCTGTTTCTTTGTCATAACATCATTATCTATCGCTCTTACCATTTGAAGGTATTCCTGCGAAGATGTGGCGTTATTACGTACAGCGCTCACGGCAGCTTCTCTTTGCCGATCTAACTCGTTAATTTGTTCCTGTATTGATTTGTCATAACTAACTTTTGACGGTGTTAATTGCGGATAGTTAATCTGTTCTCTTTTTCTAAAAGATTGAGCAATGTCATACGCTGGTCCGGCAAGATTTGATGCCATACCAAGATATGCCAATGGATCAACGGGTCCGCCCTCTGCTCTTTTTAATTTAAAACCACCATCTTTATTTTTAGGAAGACCTCCCCCTAATGCCATTTGTACCAATTTACTCCTTAACATATTGTATTCTTTTTCCTTTACTGGATCTACAAATCCACCATCTTCTTTGTTTCTTGCCATTTTACGAAATGTCTTAGCAAGATTGTACCTTTTACTGCCGGGAGGGCAATTTTGTCCGCCATAAGAAGAACCAGAGCATATTCCAGCTGTTCCTGCCTTTTTTATACCTGAAACCGCAGCTTTTATCCATCCGCCAGTTTTCATTTGGGTTAATGTCTCATCTGCACCCCTCTCTGCTTCTTGTTCACCCCTTAAATCATCTAATTTTCTTTGTATCTTTCCTATAGTTCTTGTATGTGCCGTTCTTATAAAACGATCATTGCTCTTTGAGTATAGTTTCTGTGCCTCATTAAATTCCTTGTAAAGTTTAGTTGCTGCCGATGCAAAGGTGTCGCCATCCGATGTCGTTAATCTATCCGAAAATACATACGTACCACCAGCCAAATCAACTCCACCGCCAGAATGTGATGGTCCGTTTACTTTCACTGCACCGGGAGCAATCTGTTTTATAGAACCAGTATCACCAATGGGCTGTGGAAATGTCCCAGGTTCACTTTCTATTACTTCACCGCCCTCTGCCTCATATGGAAGTGGTCCGCCAAAAGCAAAATTTGTTTTATATCCGTAATTCATTGTATCAGGTGTTGAAATTGGTACTTGTTGTTGATTTAGGCTTTTAACGAATTCATTTTGTTGCTGCTGAAGAATACGTGCCTGA
>ERZ1292642.1524-Hain-H14-01um-R1-1524-length-10821-cov-4_pt1 | contig 10821 bp, 27 predicted proteins | sample MGYA00564403_ERZ1292642 | MGnify/ENA primary metagenome ERZ1292642 (study PRJEB36523, sample SAMEA6512643) | groundwater metagenome | collected 2019-01-09 | study: AquaDiva: Metagenomics assemblies of 32 groundwater samples | reverse complement strand
TCAGTAGACATTTTCCACCTGTTTTTTAAAAGTTTTACGGCTTGGTCATGGTCAGTTATTTGAATAAGTTTACCTCTAGTTGACCATAAAAGTATTGGTTTTGGCTGTTCCCAAGCTTTAGGTTTTGGCGGTTCTTGTTCCCACATTTTGTAAAAAAGAATTTAATCCCCTAAATTTAGGTTTTAATAATTTTAAATTAGGATAAATTTTATTAATTTTATTTATAAGATAAGTCAAATGTGTACTTCCCAAGATTATAGTATCCACTCCTTTTAAATAATATGGTTCGATTGTTTTTTTAATTTCATCTAAATCATATTTTTTCTTTTCAACCATATCTACAAGATTAGATCCAGGTTGATAATATTTTTTTAAATTATTAAATTTATTACAATATTTCTTTATATCCCTTAAAGCTCCATTAGTTGATAAAATAAGAACTTTTCTTGTCTTTGAAATTGATGTGGCTGTAATAATGTCAGGATACATTCCTATAATAGGAACGCTAAATCTAAGTTTGTCTATTATTTGTAAAGTCGGTGTTATTGAAGCCATTATGATTCTATCGGGATGATACTTTTCAATTATTATTTTTATCGTCGAAGTTATAACATTAAGAAGTTCTTTTTTTGACTTAGTCCCATAAGGGTAATTTTCCGAGTCATTATAACGAATCCATATTCCTTTCCTATTCTTAAGCTCGTTATAAATTTTAAGACTTCCTAATCCAGAATCAAAAATTACTGTTTTCATTTTTTATTTACGATTTTATTTATGAAAGTATCGTTTTCAAAACGTGCTTTTCTGAAGTTTTCAACCTCAGGTAAGAAAAGACCTCCTAATCCTATTGCCCCGTAACGTCCCTGTTGCACTGTTATAGGGTCGCCCTTAGCTTGGGCTTTCTGGTGGGGACGATCAACGTAGTTAACAATTAAAGAACGGTGCGTTGAGGCATTTTTTCCGTTTTGTTTTGATAGTTCTATAAAAGCATCCATATCCTCTTTTCCTACTTTATGCCTTACAGAATCGTGGTCCGATAATCTTTGTAAAACCTCATGTATTCCATTAGTATCTTGACCCGACAATCCTAACCAGCGCTTATCAATATGGGCTAAATATTCTTCTTCAGGCCATCCTAAAAGTAAGTTTAATTTAATATCCTCGGCATTCGTAGCGATAGATTTTGATGGGTAGGTTATTCCATCCACTGTCATTTCTTGAGAATAACCTCTCAGTTGACGGGCGAAGAACTCCGAATCTAATTTTTGATAAAAACTTAAAAAGAGTTGTCTTATATTCGCAAGATGATTTTTAGACTTTATCAACTTATCAGTTTGCCCTTTTTCAAATGTTATAAGAAGATTGTTTGCCTGTCTTAACTGCTCAGTTATTTTTTCAGATATATCTATAAAGGCAACTTCTCCCGGATCTCCAGTAAAGGTCAATCTATAAGGATTGTTTAGATAATAAGTATGGGTTAAAAGACATGGAGGCAAGGCGGGTATTCTCTTAACTTCATTAAAAGTTCTCCGCATGCGTTTTTCAACTATTCCATTCTCATATCTTTCTGCTGAAGCCATGACTAAAGTCAGTCCCAAGTGATATTGTAAAAGATCAATGTTTTCAAATTTAAAAGTGTCATTAAACTCAATAAACGGTGAAATGTCTAAAGGCATCCCTGCCCTTTCATTTTCGAAGTTTCTATTATTTATATCGGGTAATCTCCTACAAAACGCAAGCAAAGGACTTTGATATATTTCTTTAGAAATTAATATTTCTTCCATAATAATTTAAGATGTTCTATTTGTTTAGTCATTATCTCACCTCACTTTCAAGGTTCGTTTCCAACATATAATTTTTCTTTATCTTTGAGAAATTGTTTGGGTAAATAATCTTCTAAAAAAGCAGAAGTTAGCCAAAGTAAATACTTGGGATTTTTAGACGCTAAAGATTCGTTAATGACCAATCCGTCCTCTTTGACTACAATAGCCGTTTTAACTTTGCCCGCAAGGCTAAGAATACGCTTCTCTGCCCTTTTAAATATGAGTTTGGCATCCCTTCTTTTAGTAGGAGCCCCGCCAGTTCCATATCTCATCATAAACATTTCGTCTTTTTTAGGAATTGTTAGTGTTATTTTCTTCATATACCTCCTTAAAATCGTTCAATGGTTCTTCAATCGGTTCTTCTCGTGCTAATTCTCGCCAGTCTTCCTTATAAGTCTGGTTGTAATTCTTGTCAGTACCATGTCTTAACCAGTTAGTTCCTTGCATTGGTTCAGATATTTGTGAATGGCTTTTCATATTAGAAAGGAATATCCTTCGGATCGACATCCTCAGATCCTTTGTGACCCTCTGTAGTGCCTTTAAAAGGGTCGTCACCTTTATAAAGGGCCTCTAGGTCAACTTTAGTTTCTTTGAACTTTTTAACGATATCTTTATCAAGCTCTGTTGGGGGAACAGGCATGACTGAATATTCAGTCTCAAGTTTCTCCCCGGTTTTGGTTATTGAGAGATCATAATTCTTGGGATCTCCCCAGCCTTTACTTTTTTCTAAAGCCCTTATAGCTTTTTGGATACCTTTTTGGGTTATCTCAAGAATCTGGACTTTTTTAACTTGGTAGTTCCAGACTACCATTGCCCAAAAGTGTTTGACTCCACGCCCATCTGCATCAATTGCATCCATTGGTACACCCTCTTCTTCTTTGACTTTATGCGGTGTTCTGACTTCTTTGCCTTCATTGTTAGTGTCAGAAGTCCACCATTCCCAACCTAATATGGGATTAGATAATATTCTTAAAAGGTTCTCACCTTGTTCAAACTTCATGTAGTTATTTGAACTTCCCGGAACTTTATAATCTTTTGGTAGAAAACTCATTAATTATTCTCCCTTTCTTTAATTTTTTTAATCAAATCTCTTATTTGTGTCAATTCTTCGTTATGAATATCGTTCTGGTAAGCAGAACATTTAAGACAATCATTTAAAATATCCTGCAATACCTGTATTGTTTCCAAAAAGAATTTTTTATCTTTATATATATTATCGTTATATAAATCTCTCATAATCTCCTTTATGGGCAATTTTTATAATTCAGTCTTTTCATAATAAAAATTCATTAAATCTAGCAATAACACTACGTGGCGATTCTCCTTCTAAAGCATATTCAACTAAAATTGCTCCTGGTAAAATTATAATATAAACAAAGAGTAAAAAAGGGGAAATTATTATATAAAGTAATATTTTAGCGAATAATCTCATTTTCATGGACACCTCCGATAAAATTCAACCTTTTTATCCCAAGTCCAGTTTTCAACATCTTCATCTATAAATCCGTTTTTAATTCCCCAGTTAAGCAAATCGTTTACTTCTTTTCTAAATTCTTCAGTCGGAACCGGAATTTCAACTAAAACACTATGTTCTTCATCTCCTACATCTATAGTTTCAAATTTGGGTATCATAATTCTTTTATGATAAGTCTTAAATTTTCTAATAATATTAGTTGTGAATATGCCGCTACTTTTCTAAATGGTATATGACATTGACAATGTTCTTCTATTTGAAATGGATTCGTGCATCTTATTAAAGATTGTAAAGGGTCTTTTGGATTAAACATTTTACATTGATCACAACAAGGCCCACTTTCTATACTAGACCAACCACTATTATAATTATTAACTTTATATTTCTTAAAGTAATTAATTTGTTTATTTATTTCTTCTAATATTTTTATTTTACTTATCATATTTTTAATATCCTATCTGTTAAATCTAAAATATTCATTAAATCTTTTTGATGATGAAATTCATAAAAATAATCTCCTATTACTCTTGCTATATTTTCTCTTGTCATTCTATGGTTCTTACAGTTTTTTAAGTGGTTATCAACGTGCCAACATTCCATTTCTTTCATTGCTTCGTCAATTTCTTCTTTACTAGGTTCTATGTCTTTTCTTATATTATCCATTTGGGTTTTGAAAGATAAGTTATTCATATTAAAGACATAATACAACAAGTTGGTGGCAGTTGTCAATAGAGAGAATATCCCGTCCTGACAAGCAGTTAAAAAATAGACTTGACAAGTCTTGTTTTTTAAATTATATTTTATTTACAATGCTCCGGTGAAATTCCGGCATACCTAGCCAAGAGGTATAAGTAGAGAATCACTAAACTCGTTTGGTCTTGCCAAGCAAATCACTTGGCAAAAGCGATTCTCTCGCTTGGCAGGACTAAGCGAGTTTTTTTATGGGCGTAATGCAAAACAAAGTCAGCATAATAGGAAACTTCCTAATAGTGAACATAGACAAACCTATTTATGTAAATGACGAAATATCCGGTGTCGCCATAAACCAAAAGTATTTTGAAGACGCAATCCGCCGCCGGAAATATCTAGTTGTCAGAACACCAACAGGAGAAGTAACAATAATGCCAAAACAATATATTAAGAATAATAAAACCTTTAATAAAGTCTATCTATTCCCCGATAAACCTATGAAGATGTATCAAGTTAAAGTCCCACATAAAGAACATAGGCCCCATGAATTTTATGAAGTCATGGGATAGCAGCAACCAGCTCTACGGCTTTTCCTTATAGGGTTTGCTAATAAAAAGAACTGTCTGGCGGCTCATTGAACAAATAAGATTACCACAAGGAATGAGTAAGACTTATTCCTTTGGGATAGCCGGGAATAGGGAACCAAGGGGGTTTTAGGGGGGATATAGTTAAGTCCATAATAGATATACTTGACAATCAACAAGATGGTGGTAAACTGTAGGTAATGAATAAAGATAACCCTTTTTATTGTAAATGTAAGCAATGCGGTAATGAATGGTATAAACGGGGCGATTACAAACCTGTTAAATGTCCTGTCTGTTTCAGAAGGGATTGGGACGTACCAAAAGAAAAACAAAATGTATGAAAAAGATAATTAAAAATTTAGTTTTATGGGCTTTTAATGCGGAAATGGAAGATTTCGCAGAATTTAGAAAACAAATTGAAGAAAATGAAAGACGATTAGATAAACATGTTGATTATCTTCAAATTATAGTTAAAGAAATAGGTTTGAAATTCAAATGGTTTGATCCAATCGAAGCTCAAGAAGGCTATTGGACAATTCTTCAAAGTAAAAAGAAAAGTAAAAAAAAATGATTTATGTTGCTGCCTTTATTAATATTTATCATAGCTTTTAATGTCATACCAGACTATAAAACTACGGTTAAAGCTCCACCGGATAAAACACAAAGCATCTATACATCTCCTGAAGTTAAAAAGATTCAAGCATTTCTTAAAAGCAAAAATAGTCCGTTGGCTAGTGCAAGTGCAGACTTTGTTATATTTGGCGATAATTTCGGTATTCCGCCTGAAATACTCGTATCAATATCAGGTCAAGAAAGTACATTTGGAAAACATACTCCGTCTTGTGCTAAATATAATCCTTTCGGTATTACTAGCTCCACTTCGCCTTGTGGTCATTATCGTTTTAAAGATTATCGAGAGGCTATTCACTATACGGCAAAACTCATCTCAACTTCAAGTTACTATGCTGACTATCGAAAGGAAAGAACAATCGTTGCACTTGCCAAGACATATAACAATGGTTCGGAGAGTTGGCAGAGAGGCGTTAATCACTTTTTAAATCAATATGATTTACAAAATAAAAACTAATTGTCTTATTTGTCATAAGGAAATTTGGAATTGGCCTTGTCATTTAAAAAGAGGAGAAGGTAAATATTGTTCTTTTAAATGTCGAGGCTATGCTTTAGGTAAAGCTAATTTCAAAACTGGAGTATTAATTGACAATAATGGTTATAGACGGATTTTAAAACATGAACATCCAAATACCGATAGTAAGGGTTATGTTCTTGAACATAGATATATCTTGGAAAAGAAAATAGGAAGGTTATTAGAACGTTGGGAAATAGCTCATCATATAAATGGGAATAAATTAGATAATCGGCCCGAAAATATACAATTAATGCAATGGAGTGAACATACAACTTATGAAAATAAAAAAAGAAATTCTTATATACCAATGCTAAAAGCTAGAGGATATTTTGTCCGAGGAGTTATGGAGGAATTGAAATGAAAAAAGCAATAGAAATATTTATTCTTTTAAAAATTCATCAGTTGAAACTTTGTAAACCATTACATAGAGATATAAATGGCGCTTGGTCTATTTCTTGGCGAACACATTGTCCATTATTAGATAAAGTTTTAAATATAAAGAGTGTACGAGAGGAGCTTAAACTAAATGGCAATTAAAGCGGGTAGTAGTTATTACGTCAAAACAAATGAAGGTGTAATGCTTTTTTATTTTATTCAGGAATTAACAAACGATTTAAGCAGAGAAAAAATTAAGGGAAAAGTAGAGGTTGAAATTATTTTAGAAGGCGGAAGCAAAATCAAATTTAATCTTAATTTAAAAAAGAGAAAATGACTAAAATAATATTACTTAAACGTAAACAGGTATGAAAAAACTAGCATTTCCCAAGAAAAAGAAACTAATATCTCTTAAAAGGCTGGAAGCCCTTACTTGGAATATTTTCAGCCGCTACATAAGACTACGAGACTCTAAACAAAGCGGTGGCTTCGGGTTGGGTAGGCTTTATTGCTATACATGCGGTAAGTTAATCTTAACTAAACAAGCCCATGCCGGACACTTCATTCACAAACGAAATAGCGTCAGGTTTTTAGAGTCAAATGTTCATGCCCAATGCTCATATTGCAACACTTACTTACATGGAAATTTAATTAATTATACGTTGAAAATGGTCAAAGACTACGGCAAACTACATGTAGAAGAATTACGATTTCATACAAGTATGGCACATAAATTCACAAGAGATGAACTTGAACAAATTAAACAAACGGCATTATTAAAAATTGACAAACTGTCGCAGTCTGCTTGAAGGTGTAGGCTTAGATTTGGACTATTGTAGGACATAAGGGATAGCCCAAACAAACTTATACCTTTAACTAGGCTACGATTAAGCCTATTAAAGTTGGTCGGATATGGGGAAAGGAATTCCCATAATTTCTAGAGTAGGGTTGCCATTCAGCTTTCCCGAACGTATCCGCCCATCTCTAGTAGGCTACGACGATTAGTAAGGGCTGCCCCATTCTTACCAGACTGGGCAGGATGGTCACTAGGATTTCTTACCTCATATGAGAAACCGAAAGATGGGGCGGCCCAAAATAAGGAATAGTTAGATAGTATGAAAAGAATTATAAGAATAATTATATTTATAATTTTATTATTGCCTTTTTATTTAATTTTGGCTCCTTTTTTGATTGTTATAGATTGGCTATATATCAGTAAATATGAAACGCTTTGGAACTGTTGTAAGCATTATTATGAATATTGTTTAAAAGTAGGCTCCTTTCAGGAATAGTTAGAGGTATAAGATGAAAAAGATATATTTAAACATTTTAGGATTGAAGAATTTTGAAACAGGGGATTTGGTTAAATTAAGAGATGAAATAGAAACTCTTAGTCCAACCTATTCATCAATTCTTTATGAGCCAATTAGAGAGTTAAAAAGAAAAATCCAGATTGTATTGCGGAAGCGTGAAGTTAGTAAATCTGTCTGGGTTGAGTTTGTAACAGTTTGGTCAGGTTATTCTAATCCTGCTTCACAAGGTCAAAGACGGGAAGTTGGAAGATTTTACAGAAAGATAGAACGGCAAAAAGCATTGTCTTTACCAAAGTATTTTGTGCATAGCTTTACTGACGGAACTACAAATGACTGGTCGGTAAAAATTGTGGATATTAGAGGCAAGGATTCTGGTAGTTATTCAAGTCAAATTGATGAATTTCTTAGCTCTCATCAAGGATAGTAAAAAGGGGAATTATGAAGAAAATAAATATTTATAGCAACGGAATAGTTCATTGTTCGGTATGTGTAGATTCTTCTTTAATTGTGCCTGAGATTGAGGAATTAGTGAACCAAGAAAATATGACAGGAATAAACAGTAAATGGAAAGTCAGTAAGGAAAACTTTAAGGATGGAAGCCCGAATCCGAACAAATGCGAAGATGATAAAAATAGAAAGCATTATTTAATGGTTTGTTAGTCTAATCCCTAAAGGATAGTTTATTTAAGAGATATGAAGAAACTAATTAAAAATTATACGACCGATATTCCAGCCCCTAAAACAATTGCAGAAATTCAAGCGTTGCTTGGTGAAAATGGGGCTTCAGGAGTCATGGCTGAATACGAAAATGGGATCATAAAACATATTTTCTTTAAAATTAAAGTTAAAGAAAAGGAAATGCCATTCAGACTTCCTGCACGGCCTGAACAAGTCTACAACGCTTTATTTAAGAGTTTACCTGGAGGTTGGAGTAAAGAAAGTAGATTCTATGATGGCCGTTGGGAAAAATCAGTCAATATTGCATGGCGTATATGTAAAACATGGCTTGAAGCCCAAATTACATTAATTAATTTGCAACAGGCTAAAATGGAGGAGATATTTTTACCTTACTTGGTTATGCCTGGGAATAAAACTTTATTTGAAGTAATGGAAACTAATCAGTTTTTGTTATCAGGTAAATCTGAAGGATAGTCTATTTATAAAAGAAAAGGAGATATGTCAGGTAAAACACAAAAACACAGATATAGCAGTTGTCTTACCTGCGGTACTCCCGATCACAGGAAATACAAACAGCCTATGGTTGCAAAACAGACAAAAGGAATAACTTACAACAGCAAATTCAATTTCTGGGTGGCCTTTCATTGTTTCAACCAGAAAGACATACAGGATATCCAGGTTTATTGTTCGACTAAAGAAGAAGCTGAATCACTTTTATTATCTTAGGAATAGCTTATTTAATAAAAATTATATGAGAATTATAAAAACCATTATCTGTATTATTTTAAAACATATTTATCCGACACCATTAAAAGCAAATACTAAATATTGGTGTGAGAGGTGCGGTAAATTAATAGCTTGGTAGTTTAGCTTATTTAATAGGGAAGGGAATTATGAAGAAATTAATAAATAAAAAATTAAGTGTAGTTGTAGAAAAATACATTGAGAAAGTAGTTAGACATAGAAATCAATTAAAAGAACAAGCTGCTGAAAATAGAGCAAGATTATTTTTAGAGGACTTATCTGTTGCTTTAAAAACAAAAGGTATTAAAGAATGGAATGGGGATAATTATACTTTGAAGTTAGTCTAACCCCCTTATCTAAGGGAATAAGAGTTATGAACGAATATCAAAAAACAATATTAAAAGCACAGGAAGACTTCTCTAAAAGGGAATCAGATCGGTATTTTTCTCAAAAAGACAGGATTGAATCATATTCATGGTTTAGAAGATTAATATTGGGTCAGGCTTATGAGAATCTGTTAAAAGATTGTGAAGAAACCCATAAATTTAATCTGGAAAATATACTGAAATTATCACAACTTTTAATGGAGAAAACCTTCGGATCAGATAAAAAAGTGTCTATGGAGAAATAGTCTCCGGCAAAATGTAAAGGATATTAAAGGGATATGAAAAGAAATTTAATAGTTTTAATATTTGATGAAGATAAAATGCCACAATTTTTATGGAAGTCTATATGGAAAGAAGATTCAGCCCGATATGCAAGCAGAGTAACCGAGAAAGAGGCAAAACAAGTTATTAAAGAGATTGATAAGATTACAGAATTTTAACCCATGAAAAAAGATAAAAACAATAATATGGATTGGGAGAAACAACTAAAAGATAAGTTTTTTACCGAACGTAATGGATGGATTGTACCTTTTGCTTCAACTGATAGTTTTGAATTGTTAATAAAATTTATTCATTCTCTCTTAAAATCCCAATCCCAAAAGAAAGAGATACTGGAAAGCATTGATCCTTTTGATTTAGTTGAAGACTGTAATCCCGATTGCACACCTGAACAACACGCTTATCACAAAGGAACTTGGGATGCACACTTAAAATTAGAAAAGATTTTATCCGCTATGAAGAAAGAGGAGGAAAATGACAGATAAACAAACAAGCGGTCTAACTCAAAAAGAATTCAGGAAGATAGCCAATCATGCAGCTAGAGAAGCCAATCGTATCCAGAAGGAAATGGTTGATAAATATGATAAACAAACAAGCGGAGAGTGGGAAAAAGAATATTTGGAATTTACAGAAAGATTAGTTAATGCTGATACTGACGAAAAGTTTTTATCAACTAAATATAATGCTCACTATCTTGTTAAAGCCTTTATCTCAAAAGTAGTAGCCCAAGCCCGACATCAGGAAAAAGAAAGATTAAAAGGGGAGATTAAAAAATTAGATATTAAATTACCAAAAACAAATAGAGATTTATATGTAAAAAGAGGATTTGCAAATTGTAAAGCATTAATTTTAAATCTTTTAGACAAAGGATAATACAGATGAAAACAGCTAAAAAATATAAATTAAAGTTTGTCGGTTCAGGAGATGAAGCAGTTTATACCGTCAAAGAAATGCTGAAATATATGAAAGAAACCCGCCAGCAAGCAAAAGAGGAAGTCTTAGAGGAAATTAAGAAAATTGAAAAGAAAAATACTACCGCAGGAATGTTAGACGAGAGTGGATTTACTGATGATATTTTAGCTCTCCTTAAGGAGATAAAGAAATAACATGTCTAGTATATGTTTAAACATGTTAAATTTCACATGAGATGAAGAAATGATTATCTGTAGATTCTTAGGACACAAATTTTATAGAGCTGAAAGAGATTTTAAATTCAGAGATATACAACATTATCATTTCTTTTTTAAATGTGAAAGATGCAATTTTATTCCTAATACTTTTACTAACACTTTATTATCAGAATCAACAGCTTTTAGTAATTATTTAGA